>Ga0157374_10000065_pt1 | contig 108630 bp, 85 predicted proteins | sample M25metaG_FD_115308 | JGI IMG/M metagenome (GOLD analysis project Ga0157374, IMG submission 115308) | Miscanthus rhizosphere microbial communities from Kellogg Biological Station, Michigan, USA - M2-5 metaG | ecosystem: Host-associated > Plants > Roots > Rhizosphere > Soil | place: USA...
ACAGCGTCGGATCCATATCGACGAGACAGGCGAGCATGCCGACGACGGTCGTCGTCTTGCCCGTGCCGGGGCCGCCGCTCACCACCGTCAGGCAGCCCGCGAGCGCCAGCGCGGCCGCCGCGCGCTGCCAGTCGATTTCGTCGCCGCCAGCGGGACCGAAGTAACGCGTGAGGCTTGCGGCGAGCGCCAATTCGTCGAGTTGCGGATTGGAATGGCGTGCATGCGCCACGATCGAAGCACCGAGCCTGCGCTCGTAATCGAAGTAGCGGGCGAGATAAAGCCGCGCGGCTCGATCGACGACGAGCGGCCTCAACGCATCGGCCTCGTCGTCGCCATCCGAGACGGTACGGCTCGCGGCGAGCGCGGCACGTACTTCGGCAAGCGTCGCGCCGTATCGGTGCGCCAGGCGGGCGAGCGGCAAACACACATGGCCGGCCTGCGTCGCGCGGCTTGCCGCAAATGCGGCGCGACGCTCCCATCTGGCGCTCGACGGGTCCGAGCCGAGCCGTTCGGCGAGCGTGCCGATGCGGCGTGCGAAACCGACGGCAAGCGCCGTCGCGAAATCGGCCGGTGCGGCGATCGGGGCGCGTAAGGGGTCGCTCATGCGTTTCCTCCCGCACCGAAGAGCGTGTCGAGCGCTTCGATCAGCGCGCGCGCCGGCAACCGCCGATACACGCCTGCCGGCAACTCCCCGTCGTGCCAACCGGCCCGTACGCCGCGCAAGAAGACATAAAGGTAGCCACCGATGTGCACGTCGTAGTCGTAGCCTCGCTTGCGCGTCTTCAGATAGCGATGCAGCGCGACCGTATAGAGCAGCGCCTGCAAATGGTAAGCGTGCGCCGTCATTGCCGCCTCGAGCGAGGCCGCACCGTAATCGCCGGGCTCGACACCGAGATGGTTCGATTTCCAATCGATGATCCAGTAACGCCCTTCATGCTCGACGATCATGTCGACGAATCCTTTGACGAAGCCGGTCAGCAAACCGGTTTCGAGCGCCACGTCGGGGTATCCGTGTGCGACGAGCAAGCGTCGCAGCACCGATGGATCGAGCGAGGGACACGCAAAGAGAAACGGCCATTCCACGAAGCGGCGTTCGGCGTCGAGCGATGCGAGGCTCAGGCCCGGCGCGAGCTCGCGGCTCGCCACCTCGGTCAGCATGCGGGCCATCATTGCCGGCATCCGGTGCGCCGTTTGCGCATCGGCCGGCACGGGGCGTTCCGCGAGCGCGCGCTGGATCGCTTGCGGCCAGCTTGCCGGCGCAGCGAAATCGGCCAACTCGAAAAGTCGGTGCAGACACTCGCCGGCCGCCGCGCCGCGCGGAAAATCGAGAATGTCGTCAGCGGCGACGGCAACCGCCGGGCGCGCCACGATCGCCGCAAACGGTTCAGCCGGCTCGGCGTCCGACGCGGCTACCCCGGCATCGAAGGCCGCCGCCTGCGCATCGTGGTCCGGACGCGGCTCGTCTTCGACGGGACCCGGCATGCTGTGCGACACCCCCGACGCGAGCGAGCTGAAGCTCGCGATCCGCCAGGTCTCGTTCACCAACCTGCGGCTCGTGCGAGCCGCGAACCGCTGGCCTTGCGAGCTTTCGCGCTCGAGCGGCGCACGCCCGCCAAGCACCGGCAGCGGTTCCAGTGAAATGGGTCCGTGAGCCAGTGCTTCCCACCGTTGAGTCGTGACCGTGTCATCCGGCGGCTCCCGGTACCAATCGTCGAAACTTGCGCATTCGCCATCGCCGGCAACGAACCAATTGAGTACGCTACGACGCGATTCCTTCGTCGAGCGCGACGACAGATAGGGCCCTGCGACGAGGTAGCAACGGTACACCGCGCGGGTCAGCGCGACGTAGATCAGGCGGGCGCGTTCCGCGGCTTCTTCCCGCCGTGCCTCGAGCTCGGCGCGCTCGAGGTCGTCGCCCTCGCAGCCAAAGTGCAGCACCGTCGCCGTACCACCAGCTTGCTCTTCATGGTATTCGCAGGCGTCGGTCAAGCCGCCGCCCGAGGAAGGTTGCATCGCACCGTCGTTGAGAAACGGGCAGAAGACGAGCGCGTATTCCAGCCCTTTCGACTTGTGGACCGTCACGATCTGCACGAGATCGCGGTCGGATTCCAGCCGCAGTTGCGCATCGTCTCCCCCGCCCTGATCCCGCTGCGCGGCCAGCCAGCGCAATGTCGGCGCAATACCGGGATGCACCGCCGTCTGCGCGGCAACGAGCTCCGCCAGATGATTGACGTCGGTCAGCCGGCGCTCGCCGTCGCGGCCGGCGATGAGCCGCCGGCCAACCCCGAGTTCGCGCAACAGCGTCCGCCACATCGTCGCGAAGCCTCGCTCGTGCCACAGCGATCGATAACGTGCAAAGCGCTCGGCCCAGGCCGTCGCGTCATCGGCATGGGTTGCCGTCGCCGCGTCGGCCAGCGCTTCGAGCGAGGCCAGCGCGACCGCGTCGAGGCCGAACCAATCGGCTGCCAGCGCCGCACGCAGCCGACGCAGATCGCCCGGCATGTCGATCGCGAGCAGCACGCGTTCGAGTTGCGCGGCATCGATCGTCGCGAAAACCGACGCCTGCGCGAGCTCGACGCTGCCGATACCCCAGCCGGCCAGCACGCGTTTGACGAGGCTGCCCTGCCGGTGCGTGCGCACGAGCACCGCGATGTCGGCCGGCGCGAGCGGTCTGTCGCCGAGCGTCACCGATCCCTCGCGCGCAGCGCGCAAGAGCCGTGCGATCTCGGCCGCGCTCGCCTCGGCCGCCTGCCGTTGCGCGTCGCGCTTGGTAAGCGTCGCCTCGCCGGACGGCAGCATCCATAAGCGCAGCGCGTCGACCTCGCCCGTGGCGGCACCGTCGACGAACGGCGCACGTTCGCGCGTGCCGGCGCGCACAGGCAGATAGTCGAGCCCGTCGAGCACGAACGCGCGCGGATTCGCGCTGAAGATGCGGTTGCAGGCATCGACGAGCGGCGCCGTGGAGCGCTGATTGACCGCCAGCGTGTAGCGCGAGCTCGCCGCGGCGCGCGCGGCAAGGTAGGTATGCAGATCGGCCGCGCGAAAACTGTAGATCGCCTGCTTCGGATCGCCGACCAGAAAGACCGGCGCCGGCCCGCTCGGACCGCGCGCGAAAATTCGCTCGAAGATGGCGAACTGCAGCGGATCGGTATCCTGGAATTCGTCGATCAGTGCGGCCGGATAGCGCGCGCGCAACACCTGCGCCAGCCATGGGTGGGCGACGAGCGCATCGTGCAGATTCGACAGCAGATCGTCGAACGAGACGACGCGCCGCGAGCGCTTGGCCGCGGCGAGCGTGGCCGGCCCCGTCTCGAGCCATTCGGCGACGAGTGCGAGCCAGCGCCGGCGATGGGCTGCCTCGGCGGCATCGACGGCAGCCGCGAGCGCGTCGGCCAGCGCGAAGAACGGATGGGTCGGCGCGACGAACTTGGCCTTCGTCGCTTTCTCGAGCGCGGACGCCGTCAGCTTCAACGCGGCACGTGGCGGCGCCGCGTGGCAGTCGCCCTCCGCGAAATAGCGAGCCCATGCGTCGAGCGCGGCCGCCACCGCCTCGGGCTTGTGTGTCGTACGGGAGAGCGCGGCTTGCGCGTCCTCGAGCAGTTGCACGATGCGCTCGCGCTCCCCGCTCCATAGCGCGCATGCCTCGTCGAATCCGGCTTGCATCCGCCGCTCGTCGGCGTCGGCGGCCGCGTCCGTCGACGCCGTGGAGCCGCCGAGCGGGCCGAACCGCATGATCGCAAGCGGCTTCTTGAGCCGCCGCGTGAGCTGTGCATCGAGCACCTGCGGACCCGCGCCATGCGCGACGAGCCACGCGGCAAACGCCGGATGCGCCGCGGCGACGGGCTCGACGCGCGTGCGCCAGAACCGGGCCGCCAGTTCGAATCGCAGTCCGGTATCGTCGCCTTCCAGTTCGAGTGCGAACGGCATCGCGGCCGCGAATGGCGCCTCTTGCAACGCGCGCTGGCAAAACGCGTGAATCGTATGGATGGCGGCCTGATCGAAAGTCGATAGCGCGCGCCGAATGCGCCTGCCGGCCTGCTCCAGCGCGGCTGCGTCCGCATCGGCCAACACTGTCTCGAAAAGGCGAGCGACGAACGCGTCGCCGCCGGGTTCGCCCGCTTCGATGGCGCGCGCCAGTTCGGCCAAACGTGTCCGGATGCGCTCGTGCAATTCGGCTGTCGCCGCCTTCGTGAACGTGACGACGAGAATCTGGTCGGCGTTCAAGTCGCGTTCGAGCAAAAGCCGTACATAGAGCGCGCAAATATTCCAGGTCTTCCCGGTACCGGCCGACGCTTCGATTTGATTGATGCCGCTGAGCGGGCACGTGAAGACGTCGAGCTCGGCGGGCGGCGACAAGACGGGAGCGGCTACTACCGATGCTCCGCTCATGCCGCGACTCCTTCGAGGTGCTTCAAGAGCGGCTCGAACACGAGACGGGCGAGTGCGGCGAACGGCCCGTCGAGCGTCAATGCCGTACCGCGCCAGGCGATCTCGAGTGCGGGATCGTCCGATTCTCCGCGTACGCGATCGCTGATCCAGACGCCGAGCGCTTGTGCCTCGCTGCCCGTCATCCTCGCCCACGCGCTCTTCGGAAAGAAGCGCAGCGGCGCGCGGCGCCCCGCGACAAAGAGGGCAACGAGCGGCGCGAGCATCTCGTTCGGCGCCGCCACGGGCGCGAAGGAAAAGCGCTCGCCGAGGCCTTGCCACGTCGTGCGGCGGGGCCCCTCGGGCTGTGCCGCGCAATACACCAGATGCGCGAGCCACGCGCCGAGGTAATCGCGCGCACCGGGGCGCGCATAGCGGTAGAGCACGAGCCCATTGCTAGTCACGTTCTCGAGCACGCCATGCAACTCGAGAGGCCCTGCGTCGCCGAGCCCATGCGCGAGCGCCGCATCGTGCTCGCCGAAAACCGCAACACCGTGGGTGTCGGGCCAGTGCAGCGTCACCTGCACGACGAACGACAAGCGCGCCGCGCCAACGGCCAGTTGCGCGCGCACATCGCCGGCCAGACGTGTCAACGCCGCGAGCTCGCGGTGCTTCATGACGTCCCCCGTGGCGCCCACCGGCAACTCGGGACTCGCCTCGGCGATACGCGCCGCGCGCGCCCGCATGGCGTCGTCGCCGTGTGCGATGAGGCGCGGCAGCAAACGCTCGGCGAGCGCATCGCGGGCCGCGTAATCGAGTTCGAACGGCTCGGTGTCGCCAAGCTCGCCGTCGGCGGCTTCCAGCACGATGCCGAGCCGCTCGCGCAGCAACTCGCGCGCCGGGTGCCGCCAGAACCGCGCGAAGTCGGCGAACGCGATCGGTCCGACGGGCTCGGGCGCCAGCGGCATAGAGAAGAATGGCCGCACCGGTGCGGCCTCGCCGGCCGCGAGCCGCTCGGCCAGTTGCGCACGCTCTCGATCGTAGGTGAACAAGCCCGTCGCTGGCTCGAAGTACGCCCGCGAGAACGGTTGCAACGGATGCTCGACGATGAATGTATCGCGCGCGGCCTGCGTCTGCGCAGGGGTGGCATCGGCGCCGGCCTGCACGCGCGCCAGATGATCGAGCAGCTCGTCGACGAGCGCGGCCGGCGGCAGCGGCGCGTTATCGCGAATGCTGCGGCCGGTATAGGTGATGACGAACCGCTCGCGCGCCGCCAGCAATAGGTCGAGAAACAGATTGCGTTCGTCGGCGCGCCGCTGCCGGTCGCCCAACGCTGGCCGCGCGGCCATCAGGTCGAACTCGTCGGCACGCGAGTGCGAAGGCAGCACGCCGTCGTCCATGCCGATCAGGCAGACGACGCGGTAAGGCAACCCGCGCAGGCTCGTCAGCGACGAAAACGTCACGCCGCCCCCGGGCACGCCACCGTACGCCCCGTCGTCGAGCGCCGCGCTGAGCGCCGCGCGCACGACGTCCGCGGGTATGCGTGCGTCGCCGGCGCTTTCGCGCATCGCTTCGAGCGTCGCATCGACGGCATCGCGCACGGCGGCAATCGAATCGGAAAACCCCGGCCCCGCATCGAAAAAGCGCTGCAATGCCTGCTCGAGCAGCGCAGTCCAGGCTTCGCAGCTGCCGGCCTCGGACGCGCGCGCGATGAACTGCTCGATATCGTCGACGAAACGCGCGAGTCGGCCGAGCAACTCCGCTTCGGCACCCGCCGCGCCGGGTACCGGCAACCAGGCATCGACGGGCTCGCCGCCATCCGGCATCGCGTAGCCGAGGAACAACCGCATGAGCGCATCGGCGAACGTATGGCGTTCCGGCGGCACATCGGGATCCGTCGGCATGGCCGGCGCAAGCCCCCGGCGTGCGCCGGCCGCCGCGAGCCAGGCCTGCGCCGTGTCGAGCGCCCCCGCATCGATGCGGTATCGCGCGGCGAGCGCGTCGACGCGTAACCACTCGACGAGTTCCGGTGCCGTCACGTTTCGATCGGCACGCGCCAGCCAATCGAGCAGCACACGCGCGACCGGGTTGGCCTGCGACGCCGGCAGGCCTGTGATGCGATAAGGAATGCGGCGGCGCTCGTCAGCGGGCGCGGTACCGAACACGGCGTCGATGAGCGGTGCGGCGGCCACCAGATCGGGGCACGCAACGAGCACGTCGGCCGGCTCGAGCTCCGCCGAGGCGCCGGTGCCGCCCGGCGTATCGCGACCGGCGTTGAACCAGTCCAGCAGCCGGTCGTGCAGTACCTCGAGCTGGCGCGAGAGACTGTGGCACACGTGCACTTCGATGCCGCGCTCGGGGGGCGGCTCGGGCGTCTCCGGCACGAGATCGAGCATGGCATTTTGCAGCTTCGCGAGCCAACTCGCCTGCGGATTCGGGACGAACCGGGTCGCTTCCGCCGATGCCGCGCCTTCGGTCAGCTCGTGCAGCAAGTGCAGTTGCGCCTGCGTTTGCCGTCCCCACTCCGCCAGCAGAGGATGGCCGACCTCGTGAAAATCGAGTGTGCCTGCCGCTTCGAGCGCGAACGCCCTGCCTTCGCTCACGATGTCGAACCAGAACTGGCGGCACGGGTTCACTACGTAAAGCCGCACGTCGATCCAGTGCGACAGCTCGCGCAGCAACGCGATATGAAGCGGCGCGATGGTCGGCAGCGCGACTACGCTGACCGAGGCTGGCCAGCGTGCCCGCATGACCGCGTCGAGATCGAGCTTGCGTGCCACTTCCAGAAAACGATGTGCAGGCGGCGATGCCTGCTCGAGCGCGCGAGGGTCGTCCGTGCCGGCAAGCTCGGCCAGCACCGCCCGCCAAAGTGCCGCCTGCCAACCCTCGTCCTCGCGCAACGAGCCGGCCAGGCCGCCCGCGGGGGCAGGCGCGTCGGCGTCGAAGATGGACTGACCGCGCTGCCAGCGCGCGAGCCACTCGGGGCGATAAGTGAGGTAATGATCGAAGAGCGTCGCGACCCGGCGTGCAAGTTCATAGCGCATGGGCTCGTCGGCCCCCGCGAGATATGCGGCAAGCCGTGGCGACGCTCGCCACGCCTGCGCGAGCTTGCCCTCGCGCGCGCCGAAGAGCCGATAACAGCGCCATTGCAGCCGCTCCACCGCAAGCGGCGAATGCACGGGTACATCCATCGCGCGGCCGATCTGCATCCATAGCCACTGGGCCAGATAGCTGAAATTGACGTTCGCGCAGATCCCGCGCCGCCTGGCGAGCTCGAGTTCGATATGCCGGCGTACGGCGGCGCTCGGCACGATGAGTTCCTCGCTCGACCAGGGATCGGCCGGCATGGCCGAGAGGTCTTCGCTGAGTGCGTCGACGAGCGTCTCGTAGCGATTGGAATAAAGGAGCTGAAGCATGGACCCCGCGAAGCCGGCGGTACGCGTTTTTGGAACGCGTACGGACAGCGCTTAAAGGCGCGTTTCGGCGCAAAGCATGAGGATAGCAAACGCGAGCGCCGCCTCGCCTCTTTCACCGCAAGCGGGAACCACGCAGGTACCGTCGCGGCCGTTTCCAGTGGCGGGCGCGGAGCCAAATACGTTAGACTCGACGCGGGCTCAAGCTCCAACCGTCCGGTAACCGGCTCATCCGCTGCCAGCTCCCACATCGATGCGATATTCGATAGAAATCAAGAAATTCCTCTACAGTCAGTATTTCTTCGGTGGACTGCGCATGGCGATCGGCGTCTCGCTGCCCGCCGTGCTTTGCCTGATCGTCTTTCGCAATACCGAGCTCGGCTTCACCATCGCGACGGGTGCGCTCGGGGCCTGCGTCGTCGACATGCCCGGGCCGCTCAAGTACAAGCACAACGAGATGTTGACCTGCAGCGTGCTCGGCTTCGTTGCCGCACTCGCAACGGGGCTCGCCACGTTCAACGTCTTCGCGCTCGGGGCCACTGTCGCCGCGCTCACGTTCGCGCTATCGCTGACCGTCGCTTATGGCAATCGCTGGCCGCAGATCGGCTTCGCGACGCTTTTCATGATGGTCGTCACGCTCGAAGAGCACTTGAGCCCGCTCGCGGCACTGACCAATGCCGCCTGGATTCTCGCGGGCGGCCTCTGGTACACGTACTGGGCCACCCTAGTGCTGCAATGGCAGGCGTATCGGGTCGAAAAGCAGGCGCTCGCCGAAAGCGTCTTCGCCTGTGCCGAATACCTGCTCGCGCGCGCCGCGTTCTACGATGTCGATGCCGATCTCGATGTCTGCTACAGCAATCTCGTCGAAAAGCAGATCGCGGCCGTCGAGCTCCAGGACGCCGCGCGCGCCATCGTGCTGCGCAACCTGCCGAAGCTGCGCCGCGGCAAGCTCGACAGAAGGCGCGTCACGCTTTTCAATCTATTCATCAACGTCGTCGATCTGCATGAACTCTTCGTCGGCGCGCATACGGACTACCCGCTATTGCGCCGCACTTTCGGCAATGCCGACCTCATGCTGTTCTACCGCGATCTGATCCGCAAAGCGGCGTTCGATCTCGACGAGATCGGCCTTGCCGTGCTGCAAAATCGCGTTTCCGAATCGCGCATCAGCGTGAAGGCCGAGCTGCGGGCGATCGAGTACGAACTCGAGTTGCAGCGCAAGGAAGGCGAGGCGCAGCGCAAGGCGGAGGCCTACGCGGCCGCATCGGCTTCCTTCAGGCGCATCTGGAGCGGCATCCGGCTCATCGACAAGATGAAAAAAAGCCTCGCGGACGATTCGCCGACGGTTCGCACCGAGCTGCGCCTCGATCCGAGCCTGACGCGCTTTCTCTCCGGCAGGCGCGTACCGTTGCGGCAGATCTTCTCGAACCTGACGATGGCCTCGCCGAGCTTTCGCCATGCCTTGCGCGTGACGATCGCCGTCGCCCTGGGCTTCGCGCTGGGCCGGGTGCTGCCGCTCACGAACGCCTACTGGATCGTGATGACCACACTGATCATCATGAAGCCCGGCTATTCGCTTACGAAGCAGCGCAATCAGCAGCGTATCGTCGGCACCGCCATCGGCTGCGCGGTCAGCATCGCGCTGATCTTGCTGGTCCACTCGCCGCACGTACTGCTCGCGGTAATGTTTGCGTCGATGGTCATGAGCTACAGCCTGCTGCTTTTCAATTACACGGCGAGCGTCGTATTCACGTCCGCGTATGTGCTGCTGCTCTTTCATCTGCTGGCGCCGGGCAGCCTGCATATCATCGGCGAGCGCGCGATCGATACCGTCGTCGGCTGCGCGCTGGCGATCGCGGCGAGCCGCTTGTTTCCATACTGGGAGTATCGCGACATAGGCAAGCTCGTGACGGAGTTGCTCGCCACTTCGCGTCAACATCTCGAGACTGCTTGGTGGTGGGGCGGCCAGCCAGGCGAGCCGGCGGGAGCCGCGGCGGCCGGCACGAACGCTGCCGTCGCAACAGAGCGCGGCGCGCCGGCCGACCGCGATTTTCGTTATCGGCTTGCGCGCAAGAACGCGCACATCGCGTTTGCCAACTTGGCGCAAGCGTTGCGGCGCATGCTGATCGAGCCGGAAGCCCATCGCAAGTTCGTGCCCGAACTCAACGATCTGCTCGTGCAAGCCCATACGCTGGCCGCGCAAATCACGGCAGCCGTGCCGCTCATACGCGGCGTTGCGGACAAGGAATCGGAGCGCCCGCTGGCGCTGCAGCGCACGCTCTCGGTCGTACGGGAAAATCTTGCCAACGCGCATGCGGCCGATGCGCCCAGTGCCGAGCCGGCGGAAACGACGAAGCAGCTCACGCGTGAGCTCGATGCCATGGTGACCGACGCCGAACGCTCGGGCCAGCATGCGAACGATTTCGTGCAGGAACTCAAGATGCTTGCGTTGCAAGCGAAACAGATGCTTGCCGCATCGTTTCTGATCCGCAAGGACGCGCGGACGATTCTGCTATCGGAAGACTGAAAGCGTTTCGTTCCGCGCGGATTACTGCGAGGCGGGAACCGCGGCGGAGCCTGCGCGTACCGCGGCCGATGCCGGGACATCTTGCGCCGCACGCCGCTCGCGGTCGTACTCGAGTTTGCCCCGTATCGCGTTATAGAAAAGCGTGCCGATCACGATCAGTACGGCGACGACGATCAGCACCGCGACGCGCACGGTGGGGTCGAGCTTCTTGCGAGGTTGGTTCACGATCGAATGCCGGAAAAGAATAGGGTTCGCGCAGGCCGGGGCACACCCCTGCCTACGCGGGCCGCATTCTACGCTTTTCAGCAAAAGACGGTGATCCGTATCGCGGCTTTCCCTGCGCTTACGTCCTCGCCCGCTTAGTAGGCCACCGTCGCGAGCTGCCGCGCAAACCGTGCGCCCTCGATTTCGTCGACAAACGCAATGGCGTAGTCCTCGGCCGAAATCGTGCTGTTGCCGTTCTCGTCCGCAATGAGCTTGTCCGTGCCAACCCGGAACGTGCCCTTGCGCTCGCCTGGCGCGATGACGGCCGCCGGTGCGAAAAAGGTCCAGTCGATATCGGTCGCCGTCCGGTAAAACCCGAGCGCGTCGCGATGCGCGAGTGCATAGGCCTTGTACTGCGGGGGAAATCCGTCCGCATCGACGAGCTGCTTGCCAGGCGCCACTTCGAGCGAGCCCGCGCCGCCCACGGCTACGATCCGCTTGATGCCTGCCGCCCGCGCGATCGCCACCAGCGCCCGCGCGGCATCGACAACCTTGCCTGCATCGTCGTGCGGCGGTGCATACGCGCTTGCGATTACGTCGTGGCCCGCAACCGCGGCCGTCATCGCCGGCACATCGAAAACATCGCCCTGACGCGCCGTGATGTGCGCGGCATCCTGCACACGTTCGGGATGTCGCGCAAACGCGCTGACCTCGTGGCCGCGCCGTGCCGCTTCGGCAGCGATTCGCGAGCCGATCATGCCCGTTGCGCCAAAAAGTGCGATCTTCAGATTCTTTTGCATCGTTGCTCTCCTGATTAGTAACTGCATTGGTTACACATTACCGCAAAAAAACGGCGGGGTGCGATCCCCGCCGGATTCGTGCTTTATCGATGGCCCACCGACGTCGGCTCGACTGCCTTACCCCCGCCGCCGTTTTTGTTCTTCCTTTCGGTGCGCCGACAGCACGCCAGCCGTGACATCCGCCAGCGTGCGCGAAGCAAGCGATGCTTCGAGCGCCCGCTCGGCGGCGTCGACGACTTCGACGAGCACCGCTTGAATGTGTCTGCCGACCATGCAGTCGGGATTCGGCGTATCCCGATGCAAGCCGATCAACTTGCCGTCATCGACGGCGCGGTAGACATCGACCAATGCGATGTCCTTCGGCTCGCGAGCGAGCAGCGCACCGCCGCCCGCCCCCAATTGCGCCGTGGTCAGCCCGGCTGCGGCCAGCATCGAAAGCAGGCGCCGGATCAACGCCGGATTCGTGTTCACGCTGCCCGCAATGATCTCCGACGAAAGCGGCACGCCCTCTTGCAGCGACAGCAACGCGAGCACGTGAACGGCGTAAGCGAAACGGCTGCTCGTATTCATTTCCCGCTTTCACTCCCGGTCGGCGTCCGCGCCCCCAAATAATGTAACCATCATAATTACATTTTCTGTCGATGGCAAGTACTCGAGGATACGTGCGCTGCTGCCGCCGCTGCGTCGATGAGCCGGAGTACACTTTGCCGTGCTCGTTCCGTCCCAACGTAGGTACCGACAGGAGAAAGCCATGGCAGCGAAGAAGATTCTCTTTTTGACCGGCGATTTTGCAGAGGACTACGAAACGATGGTGCCATTTCAGGCACTGCAAGCCGTCGGACACACCGTGCACGCCGTATGCCCCGGCAAGAAGGCCGGGGACAAAGTGAAAACGGCGATCCATGACTTCGAAGGCGATCAGACCTATACCGAGAAACCCGGGCATCAGTTCGCGCTCAACGCATCGTTCGACGAAATCGATGCGCACGAATACGACGCGCTCGCGATCGCGGGCGGTCGCGCACCCGAGTACTTGCGGCTCGATCGGAAGGTGATATCGCTCGTGCAGCAGTTCGCGAACGATAAAAAGCCGATTGCGGCGATTTGCCACGCGGCGCAACTGCTGGCGGCGGCCGACGTCATTCGGGGCAAGCGCATTTCGGCCTATCCGGCCTGCTCGCCCGAGGTTCGGCTGGCCGGCGGCGAGTACGCCGATATTCCCGTGGATGCGGCCGTCACCGACGCGCCGTTCGTCACGGCACCGGCGTGGCCCGCGCATCCCGAATGGTTGAGACAGTTCCTCGTTTTGCTGGGCACGCGTATCGAGCTGTAAACCCGCTCGGCGTTCACAGCGCCCGGCGTTCCACGGGCGACACCGACATCGAGCCCCCGACAACGGGGGCTTTGCTCACACTCCAGCCTCCCCTCCAAAACAACGCGTTCCAGCGCCCGGACGCTGCGCGCTCCAGGCCACTTCATCGCCTGCACACCGGTACCTGCGGCGAAATAACGCGACACCCCGCGCACCCCCGCCAACATCGACGTTCCCGGATGGCGAACGTGCAGACCACCCGCTTACCGACCGACACGAACCTTTACCTAGATCAAAAGGCGACTCTATGATGCCCATTAACATGTATTTCACATATATATTTTAGCCACTGCAGACGGACCGACCCGCAGGCAATGGCATCCCTGCACTTCACCCTCCAGGAGAGAGGATATGCAATCGACACGACGCTTATGGAGATGGTTGGGCCTGGTCTGCCTGCTATCGTTCGCCGCTTTGCTTTGGCTCGGAAAAGAGATCTATCTGGCCGCCCCGCCGATTCCGAGCGCGGTTGTCGATCAGAGCGGTCAAGTGCTGTTCACCGGCGATCAAATCAAGCGCGGCCAGCAAGTATGGCTCGCGGCCGGAGGACAGCAACTCGGCACCGTCTGGGGCCACGGCAGCTACGTGGCGCCCGACTGGTCGGCCGACTGGCTCCATCGCGAAGCGCTGCAGTTGCGCGAGAACTGGGCCAAGCTGCAGTTCGAGCAGCCCTATGCCGCGCTGACGGACGATCGGCAGGGAACGCTCGACGCACGCCTGAAGCGCGAAATGCGCGCGAATCGCTATGACGCTTCGACCGGCCGCCTCACGCTGAGCAACGAGCGCGCGAGCGCCGTGCGCGACGTCGCGGCGCACTACGAAGCGTTGTTCGGCGACGCCCCGTCGCTCGATGCGCTACGCGATCAATACGCGATGAATGCCGGTTCCGTCAGACGTGCCGACGATCGGGCGGCGCTTGCCTCGTTCTTCTTCTGGTCGGCCTGGTCGGCCACCACCGATCGCCCCGGACAAACGGGAATCACCTACACGAACAATTGGCCACACGAGCCGCTCGTCGACAACAACCCGACCGTTGCCAACGGCATGTGGTCCGTCGCCAGCGTGATCCTGCTTCTCGCGGGCATCGCCGGCATGATCTGGTACCACTCGGCACATAACGAAGGCGAAGCGTCTTTGGCGGCCCCCGCCAAGGATCCCCTCTTCAACGTCACACCCACGCCGTCGATGAAGGCAACGAAGAAATACTTCTATGTCGTCATCGGCTTGCTGTTGACGCAAGTCGGCATGGGCGCGATCACCGCCCACTATGCGGTGGAAGGCCACAGCTTCTTCGGGCTGCCGCTTGCAGACGTATTGCCATGGGTCGCGAGCCGCACCATCCATACACAGTTCGGCGTGCTTTGGATCGCCACCGCCTGGCTTGCAACGGGCTTATACATCTCTCCGCTGCTCTCAGGGCACGAACCGAAGCTGCAAAAGCTCGGCGTCGACGTGCTGTTTTACGCGCTGCTCGTGATCGTAGTAGGGTCGACCGTCTGCGGCTGGCTCGGCACGCTACAGCATCGCGGCACCGATTACAGCTTCTGGATCGGCAATCAGGGGCTCGCCTACACGAGCATGGGCCGCGTCTGGCAGATCCTGCTGTTCGTCGGCCTGCTGTTCTGGCTCGTGCTGATGGGACGTGCATTGATGCCCGCGCTGAAAAACCGCGAAACGAACGGGCGCGGACTCATCGGCATGGTGTTCCTGTCGGCGGCTTGCATCGGTGCCTTTTATTCGACTTCGCTCGCCTGGGGCCAACACACGCATTACTCGATGATCGAGTACTGGAGATGGTGGCTCGTGCACCTGTGGGTCGAAGGCTTCTTCGAAGTGTTCGCAACCGCCGTCATCGCGCTGATCTTCTCCAGACTGGGCCTCATCCGCATCGAAACGGCCAACCGCGCCATCGTGCTCGAAACGATCGTATTCCTGTTCGGTGGCATTCTGGGCACCTTGCACCACCTGTACTTCACCGGCGCATCGACGGCCGTCATCGCGGTGGGCTCGGTGTTCTCGGCCTTCGAAGTCGTACCGCTCGCGCTCATCGGCCTCGAAGGGTGGCAAACCTATCGCAAGACGCAGGCCGCACCGTGGGTCCAAACGTACAAGTGGGCGATCCTGTGCTTCGTCGCCGTGGGCGTATGGAACACCGTCGGCGCCGGACTGCTCGGATTCTCGATCAACCCGCCGATTTCGCTCTACTACGTTCAGGGGCTCAACATGACGCCCGCGCACGGCCATGCTGCCCTGTTCGGCGTCTATGGGATGCTGGGTATCGGGCTCATGCTGTTCTGCCTGCGCGGCCTGTCGCCCCGCGAAGCGTGGGACGACACGCTGCTCAAACCGGCATTCTGGATGCTCAACATCGGCCTGTTCATGATGGTGTTCCTCTCCATCCTGCCCTCGGGCATCTACGAGGCGTGGGCCAGCGTCAGCAAGGGGCTCTGGTATGCGCGCTCACCTGAGATCGTGCACGCACCGATCATGCAGGCGCTCGTGTGGATCCGCGTCCCGGGCGACATCGTCTTCGCTGCCGGCGTGCTCTATTTGGGCTGGTTCGCGCTGCGTCTGCTGCGCCGCGTGCGGCCCGCACATCCAGCCGAGGCAGCCGTCGAACGCGCGGCCCATCGCGTCTGAGACGACGCGAGCACGCGCCCCACGCCCTGACGGCCGGATGCTCGCGTCCGGCCGCCCAACCGTCCCACGCTCAATAAAGCCCCGCGGAGAACGACTATGGAGCCCTTACCGATCCCTACCAGCGCCCCGTCGGCGCGCGAGCAGATTCGCGAGGCGCTGCAGCACGTGATCGATCCGGAGATCGGCGTGAACATCGTCGATCTCGGGCTCGTTTACGACATCGAGCAGCGTACCGAAGGCTGGCGCATCGCGCTCACCATGACTTCGCCCGCCTGCCCGATGGGGCAGTCGATTCTCGACGACGTGCACGCGGTCATCGATGCCGCGTTGCAGGTGGGCACGATCGTCGACATCGATCTCGTCTGGGAGCCGCCGTGGCAGCCCGAGATGATGAGCGACGCCGCTCGCGATGCGCTCGGTTGGAGCGACGATTGAAGCATACGTCGCCCGCCGGTACAGCCGAAACCGGCGCCCGTGCAACGTGGGGGAGCGCCGGGCAAACGGGCGTGCGGATTGCGTTCGCAGGCTCCATCGCTGTCGCGTTCGTATGCGGCATTGCAGCCGGTCTCGCTCGCTTCGGCATCGCCCTGCCGCCCCACGCGCTGTCGAGCGCTGCTTGGCACGGTGTGCTCGTCCTGCCCGTCTTCTTCGGCGCAGTCGTCAGTCTCGAGCGCGCAGTCGCGCTCCGGGCAGGCCCGCACCTCTGTGCCCCCGCGTGCGCAGCCGCCGCGGGCCTCGTGCTGCTGGCCGGCGCGCCGCCCGCCTGGGCCCAGGCTCTTCTGGTCATCGCGGCGACGGCCGCGCTTGCGAGCATGGCCGGGTTGCTTCGCCGGCAGCCGGCATTGCATCTTTTCGTGCTCGCGCTCGGCGTGTCGAGCTGGTGGGCAGGCAACGTTCTGTGGCTTGCGACTCAGGCGCCGCTGCGGGCCGTGCCGAATTGGCTGGCGTTTCTCGTCTTGACGATCGCGGCGGAAAGACTCGAGCTCACGCGCATGCGGCGAACCCCACCGCGCGCGCGGGTGACGTTCGTCGCCATCGCCGTCGTCATCTTCCTCTCAGCCAGTGCCTCGCCGTATGCGCCGGAGCCCGCGTTGCGCGCATTCTCCGCAGCGCTGGTCGCACTGGCACTATGGCTGACCCGCCATGACATCGCGCGCGTTACCGTGCGTCGGCACGGACTCACGCGTTTTATTGCCGTCTGTCTGTTGTCGGGCTATGGCTGGCTCGCATTGAGCGGGGTGCTCGGCTTGTTCGGTTCCTGGGACGCCGGGCATCCGTGGCACGACGCGGCGCTGCATGCGCTCACGCTCGGCTTCGTCATGTCGATGGCGCTCGGGCACGCACCGATCGTCCTGCCGGCGCTCACACGGCTGCGCGTGCGTTATCGCCCTCTCTTCTATCTGCCGCTCGCTGCGTTGCATGCGGCGCTCGCCCTGCGCATCGGCGGCGCGCTCGCGCAGGCATTTGTGCTACACCGCGCCGGCGCAATCGGCAACGCCGCGGCGCTGGCGCTGTTCATCGTCGTCATGTTCTCGTCGATGTCACTTCCACTCAGGAGTCCGCAATGACCAATGCCAATCCCAATACGACCTATGCCTTCGATGTCCGCGGCATTGCCAAGCGCTTGCGCCACGCCGCCATTTTCGGGGCGCTCGAAACGCTCGACCATGGGGAGACCATGCGCTTCATCAACGACCATGATCCTCTGCCGCTGCTCAATCAAATGCAACAGCGGTACGGCGATCAGGTCCACATCGAATACGTGGAGCGCACGCCGGAGCGTGTCGTGATCGACTTCGGCATCAGGCTCGCGCCGAACGAAAGCGCGGCGCCCGCGCAAGCGTCGGCTGCCGGATGCGCAGGCGGTGGAACCGGCGCGTGCGGTTGCAGCGGCTAATGGCGAAGGGCAATCGGCCGCGCGCCACGCTCGCGGCCGGCTCATAACTTAACGCAGGTCAAGTAGACGCAAGAATATAGGCGAGCGGCGTTGACCACGCTATATGTAGTGCATACGATGAGCAACATCACAATATATTGTGCTCATCGAGGCTCACATGGACCACGGACCGATACCCGCTCACCTTCTTCAAGCCGGCCGTCACGCACACGCCGCGCAGGCGCAACGGCACGCCAAGCCGCAAGTCGACGTGGCCTCCGCCATCGAGGAGTATCTCGAGCGCCGCGATTGGCGCGTCAATGCCAATGCAAATCAAGGCTATTCGCTCGGCGGCCTGATCCTCAACATCTCGGGCAAGCTCGTCGCGAACTACTGGCTGAGCCACGTCTATCCGCCCGCCGTCGGCCAGGCCCATCGCGACGCCGACTTGCACATCCATGACCTCGACATGCTTTCGGGCTATTGCGCGGGTTGGTCGCTGCGCACGCTGCTCACCGAGGGGCTCAACGGGGTGGCCGGCAAGGTGGAAGCGGCACCGCCCAAACACATGTCGAGCGCAGTCGGGCAAATCGTCAACTTTCTGGGCACGCTGCAAAACGAATGGGCCGGCGCCCAAGCGTTCAGCTCGTTCGACACCTACATGGCGCCGTTCGTGCGCAAGGATCGGTTGAGCTACGAGGAAGTGCGCCAATACGTTCAGGAACTCATCTACAACCTGAACGTGCCGTCGCGCTGGGGCACGCAAACGCCGTTCACGAATCTCACGTTCGATTGGGTGTGCCCCGAAGATCTCCGCGAGCAGGTGCCGGTCGTCGGCGGGAAGGGAATGGACTTCCGCTACGGCGATCTGCAGGCCGAGATGGACATGATCAATCGTGCCTACATCGAAGTGATGCAAGCCGGCGACGCGGAAGGCCGCGTCTTCACGTTTCCGATTCCGACTTACAACATCACGGCCGACTTCGATTGGGACAGTCCGAACGCCACGCGATTGTTCGAGATGACCGCGCGCTACGGCCTGCCGTATTTCCAGAACTTCATCAACTCGGAATTGAAACCGAACATGATCCGATCGATGTGTTGCCGGCTGCAGCTCGATCTGCGCGAGTTGCTCAAGCGCGGCAACGGCCTGTTCGGCTCGGCCGAGCAGACTGGATCGATCGGCGTCGTGACATTGAACTGCGCGCGGCTCGGCCATCTTTATGCCTGCAACGAAGGTGCGCTCATGGCTCGCGTCGACGCGTTGCTCGAACTCGGCAAGGAGAGTTTGGAAATAAAACGACGCGTGATTCAACAACTGATGGATAACGGCCTCTTTCCGTACACGAAGCGTTACCTAGGCACGCTGCGCAATCACTTCTCCACGCTCGGGGTCAACGGCATCAACGAGATGATCCGCAACTTCACGGCCGACGCGCACGATCTGACGACCGACTGGGGACATGCCTTCGCTGTCCGCCTGCTCGATCGCGTCCGCGCGAAGATGCTCGCGTTCCAGGAAGAGACCGGGCATATGTATAACCTCGAGGCCACGCCGGCCGAGGGTACGACATACCGCTTCGCCAGGGAAGACCGCAAATGCTATCCCGGCATCCTGCAAGCAGGCACCGCCGACATGCCGTACTACACGAACTCGTCGCAGTTGCCGGTCGGCTTTACCGAAGATCCGTTCGAGGCGCTCGAGCATCAGGACGACTTGCAGCGCAAATACACGGGCGGCACGGTACTGCATCTTTATATGACGGAGCCGCTGTCGTCGGCCGACGCCTGCCGCGAACTCGTCAAGCGTACGCTGAGCCGCTTCTCGCTCCCGTACATCACCATCACGCCAACGTTCTCGATTTGCCCCAAGCACGGCTATTTGCCGGGCCGCCACGAGTTCTGTCCCAAATGCGACGAGGCGCTGCTTCATCGCAAATGCAATCGACCCGCAACCCCTGAACTAATGGAGCCTTGAACATGAATCACAATCACGCGACACACGCCGCCCCCGTCGAGCTTCGCGACGAAGAACGCCAACCGTGCGAGATCTGGACGCGCGTCATGGGATACCACCGGCCCGTTTCTTCGTTCAATACGGGCAAGAAAGGCGAATTCTACGAGCGCACTTATTTCACCGAGGAGGTTTCTCTTGCAACGTGACATCCCGAGCACGCCGGTCGTTTTCACGGCCGCGTCGCTGCGGCCCATCAAGGTCGGCGGCGTGGCGCCGTTTACTGCCACGGATTTTCCGGGTGCGCTCGCGGCCGTCGTCTTCGTGCAAGGATGCCCATGGCGCTGCGGCTACTGTCACAACACGCATTTGCAACCGCGCACTCGGGCAGGCGCGGTAGCCTGGACCGACGTCATGCGCTTGCTGGCGCGCAGGACCGGTCTGATCGATGCTGTCGTATTCAGCGGAGGCGAGCCCACCGCGGACCCGGCGCTTGGCCGTGCGATCGGCGATGTCCGTGCGCTCGGCTTCAAAGTCGGGCTGCACAGCGCGGGCACGCATCCGCGCCGATTCGCGCAGCTGCTGCCTTTGCTCGATTGGGTGGGGCTCGACATCAAGGCGCCATTCACCGACTACGAACGCGTGACGCGCGTGCGCGATAGCGGAACGTCCGCCAGACGCAGCCTCGAAGCATTACTGGCCAGCGATGTCGATTACGAATGCCGCACGACGGCGCACCCGGCGTTGCTGTCGGAGACGGACCTGCTCGTTCTGGCGCGCACGCTTGCGAATCTGGGCGTGAAAAAGTACGCTCTGCAACTCTTTCGGAAGCAGGGCTCTCGCGACGCGCAGCTGAACGCCGTCTCGCTGGCGGACTATCCGAGCGAAGGCGTGCTCGACGAAATGCGCGGACGGTTTCTATCCTTCGACGTCAGAAGAGGCTGATGCGCGCTCCCGCAATTCGCTCGCGAGCCCCTCGACTTCGTTCACCACTTCGTCGGCCTGCTGCATATCGAAGTCGGCGTGAAACCGCTTGCGCACGCCGTGCTCGGCCAATTGCACATATTCGTCCGCCGCAAGCTCATGCCGCCCGAGAGAATGCTTCACGCATGCAAGCGGACATCCGTCTATCGCGATGATGGGCCTGCCCGAGTGCGCGAGCTTCAGTAGCGCCGGCACATCGCCTCCGACACCGGCGATACACGACATCTCGGCCGCACCGCGCCGATCCAGTTGTACGGCTACGTAGTTCGCCATTTGCGCCGCGCTCGAACAGCCCGAGCACGAATAAACGAGCGGTAGCACGCGGCGTTCGCCGCTCGGTGGGAAACGATCATTCGTCATAGTGGAATCGGCAATCCAGCGTCATGCCGCCTCGTGACAGGAAGAGCAACGTTATCCGCGGGGTCCGCGGGGTCGTCGGCAGGGCTGCGCCCCGTCAACATGTACTCGATGAGCTCGCGCGCGGGACGAATCCGACTGCCGAACGGCAGCGGCTCGGAGCCGCGAAAGAAAAGCCCGCGCTTGACGTCGCCGGCGAGCGCATAGGCGAGCCGCTTATCGATGCAAAATTGCCCGTGTTTCGCGATGCCATCGCGCAGGCCGCATTGCTGCAGGCAATCGAAGCCGACCGTACACTTGCGCGGCTTGGCGACGCGCTGCAGCTTCGCTTCCTTTTCCAGGTACTCGGCAAGCCACGGCGTCAGCACGGCACGCGCGGGCAACCCGGCCACGCTCATGAACGTCACGATCTCATCGAGCGGGGCTTCGGCGAGCACTTTCTTGAAGTTCGGATGCGCGTCGCCCTCCTTGCTCACCGCGAACGGCGTACCGAGCTGAACGGCTGTCGCGCCGAGCGACACGATCTCGCGCATCTGCTCGTGCGTATGGATGCCGCCCGCGGCAATGAGCGGGATCTTCTCGCGCTCGAGCCCGAGGTCCTTGAACAGCGCGAGCGTGCCTTCGATGACTTCGCGATACGCGAAATGCGGGTTTGTGACGCTGTCGAGTGAGGGCGCGCCAAGATGCCCTGCCGCATACCGCGGGTTTTCGATCACGATGGCATTGGGCAAGCGCTGCTTGCGCATCCATTTCTTCAGCACGAGTCCGATGCCGCGCGCATCCGACAAGATCGGTATCAGCGCGACATCCGGAAAATCCGCCGTAAGCTCCGGCAAATCGAGCGGCAATCCCGCGCCGACGACGACGGCATGGGCTCCGCTTTCGCACGCGCGCCGCACATATTGCGCATACGCCGACACTGCACGCATGACATTGACGGCCACGGCTCCCTCGCCGCGCGCGAGCCGCAGCGCGGAGCGCACTTCTCGATCGAGGGCTTGCAGATTGACGGCATCGATCAGTGCACGGTCGCGCGAGCGCGCAGTCTCGGCCATCAGATCGAGGTGATGACGGCGCAGATCGACGCTGGAGATGGTTCCCATTGCGCCCAGCGAGGCAACGGTACCCGCGAGGCGATGCGCGGACACCCCCACTCCCATTCCCCCCTGGACGATGGGCAACAACGTCTTGCCCTTGATGCGCAGGGGTTCGAACACAGCCTTCGGCACTGACACAGGACGACCTCACGAAAATCGCAGTAACGGCAAGTGTGAGGTGCGTACGCAGCGCGGACCTTAATCTGGGTCAAGGACCCGTCGGCCTGCGGTGCGGCAATTGATCGCGCCTTGAATGCTTGCCTGTGTGCCGGCTCTCGGCACGCGATGCGCGAGTCAGGACTTAGTAAGCGCATGCCGCCTGCAGCTTCGCGACATCCGGAATGACGATCTCGCGTCCGTGGACCGTAAGGAGCCCCCGCACTCCCAGTTCGTGGAGAATGCGCGAAAAATGTTCGGGCGTCAGATTGAGTCTGGACGCCACCATCTTCTTGCCCGCTTCGAGTCGCACGCGCAGCCCCGCTCGTTCCTCGCCGGGTTCGGCCTCGCCTTTTAGCGCAAGCAGGTAGCTGATGAGACGATGCGTGCCCGATCGAAGCGAGTACGCCTCCACGTCGCGCATCAACGCGTGCAGACGTGCGCTCAAGCCCGCGAGCATCTTGCAGGCGAAATCGGGATTACCGCGCAATTCGTCGATGATTGGGGCTTTCGCGACATGCAGCAGCAGCGAATCGCTGATCGCCTGTGCCGACACGAAATACGGCTTGCCAAGAAACATCAGGGCCTCGCCGAAGCTGTCGCCGGGGCCGACGAGCCGCACGACTTTCTCTTCGCCGAGCGGCGAGACCACGCTGAGCTTGATCTGCCCGTAGACCACGGCATGCAAGCCCGAGCACACATCGCCGCAATGAAACGCCATCTCCTTGCGCGCGAGCTGCTGCTGTGTCGTGCCGAGCGCAATCCGATCGAGCTCGTTGCGCGACAGCTCGTTGAAGAGCGGCATTCTCGCCAGGAAATCCTGGACGCGAATCTTTGCTCTTTGCATTCGCATGCTCCATCGACCTAGATCAGTTTCGAATACGAGGCCGCGCCGGGCCGCCCAAGGTATTTGTCGAAGGTCATCGCAATGGCGCGCACGAACAAGCGCCCTTTCGGCAGCACGCGAATCGCGTCGTCGCCCACATCGATGAGCTGGGCCTCGCCGAGCGGGGCGAGCGCGGCGAGCTCATCTGCGAAGTAGCGCGCGAATTCGATCCCGTGGCGCGCCTCGATCGCGCGAAACGAGAGCGGCACGCTGCACATCAGCGTCATGATGACGTCGCGACGCAGCAGGTCGTCGGGGCTCAGCGTCAGCCCGCGCTCGACGGGCAAACGCTGCGCGTCCAAATGCCCGTAATACGACTTCACCGAGCGCGTCGATTGGCTATAGGCGCGACCGATCTTGCCGATTGCCGAAACGCCGAAGCCGACGAGGTCGCATTCGGCCTTCGTCGTATAGCCCTGGAAATTGCGGTGCAACGTCCCGTCGCGCAACGCGCGGCTCAGTTCGTCGCCGGGCTTCGCGAAGTGATCGAGGCCGACATAGACGTAGCCCGCATCGAGCAGCCGACGGGTCGCGTGCATGAAGATATGCAGCCTGTCTTCGGCAAGCGGGAGCTCGCTCGCGTCGATCAGCCGCTGCGCCTTGAAACGGTTCGGCAGGTGTGCGTAGTTATAAAGCGCGATCCGGTCGGGCGCGAGCCGGATGACCTCGTCGAGCGTGCGATCGAAGCTTGCGACGGATTGCCGCGGCAGCCCGTAGATGAGATCGACATTGATCGACTCGAACCCTGCATCGCGGCTCGCCGCCAACGCGCGTTCGACCATGTCGAGCGGCTGGATGCGATTGACGGCATGCTGCACGGCGGGATCGAAATCCTGCACGCCGAAGCTCGTGCGATTGAAACCCAGGGATGCGAGCGACGAAAGCGTGTCTGCCGTGACGGTGCGCGGATCGATTTCGATGCCCATTTCGGCGTCGGGCACGAAGGCGAAGTGGCGATGCAACGCATCGACGAGGCGGCCCAGCTCCGTCATGCTGAAAAACGTCGGCGTGCCGCCGCCCAGATGCAGTTGCGCGGTGGATCGATTACCGCCGAGCTGCGGCGCAACCATCGCGATCTCGCGTAGCAGGTAGTCGAGGTACTCTGCTGCGCGACCGTGTTCGCGGGTAATGACCTTGTTGCAGGCGCAGAAATAGCACAGCGACTCGCAAAACGGCAGATGGGCATAGATCGATAGCGGCGCGGCGGCGGCCGTGGCGGCGCGCTCGGCCAGATGGCGGCGATACGTCGCCTCGTCGAACTCCGGCACGAAGCGGTCGGCCGTCGGATAAGACGTATATCGCGGACCGGCGTTGTCGAAACGACGGATCAACGCTTCCGATATTTCGAGGCCAGCGAAGCGGCCGAAGTCCGGCTCGGCAACGCTCGCTGATGCTGCGCGGCTTTGCACCGAATGAGCTGACATATCCCTTTCCCGTCGAAGTGCATGGCCCGGCGGGAATGCCGGCCTGCGACCATTATCGAATCGCCGGTCACGGCAAACTTGATGTATGTCATCAATCTTCGGTTTCTCCCTCGCTCGCGCAACCCAACGTGGGTATGACTTCACGCCCGAATGCCGCCACCAAAGATATACAATGAATCGACTTTATAGGCTTGGCTATGAGACTGACGGACTTCACCGATTACAGTTTGCGCGTACTGATGTATGCGGCGGTTCGCTCGGACGAGCTTGTCACGATCGCTGAGCTTTCCGAGGTGCTCGGCATTGCACGCGGGCACCTCGTCAAGATCGTCCACGCGCTCGGACGCGCGGGCTTTTTGTCCACGACGCGAGGAAGAACGGGAGGATTGAAGCTCGGCCGTCCCGCCTCTCGCATCAGCATCGGCGACGTGGTGCGCACGACGGAGCCGGATTTCCGCATGGTGGAGTGCTTCGACACCGAGGGTAACGCCTGCGTCATCACGGCCGCATGCGGCCTGCGTGGCGTGCTTGGCAGCGCGTTGCGCGCATATCTTGGCGTGCTGGACCAATACACGCTCGCGGACATCGCCGCGGAGCAGGCCAAGCTGTCGCGCGTGCTGGGGTTGGCGGCGCGGGAGCAGCCGCTCGTGCGGCTTGCACGTAAATCGCATGCGTGAGATACGTGCGGCCCGACCGCAGCGGCGCATGGCGCGCGTAGTAGCGCTCGCCCCCCTTGCCAAGGCAGGCCCCCGTCTTACACGCCCGCTTCCCCACCCGAAAACGACGCTGCCCGCCCCGCCAGCCCGGCGACGACCACGACGAGTTCCAGCGGATCGATGGGTTTCGCCAAGTGCGTCTGGAATCCCGCGAGCAACGTACGCCTACGGTCCTCGCTGCGTGCGAATGCCGTCAGCGCAGCGGCCGGCGTCACGCGCCCGCGCGGCGCTTCCCACGTCCGCAAGCGGCGAATGAATTCATAGCCGTCCACACCCGGCATGCCGATGTCGCTCACGATCACATCGGGCGGCGCCTCGATACAGGCTTCGAGCGCGTCGAGCGCATGTCCGAACGCGCGCGTCTTGGCGCCGCGCTCCTCGAGCACACGGCACACGAGTTCGCGGGCATCGGGCTCGTCCTCCACGATGACCACCTGCAAGCCCGCCAGCGCCGGCGGCGTCACCTGCGGCAACGGTTCGTCGAGCGGGGTATGAGCAAGCTTGGCGACGCTTGCCGGCAAGCGCACGACAAACGCCGCGCCCATGCCCGCGCCATCGCTGCACGCCTCGATGCGCCCGCCATGCATTTCGACGAGCTGCCGGGCAATCGAGAGTCCGAGCCCGAGCCCCCCGTGCTGCCGCGCAATGCTCGAGTCCTCCTGGCAAAAACGCTCGAACACATGCGGAAGAAACTCGGGCGTAATGCCCTGACCGTTATCGGCCACCGTCAGTTCGATCTCATCATCGATACGGCGCAGCGCGACCTCGATGCTGCCGCCCTTGCCCGTGAACTTCACCGCATTCGACAGCAGATTCCAGACGATCTGCTGCAGCCTGGCGGGATCGCCAAGCATCGCGGCATCGGGTTCGAGCGCAGGCACGATGACAATTTCTTTGGCGAGCGCGGCGGGACCGAGCGAGCGAATGACATATTCGACGAGATCGACGAGATCGACGCGCTCGACATCGAGACGCAGCTTGCCGGCGAGAATCCGCGAAAAGTCGAGCAGATCGTCGACCATCCGCGCCTGGGCGCGCGCATTGCGGTCGACCACTTCAAGCCCCTTGCGAACGGATTCGGACGCGCTTGCATCGCGCAGCAGGACCTGCGTCCAACCGATGATCGCATTCAAGGGTGTACGCAATTCGTGCGAGAGCATCGCGACGAATTCGTCCTTCATGCGCGAAACGCGTTCGGCCTCGGCGCGCGCGGCCCGCTCGGAGGCAAGCAGCGCTTCGCGTTCTTCAGCCAGCGCCCGAAAGTGGGCCTCGCGCTCCTGCGCGTGTTGCGCCTCGGCCAGCTCGCGCTCGATGCGTCGCTCGCGCAGCACGCGCTCGATCGCCTCCGGCAAGTACTCGAGGTAATGCTCGCTCTTGGGCACGACATCGGCCACGCCCGAGCGCAGCGCCTCGATGACGCGCGCCTCGTCCGCAAAACCCGTGCAGAGGATCGCCGGCAACGCAAACCCGTTGCGACGCAGCGCGCGCAGAAACTCGAGCCCCGTCTCGCGACCGCCCAACGTGTAATCGACGATGAGCACATCGGGCGTTTCCTGCGTCATCGCCGCGCGCGCGGCGTCGGTCGTGGACGCCGGGCTCACCCGGTAGCCCGCGCGCCCCAGCGCACGAGAGGCAAGGCGTAACAGCCCCTCGTCGTCGTCGATGAACAGGACGTGAGCCGTCATCGGCCGCACGCGGGCAACTTCACCACCTGCAAAAAGAAGCCGAGCCGGCGCACGGCCTCGATGAAGGCGTCATACTCCACGGGCTTCGTCACGTAGACGTTGCAGCCCAGCTCGTAGCAGCGCTCGATCTCGCGCGGGTCGTCGGTGGTCGTCAGCACGATGACAGGCAGCGACGCCGTACGCTTGTCGGCCTTCAGGCGCCGCAATACCTCGAGGCCGTCGATACGCGGCATCTTCAGATCGAGCAGGATGACCGATGCCGGGGCGGGGTCGCGCAGGAAAGGCGCATCCTCGCCGAAGAAGAAGTCGAGCGCTTTCTGGCCGTCGGAAAGACGCGTGAAGCCATTCGTGAGGCCGGCGCGACGCAGATTGCGCTCGATGAGCGTTGCGTGGCCGTCGTCATCCTCGATCAGGATGATGTTGACGGACTGGCCGTCCGCGGGTCCGGTATGCATGATATCGATTTCCCTCAATCAGGCGGCGACCTGCTCGGCCGCCTCCGGTAGCGACAAATAGAAGGTCGTGCCAACGCCCTCGGTCGATTCGGCCCACACGCGTCCGCCATGCCGTTCCACCATGCGGCGCACGAGGGCGAGCCCAATGCCTTCGCCGGTCGCCACGGCGCCGTGCAGCCGCTGGAACGCATGGAAAAGGCGCGGCATCGCCACGGCCGGAATACCGAGACCATTATCCTTCACATAGAAGATGCGTAGTGAGTGCGTTCCGGCGGGCGCGGGCATGGCCCCGATTTCGATGCGACCGGGCCGCTCGGGATCGAGGTAGTTCACCGCGTTGCCGATCAGATTCGCGAATATCTGCTCGAGCGCCGTCGGATCGCCCCAGACGGGCGGCAGGTCGACCACGACGATCTCGGCGTTGCGCGAGCGGATCGAGCCTTGCATCGCATCGAGCACGTGGCGCACGAGCGCCGCGACATCCACGGCCTGGCGGCGATACTCGACGCGCCCCACCCGCGATAGCCGCAGCAACGAATCGATGATATGGGCGGCACGCAAGACCGCGCTTTGCAAAAAGCGCAACGCCTCGCGGATATCCTCGTCGATGAGCCGCTCGACATGTTCGCGGTCCTCGGGCGAGAGCGACGATTCGCGCACCGCCGCGCGCAGATCGTCGCAGGCATGCGTCAGCTCTTTGGAAAACCCTTGCAAATTGACGAGCGGCGAACGCAGATCGTGCGAGACGCTGTAGATGAACATCTCGTTTTCCTGCGTTTGCTGATGCAGCGTCTCGTTCGTCCGAGCCAGTTCGTCGGCCCGGCGCGCAAGGTCGTTCTGGAAGCGCGCCTGCATCCGTTCGGATTCGCGCAGGCGGCGGCTCGTCTCGTGCAGGATCGAATCGAGATGCGCGATCTCGTCATCGCCGGGCGACGGCTGTCCAAGCGGCGCGTTCTCGGCGAGCCGCGCCGCGTTATCGGACAGTTGCCGCAGCCGGCCGCGCAGTCCGCGCGTAAACAGGAATACCGCCAGTGCCGCAAGCACGAGCGAGCCGACGACGGCCGCGGTGGTCAACCGCTGCTGCTGCGCGAGCGCGGAGGCGGCCTCCTCCGTGCGCAGTGAATCGATGCGCAATTCCTCGGCCTGGAATGCCGCCACCTGCGAGCGGAAACGATCGATCACGTCGATATTGGCCTGATTGCGAAAGCGTTCCAGCACGTCGTCGTGACGGCCGTTGCGCAACAGGTCTTGTACGCGGTCGGACCATTGCCGGTACGCTTGCACCGACTGACGAATTTGCGCGGCGCGCTCGACCTGGGTGGGGTTGTTCGCAACCAGATCGACCAGTCTGTCTATATTGCGATCGAGATCGATCCAGAGCGAAACGGGCGTCGCCGTTGTCCGGTCGTCAGTGAGCACCGCGCCGCGCATGCGTACCGTCTCGAGCAATACGGGTTCGAGAATCGCGTTGGTCTGGCGCAGCACGTCCTTGCTATGCAGCGCCCATTGCTCCGCCTGCTCGGCATTTGCCTGCGCCTTCACGAGCCCGGAAAGCAGCGCGAGTTCGAACAACGTCGGAATCGCAATCAGCAGCAGCCCTTTGGTCGTCAGTCTCATGCTCGAAGGAGTGGGGTCACGAACCTGGCGATGCGCCTGTCGGTCCGAGCATTATGTCGACGTTTGCGCGGAATGACAAAGCGCGCTGTCATGCGCGCATGCCGTCTGCTCGCGCCGCTGCCGGCGGCCCTCAGGTCTTGAGCCGATATCCCGTCTTGAAGATCCAGGCGACGATGGCCATGAAAACCAACAGGAATACGCCCGTCATGGCCAGGCTCACGCCGACATGCACGTCGGCCACGCCATAAAAGCTCCAACGAAAGCCGCTGATCAGATAGACGACGGGATTCGCGAGCGCAATCGTGCGCCATACCGGCGGCAGGATGCCGATCGAATAGAAGCTGCCGCCGAGAAACGTGAGCGGCGTGACGATCAAAAGTGGAATGACCTGCAGTTTTTCGAAGCCGTCGGCCCAGATGCCGATGATGAAGCCGAACAGGCTGAACGTGATCGAGGTCAGCACGAGAAAGAGCAGCATCCAGAATGGATGCTCGATCCTGAGCGGCACGAAGCACGCCGCGGTCGCCATGATGATGAGGCCGAGCATGATCGATTTGGTCGCGGCCGCGCCCACGAAGCTCACGACCAGCTCGAGATAGGACACGGGCGCCGAGAGCAATTCGTAGACGGTGCCGGTGAATTTCGGGAAGTAGATGCCGAACGAGGCATTCGTAATGCTTTGTGTGAGCAACGACAACATCACGAGCCCCGGCACGATGAACGCGCCGTAGCTGATGCCGTCGATCTCGCGGATGCGCGAGCCGATGGCCGCGCCGAAGACCACGAAGTAGAGGGAAGTGGAAATGACCGGCGAGATGACGCTTTGCATCAGCGTGCGCCAGGTCCGCGCCATTTCGAACAGGTAGATCGCCCGCACCGCGTACAGATTCATCAGGACGTCTCCCTGACCAAGTCGACAAAAATATCTTCGAGCGAACTCTGCGAGGTCTGCAGATCCTTGAAGCGGATCTGAGCATCGGCCAAGTCCTTGAGCAATCGCACGATGCCGGCCCGCTCGGACTGAGTGTCGTCATAGGTGTACGTGAGCGCGCTGCCATTCGCCGACAACTCGAGCCCATAGCCCGCAAGCGACGGCGGCAAGGTTTCGAGCGGCGCCTCCAGATCGAGCGTCAGCTGCTTCTTGCCGAGCTTGCGCAGCAGTTGCGCCTTCTCTTCGACGAGAATGATTTCGCCGCGATTGATGACGCCGATGCGGTCGGCCATTTCCTCGGCCTCGTCGATGTAGTGCGTCGTCAGGATGATCGTCACGCCGCTTTCCTTGAGCGTGCGCATCAGGTTCCACATGTCTCGCCGCAACTCGACGTCGACACCCGCCGTCGGCTCGTCGAGAAAGAGCAGCGCCGGTTCGTGCGCAAGCGCCTTGGCGATCAGCACGCGCCGCTTCATCCCGCCCGAGAGCATCATGATGCGGTTGTCCTTCTTGTCCCAGAGCGACAGCGCACGCAGCACTTTCTCGATATGCGCCGGATCGGCCGGCTTGCCGAAAAGCCCGCGTGTGAACGAGACGGTGGCCCAGACCGTCTCGAACGCGTTCGTCGTCAACTCCTGCGGCACGAGCCCGATCATCGCGCGGGCCCGGCGATAGTCGCGCACGATGTCGTGACCGTCGACGGCGACGCGGCCCGACGTTGCGTTGACGATGCCGCAAACGATGCCAATCAGCGTCGTCTTGCCGGCGCCGTTCGGTCCGAGCAGCGCGAAGACTTCGCCGCGCCGCACCTCGAGGTTGATGTTCTTGAGCGCTGTGAAGCCCGAGGCATAGGTCTTCGACAGGCCGGTGATGGTCAGGATAGGTTGCATGGACACGGACGATAGCAGAACCGCGGCGAAACCGCCGGGATCCTGCCCGCACCGCATTACCGACGAAAAGACGACGAAAAAAAAGGCGCCACGTGACCGTGGCGCCTTAAAGAAGTTCTAGCCATTCCGAGGGCCGTGCTAGAACCTGAGAGACGGTATTCCGGAACACCTCGCTCCGAAATGAGATTCCATTTTTTCTCTTTCAGCCGACGAAGTCAAGATAATTTTTGCCGAATTGTTGACAGGTACCCTCTCATGGAAAACGATTACATCGACCATGTGACGTATTTATTACCGATTCCAACCAAGCAGGTTTGCGCACTTGCAAGCGATGAAAGGCGAACATGAAATAAAGTTTCGAAAAAATCACCGGAAGACAATCGTGCCCGCAACGAAGCGCAAATCGGTTCCCGTCAGCAAACCCGCCGAGAAAGACGGCGCCCCCGAGGAGGTCGCCGCGCTGGCACGGGGGCTCACGGTGCTGCGCCGCGTCGCAAGCGCCGATGCGCCGATCAGCAATCGGGAACTGGCCGAGCTGACGGGTATCCCGAAACCGACCGTCTCCCGCCTGACCGCGACGCTCGTCAAGGCGGGATTTCTCTTTCAGTTGCCCGACAGCGAGCGATTCGTGCTGACGGCGTCGGTGCTCGAACTCTCGAACGGCTTTTTGCGCAACTTCGACATCCGGGCGCGCGCCCGCCCGTTTCTCGTCGATCTGGCCGATCGCACGGCGCTCTCGGTTCACCTCGTCACGCGTGACCGGCTCGACATGGTCGTGATCGAGGCTGTCCGGCCCTCCTCGGCGCTGCTCGTCTCGCGGCTCGAGATCGGCTCGCGCATGGATCTGACTCGCACCGCGGCGGGGCACGCCTATCTTGCCGCACTCACGGCGCCGCAACGCGAGGCATTGATGACCGGGGTGCAAGCCGCCGCCGGCGACGACTGGCCACATGTTCACGCCCGCGTGGCGCACGCGCTCGCGCAAACGGACAAGAACGGGTTTGCGATCGAGACCGGCGCGTGGTCCGCGGGCCTGAACGCGATCGCGGCCGGATTCGTCGGCCCCTCGGGCGAGCGCTACGCGGTGAACTGCGGCGGCGCCGCGCATCTGTGCACGCGCGAGTGGCTGCTCGAACACGCCGCGCCGGCACTCGTCGGATGCGTCGCGAAGATCGTGCGGGAGATCGGCGGCGCACCGCGGCTGAGGCTGTCCGAGTAACAGTAACAGCGGTAACCGGCTGAAAAATACTTGGGTGGACTCCGGCTGAGCGCACGACGTAGCATCATGCATCGCGAACATTTGTCCCTCATGGGCGCTTTTTATCCCAACCGAGCGCCCGCACCAGCGCATCAGCCTCGCAACTCTTGACCCTTACAGATGGCCGAACAGGAAAACCGCCCCGATCCTCACCGCCCCTCCCATGACCCCGGTCCAGGCGAAGCGCCGAAACCTGTCGCCCCCCGCTCCACGGGGCGCCGACTCGGTGTGCTCGTCGCCGCAGTTCTGGTAGCCGCGCTCGTGCTGGCCTGGTGGCGGCCCTGGAGCCGCACGAGTCCCTCCGGCGCGGTGCCGGCCGGCGCAAGCGGCGCACACGCCGGCCGGGGCGCGGGCCGGTCGGGGAACATGCCGCAGCCCGTGCACGTCGCGACAGCCGTGCGCGGAGAAATGCCCATCGTGTTGACGGCGCTCGGCACGGTGACGCCGCTGGCCTCCGTGACGGTCAAAACCCAACTGGCAGGCACCCTGCAAAGCGTCGCGTTCCGTGAAGGGCAAATGGTCAAGCAAGGCGATCTGCTCGCCCAGATCGATCCGCGCCCTTACCAGATCTCGCTCGATAACGCGCAAGGCACGCTCGCGAAAGACATGGCGCTGCTGCAAACGGCGAAGCTCGACCTCGAACGCTATCGCGCGCTGCTCGCGCAGGATTCGATCGCCCGTCAGCAGGTGGACACGCAGGCATCGCTCGTGAAGCAATACGAAGGGCAGGTGCGCTCGGATCAAGCGAGCGTCGACACCTACAAGCTCGATCTCGTCTACGCGCGCATCACCGCGCCGGTCTCCGGGCGAGTCGGCCTGCGTCAGGTCGATCCAGGCAATTACGTGACGCCTTCGGACACGAACGGCATCGTCGTCATCACTCAATTGCAGCCGATCAGCGTCGTCTTCACGACCTCCGAAGACAATCTGCCGGCCATCGTGAAAAGCATGCGCGCCGGCGCGAAGCTTTCGACGACGGCTTACGATCGCAACAACACGACACCGCTCGAAACGGGATACCTCGACACCATCGATAACCAGATCGATACCGCAACGGGCACCGTCAAGCTGCGGGCGCTATTCAAAAACGACGGGCAACTGCTGTTTCCGAATCAGTTCGTGAACGCGCGGCTGCTCATCGATACGCTTCACGATGCGGTGATCGTCCCGACATCGGCTGTGCTCAACGGCGCGTCCGGCCGCTTCGTCTATGTCGTGAAGCCCGACAACACCGTCACCGTGCGGCCCGTGACCGTCGGCCCCGTCGACCGCGAACGCACGAGCATCGCTTCGGGGCTCGCGCTCGGCGAGCGCGTCGTCATAGACGGTTCCGATCGCCTGCGCGAAGGCGCCAAGATCACGATTCCGGCAGACGCAGCTTCGGGCGCCTCGCACGGCAACGCCGCCAGCGCGGCGGCCGGGCACGGGCACGCCCGCGCTCACGGCCACGGGGCGAGCGGCGCACGCCCCGCATCGGCTGCCGGCGCGCAATGACGATCGCGATGAGGCACCCGACCGAGGCGTCGAACGCATGAATCCTTCCCGCGCCTTTATCCTGCGCCCGGTCGGCACTGCACTGCTGATGGCGGCGATCATGCTGGTCGGCCTCGTGGCGCTGCGCTACCTGCCGATCTCGGCACTGCCCGAGGTCGACTACCCGACCATTCAGGTGCAGACGTTTTATCCCGGCGCGAGCCCCGACGTCATGACATCGTCGGTGACGGCGCCGCTCGAGCGCCAGTTCGGGCAAATGCCTTCGCTGAATCAGATGGCCTCGCAAAGCTCCGCGGGCTCGTCGATCATCACGCTGCAGTTCAGCCTCGATCTGCCGCTCGATGTGGCTGAGCAGGAAGTACAGGCCGCGATCAACGCGGCGGGCAACCTGCTGCCGTCGGACCTGCCCGCACCGCCCATCTATGCGAAGGTGAATCCGGCGGACGCGCCGATCCTGACGCTGGCGATCACGTCGAAGACGATGCCGCTCACCGACGTGCAAAACCTCGCCGACACGCGCCTTGCCCAGAAGATTTCGCAAGTGGCCGGCGTCGGCCTCGTGAGCCTGTCGGGCGGGCAGCGCCCCGCCGTACGGATCCAGGCGAATCCGCTGGCGCTCGCCTCCTACGGTCTCAATCTCGACGACCTGCGCACGACGATTGCCAACCTCAACGTCAACACGCCGAAGGGCAACTTCGACGGACCGACGCGCAACTACGCGATCAACGCCAACGACCAGCTGACCGACGCCAATGCCTACCAAAGCGCGGTGGTCGCCTACAAGAATGGCCGGCCGGTCATGCTGACCGACGTGGCGAAGATTGTCGACGGCGCGGAGAACACGCGGCTCGGCGCCTGGGTCGGCATGCAACAGGGCTCGCAGCCCGTGACGCCCGCCATCTTGCTGAACGTGCAGCGCCAGCCCGGCGCGAACGTGATCCAGGTGGTGGACAGCGTGAAGAAAATCTTGCCGCAGCTTCGCGCATCGTTGCCCGCGGCGCTCGATGTGGCCGTGGTCACGGACCGTACGACGACCATCCGCGCCTCCGTGCGCGACGTGCAATTCGAGCTCGCGGCCTCGGTCGTACTCGTCGTGCTCGTCATGTACCTCTTTCTCGCCAACGTCTACGCGACCGTCATTCCGAGCCTCTCGGTACCGCTTTCGCTGATCGGCACGCTGGCCGTCATGTACCTCTGCGGTTTCTCGCTGGACAACCTGTCGCTGATGGCGCTGACGATCGCGACGGGCTTCGTCGTCGACGACGCGATCGTCATGATCGAGAACATCGCCCGCTACGTCGAGGCCGGCGAATCGCCGCTCGAGGCGGCACTCAAGGGCTCGAGACAGATCGGCTTCACGATCATCTCGCTGACAGTCTCGCTGATCGCCGTGCTGATCCCGCTGCTGTTCATGGGTGACGTAGTCGGACGGCTCTTTCACGAGTTCGCGATCACGCTCGCCGTGACGATCGTGATCTCGGCGGTGGTCTCGCTGACGCTCGTGCCGATGATGTGCGCCAAGCTGCTGCGCCACACGCCGCCGCTCGAAAGCCACCGCTTCGAAGCCAAGGCTCATGCAGCCATCGACGCGATCATCGCCCGCTACGGCATCGCGCTCGAATGGGTGCTCGAGCGGCGGCGCGCGACGCTCGTCGTGGCCGTGCTCACGCTCGTACTGACCGGCGTGCTCTACGTCTTCATCCCCAAGGGCTTTTTCCCGGTACAGGACACGGGCGTGATCCAGGCCATCACGCAAGCGCCCCAGTCGGTGTCCTATCGATCGATGGCCGAGCGTCAAAGCGCACTCGCCGCCGAGATCCTGCGCAATCCCAATGTCGAGAGCCTGACGTCGTTCATCGGGGTGGACGGGACCAACGTGACGCTCAACAGCGGCCGCATGCTGATCAATCTGAAGCCGGCGAGCGAGCGCAGCGAAAACGCGAGCAGCGTCATTCGCGAGATCACCGCATCGGTCGCAGACGTACCCGGGATCTCGCTTTATATGCAGCCCGTGCAGGATCTGACGATCGACTCGACCGTCAGCCCCACGCAATATCAGTTCATGCTGACGGACCCCAATCCGGACGAGTTCTCGGCGTGGGTGCCGAAGCTCGTCGAGCGGCTCAAAACGGCGCCGGAGCTGGCCGACGTCGCCACCGATCTGCAGGAAAGCGGCCGCTCGGTCTACGTCGAAATCGACCGCGCGAGCGCCGCGCGCTTCGGCATCACGCCCGCCACGGTCGACAATGCGCTTTACGACGCGTTCGGACAGCGCATCGTGTCGACGATCTTCACGCAATCGAACCAATACCGCGTGATTCTGGAAGTCGAGCCGCAAATGCAGCACTACATCGACGCGCTCAAGGGGATCTATCTGCCCTCGTCGATCGCCTCGAGCGGGCAGGTGCCGCTCGCCGCCGTTGCGACGTTTTCCGAACGGCCCGCGCCGCTGCTCGTCACCCATCTCGGCCAGTTCCCCGCCACGACCGTCTCGTTCAACCTCGCCCCGGGTGCCTCGCTCGGCCAGGCCGTGAAAGCGATTCGCGCGGCCGAGGCCGAGATCGGCCTGCCCGCGTCGTTCCAAACGCACTTTCAGGGCGCCGCACTCGCCTTCCAGGCCTCGCTCGCGAACGAACTGTTCCTGATTCTCGCGGCCGTCGTCACGATGTACATCGTGCTCGGCGTGCTCTACGAGAGTTTCATCCACCCGATCACGATCCTCTCGACACTGCCGTCCGCGGGGGTGGGCGCGCTGCTCGCGCTGATGATCTCGGGGCACGATCTCGATGTCATCGGCATCATCGGTATCGTCCTGTTGATCGGTATCGTCAAGAAAAACGCGATCATGATGATCGACTTCGCGCTCGAAGCCGAGCGCGAAGAAGGCAAATCGCCCCGCGAGGCGATTTATCAAGCGTGCCTCTTGCGTTTCAGGCCGATCCTGATGACGACGATGGCGGCGCTCCTTGGTGCGCTGCCGCTGATGCTCGGCACGGGCGTCGGCTCCGAGCTGCGTCACCCGCTCGGCATCGCGATCGCAGGCGGCCTGCTCGTCAGCCAGTTGCTCACGCTGTTCACGACGCCGGTGATCTACCTCGGGTTCGATTCGCTCGCGCGCAAGCTGCGCGAACGCTTCGGTCCGGCGGCCGGACGCCCACACGCGGGCGACGCCGGCGTATGAGGGCATGAGCGCATGAATCTCTCGGGCCCGTTCATTTCGCGCCCCGTCGCGACGACACTGCTCGCGATCGGCATTGCCTTGTCGGGCCTCTTCGCATTCGTGAAGCTGCCCGTCGCGCCGCTGCCGCAGATCGATTTCCCGACGATCGTGGTCATGGCGCAAATGGCCGGAGCAAGCCCCGATACGATGGCGACGAGCGTCGCGAGTCCGCTGGAACGGCATTTGGGGCAGATCGCGGATGTCACGGAGATGACCTCGCAAAGCTCCGTCGGCTACACGCGCATTACGCTGCAGTTCGGATTGAACCGCGATATCGACGGCGCCGCGCGCGACGTACAAGCGGCCATCAATGCGGCGCGCGCCGACTTGCCGACCAGCCTGCGCAGTAATCCGACCTATCACAAGTACAACCCGTCGGATGCACCGATTCTCGTTCTCTCGCTGACTTCCCCCACGATGTCGGCCGGACAGCTCTACGATGCGGCCTCGACGGTACTGCAGCAAGCGCTCTCGCAAGTGGACGGCGTCGGCGAGGTGGACGTCAGCGGCGCGGCGAACCCCGCCGTGCGCGTCGAACTCGAACCGCAGGCGCTCTTTCACTACGGCATCGGGCTGGAGGACGTACGCGCCGCGCTCGCCGCGGCCAATGCGCACAGCCCGAAGGGCTCGATCGATTTCGGCCCGCACACCGTGCAGATCTATACCAACGATCAAGCTACGCGGGCTTCGCAATACAAGGATCTGATCATCGCGTACCGCAACGGCGCGGCGGTCAAGCTGTCCGATGTGGCCGAAGTCGTCGATTCGGTGGAGGATTTGCGCAACCTGGCGTTATCGAACGGCAAGCGGGCGGTGCTCGTCATCCTCTACCGGCAGCCCGGTGCAAACATCGTTCAGACCGTCGATCGCGTGATCGGCATGATTCCGCAGCTGAGGGCATCGCTTCCGGCCGCCATCGACGTCACGCCGGTGATCGATCGCTCGACGACGATCCGCGCCTCGCTCAAGGACACGGAGCACACGCTGCTGATCGCCGTCACGCTCGTCGTGTCCGTCGTATTTCTGTTTCTGCGCAACTGGCGCGCAACGCTGATTCCAAGCGTCGCCGTACCGATATCGATCATCGGTACCTTCGGCGCGATGTATCTGCTCGGCTACTCGATCGATAACCTTTCGCTGATGGCGCTCATCGTGGCGACCGGCTTTGTCGTCGACGACGCAATCGTCGTGCTCGAGAACATCTCGCGGCATATCGAAGAAGGCGTACCGCCGATGCGCGCGGCTTACCTCGGTGCGCGCGAAGTGGGCTTCACGGTGCTGTCGATCAGCCTCTCGCTCGTCGCGGTCTTCCTGCCCATTTTGCTGATGGGCGGCATCATCGGCCGCCTCTTTCGCGAGTTTGCGGTCACGCTGTCGGTGGCGATCGGCGTTTCGCTCGCGATTTCGCTGACCGTGACACCGATGATGTGCTCGCGCCTCTTGCGTCCGATCCATGAACAAAAAGCGCAGGGCCGTTTCGCGCGCACGCTCGAGCGCGGCTTCGACAGGCTCGCGGCCGGCTACGAACGCACGCTCGGCTGGGCGCTCGCGCATCCTGCGCTCGTGCTTGCGACGCTCGCCGCCACCGTCGCACTCAACGTCTATCTCTATATAGCGGTGCCGAAAGGATTCTTCCCGCAGCAGGACACCGGACGCCTCGTCGGCGGCATCATGGCCGACCAGAGCACGTCTTTCCAGCTCATGAAGACCAAGTTCGCCGAGATGATGCAGATCGTCAAGAACAACCCGGCCGTCGATACCGCGACGGGTTTCACCGGCGGCCGCGCGACGAACGCGGGCTTCATGTTCATCTCGCTCAAGCCGAAGAGCGAACGCAAACTGTCGGCCGATCAAGTCATCGCCCAGTTGCGCGGCCCGCTCTCGCACGTTGCCGGCGCGCAGACCTTTTTACAAGCGGTGCAGGATATTCGCGTCGGCGGGCGCCAATCGAACGCACAGTATCAATTCACGCTGCTCGGCGATTCGACGGCCGAGCTGTATGAGTGGGGACCGAAGCTCACCGAAGCGCTCAAGCGTCGCCCGGAGCTGGTCGACGTCAATTCGGATCAGCAGCAAGGCGGGCTGCAATCGATGGTGACGATCGATCGCGCCAGTGCCGCCCGCTTCAAGATCACGCCGTCGCAAGTCGACAATACGCTTTACGATGCGTTCGGCCAACGCCAGGTCTCGACGATCTACAACCCGCTGAACCAATATCACGTGGTAATGGAAGTCGCGCCGCGCTATTGGCAAGATCCGGAAATGCTCAAGCAGATCTACATCAGCACGTCGGGCGGCAACGCGAGCGGCTCGCAATCGACGAATGCGGTCGCAGGAACCGTGAGCGCGTCGACGAGCGGCAGCGCCAGCCGCACGGGGAGTGCGGGCACGGGCGCCGCAGCGGGAACCGCGGGTACGTCGGGCGCCTCGGCGGCGGCCGACGCGGCGCGCAACCTCGCGACGAACGCAATCGCGGCGAGCGGCAAGTCGAGCGCCTCCACGGGCTCCGCCGTCTCGACCTCGCGCGAGACGATGATTCCGCTATCGGCCATCGCCTCGTTCGGGCCCGGCAATACACCGCTGTCGGTCAGTCACCAGGGTTCGTTCGTCGCCTCCACGATCTCGTTCAACCTGCCGCCCGGCCAGTCCCTGTCGAGCGCGACAAAAGCGATCGAGCAGACGATGGCCGAGATCGGCATGCCGGGAACGATTCACGGCAGCTTTTCGGGCACGGCGCAAGCGTTCCAGTCGTCGGTCTCGACGCTGCCCATCTTGACCCTCGCGGCGCTCGCGGCGGTCTATATCGTGCTGGGCGTGCTCTACGAGAGCTACATCCATCCGATCACGATTCTCTCGACACTGCCGTCGGCCGGCGTCGGCGCGCTGCTCGCGCTGCTGGCCTTCAAGACCGAGTTCAGCATCATGTCGTTCATCGGCGTCATTCTGCTGATCGGCATCGTGAAGAAGAACGCGATCATGATGATCGACTTCGCCATCGAAGCATCGAGGCAGGGTATGTCGTCGCTCGATGCCATTCGGCGTGCCTGTCTGCTGCGTTTCCGACCGATTCTCATGACGACCTGTGCCGCCTTGCTCGGCGCGCTGCCGCTCGCCTTCGGCACCGGCGAGGGCGCCGAACTGCGCTCGCCGCTCGGGATTTCCATCGTCGGCGGCCTCATCGTGAGCCAGGTGCTCACGCTTTACACGACGCCGGTCGTCTACCTCTGCCTGGACCGGCTGCGCGTTCGCTGGGCGCGCCGCCATGCACCCGGGCTCGCGCCCGGCGAATCCCACTGAAGATCAGAAAAATCCCGCTTCGTGGGCCGTAAAGGATCGGAATAATTGTGAGACTCGCTGTTATGGCACTCGCGGCGCGATTGGCCTACCTTTGATTCGTGCGCCGGCGGTTGCGGCGCTGCCCCTCTGAAGGAGATTCATCGTGCGATGGCGAACCGCTTCCCTCGCGCTGCTCGCGGCCGCCGCGGCCTGCATAAGCGGTACGGCCCACGCGGCACGCTGGAACGTGGGCGTGTTTGTCGGGGCCCCCGCGCCCTACTACCCGGTCGTCCCGGCGCCGTACTACTACGGACCCTATCCGCCGCCTTACGTCCCTTATGCGCCCTACCCGCCGGCGTATTACGGCCCGCCCGTCATCGTATCGCCGCCGGTCGTCGTCCAGCCACCCGAGCCCGATGTCTACATCGAACGCTCGCAAGCGGCGCCCTCGGCGACGCAACGTTCGTCTTCGGGCAAAACCTATTGGTACTGCGCGGCGTCTAAAAGGTATTACCCCTACGTCAAGGACTGCGCGGGCGGCTGGCAGGACGTCCCGGCCGTGCCCGAGCGAAATCGCTGAAGTGAGGTCGCCGATGCTTTGCTCCTATCATGACGGCCAGCAGGCCAAACGGCGGCTCCTCGCCGCTCCCGCGGCGGTGCTGGCGGCCGTACTCGCCGGCTGCACGGTGATGCCGAGTGGCCCCAGCGTGTTGGCATTGCCCGGAACTGGAAAGTCTTTCGATCAGTTTCGCGGCGACGATGCGTCGTGCCGCCAATATGCGCTCGGGCAAGTGGGCGGTGTCAGCGCCGGACAAGCGGCAACCACGAGCGCCGTCGGCTCGGCGGCGCTCGGCACGGCAGTGGGCGCCGCGGCCGGCGCCGCGTTCGGCGGCGGCCGCGGTGCCGCGATCGGCGCGGGCGCGGGGCTTCTCGGGGGTGGCGCCATCGGTGCGGGCACCGCACAGGCCTCCGGATACGGGATACAACGCCGCTATGACTACGCGTATATCCAATGCATGTACGCAGCGGGCGAGCGCGTGCCGGTGCCTGCGGGCATGGCGCGAAGCTATCGGCAACAGTTCGATGCCGAAGGGCAGCGTGACAGGGGGGCGCCGGAAATACCGCCGCCCCCGCCGCCACGTCAATGAGACGGCGCAGCCTTCATCCGACGCACGCCGTGCCACGCCTCATCGGTGCGGGTGTTCGGCCGCCCATTGCTTCACGGCGGCAAGCGTGTTCTTGACATGCTCGTCCGGCGATAGCGACGTGTATTCGTAGACGATGCGGCCATCCGGGGCGATCACATAGGACACCCGGTTCGCTCGCTTGGTCACGAGCGGCAACGCGGCATCGTACGACTCGATGATGCGGCCGCTTTCATCGGCAGCCACGGGGAACTTGCTGCGGCACTCGCTGACCGAAAAACGCGCGAGCGTGGCGATATCGTCGTGCGACACGCCGATCACCGTCGCGCCATATCGTTTGTATTCATCGACGGCATCGGCGAATTCGTGTGCTTCGATGGTGCAGCCTTTCGTGAATGCCGCCGGATAGAAGTAAAGCACGACGGGGCCGCGCTCGAGCGCGTCGGCCAGCGAGTAGGCGAACGTCTTGCCGCCGAGCGAGGCCTGCGTCGTGAAATCGGGCGCCTTGTCGCCCGCCTTGAGCACGGCAACCGCGTCGAACGACCAGGCGCCCAGGCCGGTCATCAGCGCCGTGCATAGCGCGATACGTCCCATCCATCGTTTCATCTCGCTTCCTCGAATCGGTTCAACCTCTGCGGAGAGCCGCCAGCGCGGGCTACCGACATTGTCTCAAAAAGACCGCGAGTCCCGGCTGAATCGGTAGGCAGCGGTAACAGCGGGTAACAATTCGCGAAAATCGCTAAAGAATTTCGGATCGGAGCCGATAATTCGCCTGATGGAGCGTGCGCGGGAGGCGCGCCCGCGCGGCGCGCGCCTCATCGAAGCACATTAGCCGCAATGTCGGGACCGTCGTCAGCGAGATTCAATGGAAGCAAAAAGAAGCAACGTGCCGCGCCGGCGCACCTGGCGCGAGACGATCGACCGGCTGTGGCGGCGAAAAGCCGCGGCCCCGCCCGCGGCCGCCGCGACCGTCCCGGCGCCGCAGGGGCGCAATGTGCTGGCCGCCGAATTGGATCGGCTCGTTCGCGGCGTGGACTTCCTGGCTTTTGTCGACGCCGGCTTGCACTTTCTCTACGTCTCCGAAGCGAGCCTGCGTTTCGTCGGCTATCGCCATGAATACCTGCGAGCGGTCACGCTGCACGAATTGGTCGCGGCCGGCGACACAGCCGCCCTGGACGGCCTCCTCGCACGCGCGAGTGCCTCGGACAGCGTCGAGCGCGCCACCGTGCACCTCATGAAATCTCTGACCTACCCGATCCCGGTCGAACTGCGCGCCGTGGCGGGTATTCATGAAGGCACCCCCGGCTTCGCGATCTCCGCGTTCGACATTTCAGACTGGCGCGCCACCGAGGAACGCCTCACCTACGAGCTGCACAGCGACCGCATGACGGGCCTCGCCAACGGCACGGCACTCGCCGCGGCGCTCGAGAGCGCGCTGGAAACGGTGGACACACAAAGTACCGGCGCGGCGCTGCTGCTCGTCGATCTCGACGACTATCAACGCGTGAACCGGGCGCTCGGCTATGAAGCGGGCGACGCCTTGCTGCGCGAGACGGCCGCGCGGCTCGCGAGTCTCGTCTCACCCGAGGAAACGCTGGCGCGCGTGACGAGCGACGAGTTCGCCGTGCTCGTGCGCGCAGGCACGCGCGAGCACGCGGCCGCGGCCGCCGAAGCGCTCGCGCGCCGCTTCATGACCGCCATACAACAGCCCTACTCGTTCAGCGGCCAGGCTGTCCATCTCTCGGCGAGCGTCGGCATCGCGCTCTATCCCGATCCGGCCGAGCCGGGCGGCGGCCGGGCCGGACAGCACCAGCAGTTTTTGCGGCGCGCGGATCACGCGCTCGCTCAGGCGAAGGCCTCGGGCAGCAATACCATCGCGTTTCATACGCCCAACGCCGATCCGGCCGACGCCGAGCGCCTGAAACTCGAAGCCGATCTCTACGACGGCGTGCGCAACGGCGAGTTCGCGCTGCATTTCCAGCCGATCACCGAAAGCCGGATGGGCGGCGTGGTCGGGGTGGAGGCGCTCATGCGCTGGCACCATCCGGTCCATGGCCTCGTGCCGCCTTCGACGTTCGTCCCGCTCGCCGAATCGATCGGGCTCATCAACTACCTCGGCAACTGGGTGCTCAAGGTGGCCTGCATGCAGCTCGTGCAGTGGGACGTCCAGGGCATCGCGCTGCAATACGTCGCGGTCAACGTCTCGCCGCAGCAGTTCCGCGACCCGCGCTTCACGCAGAACGTGCGCGACGCGCTCACGCTCACCGGGCTCGACGCGAGCCGCCTCGTGCTCGAGATCACGGAGAGTCTGCTGATGCAGGACCCGGCCCATGCGAAGGCGCTCCTCGAGGAGCTGACGGCGCTCGGCATCCGGTTCGCAATCGACGATTTCGGTACGGGCTACTCGAGCCTTGCGTACTTGCAACGTTTTCCGCTCGCCAAGCTCAAGATCGACCGCAGTTTCGTCGAGAACCTGCTAACCTCTCGCAACGACCAGGCCATCGTATCCGCCGTGGTCGGACTCGCGCGCACGCTCGAGCTCGAACTCGTCGCGGAAGGCGTGGAAACGGAGGCGCAACGGCGGCTCCTGACCGAGATGGGTTGCGGGCACATCCAGGGGTGGCTGGTCTGCCAGGCGCTGCCCTCGGAAGAGCTCGCGCAACGCTTCGCGGCCCGCGTTTTACGCCTGCACGAAGACGAGTCTTTCGCTTGAAGCACGCGAAAAAAGGTGCGCAGGACGGCTCCATCAATCGACACGTATATGGTTTTGACGGAATTCACATGGTAAAGGCGGCGCTGCTCGATAAGCTCTGGGCGCAAATGAGCGAGCGCGGCGACTTTCCGATGCTCTCCCAATCGCTGCGGACCACAGTGGCCGCAATGAAAAACGACGATCTCGACTTTTCGGCGCTGGTACAGGTCGTCTTGTCGGATTTTGCGCTGACGCAAAAGGTCCTGCGGCTCGCCAACTCGGCCATGTACATGGCATTCGGCGGCAACATCACGACGGTCACGCGCGCGCTGATGGTGCTCGGCATGGATGCCGTCGGCCACCTCGTCGTCGGACTCAAGCTCGTCGATCACTTCCACCAAAGCGCGCCGCACCGCATCGACGCGAAGCTCGAGCTCAACCGTACGCTGCTGTCCGGCAGCGTGGCACGCAAGCTGACTTCGGACACAGCGGATTTGGGCGCGGGCGAGGAAGCCGTCGTTTGCACGCTGATGCGGCAAATCGGCAAGCTGCTCGTCGTCTGCTATCTCGAAGCGGAGTGGGACACGATCCGGCACAAGGTCGAAAACGATGGCCTCGACGAAGCCGCTGCCTGCAACGCCGTGCTCGGCGTCACCTTCGACGAAATCGGGCTCGAAGCGGCCTCGCGCTGGCGTCTGCCGGAGCAGATCCGTGCGGGCATGGGCCGTTATGAACCCGAGGCAAACGAGCCGCAGCACGTCCAATGGCTACGCGCGGTAACCAATTTCTCGACCGATGTGGCCGACGTGCTGAGCGCGTCCGATGCACACGCGCAACCCGCCGAAATGGAACTCGCAGCGTTGGCGCAACGCTACGGCGAGGCGCTGGCGATAGAGCCGGAGACGCTCGTGTCCATGAGCACGGCGCTCGCGCGCGAGGAAGCCGGCATGGGGGTCATGCGGGAAATCGTGGAGCTGCGAGCAAGCGCCGATGCCATCGCTCGCGCGGGCGTCGCGCCGGAGGCGCGCATCGCCGCGGGCCTCGAGGATCTGCGCGCACTGCCGTCCGAGAATGCGCTGGCGCCGGTCCTGGCGCTTGCCTCGGAGACCGTGCTGGCCGGTCTCGGCTTTGCCCGCACGATCGTCTTCGTGCGACAGGCACCGGGGCTGTTCAAGTCGCGGCTGGGCTTTGGACGCGATGTGGAGAAACTGCTGCCGGCGCTTTCGTTCAATGAAGCATTCGAGCCCGACGTATTTCATCTTGCGATCGCCAACTCGATCGGCATTTTCATCGAGAACGCGCACGATCCGAAGATGGTGGCACGGCTGCCGGCCTGGTTCCGCGATGCGTTTTCCGACGCCCGCTCGTTCGTCCTGCTGCCCGTGACCGTCGACCAAGCAACGGTCGCGCTCCTGTACGGCGATTGGTCGCACGCGCAAGAGCCCCGCAAGATATCGCAAGACGAAATGAGCGCGCTGAACGAGCTCGCCCGCGAGCTCGGCCGCTTCTTCGCACACGCGCCGGCGCAGGAAGTCGAAACGCTCTGAGGCGCGCGAGCGCGCTATTCCTGTACGCGCTCGAGCCCCGCGTTGTCGCCGTGTTGATCCGCCGCGCTGGCCCATGCCGCTGAAGCGATGGCCAATTCGGCGAGTTCGGGCGGCGTGAACGGCGCCAGTGCCGCGCTCACCTGCTCGAGCGCAGCCCAATCGGCACGCTCGAGCGCCTGCACGGCGGCCAGCAGTGTGCCGAGCAATCCCTCGTGCCGAAGAATGGCCGCGCGGATGTGACCCGCCAGCATCAGCGCGTCCAGCGTGGCTTCGAGCGTGTCGCCAAACACAGCGTCGACAAGCGAAAACACGCCGGTCAAAAACGCCGCATCGACGACCTTCCGGTTCGCCTGCGTCAGATGGGCCGCCGCCATTTCCATGAAACGCGCGCGCGTGGCCGCGAGCTGCACGAGCGGATCGTCCTCGAGCCGGACTTTGCGGCCGTCCGCATAAAGCAGCAATTGCGTCCAGCGCGCGATACGGTTGGTGCCCGTCGCGTTGATCGCATCGCGCAGCGTCGCCACCTTGCGCCCGATGCTCGCCTCGCCCGAATTGGCGAGCCTCATGATATGCATGACGAGCACCGGGTTCAGCTTGAGCTCGGCTTCGAGCTGCGCGACGCTCGGATCCGCCGAAAGCAGCCGCAACAGGTTCAGCAGCGCCTGGCGCGGTGCACTGGCGCGCCGCGAGGCCTGCCTGTCCGCGCGCGCGAAGAAATACCCCTGGAAGACATCGAAGCGCGCGGCCTTCGCGCGCTCGAAGGTCTCGTGCGAATCGACACCGAGCGCAATGAGAATCTTGCCGGCCGATTTGAGCGCGTCCGCCAGCTTCGCAAGCAGATCGGGCGCCACCTGCGCGACGTCGATCTTGACGGCATAAACGTAAGGCAGCAGCTTGGCGAACGTCGCGTCGGGAGCACTCACGCGGTCGAGCACGAAGCGATAACGCTTGCCGTGCAGCGCCACGAGACGGGCCGTCAACTCGCCATCGATAGCGATATCGGGCGGCAACTGGAAGAAGTAGCGTTCCGGGGAGATGCGAGCGAGATCGTCGGCCATGAGCAATGCGCGATTCACACTCAGATAGCCGCGATGGCCACCCAGCGCCGCGTGCACGCCGCTCGCTCCGAGCAACGCCAACGTTTGCGTCAGCGCCGCGTCGGATGCGGCACGGCGGCTCGCGGGGTCAGCGTCCGCAGCCGCGGCACCGTCGCCGGCGAGCGGCTCGCGCGTGACTAACTCGAATCCGCACAAAAGCCCCTCGGCGTCGACGAGCGGCTGGCGCGCGGGATGGGTCACCGCGCCTGGCGGATGTCCCGCCTGGGCAGGCTCGCTGGCCACCGCCGGGTGTGCCGCCGTCTCGTTGGTCGTCTCCATCAGCCCCTCTTCTTTTGTCTGCTTTTATCGCCGCCCGGTACTGCGCGTACCGGCCCCGTGGCCAATCTGGGCGGGATTATACGACGGGGCGGCAGCGAAGCGATAGCCGAAGGCGGGCCGGAGCAAACGCCGGCGAAGCGGTCTTATTTGAGCACGACCTTCACGTCGAAATACTTGGCCGCGATCCGCTCGATCGTCCCGTCGGCCTTCAGCGCACGCAACGCCTCATCGAGCGCCGCCTTCAACGCCGCATCGCCCTTGCGCACGCCGAAGCCCACGCCCGAGCCGAGCAATTGGGAGTCAGTGACCGTCGGCCCCGCGAACTCGAACGCCGCGCCCTGCGCACGCTTGAGGAACCCCTTGGACGCCGCCTCCGAATCCTGGAACGCGGCGTCGAGCCGTCCGGCGGCGAGGTCGGCGTATATCTGGTCCTGCGTCTGGTACGGCACCACGTCGACGCCTTCGCCCGCCCACTTCGCCTTCGCATACGATTCCTGAATCGTGCCTTGGAGCACGCCCACGCGCTTGCCCTTGAGGGAAGCGGCGCTCGGCTGCAGGCCGCTGCCCTTCCTGGCGATCAGCTGATTCGGGATCGAATAGATCGGCTCGGTGAAGTCGATGGCCTTTTTACGTTGCTCCGTGATCGTCATGTCCGAATTGATCGCGTCGAACTTGCGCGCGGACAACGCCGGAATGAGGCCGTCGAAGTCGTTCTCGACCCAGACGCATTTGACCTTGAGCCTGGCGCAAACCGCATGGCCGACTTCGATGTCGAAGCCTTGCAGCTCGCCCGTCGGCGATTTGAATTCGAACGGCGCATACGACGCCTCGACGCCGAAGCGGATCTGCTTGAGCTCGGCGGCCGATGCGCCGCTCGCGATCAGCGACGCCGCAGCGATGAGTGCAAGCGCTGTGTGCTTTCGGAAGTTCAGTTTCATCAGGATTCCTAAACGAGAAAGAGTTGCAACGATGGGCGCAGCCGGCGCATCGTCGCCGCGCCAAAATCAGCGTTCAAATGCCTCACGCTCGTCTTGTGCGTCGCACAAAGCGCGCGGGCGCCGCATTGTAGGCGGCGCCCGCGCGCTCGTTCGAGAAAGGGGAAGAAAATCGGACGGACCGGGCCGCGGCAATGGCATGCCCAAAGATGCAATTCGATGTCGCTCAGCGGCAAACGCCGAGACCCACGCACAGCCGGGCGCCGCTCATGCGTACCGCACGCGCCGTCCCTCGTCCTCAACGGGTTCCATCGGCGGCTGCGCGGCACGTTCGGCGGGTTGCCGGGACAACACGCCCGCCACGTAAGCCAATTGCGCGCGGTTGCGCGTTCCGAAGCGCCGCTCGATGCCGCCGAGCTGATAGGCCACCTGATCGGCCGAGAGCGACAGCAGTGCGCCTATTTCGCGATCGGACGAACCCTGGGTCATCAGATCGAGCATGCGCTTTTGCAGCCCCGAGAGCCCATCCGCGCCCGTTGTCGTCAGCAGCGGGCCGATACGCGGCTCGATGAACGCGTGTATCTCGCCCGCCAACACCAGCGCCGCGCCCATCGTCGCATCGGAAATCCAGGCGCGCGTGGCGAGCGTGCTCGACAGCGTCACCATGCAGTACTCGAACGGACGCGCCGTCTCGAAGCCCACGGTCACGCCCGAACCGATGCCGGCGCGAGCCGCCAGCGCCGCAAGACTCCGTGCGGCAGCGCCCGCCCTGCCCGCGCCGGCCGCATCGCGTGTCAGGTCGTCGAGCATCCATGCAAACGGCCAGCCGGCCGTGCTCGCCTTGACGACTCGCACGTCGGTGTCGAAGCAGTGCGCACCGCAATAGGCCTCGGCCCAGCCCGGCGGCGAATACTGTGCATACCAGGCCGCTCGGCTCACCCGGCCATCGAGGCACATGATGCGGCAATAGCAAAGCCAATCGAAGCCGGCATCGACGAGGCAGCTGCGAATCAGCGTACGGCGCAGCGCGCCGTCGGACTGCGCCGTGAGCACGTCCGCCAACGCAGCAAGACGCGCAGCCGATGAACGGGCGGGTTCGCCCTCCTCTCGCGGTAGTACGACAGGGCCAGGCCCGAGGCCGAGCTCGGGGTCCCTGAGGATGCGATAGGAACGCTGACCTGCATCGGTGTGCAACGATTCCGACATGACATCTCCCGGCGGGTGAAACGGGCGGCCGCGGCAACGCCCGGGCAAAACGCGCTCATGGCCGAGCGCGCGCAAGCGCCTCGGCGCTCGCGCAGGCGGCGCGGCGCGCGGCGATATCGACTTCAGGCCCGAACAGCGTCTTTTCGATGACGACCGTTTCGATATCATCGACGCCTACGAATCGCAACCAGGCTTCGACATAGGGCTTCTGGAAATCAAAACACTCGGCGGGCGTAATTGATTCCCTCGAATAATCGAGTCCCCGCGCATAGACGACGACGGCCCGCTTGCCGCGCAGCAGTCCGCCGAATCCCCGCTCGTCGAACGAGAAAAGCACGTCCTTTTGCGAGACCGCATCGATGAAATGCTTCAGCTTGTAAGGAATCGAGAAGTTCCAGAGCGGCACCGAGAGCAGCAGCGTATGCGCATCGTGAAGCGGCCTCGCGAGGTCGTGGATCGCCCTCCATGCGTCGCGCTGCTCGTCGGTGAGCGGCGTTCCGGCAAGCCCCGCGTATTTCGCCTGCATCGCAGCGCCGTCGAACTCAGGCAACGGTGTGTGCCACAGATCGAGCGTCTCGACGGACGCATCGGCGTGTGCGCTCCGGTAAGCCTCGATGAACGCGTGCGCCACCTCCCGCGATGCGGAGCGGGATTTGCGCGGCGAGGACTCGATGTGCAACAGCCTTGTCATAGGGTTCTCCGAAGGATGGCGGGCGTGAAGCCTGGTGGGTGTGCTCGAGCTTCATCTAATCACATTGCGAATTCGATTGAAAACGAAGTATTCTTCAATCATTCAATACGAATCTCACTAAATCACATGTTCGATACCGTGCTGTTGCGCTCGTTCGTGACGGTCGCCCAGGAAGGCAGCTTCACGCGCGCCGCGGCACGGCTGCATTTGACGCAATCGGCCATCAGTGCGCATTTGCGGCGGCTGGAGGATCAGGCGGGCAAAACGCTGTTCGTGCGCACGACGCGCTCGACCGCCCTCACGCCGGACGGCGAACTGCTACTGGGTTATGCACGCGCGATCCTGGCCCTGAATCGCGACGCACGTGCGCGTTTGCGTCGCAGTTCGAGCGATGGCACTGTGCGTATGGGCATGTCCGAGGATTTCGCCCACGCCCGCATCATGGAGCGGCTGCATACGTTCGGGCTGCGCAACCCTGAAGTGGCGCTCGACATCACGATCGGCGTGCCGGGCACGCTATTGCAGGCGATGGATCGCGGAGAACTCGACTTCGTGCTCGGCGGGCGCTGTCATGACGACCGGCCGGGCCGCCCGCTCTGGCGCGAGCCGCTCGTGTGGGCAGCGGCGGAATGGATGAATGTCGACGTGTCGTTGCCTTTGCCGCTGGCGGTGTTTCCGGAGCCTTGCCCTTACCGCGAAGCGGCACTCGCCGCGCTCGCGCATGCCGGCATCGACAGTCGCATCGCGCTCGTCTGTCCGAGCAGCGGCGGCGTGCTCGCCGCGGTGCGCGCAGGCCTCGCCATTGCGCCGATGCTGGAGAGCCGTCTCGATAGCGGCTTGCAGGCGCTCGGGGCCGATTCGCGGTTGCCCGCGTTGCCGAACGTCGAGTTCACCCTGTTCGGTGGCAGCCCGGTTACCGCACTTGTCGAGGAACTCTGCGGCGCAGCGCAGCGCGATCTGCACTAGGGCCGGTTCACGCGCGCTCGCGCCGTGATCAGACCAATGGCGCACCGGCCGCCCGAGCGCGCGGGGCTCGACAAGCCTATGCTGAAGGGGGGAACGACGCGTCGCGAGGAGGTGCGCCATGTCGATGCGAAACGGAACACGGAACGCGTTGCGCGCGGCAGCGCTCGTTGCGGCAGCGCTCGCGGGCAGCGGCGCGGTTCGCGCGCAGATGCAAGGCCCCGGCCATGCGCCCGGGGCTCAGTCCCAGGAACTCCGGCAGGCGCCAGCGCCGAGCCACGCCGCACCCGCAATGCAGGCCCCGCAGCACGGCGGCATCGCACCGAATGCGCCGATGCCGGCCCCAAACCGCGCAGCACCGCCCATGCCGAGGGCAGCGCCACCGATGCCAGGGGCGGCGCCACCGATGCCAGGGGCGGCGCCACCGATGCAGCAGCGCGCGATCGGTCCACACACCCCACCGGCGGTGGGGCCCCGCATCATGCCGGCACCGCATGTGCCGACACCGCAAATGGGCGCGGCCGGCGGCGCCGGCCCGGGTGCGAACGCCGCGCCCCGACCGCCCGAGCGAGAGCCCGCCCCCCGTGAGCCGCATCCGCAGCCCGGCGTGGCGCCGAGCGTCACGGCGCCCCAACCGGGCGTAGCACCGCGCGCCACCGCGCCGCAACCGGGCATGGCACCGCGCGCCGCTGTTCCTCCGGCCCGCACGCGCGCGCCGTGGCATGGCGATATCGGCCGCTTCCAGGAGCACGATGTCCGTGTCTGGCGGTCGGGACACTGGCATCACGGGCCCCATGACGGCCGGCACGGCTGGTGGTGGGTCGTCGGCGGCGCCTGGTACTTCTATCCCGCGCCGAGCTATCCCTATCCCGACCCGTTTGTCCCTGGATTCGCCGACGCGCCCCCGGACGACACGGGCTATTGGTACTACTGTCCTTATTGGGACCAATACTATCCGTATGTCGCGACCTGCCCGGGCGGATGGCAGCCGGTGCCGGCCGAGCAGTGATCGGTACCGAAGCGCGTCGTGCCTCGGAGGTGCATCGATATCAAGCACCGCGGGGGGTGCGCGCCAGCGTTTCGGCCGTCGTTTCGACGACGATGAGCCCCGCTCGCAAGCCCGGCTTCACGCTCGGGTTCGGAAACACGATCCGCTCGTCGTCGCGCGTGACGATGTAGCGATACTCGCCGTCGCGCGCCAGCACCTGTCCTTTGGCGAGCACGGTGAAGTTCGGTACATCGCTCGCCAGCGCGAGTTCGAATGCGTCCGTGCGTTTCGTGATCTGGTCGACAACCGTGAACACGCGCGGCATCGGCGCAGCGGACTCGGGTGCGAGGTTCGCGACCAGCGCACGCACGGCGCGATCGGCTGCGTCGAAATGGGACAAATCGTTTTGCCCGAACGGCCGCACTTTGCCGAGCTCGAGCGTGCAAGCGATTGCCCCATGGGTCTGTGCCGTGAACTGCGTATACGTCGTCCCCGCAGCCGTGTGCAGCAAAATCGCAGCGATACGCGCGTGGCTAAGCCAGTCCAGCATCGCGCTCGGGAGCGCCCGGCCCGTGTGCGGCAGCAGCGCGAACTGCTCGAAGACCGAAGCACGGATTGCGGTATGCATGTCGATGTGCCAGCGCGGCGCGGCGTCGGCCGGTGCCGCTTGCGCGAAGAACCGCGCCGTCGCGGCCTCGAGCGTTGCCGCGCGCGCCTTCTCGCTGCCCCCGTGCAATCGGGCGTGCGCGCCGCAAAAAAGCCGGTTCAGATCGTCGTCGAGATAGCGGCGGGCCGCCCTCATCGCCTCGATATTGCCCAGCACCACGAGCAGCCGGCACGCAAGCGGCAGCGCGCCGCGCGCGATGTCCGCCACCATGCGCGAGACGAGCTCGATGGGCGCCGTCTCGTCGCCATGCACACCGGCGGACACGACGACGCTCGCGACCGGCTTCGCTTCGGGCTCGAACTGGAGCAAACCGGGCCCAAGCCATTGGAAGCGCACGCCATGCGCGCATTCGCCGCCCGCGCGATCGGCAACGGGACGCGCATCGGCGAGCGAGAACGACAGGAAGTCGGTCAGGAAACCCGGCGCGCCGGTCATGGTTCTCGTCCCGTCAGCGTTGGAAGTCATAAAGGGAACCGAGGCCGAGAATCTGGGTGAGCTCGTCGAGCGCCGTACGCGATTCGTCGAGCAGCGTCGGATCGGCGAGATCGGCGCTCGCGAGCCGGTCGCGATAATGCTTGGCTATCCAGGCGTCCAGCCGGGCGAACAGCGCATCGTCGATCCAGACACCGGGAGCGACCGCCGCTTGCTCCGCGCCGTCGAGTACGACGCGCAGGCGCAGGCATGCCGGGCCGCCGCCGTTTTTCATGCTTTCGCGCAAATCGAAAACCAGCACCTCCGAGATGGGTCCGCCCGAGCTCGCCAGATCGTCGAGGTAGGCGGCCACGCGCGGATTTTCACGGCATTCCTGCGGCACCACGAGAACATCGCGTCCATCGGAACGCGTGAGCAATTGAGAGTTGAACAGATACGACGAAACCGCATCTTCCACGCTCACGCGCGCATCGGGCACTTCGATGACGTTGAACTGGGCGCCGAGCCCGGAAAGTTGCGCACGCAACCGGTCGCAGACTTCCCGTTGATCGACGAATGCCCGTTCATGGCAAAAGAGCGTCTCGCGGTTACCGACGGCAATGACGTCGTTGTGGAACACGCCCGCGTCGATGACCTCGGGGTTTTGCTGTGCATAAACCGTGGATGCTTCGGCAAGACCGTGGCGCTGCGCAACGGCCCGGCTCGCCTCGAACGTCTGACGGGCCGGATAACGCACGGGCTCGGGGCCACGCCGGTATTCGCTGCGTCCATAGACGAAGAATTCGACGCCGGGCTCGCCGTAAGCGGCGCAAAAGCGCGTATGGTTGGCAGCGCCTTCATCGCCGAGCGCCGGGGTACCCGGCAGCGCCTCGTGCACGGCGAAGCGGCTCTCGTCGGCAAACACGGCTTGCAGCGTCCGGCGGGTCGCCTCGTGCTCGATCGCGCGATGCAGTTTGCTCGTCAGATTGGCCGGCGTGAAGTGCACGCGCCGATCGGCCGTGTCGGCGGACGGGCTGACCGTCGCGGCGTTCGCGGTCCACATCGCCGAGGCCGAGCTCGCCGCGGCGAGCAGCTCCGGTGCTTCCTTTGCGGCGCGATCGATGACGCGCGCATCCGAGCCTGAGAACCCGAGCTCGCGCAAAAGACGCAGCGAAGGACGCTCCTGCGGCGGCAACACGCCTTGCAGGAATCCGAGGTCCGCGAGCTGCTTCATCTTGCGCAGCCCCTGCTTGGCAGCGGCGAGTGGATTCGCGACCGATTTCTCGTTCGTTTGCGACGCGACGTTGCCGAACGAGAGTCCCGCATAGTTGTGCGTCGGACCTACGAGTCCATCGAAGTTGGCTTCCCGTGCTTGCATCGTCGATCCTTGGTCGGTCGTTCAATGTTTCAAACTTTCAACTTTCAACTTTTAGTCTTGCCGTCGCGCCACCGCTTCGTCCATGGCGCAGCGTCTCAATCGTTCGAGACTTCGTGAAAGCGAAGGCCAGGCGATACGCTCGAAGGCATCGCGAGCTGCGCGCTCTCGACGGACGCCATCGGATAGGCACAGTAGTCGGCCGCATAGAACGCGCTCGGACGATGATTGCCCGAGCGGCCGACACCGCCGAACGGCGCGGCCGACGATGCACCGTTCGTCGGCCGATTCCAGTTCACGATGCCCGCGCGGATCGTGCGGCTGAAGCGTTCCCAGGCGCTCGCGTCGTCCGCGACGAGGCCCGCCGAGAGCCCGAAGGCCGTATCGTTCGCACGCTCGATCGCTTCGTCGAGGCTCGCATAACGCACGATCTGCGCGAGCGGACCGAAGTGCTCCTCGTCGGGCAATGCCGAGACTGCGCTGACATCGACGATCGCGGGATTCACGAAACCGAGCGCCGGATCGCGTTGCGTCATGGCAATGAGCGGCCGCGCCCCGGCCTTGACGAGCCGTTCCTGCGCCGCGACGAGTCTGGCGGCCGCGCGCGCCGAAACGACCGCTCCCATGAAGGGCTGCGGCTCGGCATCGTAAAGGCCGTAGACGATGCGCGAAGTCACCTCGGCGAAGCGCGTGACGAAGCGCTCGCCAAACGATCCTTGCGGCACGAAGATGCGGCGCGCACAGGTGCAGCGCTGCCCCGCCGAAAGAAACGCGGATTGAATCGTGAGATGCACCGCCGCGTCGATATCTTCCACTTCGGCGACGACGAGCGGATTGTTGCCGCCCATTTCGAGGGCCAGCACGATTTCCGGCCGTCCGCCGAACTGCTTGTGCAGCAACGTACCGGTATCGGAGCTGCCGGTGAAGAACAGGCCGTCGATCTGCCGATGATTGGCCAGCGCGACACCCGTCTCTTTTTCTCCTTGCACGAGGTTCAGCACGCCCGCGGGCAAACCGGCCTCGCGCCACAGCTCGACCGTGGCCTGCGCCACAGCCGGCGCGAGTTCGGAGGGTTTGAACACGACCGTATTGCCCGCGATGAGCGCCGGTACGATATGGCCGTTCGGCAGATGCCCGGGGAAGTTATAAGGCCCAAAGACCGCGACGACACCGTGCGGGCGGTGCCGCAATACGGCAACGCCGTCGGCCATCGGCACGCGCTTTTCGCCTGTGCGTTCGCGATATGCCGTCACCGAGATGTCGACCTTGGCCGCCATCGCGGCGACCTCGGTACGCGCCTCCCACAGCGGCTTGCCCGTCTCGCGTCCGATCGCATGCGCGAGCGCTTCCTTGTGCTCGACGAGGCGCGCCGCGAATCGGCGCACGATGTCGCAACGCGCGTCGAACGGCATGGCCGACCAATCGGCGAATGCGCGGCGTGCGCTTGCGACCGCGCGATCGACATCGACCGCGCTCGCGCTGTGCCCTTGCCATACCACGGCCCCCGTACCGGGGTTATGCGACGAGAAGCGGGGTCCGTTTGCCTGCGCCCACTCGCCTTCGATGAATAGTTCGCTCATGACTTTTGACTCTGCTGGGTATGAGAGGTGACGAGCACCCGCACCGGATCGCCTTCGCGCACGAGCAGCGCCGCCGCGTCGTCGGCGGACAGGTGCATGACGCCGTCTTCGACGCCGCCCGGGGCGAAGCCGACACGGAAATCCGCCAGCCGCGTATTCGCCACCAGCGAACGAGGTGCACGCTCGCGCGGCGCTTGGGCGGGGCCTGCACCGGATGCAAGCGGATCGACGGAATCGACCTCGCCGATGACGACAGGGACGACCACACTCTCGCGTACGGTTCTCAAATCGTCGATGTGGCACTCGAGCACAGGGCCCGCATCGAAGATATCGACGTGCCCCTGATAGCGAAGCCCCTCGCCTTCGAGCATCTTGCGCGCGGGCGCCGTGTCGCGATGGGTGAGGCCAATGACCTGCCGGGCATCCTCGGGCAGTAAATCGGCATACACGGGGTAACGCGGCATCAGTTCGGCGAGAAAAGACTTGCGCCCGTGCGCGCTCAAATAATCGGCCGCGTTGAAGTCGATCTGATAGAAGTGCGAGCCCACCGCGCGCCAGAACGGCGAGGTACCGTCGGCGTCGAAATGGCCGCGCAGCTCCGCGCACAGGCGCTCGGGAAACCGGTCGCGAAATTGCGCGATGAACATGAAGCGCGAGCGCGACAGCAACCCGCCCACACCATGCGCGCGATAACGCGGCGACAAGAACAGCGAGCAGACTTCCGCATAGCCCGTGAGGTCGTGCGAGATGTTGAGCAGCGACATCCTGGTCCAGACGCCAAGCTCCTGGCTCGCATGCACGACGGTACTCACCCGATAGTTGTAGAACGGCTGCTCGAGGCCGACCTGCGTCTCGATTCCGCACACACCGGCAACGTCGTTCGTTGCCGTATCCTCCATGACGAAGAAGTAGCCGGCCTCATGGGGCGCGGCCTGCCCTTCCATCGTCCGTTTCGATCGCGCGATGCGTGCGGCAAGCGCATCGGGGTCAGGCTTGAACGTCGTCAAACCCGGCCCGGTCTCCTGCGCGAGCGCCACGACCGCATCGAGGTCGGTGGTCTTGACAGCGCGAACGACGATCATCGACGAACTCCCGGATGAGTGGCACGCAAGGCAGCCGTCTCGCCATCGAGATCGGCCTGCGACTCGGCGGTGGCGGCTTCGTCTTCGGACGCGCGATGCAACGGCACGCAACGCACCGCATCGCCTGCGACGGCGCCGAGCACCGCGCGTACCGACGACGTCAGCGGCGCCTGCTCCTCGCGCGCAAGCGGCAGCTCCGCCAGCGCACAGCGGAATTCGCCGGCCCGGTTGTTCGCGACGAGATAGGTGGTGGCTGCGGTTGCGGACGACGGATCGGCGTCCGATGCCGCTTCGGTCCTCTCACGTACGATTCTCGTCTCGTTGCTCACCACGCACGCACTGCGGTCCACCTGCGCGGTCAGCACGGGGCCCGCATCGAAGATGTCGACGAAACGATCGGGCTCGAAACCTTCCTCGAGATGGATATCGTAGGCGAGCAGACTTTTGGCGTTGGGCTCGCCGAGCACACGCTGCGCCGCCTCGGGCAGCAGCGGCACATAAAGCGGATAGCTCGGCATCACTTCGGCGATGAACGTACGGCTGCGTCCCCCCGAAATCTTTTCGACTTCGGCGAAATCGCGCGCGAAGAACTTGCGCCCCACCGCCTCCCAGAACGGCGACGTCCCCGCTTCGTCGGTGACACCGAGCAAGAGCGAGAATACCTCCGGCGTGAAGCGCCGTCGGTTCGCCGCAACATACATCATGCGCGCGCGCGAAAGCAGGTGGGCGCTCGCGTCGCCCGTTACCGCGGGATCGAGGTAGAAGCCCGCGAGCCGGCTCTTGCCGGTCAGCTCGTGCGACATCGTCAACGCGTGGATTTTCCGGTTCACGTGGAGCTCGCGCGAAGCATGAATGAGCGCATCGTTGCGAAAAACGTAGAACGGCTCGGCATAGCTGGCCGCGGCCACGATGCTCGACGTGCCGAGCATCTTGCCGCTCGTCGCATCCTCGAGCACGAAGAGATAGAACTCCTCGCCCGGGAAATCGACCTCGGCGCGAAACGAATCCTCGGACAGCGCAATGCGGGCCTCGAGCGCATGGCGATCGTGCGGCAGCGAATGCAGCACGGGCCGCGCGGCGCGCGCCATCTGTTCGAGCGCGTCGAGATCGGAAAGTCTTGCTGGGCGTACGAAGAGCATCATCGTTCCATTCGGTGGCAGATGCGGTGGCACATTCGCTGCCACAGGCGTCGACATAAGTGGCGGGACGAACCCGGGCTCAACGGGCCGATGCGTCGGCAGCCGCCGCGACGGTCTCCTCGATCGCTTTTTCGAGCCGCGCGAGACCTTCTTCGAGATCGGCATCGTCGATGATCAGCGATGGCGCGAAACGCAGCACGTTCGGCCCCGCGATCAGCAGCATCACGCCATGCCGCGCGGCCGCGTTCGCGAAGTCCTTCGCCTGCCCCTCGAATGCCGCGACGAGTTCGGCACCGATCAGGAGGCCCTTGCCGCGAATCTCCTTGAAGAGTCCGAACCGCTTGCCGATTGCATCGAGCCGCGCCGTCAGGGCTGCCCCGCGACGCTTCACGCCTTCGAGCAGCGCGGGCTCGCTGACGAGCTCGATGACCTTGTCCGCAATCGCGGCACCGAGCGGGTTGCCGCCGTAAGTCGTGCCGTGCACGCCCACCTTGAAATGCGCGGCGATGGCTTTCGTCGTCAGCATCGCGCCGATCGGAAAACCGTTGCCGAGCGCTTTGGCGGTCGTGAGGATATCCGGCGTCACGCCGGTATCCATGTATGCGTAGAGATGGCCCGTGCGGCCGACGCCCGTCTGGACTTCGTCGAAGATCAGCAGCGCCCCATGCGCGTCGCACGCCTCGCGCAATGTCCGCAGAAATGCGGGATCGGCAGGAATCACACCACCCTCGCCCTGAATGGGCTCGACGATGACCGCACACGTTTTCGGACCGATCGCGCCGCGCGCCGCCTCGATATCGTTGTACGGCAAATGAACGATACCGGCCGGCACGGGGCCGAAGCCTTCGGCGTACTTCGGTTGGCCGCCGACACTGACAGTGAACAGCGTGCGGCCATGAAACGACTGCGAAAACGAGACGATCTCGATCTTCTCGGGGCCGTGACGCTCGAGCGCGGCCCGGCGCGCCAGTTTCAGCGCGGCTTCGTTGGCTTCGGCGCCCGAGTTCGCAAAGAATGCACGTTCGGCGAACGTCAGCGCCTCGAGCCGGCTGGCCAGCCTCAGCACGGGCTGGTTCGTATAGGCGTTGCTGACGTGCCACAGCGTCTCACCCTGCTCGCGCAGCACGCGCACGAGTTCAGGGTGCGTGTGCCCCAGCGCCGTCACCGCGATGCCGCCCGTAAAATCGATGTACTCGCGCCCTTCGGAGTCCCAGACACGCGAGCCCGCTGCGCGCACCGGTACGAAAGGCGCGGGCGAGAAGACGGGCACCATGACGTCGTCGAACGTCTGGCGGTTGACAGCGAAATCGTTCATGGCAGATCCTCATTGAGGTAATAACAGCTCGAAACCGCTCGTATTCGTACTGCGGATACTGCTAGTTTAGAAAACGTTCGCGCCGCCGTCTTGCGCACGAGCGACGCGATCTATCGGGGTTCGCCGCGCGTCGCTCCCTCGTCCGTGTCGGGTGGCTCGATCAGCGCACCCGCACGGGGCTCGCCCGCAAACGGCGCGCCCGCGCCATGCTGTCGCGCAATCCAGTTGCGGCGCTCTTCGCGCGGCGTGAGGCCGAACCGTTCGCGGTACGCATTCGAAAAATGCGCGGCCGACGAAAATCCGCACGCCAGGCTGACCTGAACGATCGATTTGCTCGAGCGCTGCAGTTGCAAACGTGCCTTGGTGAGCCGAAGACCGAGGTAGTACTTCGACGGCATCGCGCCGAGATACTGCTTGAAGAGCCGCTCGAGCTGACGGCGCGAGATACCGACGAGCTCCGCGATCTCGTCCGTCGTCAGCGGATCTTCGACATTCGCATCCATCAGCTGTAACGCATCGTTGAGCCGCGGATGGCGTTCGCCGGGCGCCGTGACGTGCGGAATGCGCTGACGCTCCTCGCCTGCGCGCAGCACGCCGAGGCCCAACGCGTCGGCAATGCGTTCGGCCAACTCCGGGCCGTACTCGCGCGCGACCATGGCAAGCATGAAGTCGGCACTGGCCTGACCGCCCGCGCAGCTCGCCCGGTCGCGGTCGATCTCGAAGAGCTGCTGCGTCACGATCGAGCGCTCGAACTGCTCCGCAAACTGCTGATAAGTTTCCCAATTCACGCTCACCCGGTAGCCCGAGAGCTGGCCCGCCATGGCGAGCCACCAGACGCCATGATGAATACCCGTGACGAGCGGCGTGCGCTGGCCCACGCGCGCGAGCGACGCGAGAAAGAGCCGGTAATCGGCAAACTGCTGAAAACGCTCCGTGACGACGATAAGCCAATCGCAGGCAATGCCGTCGCCGAATGCGCCATCGGCCGCCAACGTGGCGCCACCCTCGAGCGGCACGGCCCGGCCATCCCACGAGCAAATTCGCCAGCGGTATAGCAGGCGGCCGTCGATTTCGTTGGCGAGGCGCAGCGTATCGACAATCGGGCCGAGCCCCGACATCGAAACGGGCGGCAGCGCCACGATGACGACCTCCGTGGCGCGCGGTGCGCCTGACGTGCTCGGCACGACCTGGCCGGCGCGCACCATCACGCGCTCCCCCCTTCGAACGGCTGACCTGCTTCGAATAGGCGGGGCGCGCCCGGCGCCGATCGGGCGGTGGGTCCATGAGCCGGTCTCGACAGGACTAACCGCATGCCTGGCTTATTTGAGGCTACCCGACAGGAACTGCCGCAGCCGCTCGCTTCGTGGCTGCGCGAGCACGATCGCTGGATCGCCCTCCTCCTCGGTCCGGCCCTGGTGCAAAAACATGACATGGTTGGAGACGTTGCGCGCAAACCCCATCTCGTGCGTGACGACGATCATCGTACGGCCTTCTTCGGCGAGTTTCTGCATGACTTTCAGTACTTCGCCGACAAGCTCCGGATCGAGCGCCGAAGTCGGCTCGTCGAAGAGCATCACGTCCGGGTTCATGGCCAGCGCGCGTGCGATCGCCACGCGTTGCTGCTGCCCGCCCGACAGGTGCGACGGATACTGCTTCTCGAGGCGAGGCGCGAGCCCGACCTTCTCGAGGTACGCGCGTGCGCGTTCCTCGGCTTCGCGACGCGAGAGCCCGAGCACATGGATCGGCGCTTCGACGATGTTTTCGAGTACCGTCATGTGCGCCCACAGATTGAAGTGCTGAAACACCATCGCGAGCTTGGTGCGCATGCGTTGGAGCTGCTTGTGGTCGGCCACCTCGAGGTTGCCCGAGCGGTCGGCGCGCGTGCGCACCGCTTCGCCGTCGACGACGATCTGCCCGGCATTCGGCCGTTCGAGAAAGTTGATGCAACGCAAGAACGTGCTCTTGCCCGAACCGCTCGCGCCGATGATGCTGATGACGTCGCCGGCGTTTGCTTCGAGCGTCACGCCCTTGAGAACCTCGTTGTCGCCGTAGCGTTTGTGGATATCGAGCGCCGCGAGCTTGACGGCGGTGGATGGGGATGTCGCTTGAAGCACCGTGCTCTCCTCGAGTAATTCAACGGCGGCCGACCGCGAGGTACGCCAGCCAGTGCTGTTCGGCCCGTCTGAATAGCGCGACGAGCGCAAACGATACCGCAAGATAGATCAATGCGGCGATGCCGAATGCCTGAAACGACATGTACGTTGCCGAATTGGCGTCGCGTGCGACCTTGAGCACGTCGGGCACCGTGGCGGTAAATGCGATCGTCGTCGCATGCAGCATGAGAATGACCTCGTTGCTGTAAAGCGGCAACGCGCGTCGCAGCGCCGAGGGCAAGACGATGCGCCGATACATCGTGAAGCGGTGCATGCCGTAGGCGCGCGCAGCTTCGACTTCGCCATGCGAGATCGAGCGGATCGCGCCCGCGAAAATCTCCGTCGTGTAGGCGCCCGTATTGAGACCGAAGGCGAGGATGGCGCAGTTCAGGCCGCTGCGGAAAAACTCGTTCAGCGTGGGATGCGCGCGCACGACTTCGAGGCTGTAAAGACCCGAGTAGATGAGCAGCAACTGCACATAAAGCGGCGTGCCGCGAAAGAGGTAGGTATAGCAGCGCACCGGCACCGACAACCAGCGATTTTGCGAAACGCGCGCAACGGCAAGCGGCACGGCCATCGTAAAGCCGATCGCGAGCGAGGCAACGAGCAGCCAGAGCGTCATGGCCAGGCCCGAGAGGCCCTGCCCGTCCCAATAGAGAAACGCCCGGCCGAATTGGGAAAGAATGTCGATCATAGCTCCGCCTTGCGCACGCCGAGGGAATAGCGGCGATCGAGCCAAATCAGCGCGATATTGGACACGGTGGTGATGGCCAGATAGATCAGCGCGGCAACGAGGACGAAAAAGAACATGTTGAACGTGCTCTTTCCCGCGTCCTGCGCGGCCTTCACGACGTCCGCAAGACCGATGATCGATACGAGCGCGGTCGCCTTGACGAGCACCTGCCAGTTGTTGCCGATTCCGGGCAGCGCGAAGCGCATCATCTGCGGAAAGAGGATGCGTGCGAAGACGCGCGCGCCGCTCATCCCGTAGGCCATGCCGGCTTCGAGCTGCCCGCGGGGCACGGCCATGAACGCGCCCCGAAACGTTTCCGTGAAGTAGGCGCCATAGATGAAACCGAGCGTCAGCACGCCGGCGACGAACGGATCGATATCGATCTGTTCGATGCCGAGCGCGTCGGTCAGCTGATTCACGGCGATCTGGATGCTGTAAAAGAGCAGCAGCATCAGCACGAGATCCGGCACCGAACGGATCAATGTCGTGTAGGCCGTGGCCGCGCCCGCCACGGCCGGCCGGCGCGAGAGCTTGGCCAGCGCGCCGGCGAGGCCCAGCAGCACCGCCACGGCCAGCGAGAGCACCGACAACTCGATCGTCTTCAGCGTGCCCGCAAGCAACACCGGTCCAAACCCGTAGAGAAACACGCGCATCTCCGTCTTAAGGGATGGCGCGGATCGTCGCAAGCGAAAAATGTTTCCGCAAATGGCGCGCTGCTCTTTGCGGCAGTGCAACATCCGCGTTATCGAGCGCGCGGGTCCCGCCCTGCCGCTCGTGCGCGGTCGCTGCCGCGAGCCGGCCCGCGCGGCTCGGCGTGAATTGCGAAAACTTCCCGTCGCATTTTCGATATTTGGAATGCGCCCGGCCTGTTCACGCCTATCGTACGAGATTGCGCCCGCGCGAGAGCTCGGCCCATTGCCAGGACGCAAGCGCCGCACAGCCGAAGACGACCTCGCGCATGCGTTTGACGAGCGCGAGCGACAGCGCGACTTCGCGGTCGACCCCGAACATCTGCGCAAGCAGCACCACGGCAGCTTCCTGAACGCCGAGTCCCGCGGGCACCATGAACGCGGCGTGGCGCACGGCCTGCGTGAGCGCCTCGATGGCGATGGCGCCGCCAATCGAGACCGGGTGGCCCAGCAACGCCAGCGCCCAATAAGTCTCGAGCGCGCCGAGCACATATCCGGCGAGCTGCCAGGCGAACGCGCTCACGAGCATTCCGGTCTTTCTCATGAGCGCGTCGATTTCTTCATCGAGCCGCTTGCCGTCGATTCCTTGCAGCAGCCGATGCTCGCTGCCGAGCGCGCGCACGGCGAAACGTTCGATGGCATGAAAGAGCCCCCCGCGGCGCACCAGCGCGATCGTCACGAAGGGAAGCGGCAGCGACATCGCGAGCGCCAGCGCGATCGTCTTCGCGCCCGCCCCACCCGTCGAAGCAAAAATCAGCACGAGGCCGAGCGCCGAAAACGCGTACTGCACGGCAATCGTGATCAATACCTCGACGATCACCGAGGCGCTGACCCGAGACGCATCGCTCACGTGCCAGCGCGCGAGGCGAATGCCGACGATCTCGCCGCCCACTCCCACGACGGGCAAGAGCCGCCCCACCGCCTCGCGGACCGTCGCGACCCACCACAGAAAGACGAGCGGCGCGCGCCCTCGCAGCAGCAACTGCCATGCGCGCGCATCGAGCAAGAGCGGCAGCGCGTGAAACGGCACTAGCCAAAGCAGCGCAAACCCGGCCTCGCCGACGATGTGCACGACGTCGCCCGCTCCGTTGCGCACGACGAGCCCAATCAGGATGGCAATGCCGATGGGCCAGCCGGCCCACTTGAACCACCTCGTCATAGCCGACGGCCTTGCGCGGCGCTTGCGCCCGATATCCGTGCGACGCCTGCACCGCAGACATCGGCGAATCCGCCTCTCGGGATGCCCGCCATCGCCGCGGCGACGCGCGGCGAGACGAGTGCAGCCAATTCGTCTGCGTGGCGATACTCGCGCATCGAGGAGCTGATCGGCCCCTGCCCCGGTGCGCCGGGCTCCGCGGGGTGACAATAGATTTCGCCGATGCCTTCGGGCAACGCGGCCAGCGCGTCGAGCACGACGGCTTCGTCCATGCCGCCCGTGTTTGCGATACCGACGACGTAATCGTTGTGCGCAATCCCCGCGCGTGCAAGCCGCGCGCGCATCAGCGCGATCCAGGGCGCGAGCCACCAGGGCGCGTGCGCTTCGAACGGCAGACGGATCGCCGCGAGCCCGTACTCGCGACCGATCGACAGGACGAGCGACAGCACCGTTGGATGCACATGGAAATGCTTATGGGCGTTGACGTGATCGAGCGTCAAACCGGTTGCGGCGAACGCTTCGAACTGCGCGCGGATTTCGCGCGCGAGCTGGGTGCGCACGGCGGGCAGAAAAAAGAAGCGAAAACCGTCGCGCACCATCGCATCGCCGAACCGGCCGTCGGCACCGACGAGCGCGGGAATCTCGGCCCGGGGCAACGTCGCCGGCCCATCCGCGAGTACGAGATGCAAGCCCACGCGCAGGCCAGGCAGCCGACGTGCGCGCTCGACGGCGTCGCCTGCCGCCGGTGCACTCACCATGAGGCTCGCGCTCGTCAACACCCCATCGCGATGCGCGCGTTCGACGGCCCGGTTCACGCGCACATCGAGGCCGAAATCGTCGGCCGTGACGATCAGTGCCCGCGCGGCAGAACGAGACACCGGATTATTTCCGTACGAGGGTTGAGCTCATGCCTCATGGGCGCGCAGGAAGCGGAAGAATTCGACGCCTTCGCGCAAACGCCGCTTCATCATGTCCCAGCTCGTCAGCATTTCGCGCACGATCTCCCAGATCTTCGAGGGGCGGAAGTAGAACTCCTTGTAGAACGCCTCGAGGTGGTGATAGATCTCATCGCGCGACAGATGCGGATAGCCGATCGCGGCGAGCTGCACGCCCTCGTTACTGACGAGATTGATGACCTTATTCTCTTCGAGCCAGCCGTTTTCGACGGCTTGCTTATAGAGTGTCGTACCGGGATACGGCGCGGCCAGCGAGACCTGGATCGTATGCGGATTGATTTCCTTCGCATACTCGATCGTCTTGCGGATCGTCTCCTTCGTCTCGCCGGGCAAGCCGAGAATGAAGGTGCCGTGAATCATGATGCCGAGCTTCTTGCAGTCCGCATTGAAGCGCCGCGCGAAATCGGTACGCACGCCCTTCTTGATGTTGACGAGAATCTGATCGTCACCCGACTCGTAGCCGACGAGCAACAAGCGCAGGCCGTTTTCCTTCATGATCTTCAGCGTCGAATACGGCACATTGGCCTTGGCGTTGCACGACCAGGTCACGCCGAGCTTGCCGAGCCCGCGCGCGATCGCTTCAGCCCGCGGGGTGTCGTCGGTGAAAGTATCATCGTCGAACATGATCTCCTTCACTTCGGGCATGTTTTCGCGAATCCACTTCACTTCCTCGAGCACGTTATCGACCGAGCGCGTGCGATAGCGGTGGCCGCTGACCGTCTGCGGCCACAGGCAGAACGTGCAGCGCGACTTGCAACCGCGCCCGGTGTAGATCGAGACGTACGGGTAGTTCAGATAGCCGATGAAGTAGTTGTCGATCTTGAGATCGCGCTTGTAGACCGGTGCGACGAACGGCAGCTCGTCCATGTTTTCGAGGATCGGGCGCGCTTCGTTGTGCTCGATCGAACCGTCCTTCGCACGCCAGCTCAAACCCTTGATTTCCGGGAACGGCTTGCCTTCGGCGATTTCCTTGCAGGTGAAGTCGAACTCCTCGCGGCAAACGAAATCGATCGCATCGCTTGCCGTGAGCGAGTTATGCGGATCCACCGCCACCTTGGCGCCCACCATGCCGATCAGGACCGACGGCTTGCGCTTTTTCAGGTCCTGCGCAAAAAGCGCGTCGGTCGGAAACGACGGCGTGCTCGTATGGATGAAAACGACGTCGTATTCGACGGCGATGTCGAGCGATGCCTGGACCGAGAGGCCGTCGGCCGGCGCGTCGAGCACGCGGCTGCCGGGCACGAGCGCCGCGGGCTGCGCGAGCCAGGTCGGATACCAGAACGAGCGGATCTCGCGCTTGGCCTGATAGCGCGATCCGGCTCCGCCGTCGAAGCCGTCATAGGACGGGGCCTGCAAGAACAGGGATTTCATGGATGCTCCGGCAACCTGCATGAATACGGATGAAAAGAAGAAGACTGAGTGAACGCGGCGTCAGGAGCCATCGGAGCCCTCCGCCACGCGCGCCACGACGGGTACCCGGGCGCCGCGCCAGGTGACGTGAGAGCCGAACGCCGCGGCAAGCCACTGCAGCGCAAGCAACCCATCGCGCAGCGGCACGAGCGGCAGATCGCGCCAGAACGTGCTGATATGGCGTGCACCCCGCGCGTGCACCGCGAGCCTCGCGAGCAAGCCGAGCACCGCGGCCGCTGCCAGCACCGCCACGCGAACGGGTGCGCCATGGCCGGCGAGCCCGTAGGCAAGCAGTGCGGCCAGTACGACCCACGGCATCGTGAACGTCACGAACAGAAACGCGAAACCGCCCGGGTTGATCGAGCGGATCGTGCGCAGCCAGCGCGTCTCGCGCCGCCACAGCGACGCGAAATCGGGCTCGATGACGTCCGTGGCCACCACGACCTCCGACAACACCGTTTCGAGACCCCGCACGCGCGCATGCTCGGCCAGCCAGTAATCGTCGGCCAGGCAATCCTTGAGGGCGGCAAAGCCGCCCGTCAATTCCAGCGTCGTGGCGCGCAGCGCGAGCGTCGCGCCGAACCCGAAGCGCCGGGAACCGCCCGCATGCGCGAGCCGCACCGACGGCGCGAACCATTCGTTGACGAACAGCGCGCCCACGCGCGTCCAGAAACCGCCGACGCTTTCGGCGTGGTACAGGCACGTGACAATGCCCACTTCGGGATCGTCCAACGGCGCGGTGACCGCTTCCAGATAGCCGGGCTCGACCGCGATGTCGCTGTCCGCCACGACGATGAGCGGATGCTTCGCACGCGCGGCAAGATTGATGAGATTGCTGACCTTCAGGTTCTTGCCGTGCACGCGTGAATCGACGACGAGTTCGATATCGCGCCCCGGGTAGACTGCCTGCAGCCGCCGCACGACACCGATGGCCGCATCGTTCGGCGAGGACACGCCGAAAAGCAGTTGGTAGCACGGATGGCGCTGCTCGCAGAAAGTCGCGAGATTTTCGAAAAGCCGCGGCTCGGCACCGCACAGCGGCTTGAGCACGCTTACGCCCGACGCTCTCGCGGGCGGCCAGGCGGGACGGGCCCGGCTGAACGCCCGTGCCGACGGCATGGCAAACGCCGCCGCAAGCGCATAGGCCGCCGCGGCGCACGCGAGCATCACCAGCATCCAATCGGACAATGCCGAGGCCACCGCCGCGTTCACCGCGCGCGCCCCGCCAATGGCGGCACGCAACGGACCGCCTTGCGGCACGCCACGGTCAACCGCGATGAAAAGATGCTGGCTCGCACGGGTCGTTGCTCCTTCGTAGAAGTCGAGCGCGTGCCTCGCCCGCAGGTCCCGGCGGGAAAACGAGCCCCGCCCGCGCGCCTGAAGGTCGAAGCCGCAAACCCGTAATTGTAGCAGTGCGAGGCATAAGCAGTGCCGCAACGCGTATCGACTACTGGATTCCGTCGCGTGGACGCTGCATCGGGCACGGCGGCCCGGCGTGCAACGTGCGGTATCCGGCCCCGAGCGATGACGCGACGCAGCAAGTCATGTATCGTGTTTAAGTAGATGCTGTTTTCCCGCCGCCCGCACGCGCGGTCGAAGCGACTCGCGCCGGCCGGCGGGCGGGCCAGTCGACCTCGAAGCGCGCGCGCCGCGCGAAGCGAAGCCATCATGAAAAACGTTCTTAGCATACAGCCGCATGTCGTGTTCGGCCATGTAGGCAACAGTGCCACGGTGTTTCCGATGCAACGCCTCGGCGTGAACGTCTGGCCGCTCGAGACGATGCAGTTTTCGAATCACATGCAGTACGGACACTGGGCCGGGAGCGCGATCGACGCGGCGCAGATGAGCGAACTCGTCGAAGGAATCGGTGCCATCGGCGTGTTGCGGCGCTGCGACGCCGTGCTCTCCGGCTACTTGAGTTCGACTGCGCAGGTGCAGGCGGTCGTCGACATCGTAAAGGCGGTGAAGGCGGCCAATCCCCACGCGTGGCACTTCGCCACGCCGGTCATCGGCGCGGGCGCCGGCGCCCACGTCGACGAATACCTGCTCACCGCGATGCCCGCGGCCACCGATGGCCTGGCTCCGAATCACGAGACATTGCAAAAGCTGGCTGGCCGCGCAATCGAGACCGTCGACGAAGCCGTCGTGGCCTGTCGGGAGATCATCGCGCGCGGGCCGCAACTCGTGCTCGTCAAGCAGTTGCGGGATCGCAACAGTCCGGCCGACCGCGTCAACCTGCTCGCGGTGACAGCGAGCGAGGCGTGGATGAGCCAGTATCCGCGCTACCCGTTCGCCCGCCAGCCCGTGGGCGTCTCGGAGCTCACGAGTGCCATATTCGTCGCACGTCGCCTCACAGGGGATTCGGTGCGAACCGCGCTCGAGCATACGTCCGCCGCGGTGCACGCGGTGCTGAAGGCGACCTACGACGCCGGTCGCTACGAGCTCGAACTCGTCGCCGCGCAAGACGATATCGCGCGTCCGCGTGAGTGGCTCGGCGCGTGGTTCGTCGGGGCCGCCTGACGCGCATCGCCGCCGCGCGGGCGGTGCCTTCGCGAAACGAGCGTGTTTGCCCTGATTGCCGGCGCAGCATCGCTATGCCGAAATGCGCATACTGGACGACGCGAACGGTCAAGACGGCCTCTTATTGGCTTCCTATATTCGCGTCAAGGGAGTGCCGCGGCAGGCCGACGCGCCGGCGGCACAGATCGACGAAAACTACGAATCCCAGGAGGTTCCGCCACACGCCCTCTCACCGAACAAGAGTCGTGCACCGGCGCTTTCGGCGCGGAGGAGATCCGCGCGTCGCGCACCTTCGCGCGCATGCCGGGATGCACACCACCGCCGTTTTCCATGTTGTCGCCAAAAGGAAAGAACATGCGTTTCGCGAAGACGATTACCCCTATCGCAGTTGCTGTTGGAGCGCTTCTCGCAGTCGTGCCGTTTTCCGCATCCGCCGATGTCACGGTCAAGATCGGCTTTGCCGCCCCGCTCACGGGCCCCAACGCCAGCTACGGCAAGGATCTCCAGGACGGCGTGCAGATGGCGCTCGACGATGCCAAGGCGCAAGGCATCAAGATCAACGGACAGCCCGCATCGTTCCAACTCGTCGCCGAGGACGATCAGGCGGACCCCAAGACCGGTTCACAGGTGGCACAGAAACTCGTCGATGAGGGCGTGAACGTGATCGTCGGCCACTTCAATTCGGGCACGACGATTCCGGCCTCCGAGATCTACCAGAAAGCGGGCATTCCCGACATCGATCCGGCCGCCACGAATCCGATCATCACGGGGCGCGGCTACGAGAACGTGTTCATGGTGATTTCGAGCGATGCTCAAAACGCGGGTACGGCAGGCACGTATGCCGTGCAGACGACCAAGGCCAAGCGCATCGCGATCATCGACGACCGGACGGCATTCGGTCAGGGCGAAGCCGACGAGTTCGAGAAGGCCGTCAAGAAGGCTGGCGGCAATATCGTGGGACGCGAATATACGACGAACAGCGCGACCGACTTCAAGACACAGCTCACCAAGCTCAAAGGCGTCAACCCGGACCTCATTTTCGTCGCGGCGCTCAACCCGCAAGCCGCGGGCATCATGAAACAGATGCGCCAGCTTGGCATCAAGGCTCAGTTCGTGGGCGGCGGCGGCGTGAAGGACATCGACTTCATCAAGCTCGCCGGCGACTCCGCCGAGGGCGCCATGGCCTGGGAGTACGGTCGCCCGCTCGACAGCACACCGGTGGGTAAGGAGTTCGCGAGCAAATTCAAGGCGAAGTTCGGCGTCGATGTGCTGTCGTACGCACCGTTCGGCTACGACGCCGCATGGACGGCCATCAAAGCCATGCAGGCCGCGAATTCGATCAAGCCGGAGGACTACCGTCCGAAGCTCAAGGCGATCAGCTTCGACGGCATCACCGGCCATATCGCATTCAGCTCGAACGGTTCGCTCAAGCAAGGCTCGTCGACCGTCTACGAGGTCAAGAACGGTCAATGGGTGACCGTTGCCACGAAAGCGGGGCTCTGACACCGCGCCCAGGCATCGCCGTCGTACCGCATGACGCGGCGCCTTCGCGCGCCGTGTTGCGTTTGGCTCAGGCAAACCGCTCGTCGTGCGCGCCATGCGCGCCGTGCTCCGCGAGCCAGCGCCCGATGAGCGGCCAGGTTTCGCGCGCGGCATTGCGCGAGACGATCAAGCGCTCGTGCGTATAGTCTTCGCTAAAACCGCGATCGCGGCCGCACAGCCGGTAGGTACGATCCACGCCGCCGAAGGCGTTGGCCAGCGTCGCGCACCCTTGCTCCGGGGCGATGAACGCGTCGCCGCTGCCCGCGAGCGCAAGCAGCGGTACTTCGACGGCGCCGAGCGCGCCCAGGTAGTCGAAGCCGTCCTCGCCGTCGAACGTCCGGGCAAGGCCCCACCGGCACCATTGGCGCATGAGCCGCGGCTCTTCGCCCTCCGGACCGACGCGCAAGAGCCAACTCGGCAAGCGCCCACCGCAGGCGATCCACGCGGCCATTGCCCGCACACGCGCGCGGTTGCGCCAAGTCAGCGCCGCGGCCGTCGCCTGGCTGGCCAACAACACGAGTCCGCCGAATTCACGTGCCGCGCGCGCCGGATTGCGCGCCATCCACATCGCCGCAATGAGCCCGCCGCCACTGTGCCCGACCCAGTAAATCGGTTGCCCGCCGCTTTTCGTCCTGAGCGCATCGACGACGGCCTCGACATCTTCGCGCGCGACCGTGTCGAACGTGTAAGGCGTCGGCGCCTTCGCACTGCGGCCGTGCCCGCGCCAGTCGAAGACCCAGCATGCAAGCCCACGGCGGGCCAGGTACTCGGCGAGCGCCATGCAGCAGCGGTGGTTCGAGAACGTACCGTGCGTGAGGACGACGGGCGCGCCCCGGCCATTGCCCACGCGCGTGAGGGCGAGCCGCACACCGTCACGGGTCGAAATGCATTCGGCGAGCGCGGTCATATCTCGGCGTGAATCGGAACGACGCGCCGCGTGCCGCCCCCGAGGTCCACGCCATCGCGCAACTGACGTAGCCGCGTCTGGCTCATCAGCGCTTGCAGCATGGGGATGTGAAAAGCCCCGATATCGACGAAACGGATCGCGTCGTTTTCGATTTCAATCCACCCGCGCGCGCCGAGCTCCTCCCAGATCGGCTCGAACTCGCCGATGGCGTCGCACCCGAACGCCATTTCGTAGGCGCCGAGATCGATATTCATCGTCTGCATCTCCTGGAAGAGCCATGCAAGCTTCATGTCCGGCAAGGCCTGCACGAACTGCCTGTCGACCGGAAACTGCCCGGCATCGATCGCGGCATGGTACGCCTCGAGCGAGCGATGATTCATCTGCAACCAGTTGAGCCCGTCGTCCGGATTCCACGACGATGGCGGCATGCTGATCGCCGCATAGCCGATGCCGATCATGTGCTGCGTGACGAGCTCGCTACCCTCCATATTCAAGAGGCAGCGCAGGTGCGTCTCGTATTCGTAGCGCTCGGCGCCGGCAAATTCGAAGCGCCCGTCACCGTCAGGGTCGATCCGCTCCCAGTCATACACGGTCGCTTGACGAAACCCCCGGGCGGTCAGAAATCGCACGGATTCACGATACATCTCGATGGTCTCCTCGAGCGGCGGCAACTGCGCGCGTTGCGCCTTGCTGAAGTCGCTGCGCCCCGCGATATTGAGCTGATAGTGCGTGATATGGCGAACGCCCGAGCGCACCAGTTCGTCGAGGTCGAACAGCATGTCGTCGACGGTCTGCTCGGGCCACCCGTAAATGAGGTCCACGTTGCAGGCGAGCTGGGCCTCGTTGAAATAGGCAAGCGCGTCCATCACTTGCTGGCGCGTCTGCTTGCGGCCGCTATAGCGGATCAGCCGGTCGCTCAGTTGCTGCACGCCCATGCTTACGCGTGTGAAGCCGGCGCTGCGAATGGCATCGACCTTGTCACGCGTGAAAAGCTGCGGGATTCCCTCCAGAGTCTTCTCGATCCGGGGCGCCACGTCACCATAGAGTTTCCGGACGATCGCCATGAGCCGCGCATACTCGCCGTCACGCAGCAGGTTCGGCGTGCCACCGCCGACGTAGAGCGATGCCAGCGTATCGCCCGACAGCATATCGCCAAAAAGCTCCGCTTCACGCTCGAGATAATCGAGGTAATCGGAAATTTGAGACTTTCCTCGATAATCCTGTGTTGGAAAAAGACAAAATCCGCAATGAGCCGGATCGGTCGGAATACAAAACGGAATGCCCAGGTAAAGGTTGTCTTTAAACCGGCGCTGCTTCGCCAAATGCGCCCGCTTCTCCCAGCGTTCGCGGGTCTTACCATCGTTCGTCCGCCAATACATCGGACTGGGATGCGTATGTAGTACCTTGTTGCTCTGTGGGCGCGAAAACTCGCGCTCGATGAACGCGGCTACATCAGCACGCGTCATATCCGTCGTAGACATGCCGTTCTCCGTGATCGACGAGCTCGCGGCGGCGCGCGCCGTTGTCGAGCTTCTTCCCCGATTCGCCGTCTTGCTTTGTTGAATTCATATTAATTCGACGGAACCGAGTTTAAGTCGGCATCGACTGCTCACATGCGTCACAATCCGTAGTTCTTTTCGATTATCGGATTCGATATCACGCTTATGCAAAACCGCTGTTCGTTTTCAACAGTGCGAGGAAGACAAATACCGAAAACACGGTGGCGCTAGCGCGCCGCGGCCGCCTCTTCGTGCAGCCAGCGGCGCAGCGCATCGATCGCATCGCGTTTCGCGCTGTCGGAGCGCCAGACGATGAAGTGCGCGTAGATGTCCTTGATGCTGCGCCGCCAGAGCCGGACAAGGGCACCCTTCGCAAGCTCCGCTTCGACGAGCGTCGCGCGCGCGAGCGCAATGCCGAGCCCGTTCGCCGCGGCGTCGATGAGCGCACCGGCGTCCGTGAAAAGCGGCCCGCCGCGCGGCTCGGTCAGATCGAGACCGACGGCCTGGAACCACGGCTCCCAGGGCTGCGAGGCATGGCGCAGCAACGTGCAGCGCGCGAGATCGGCGAACCGTCGAGGCAGCCGCCCCCCGCGATAAGCGGGGCTCGCCACCACGAATACCTCCTCGTCCATCAGCCGCTCGGCCTCGAGGTCAGGCCACGCGCCGGGCCCGTAGCGCAACGCCACGTCGACGCCATCGTGCCGGTCGAAACGCGCGAGCGCCGCCTCGGGACGCAGTTGCAGCGAGATATCGGGGTGACGGCGCAAAAATGAGGGAAGACGCGGCGCGAGCCATCGCGCGGCGAACGGCGGCAGCACGCTCACCGTCAGCTTCGTCGGTTCAGGCTTGCGCGCTTCGCGGGTACGCTGGCGTGGCGGTACGCGCTCGAATGCGCGCTGCAGCACCTCGAGTCCCTGACGCACCTGCAGCGCGAGCGCGTGAGCCTCCGGCGTCGCGACAGCGCCAAAACGCTCACGCACGAACAGCGCGGTGCCCAGGCGCAGTTCGAGCGCGCGCACGTGCTGGCTGATCGCGCCTTGCGTCAGCGCGAGTTCGTCCGCTGCACGCGTGAAGCTGCCGAGCCGCACGGCAGCTTCGAACGCGCGCAACGTCTGCATGGGGGGAAGACGCGAACCGGTCATCGTACGGCAGGTCGTGGCGTGAGTGTTTCGCGCATCATGCACCCGCTTCGCGGTTTTTCGCACGCAACGCCGCTTTCATCACCGCGCCCGCGGCCGCGATATGCGCCTTCGTCAGACCTTTCGCCCTACGGCGATCGCGCGCAATCACGGCCTCGAGGATCGCCGCGTGCTCGGCGCACGAGGTCTCCTGGTACGGCTCGATCTGCCAGACCAGCCGCAAATAGCGGTCGGCCTTGCGCCAGAGTACTTCGAGCGTCTCGAGCAGATGCGGCTTACCGCCCGCGGCGTAGATGGCGCGGTGAAATGCCCAGTTGTCCTTCGACCAGGCCTCGACGTCGCGCGCCTTGCGATCGCGTTCGAGAATCTCGCGCGCGACCCGGGCGTCGTCCGGTCCGAATGCATCGATCGCAGCGTCGAGCGCGATGAGCTCCAGCGCCACGCGCATTTCCTGGAGCTCCTCGGCTTCCGATGCGCTCATCGCCGAAACGAACGCACCGCGATTCGGCACCAGCGTGACGAACCCGCTCGCCTGCAACTGCGCAAACGCCTCGCGCACGGGAATGTGGCTCGTTCCGAATTCGGCCGCGAGGCGGTCCTGCCGCAACTGCGTGCCGGGCGGCAACTCGCCGCTCGCGATGCGTTCGCGAATACGGTCGGCAAGCGCCCCCGAAGAAACTTTTGCATCGGCCGACTTTTTCATTTTAATATATTAAAACTCATTGGGAGGTCGATATGACGGTATCCAGATTGCGAAATATCCCCGGCATCGGTGTCGACCGGGTCGGCGACGCGGCGGACTCGATGCACGACGCGGACATTCTACGGCTCGAAAACCTCGACACCGATCTCCGGCCGCCCGCGGCAGCCTTGAAGGTCACGCGCGAAGCCGTCGACGACGACGCGGCCAACAGCTACCTGCCGTTTCTCGGCCTGCCCGCTCTGCGGCAGGCCGCCGCCGAGCGCGTCGGGCGCGCAGCGGGGCACCGCTACGACGCCGCGACGGAGTGTATCGTTTCGGCCGGCGGCCTGGCCGGTATCTTCAACGTGCTGCTCTCGATCCTGGAACCCGGCGACGAAGTCGTGCTGACCACACCGACCTACGCCGGGCTCATCAATCGCGTCCACCTCGCGGGCGGTGTGCCGAAGTTCGCGCGGCTCGTAGCCGGCGCCGACGGCTGGCGGCTCGATCTCGACAGCCTGGCCGCGGCCGTGGGACCCCGCACGAAGGCGTTTCTGATGATGTCGCCATCGATGCCGAGCGGCTATGTCGCCACGGCGGACGAATGGCAGGCGATCGCCGAACACTGCCGTCGCGCCGGCGCATGGCTCGTCTATGACGCCGCCATGGAGCGGATTCTCTTCGATGGCCGCGCCGTGCTTCATCCAGCCGGTTTGCCCGACATGCGCGAGCGCACGATCACCGTCGGCGCGGTCTCGAAGGAGTACCGGATGATCGGCTGGCGCATCGGCTGGATCGTCGGCCCCGCCACGGTCATGGGCGACGTTCGGCTTGCGAGCCTCTCGAACGTCGTCTGTCAGGTCGGCATTGCCATGCCCGGTGCGGCCGCCGCGTTGACGGCGGCCGACGACGGCGTGGCCGCGGCCGTAACCGAATGGGAAAAGCGCCGGGACGTCCTCGTCGCGCAACTGGCCGACCTGCCGGTCGTGCGGCCGCACGGTGGCTGGTCGCTGCTGATCGATACCGATGCGCTCGGCATCGAGCCGGGCGAGGCGTCGCAAAGATTGCTCGCACACGGCAAGATTGCCGCTACGCCCATGACGAACTGGGGCCCAGGCGCCGAGCGCTATCTGCGCTTCGTGTTTTCCAACGAGCCGGCTTCGCGGTTGGGCGATGTGCGCGAGCGCATCCGCGCGTCGTGGAATTTGTGAGCGAGCGCGGGGCATACCGATCAGGCGGACCCGGTGAGCCATTAGAGATGCTAATGGCTCGAGCGCAGTATTCCTGCTTTGCCGGTCGCGGCCGCGCTGGCTGGACTCGTCGTCGCGAATTCACCCGAATCTTTGCGACGAAAGCCCAATGGACTATCGACTCTACTATTCGCCCGGTGCCTGCTCGTTGGCCGTTCATATCGCGCTCGAAGAAATCGGCGTACCGTTCGAGCGCGAGGAGGTCTCGGTTGCGCGAGGCGAGACCACGCAGCCTGAGTACCTGGCCATCAACCCGAAAGCGCGCGTGCCCGCGCTAGCCATCGCGGGCGAAACAGCGATGCTGTTAATATGCAGCGGGCCGTACCGCGAAGCGTACGACTGCCGTATCACTCATCGCCATGTCCGTCATCAGCCTGCTCGACCCTTGGGAGCCCTCTCCCGCGTTTGTCGCCGTTGTGCTCGTCACAGCCGTGCTCTATGCGCGCGGCGCGCGGCGCGCCCCCGTGACGATCGCGCGTCAAGCCGCGTTCTGGACCGGCCTCCTGTTGTTTTATCTCGCACTCCACACGCGGCTCGATTACTACGCCGAGCACCAGTTCTTCGTGCATCGGCTGCAGCACCTGGTGCTGCATCATCTCGCGCCGCTCGTGCTGATGGCCTCGTATCCGGGCAGTGTCCTGCGCGCGGGGCTGCCGTTTGCATGGCGGCCCGCGCTACGGCGTTGGCAGCGCAGCACGTCCGCACGTCTGGCCGCGGCGACGTTGCTCAACCCCACCGTCATTTCGCTTGCGTTCGTCGTTTCGGTGGTTTTGTGGCTCGTCCCGTCGGTCCAATTCGTCGCGATGCTCGACTGGCGCCTCTATACGCTCATGAACTGGTCGGTGGCCGTCAGCGGCCTCGCCTATTGGTGGATGCTGCTCGATCACCGTCGTGCGCCGCCGAGCCGCACGCGACCCGGCTTGCGCGTGCTTTCTCCCGTGATCACCATGACGCCGCAGATTCTCGTCGGTGCCATCATCACTTTTTCATCGCAAGACCTCTATCCGATCTTCACGCTGTGCGGACGCGCGTTCACTTCGATCCCGCCCGTGCTCGATCAGAGCCTCGGCGGCCTCATCATGTGGGTGCCCGCGGCCGTGCTCGAATCGATCGGCGCGATGATGGCGCTGCGCCATATGATGCGTTTGTCGGAGAGCGCGCCCACGACGATCTCACGCGTGCGCCGCAGCTCAGGCAGCGCGACGCCGACGTTGGAGGCCTCTTCGCGCTGACGACCGGTCGACGAACGTTGCCGCCGCTCACGATGACGCCCGGGCGAATCGGATCGAGATTCGGCATCGTATTACCTCGAACGCGAGGATTCATCGACGCGCGGCGCGACGATGACCTGCGCCAGCGCGTCGCGCTCCATGCGTTCGAGCGCTGGGCGCATCGCCGCGAATTCATCAGGACTGCAGACTTGTTTGCCGAAGCGCGCCTGCAGCCGGCGCGTGATTTGCACGATATGCGTCGCCGGATCGAACACGTAGTGCGAGCGATAGTGCAAGCCACCCGCGCTCAATTCGAGATCGTTCGGCACGAACACCGCGCGCATGCCGGAGGGCAACGCAATCTGGCCCGCCTCGTCGAATCCGCCGCCGATGCAGACGAACGGCTGGGTGCGCACACCGGCCGCCAGCCACTGCTCGACCTGCGTCGCGATCCCGCCGGATAGACTCGATATCGCCGGCATGCCCGTCATCCCGTCGGGCCAGATCAAATGCTCGAGCGCGCCCGTCATCGAGACCGCGAACGGCCCGCTCGTGGCCGCGACATCGTCGGCAACGATCGTCGCGCTCCCGCGCAAACCGGCGTTATGCAGACGTTCGTACGCGATTTGCTGCACCCGCTCGTGCGTCGCGCGGCGAAACACGTTGCGCTCGAGTTCCGCTGTCCAGCCGCTGTCCTCGACGCGATAGGCGTAACGGGCGGCGCCGCTCGCATCGATGTCGATCTGCACGCGCGATGCGCGCTCACGCGGCTCGACGGCGGGCGTGCGCACCATGCGCGCTTCGTCGACCAGCAGCGCGGGCCGGTCCATGACGCCAGGCGGCAGATACCCGAACGCAATGCCGCCCGCAGTCGTATCGGCAAACGTCTGGAGCTCCGGCATCCAGACGATCACATGATTGATCGCGCTCGCACCGTAACCGGGCACCGACGGCAGCGTGTACACGGGACCGAGACCGATCAGTGCCGGCTCGCTCCGAATCCCGGCCGCGGCGAGCAGCGCGCCGAAAAGCGCGACGTGATCCTTGCAATCGCCATAGCGGTTGCGCAGGACATCGATCACCCGATGCGGCCGCGCCGCTGTTTCGCCCACGAAAAGCGCCACATAACGTATGTTCGCGCGCATCCAATCGTAGACGGCGCGCGCTTTCGAAACCGGGTCGGGCTGCGCGTCCGTCAACGCATGCGCCAGCGCGGCGATAGCCGGATCCGCGGCGCTCGCGTCAGCGGCGCCCGCCCGGTATCGCTCGGCGAACGCGGCGAAGTCCGCGTCGGTCGTGACCATCAACCGGTCGCCGTCTTGTGCGTAGCCGACCGCACCGGGCTCCGTCGCCGCATAGGCGCCATGCCGATAATCGAAGGCGTAGCGCGTGCGCGCACCGTCGGTCACAGGTGGCTCGCCGACATATCCGCGCGCATCGGCATGAAGCGGCATGTCCGAGGGCAAATCGAAGACGAGCTGTTGGGACTCGACGGGCTCGCGCGTCGGCGCGACGAAATAGCTGAACGCACCGGGCTCGATCGGTTTGCCACGAACCTTGTGAAAGACGACGTGGATGCGCCAGCCCGGCTCCACGCCCGGGAAAATGATCGTCCGCAAGACGCCGTCCTCGAACGTCGGCGCACCTGACGCACGCGGCTCCTGCACGTCGCGAATCGCCTCCGGCCCTACCGGATGCCGCACCCCGCCCGGATCGATCGATTCGGCCGTCACGATGGTGAGCTTTTCGGTGTCCTTGTCGAACCACACGTAATGCTGTGCGATCGCATCGACCCCGCTCGACGTGTTCGCGCGCAACGTCGTGTCGTCATACTCCTCCACGGTCCCGTCCCGTTGCACTACGAAGCGATGCACGTCCGATTCGATCGTCGACGGCGCATCTTGCGACGCCCGAGCCATTGCGCTCGCGCACGAGACGGCAGTGGCCAGGGCGATCGCACGCAGTGCAAGAACGAAACCGCCTGCGCGGCACCCTGTACGCCAGCGAGCCATCACGCCCCGTCAGCCGGTGAGCCGCGCGCGGTACGCACGCGGGCTTTCGCCGAATTCGGCCCGGAAAGCGCGGTTGAAGTTCGAAACGTCCTCGAACCCGCAATCGAGCGCGATGTCGACGATTTTGCCGGGCGCATCGGCGAGACGCTGAGCCGAGAGCCGCAACCGCGCACGCACGACGTATTGATGCGGCGTCGTGCTCGCGCGTGCACCGGCATCGCGCCGCCGTGCCAGTGCCGCGTCGAGTCCGGCCGCAATATTTGCCAAGATTTGCCCCTTACTTCGCCATAGGATCGTTATAGAACATCGCACGCGCCGCGGCCTGCCGCCGGTCGATGCGCGAACCGATGAACCGACGAACCGTCCGTTGCACGGAGATCAAACCTGGCAGCTCGAAGGAGAGTTCGTCGCAACGCGCGTCGATCGCTGAATTGAGCGAAGTCGTATCGGGAGACAGCGGTAACGGGCCCTGGCTTTCGAGGCCCGAACACTCAAAACAACGAACGCTGCCGTTGCCGTGCCATCGAGACGACGTTGAGCTCGTCGAGCCGTTCGCGCGCCTTTGCGAGGTCGTGCACGAGTTGCCGCTGCAGCCACGTTTCGGCCCCGCCGCCGAATGCTTTGTCGAGCCGCAGCGCCATTTCGGGCGAGATGCCCGACTTTCCGCTGAGCAGATTCGTGAGCGCCTGGCGGCTCACCCCGAGCACGGCGGCGGCCTCGGTCACGCTGAGGTTGAAGCGCTCGAGACAGGTCTGGCGCACTATCGCGCCCGGGTGGATGAAGTCGGAATCGGCCATGGGCCGCACATTATCGGGGAACGACCGAATCGTCAACTGACAATGGACTCTTGTCGATCGGCGTCGACCGCGCAGCCGATCGCGTTCGGCCGCGCGGAAACTGTGAAGTCCTGCTTCACAGTGCGTCAACATTGCGATGGATAGTCGCTCGCGGAACGCGATGGTACATCTGAACTCCCCTTCGTTTGGAGAACTTCCGATGACTTCCGCTCCGCTTTCCGCCGCCATCGCGCCGACGCGTTCGCCCTGGCGTAGCGTGCTTTGGACCGTCCCGCTGACCGCTCTTTGGATCGTGCTGATCTACCGGCTGCCGATCATCCCGACGAGCGGCGTTCCGACCACCGCCCATCAACTGACGGCCCATGCGTTCATCGCACTCGGCTTATGGCTCGGCCTCGAACATACCGAGCTCACGCCAGCGCAGCGCCGCGCGACGTGGCTGGCCGTCATGATCCCCGACACGCTATGGTTCGCGGTTGCCTGGAGCGCGGCGATCGGCGGCGGCTTTCACGGCAACCCCGCTTCCCCCGTACCGTGGCTGCCGTTGGCGATATTCCTGCCCGTGCTGATCGGCGCGCCGCTGTTGCTGTCGTCGAAGCGCATCGGAAAGGTGCTCGATGCGATGCCTGCGACGTGGCTCGTCGCACTTCAGTCTTACCGCGTATTCGGCAGCTTTGCGCTCGCCGCATGGCTGCGCGGCGCGATGCCCGGCGCGTTCGCCTTGCCCGCGGGAATCGGCGACGTCTTGACCGGCGTACTCGCCTTGCCGGCTGCAATGGCCCTGGCGGCTGGCACGGCCGAGGGTCGAAAAGCCGCAATCGTCTGGAACATCATCGGCCTCGCGGACTTTGCGATCGCCATCGCGATGGGGATGATTACCTCCCCTGGCCCGCTCCAACTGATCGTGCCAAACGTGCCGAGCATCGGTGCCGGCGTTTATCCGGACGTGTTGACGCCCGCGTTCGTGGTGCCGAGTTCGATCCTGCTGCATGCGCTGTCGCTGCGACAGTTGATGCGCCGACGCCGCTGACGGCACGAAGCGCTCCGGCCTTCAACGGCGCGCATGGTGTATTCAGCTTGCCGCGCGCACATAGTCCAGCGCCTCGTGCACGAGTGATTCGACGAGCGGCTGGACGCGCGCCGCGAGCGCCTCGTCATAGGAGTAAGGCCGCGCCTCGCGCATGTAGGTGATTTGTGAAAGCTCGAGCTGGACCGCATGGACTCCGTTATCGGGCGCACCGTAGCGGCGGGTGATATATCCGCCCTTGAAGCGCCCGTTGGCCACTGCGGTATAGCCGCTGCCGTGCCGAGTCACATGCAGCGTCAGCGCCCCGGCGAGCCCGTGGACCGCGCTCGCGCCGCCGGCTGTGCCGAAGTTGAAATCGGGCAACCGCCCTTCGAAAAAACGCGGCACGCGCGAACGGATCGAATGCGCATCCCACAACAGCACCGAGCCGTGTAACGACTTCAGCCGAGCCAGTTCGCTCTCGAGCGCATCGTGATAGGGCTGCCAGTATTGCGCGCGTCGACGCTCGATCTCGTTGGCATTCGGCTCGCCCCCGGGATGGTAGAGCGGCGCCTTGTCGAACGTATCGATCGGCACCAGACCCGTCGTATCCTGCCCCGGGTAGAGACTCGCGTCGTCAGGCGGACGGTTCAGATCGATTACATAACGGGCATAGGCAGGCACGATCAAGGATGCCCCCAAACCACGCGCGAACGCATACAGCCGTTCGAGATGCCAGTCGCAATCGTCGACGTGGCGAGCGACATCGGTCATCCCGGCCGCCACGGCAGCCGGAATCGCCGTGCCGACATGTGGCATCGATATGAGGAGCGGTAGCGTCCCCTCGTGCAACGTCAAAACCGGCGGTTCGGGTGGGGTTGTCATATTGAGCTCCTGCTTCTGCTTCTGCTTCTGCTTCGATTCGCGCAGTCACGCAACCCGCGGATCACCGCATCAATTGCGCGACCGCCATGCGATACGCCGCATAGACCCGCGCCTCGTCGATATGCCGCCGCTCGCGCACGACGCAGCGGCCGGCCACATAGACATCGCGGATCGGCGTCTCGCCTTGTTCGCAAAACACGATACCGGAAAGCCACGAAGCGGTGGGACGCACATCGACGCTCGGATGGTCCGGATCGAGCACGAGCCAGTCGGCACGACTTCCCGCCCGCAACACGCCCGTCGGGCGACCCGTCGCCTGCGCTCCGCCCGCCAGCGCCGCGTCCACGAGTTGCTCGCCCAGTTGCTTGCCCTCGACGGCCCCAAGCACGTTCCGCTCGCGCCGGGCAAGACGCTGCCCATATTCGAGCAGACGCAACTCGGCGCGCCAGTCCACCGCGATCTGGCTGTCCGAGCCGATGCCGAACGGTCCCTGCGCATCGAGGTAGCGTCGCGCCGGGAACACCCCATCGCCGAGGTTCGCTTCAGTCGTCGGGCACAGCCCCACCACCGCCTTGCTGCGCGCGAGCGCGACCGTCTCGGCGTCGTCGAGATGCGTCGCATGCACGAGGCACCAGCGCGCGTCGACATCGGCGTGATCCAGCAACCAGGCCACGGGCCGCGCCCCGGTCGCCGCGAGGCATTCGTCGACTTCGCCCGTTTGCTCCGCGATGTGGATGTGAATCGGCGCATTCGGCATACGGGCGCGAATGCCTTGCGTCAACGCCAGCAGCGAGGGCTCCGATACCGCGCGCAACGAGTGCGGTGCGACACCGTACGTACGCGTGCCGTCTTCGGGATGCGCGCTTCGCAAGCTGTCGAGCATGCCCAGCAACGCGTCGGGATCGCTGATGAATCGCCGTTGATCGGCACGCGGAGCACGCCCTCCGAATCCGCTCGATTCGTAAAGCACGGGCAGCATCGTGAGCCCGATCCCAACGTCCGCCGCGGCACACACCACCCGCTCGGCGAGCTCGGGCGGGTGCGCGTAGCGATGCCCGTCGGGCGCATGATGCAGGTAGTGGAATTCACAGACGGATGTGTAACCCGCTCTCAACATCTCCACGTAGAGCCAGGCGGCAACGGCTTCGAGCGTCTCCGGCGTCATGCGCGCGGCGAAGCGGTACATCGAATCGCGCCAACTCCAGAACGTATCGCGCCCCTCGCCGCGATATTCCGCAAGGCCCGCCATCGCGCGCTGAAATGCGTGGGAATGCAGATTCGGCATGCCCGGCATGATCGGACCCGCCGCGCGCGGCGTATCCACCTCCGCGCACGCAGCGGCCTCCACGCTCGTCAGCGTGCCATGCTCGTCCCATCGCAATAGCACGTCGCGCTGCCATCCGTCGGGCAAATAGGCGTATTGCGCAAAGAGCGAGCGAGAGCGCGGATGTTGCGTAGCCTGCGTCACGTCGTACTCCTTGCCGCGGCCGGCCGCGGCCGGCGATACACCGTGATGCCATTGCGCACGACCTGAGCAGCGAGCGGACGACCGATCCAGTAGGCGAGTTCGGCCAGCGTATCGACCGACCATGCGACGAAGTCGGCCGCGCGCCCGGCTTCGAGCGCGCCATGCCGCGCGTCTTGACCGAGCGCGCGTGCCGCATGCCGCGTCACGCCTTGCAACGCCTCGCTGACGGTGAGCCGGAACAGCGTGCATCCGAAGTTCAGCATCGCGACGAGCGAGGTCACGGGCGACGTGCCCGGATTACTGTCGGTGGCAAGGGCGATCGGCACTTCATAGCGGCGCAGCAACTCGATCGGCGGCAACTGCGTCTCGCGAATGAAGTAATAGGCGCCGGGCAGCAGCACGGCCACCGTGCCCGCCGCTTTCATCGCCGCCACGCCGGCTTCATCGAGGTGCTCGAGATGATCCGCCGACAGCGCCCGGTAGCGCGCGGCGAGCGCCGCGCCGCCCATGGCGCTCAACTGCTCAGCGTGCATCTTGACCGGCAAGCCCCGTCGCGCCGCCGCTTCGAGCACGCGCTCGCTTTGCGCGAGCGTGAAGCCGATGCGCTCGCAAAAGACGTCCACCGCATCGACGAGGCCTTCATCCGCGAGCGCGGGCAACATCCGCTCGCAGACTTCGTCGATGTAGGCATCGGCGCGGCCCGCGAACTCCGCAGGTAATGCGTGCGCGCCAAGAAACGTCGTATAGACCGAGACCGGACAGCGCCGTCCAAGCTCGCGTGCGGCGCGCAGCATTTTTCTCTCGCTGGCCAGATCGAGACCATAGCCGGACTTGATCTCGACGGCGCCCACGCCGTCTTCGATCAAGGCCGTGAGACGTTGCTCCGCTGCCGCGACGAGGGCCGCTTCGTCGGCGGCGCGCGTGGCCCGCACCGTCGAGGCGATACCGCCGCCGCGACGGGCGATCTCCTCGTAGCTGGCGCCGGCCAGGCGCAGCGCGAATTCGTCCGCGCGATGCCCGGCGTAGACGAGATGCGTATGGCAATCGACAAGGCTCGGTGTCACCCAGGCGCCGCCGATGTCTTCGCGCGGCCAGTCATCGAACTCGCGCGGAAGATCGGCACGCGCGCCGACCCACGCGAGCTTGCCGTCGCGCACCGCCAGCGCGGCATCGGCAATCGTTTCGTCCGGGTCGCCGTGCGGGCATAGATGCAGGTGCTGCCAGACCAGATCGTTCATCGTTCGATCGTCATTGTCCGAGCATCGGCAAATTCAAGCCGGCTTCGCGCGCAGTGCGCTCGGCGAGCGCATAGCCCGCATCGGCGTGACGCATCACACCCGTGGCCGGATCGTTGAACAGCACGCGTTCGATGCGCCGTGCCGCCGCCTGCGTACCGTCGCAGACAATGACGACACCCGCATGCTGGCTGAAGCCCATGCCCACCCCGCCGCCATGATGCAGCGAAACCCAGGTGGCCCCGCCCGCGGTATTGAGAAGCGCATTCAACAGGGGCCAGTCGCTCACCGCGTCGGATCCGTCTTTCATCGCTTCGGTCTCGCGGTTCGGGCTCGCCACGGAGCCCGTGTCGAGATGGTCGCGGCCAATGACGATCGGCGCCTTGAGTTCCCCGCGCGCCACCATTTCATTGAACGCCAGGCCGAGCCGGTAGCGGTCTTTCACGCCGGCCCAGCAGATACGCGCCGGCAACCCCTGGAACGCGATACGCTCGCGCGCCATGTCGAGCCAATTGTGCAGGTGCGCATCGTCGGGAATCAGCTCCTTCACCTTGGCGTCCGTCCTGTAGATGTCTTCGGGGTCGCCCGAGAGCGCGACCCAGCGAAACGGGCCTTTGCCTTCGCAAAAGAGCGGCCGGATGTAGGCCGGCACGAAACCCGGGAAGTCGAACGCGTTCTCGACGCCCATCTCCTTAGCCATCTGACGAATGTTGTTGCCGTAATCGAGCGTCGCCGCGCCCCGCGATTGCAGCGTCAACATCGCCTGAACCTGCTTCGCCATCGATTGCTTGGCGGGCACGACGATGCTTTGAGGATCCACCTTGCGACGCTCGCGCCATGCTTGCAGCGTCCAGCCTTGGGGCAGGTAGCCGTTGACGGGATCGTGCGCGCTCGTCTGATCGGTCACACAATCGGGCGTGATGCCGCGCGCAACGCATTCGATGAAGACATCGGCAGCATTGCCCAGCAGACCGACCGAAACCGGCTTGCCGCTCGCCTTGGCCGCTTCGATCATCGCCAGCGCCTCGTCGAGCGTCGTTGCCTTGCGATCGAGATAGCGCGTCTTCAGACGCATGTCGATGCGTGTCTCGTCGCATTCGACGGCGATCATCGAGAAACCGGCCATCGTCGCGGCCAGCGGTTGCGCGCCGCCCATTCCACCGAGGCCGCCGGTCAGGATCCAGCGCCCCTGCGCCTGGCCGTTGAAATGCTGGTTGGCCACGGCGTAAAAGGTCTCGTAAGTGCCCTGCACGATCCCCTGGCTGCCGATATAAATCCAACTCCCGGCTGTCATCTGCCCGTACATCATGAGCCCCTTTCGATCGAGCTCGTGAAAGTGGTCCCAGGTGGCCCAGTGCGGCACGAGATTCGAGTTCGCGAGCAGCACGCGCGGCGCATCGGCATGCGTGCGGAACACGCCGACGGGCTTGCCCGATTGGATCAGCAGCGTTTCGTCGTCGTTCAGTGCCTCGAGCGTGGCGAGGATACGGTCGAAGCATGCCCAGTCGCGCGCCGCGCGCCCGATCCCGCCGTAGACGACGAGCGCATGCGGATGCTCGGCGACTTCAGGATCGAGGTTGTTCTGGATCATCCGATACGCGGCTTCAGTGAGCCAGCTCTTGCAGGATTTGATCGGTCCGCGTGGCGCACGCACCGTGCGCGAGGCGTCGTAGCGCGGATCGACGGATTTCGGGTCGTTCATGAGGGCCTCTTTGCCTTTCGGTTCGATGCGTTTTCAGAAATGTCCGGTGAAGCGGTAGCGGCTACCCGGATGCCACAGATTCGCGATCGACGCGACGAGTGCACGCGTCCAGGTGCGCCGGTGCAACACGAGACACGGCTCGCCGTCGGCCATCGTCAGCTGCGCGCACGTGTCGGGCTCGGGCAGCGCGGCTTCGATGCGGTACTCGACGCGCGACAGCGGCGCGACACGCACGAGATACTGGTTCGGGGTGATTTGCGTGAAGTCCTGCAGCGCGTATTCCGGGGCTGCAGCCGGGTTGACCCAGCGCTCTTCGAATTGCACCGGCTCGTCGTTCTCGAAATGCAGGACGCGCGAATGGAAGATCGGGCTGCCCGAGTTCAATTGCATCTCTTCGGCCAGTGCCGCATCGGCCACGGTCGCGCCGAGCGAAAGCACGCTCGCACGATGCCGGTGGCCGCGCGCCGCGATTTCGTCGGAGATGCTGCGTATCGCCACGAGCGTCGATTCGTATTTGGGCCGCGCAACGAATGTCCCCGCGCCCTGCACCCGCGTGAGCACCTGCTCCGCTGTCAGCTCGCGCAAAGCGCGGTTGACCGTCATGCGGGCCACCTTGAACTCGCGCGCGAGCTCGTTCTCGGAGGGCACCTGATCGCCCTCGCCCCATTCGCCCGAATGAATGCGGGCCAGGATGAAGTCCTTGATGCCTTGATAAGCCGGTGCGTTCATTGGCGGGCCGCCTCGATGTCGCGCATTGCCGCCCTGCCTCAGGCCGCAGGCGCTTCGGACGCGAATGCCAACGGGCTCGCCGCGGCAATCGCGCCGTCGCGCACGAGCTTCGCGATGGCCGCGATATCGGGTGCGAAGTACCGATCGAGCTCGTAGTGCGGAACTGCCGAACGCACGATGCCCAAGACGCGCTCGAGCGCGGCGCTCGTGCGATTCGGCGCGCGAAGATCCACGCCCTGGGCCGCCGCGAGCAGTTCGATGGCGAGGATGTTCGCCGTGTTCTCCGCAATATCGCCGAGCTTGCGAGCCGCGAAGGTGGCCATCGACACGTGATCCTCCTGATTCGCCGATGTCGGCAGCGAATCGACCGACGCCGGATGCGCGAGCGTCTTGTTCTCCGACGCCAGCGCGGCCGCGCTCACGTGCGCGATCATGAAACCCGAGTTCACACCGCCATCCTTGACGAGAAACGGTGGCAGGCCCGAGAGCGTCGCATCGATGAGCAGCGCGATGCGACGCTCGGCGAGCGCGCCGATTTCGGCGACCGCGAGCGCCAGGTTGTCCGCGGCAAACGCGACCGGTTCGGCGTGGAAATTGCCGCCCGAGAGGACTTCGCGCGTGTCGGGAAACACGAGCGGGTTATCGGAAACGGCGTTCGCTTCGATGAGCAGTACTTCGGCCGCATGGCGCATCTGATCGAGACACGCACCCATGACCTGCGGCTGGCAGCGCAGGCTGTAAGGGTCTTGCACCTTGCCGCAATCGCGATGCGAGAGATTGATGCCGGAGCCGTCGAGCAGCGCGCGATAAGCGGCCGCCGCGTCGATCTGCCCGCGGTGACCGCGCAGCGCGTGGATCCGTGCATCGAACGGCTTGACGGAACCGGCTGCCGCGTCGACCGACAGCGCGCCCGACACGAGTGCCGTGCGAAAGAGATCCTCGATGGCGAAGAGGTTATAGAGCGCAAGCGCCGTGGACGCTTGCGTGCCGTTGAGCAACGCGAGCCCTTCTTTCGCTTGCAGGGTGAGCGGCGCGAGACCTGCCATCGCGAGACCTGCGGCCGCGCTCATGCGCTCGCCGCGCACATGCACTTCACCGATACCGAGCAGAACGGCCGATAGATGCGCGAGTGGAGCCAGGTCGCCCGAAGCTCCCACCGAGCCCTTGATCGGAATGACCGGCAATACATCCGCATTGAAGAGCGCGACGAGCGCATCCATGACTTCCCGGCGGATGCCTGAGTGTCCGCGCCCCAGGCTCGACAGCTTCAGCGCGATCAGCAGGCGCACGACGGGCGCCGACATCGGTTCGCCGATACCGACCGCGTGCGACAACACGAGATTGCGCTGCAGCAGTTCGAGCTGGTCGTGAGGAATATGCGTGCTGGCGAGACGACCGAAGCCGGTATTGATGCCATAGGCGGGTGCACCTTCCGCCGCAATGTCGGCAACAGCCTTCGCCCCTCTATCGATGGCGGCATGGCTGGCCGGATCGAGCCTCAGCGTGACCGGCTCGCGGGCGATGCGGCGAAGCTGGGCGAGGTTCAGTTGGCCGGGCGTAAGCATCATGGTGTGGAAATCCTGTCTCGTCTGTCGATGAGGTGGCAGTCTAGCCTCACGATCTTGTATATACAACTCGTTTTTACATGCCTACGGTCAGGGATTTCCAGGATGGCGAAACATCAGCCGAACCGCGCGGCGAGGTCCAGCACTCGCCGCTTGTCGGCGGAATCATGCTGAACGCATAAATATGGCTGATTCAGTACCGGATAATCGATGCACGCTTGCGCCGCGCCCATGTTGTCTATACAGCTAGCAATGCCGCTACGTGGAGGGCGATCGGCCGACGCCGCGGTCATCCGGCTGCCGCTGGCCCCCTCGATGTGCCGTGGCAACGCGCACCGCACCATGCCGCATGTGCCGCATCGGGGCATCGCGCACCTTCGCGGAGCCTCATTTGCCGCGAGGGTAATCGTTCTTGCGACGGGTACGGGCTGTGCTTCACCTCCGGCAGAAGCGCGCGACCGATCGAGCCCCGACCGCTCGTGCGACACGCTCGCCGATACGGTGATTCGGCAAACCACTCCCGCAGACGAGCGCAACCTGATGGAAGCCATGACCAAAACGCAAGCGACACAGGGACAGATGGACCTCATCGAATTGGCTCGAGAGTCCGGCATGGCCGTGACGCTCGACGCAAGAATCGGTCAGCAAGAGTATGTGAGCGTCAGCGGCTCCCTTGCCGCGCTCGCACGCTTTGCCGACGCGGTGCGCAAAGAACCGGGCTCCGACGAATCGGGCAACGGCAACGGCTGACGCAATGCGCGCCGCTCACCCGTGCGCGGGCACTCGCGCCGCGCGCGACCACGCCACGCACGCTGCGTAGCCGGCGGGCGCGGGGCACCATAACGCCTCGTAGCCGGCCACGCCGCTGTCATCGGACATCTGCGGACCGACGGCGTGCACGCGCGGAGCGTGGCCGGTCCCGCGTTCGCCGCCGAGTACCTCGAATCCGGCGATGCCGCCCGCCAGCGAAATCCCGGTCCCGAGTGCTTTCAGGAGGGCCTCCTTGGCGGTCCACGCGTCGTAAAACGCGTCCCGCTGCAAACCCTCGGCCAGCGATTCGAGATGCGCGATTTCGCGCGGAGCGAGGACGCTTTTCGCCACGGCACGCCAATCGAACCGTTCGCGTCGTGCCTCGATATCGATGCCCACGCGCCGCGTGCTCGACAGCGCGATCAGCGCATAGGCGCCGGAATGCGACACGTTGAAATCGAGCAGGCCGTCCGTACGCCATCCGTCGAAAATACCGGCAAGCCGCGGCCGGCCGGCATCGTCGCGCAAAAAGCGCAGATCGCCCGCGGGCAACCCCAGTCTTGCCGCAACGGTCTCACGCAACGCGGCACGGGCGGCGGCATGGCGCATCGCGTCCTCCCGGCGCAGGAATCGGGCTGCGCGCGCACGCTCGGCGTCGTCGAGCACCGACAATTGCGGTGCGTCCAGCGGCGCCGACAGATCGATCTCGACGAGCCGCACCTCCACCCCGGCCCGGCTCGCGGCCGGCACATCGATCGCCGATATTTCGTAAGCGCGGCGGCGCTCTGTTGGCAGACTGTTCATGCGTGAAATTTACGTATCGGCGCGCGTGCGGAACACATGCCCCAATTTCTAGTAGTTGCCCCGGCGGGGCACCGCAGGTCAAATCGTCGGCGTCGCACGCACGCTGCCCATTCTCGGATGCTGCGCGCTCACCTGGAGAGAACGATTGACCTGCCCGCCGCTGCTGCATATCGAAGCACTGACCGCCGGCCACGGCAAGCTCGACGTGCTCGACGACGTCTCGTTGAGCGTCGCGCCCGGCACCACCGCCTGCGTGCTCGGACCGGCCGGCGCCGGCAAGACCACGCTGCTGATGACGGTCGCCGGCTTGCTGCGCGGCAAGAGCGGTTCGATCCGCTTCGCGGGCGAGGAGATCCGGCGCAAGCGGGCCAATGAAATCGTCGCGCGCGGCATTGCCTATGTCCCGCACAACCGGCTGCTCTGCCGCAATCTGTCGGTGCGCGACAACCTGCTGGCCGGTGTCTGGCGCGAGCCGGACCGCCCGCGCGTCGAAGCCGATGCTACGCAGCTGTTTGCGCGCTTTCCTCGCCTCAAGGCACTCGAGACGCACCGCGTGAGCTCGCTTTCGAGCGGCGAGCAGCAACTGCTCGGCATTGCCCGCGCGCTGATGTTGCGCCCGACACTGCTGCTGGTCGACGAACCGATCGCGGGATTGCCGCCCGAAATCGTCGACGATATTCTCGAGCTCGTCGAGCAGTTGAACCGCCAGGGTATCAGCGTGCTGATGGCCGAAAAACGCGACAATGCCCATAAAGTGCTGCGCGCGGCCAGATATGCGTATCTGCTCGAGCAAGGCCGCATCGCATTCGCGGGCGAAGCAAAGACGCTGCGTGCCCGCGCCGTCGCATAGCACGACGCGCCGCCCGCCCGGCGCACGATCGAGTCCCAGTCCGATGAATTTCCCGTACCGGCCATCTCGCTCAAACGGTTCCGCGCTTCAGTGAAGCAACCCAAGCATCGCGGCCCGCACCACGGCCGCGGTCTTGTTGGCGCTCTTGAGCTTCGTGACCGCATTCTTGACGTGGAAGTTGACGGTATCGACCGAGATGACGAGGATCTTCGAAATCTCGCCCGATGTCTTGCCGTCGGCCGCCCACTTCAGCACTTCGATTTCACGCTCCGTCAGACCGCGTTCAGGGTCGTCCATCAGCGCCGGCATGAGTACGCGCTTGAGCGCGAAATGCGCCGCGTTCACGAGCCAGCGCATGCGCGTTTCCTTTTCCGCGAGTTCGTTCGCGGTGATCGGCTCGCCGGAGCGCGCAAGCGTCAGCATGCCGCCCACGCCGCAACTATCGAACGCGGCCTTGGCCCACCCTACGCGCAAACCCGCTGCACGCGCTTCCTGCCATAGCTGAGGCGCCGTGGCGAAGAGCGCGTCGCTCCAGATCACAGGCAACGCCGAGCGGCGGGCATGAAGTACGGTTGGATCGATTTCGATGTAACGCGCCTCGTCATAGCGCTTTTGCCACCACGCGGGATAGTTGTTGACGAGACGCGTTTTCGGCTTCGACAGCGGCCACGGCGCACGCAGCCCGTAGGCGCAATACTCGAAGCCCAGACTTTTCGCAGCGGTTTCGATCTTGCGGAAGACCTCGTCACCGGAATGCGCATCGTCGAGGTCGTTCAACATCTGTTCGGCCCAGCTCGTCATCATTGCCTCCTCGTCATTGCGCGCCGAGCGCGCAACGGTATGCGCGATATCGCGCGGACGCCACGCGGGCGGCCGGCGTATCGCCATCCCGGCGCGCCCCCTCCGCTCACGGCATGGACCGACGAGCGGCTCTCGAACGAGGTACGCGCCAAAGGCTTTTTTATTCAGCGTTGCATGGATTTCCCGATGGCACGCGCTGCGCGAAACATAGCGCGTCCAACTGAGGGCCGTATGCTACTCCACAGTTCGCAAATGGATGAGATCAGACCGTTCGGTCTGATCTCACTCGAACGAGGGCTTCGCCCGCCAATTAAGCGATGAAACCGGTTCGGCCTCGCCGTCGGGAAGGTTTCACCTTCATGTCTCGAAAATTTGAATGAGTCTTCGGAATGGACTGCCGCGCCGCGCCGCGAAGCGATCGGCGAGCGATCCGCGACGTTTCCGTTGCGAGCCGACAACGGATGCGCAACCCCGTAAAAATGCGGGCTCAACCCTTGCTGAAGTTGTGCCGTAATACTGGCGCAGGTCCGACGAATGGTGCGCCTTACGGCCACCAAGTGGAAATCAGTGCGAAACACCACACCTGGTGCGCAGACGTTGACGCATGATTACACTAGTACCCGTGACTGCGCTTGAAACACGTTTGCGTGGCACCTGAGGAGCCAATAATGAACCGCCCGCTCGCCCGTATGCCGCTGCGCGCCATCGCCACGATGTCCGTAGGCGCACGGTTAAAGTGGCTTCTCGGTCTCGTCATCGCCGCCATGCTCGGGGTACTCGCGTATTTTGTCTCTGCCGAGATGCAAAGCTCGCGCCTTCAGGCGCGCTATCTCGCGCGGCTCGACCGCGATGTCTCGTTCGGCGTCGGCCCGGGGCCCAGCAACAGCATCCGCTTTCCTACGCACGGCGGCCCCTACGACGTCCGGCTCGGTTATGCTCAACTGCCCGATTTCGAAAAGCGTCTCGTTGCGCGCGGCTACCAGGTCACGCGGCAGGCCCGCGATTCGTCGACGATGACGTCGATTGCGGACCGCGGCCTCTTTCTGCCTTACCGCGAGAAAGATCAAGGCGGCCTGCAGTTATTCGACACGCAAGGCGAGCCGCTCTTCAGCGCCCGCTATCCCGCCCTCGTCTACGGAAACTTCGAATCGATCCCGCCGCTCATCGTGAGCGCGCTGACGTTCATCGAGGATCGCTATCTGCTCGATGCGAGCCAGCCGTATCGCAATCCGGCCATCGATTGGGGCCGTTTCTCGCGCGCGTTGAGCGATCAGGCGCTGCGTCTCCTGAACCGGCATCAGGCAACGCCGGGCGGCAGCACGCTTGCCACGCAAACCGAAAAGTTTCGCCATTCGCCGGGTGGGCGCACCGCCACGCCGCCCGAGAAGCTGCGTCAGATCGCGTCGGCATCGGTGCGCGCCTATATGGGCGGCGAAAAAACGATGCCTGGGCGCCGCTCGATCGTCGTCCACTACCTCAACACCGTGCCGCTCGCGGCACAGGCGGGCACCGGCGAAGTCGAAGGACTCGGCGATGGCCTGGCCGCCTGGTATGGCCGCGATTTCGACGAGGTCAACCGTCTGCTCACGCAAGCCAGCATGCGCAACAGCAACAACGAAGCGACGGGCCAGACGCTCTCCGACGAAGCGCTCGCATTCAAGCAGGCGCTCTCGTTGCTCATCGCGCAGCGCGCGCCCTCGTACTTTCTCGTGCGCAATCCCGTCGCGCTCGATCATCTGACCGACAGCTACGTGCGCGTGCTGGCCGCCAACGGCGTCATCTCGAGTTCGCTGCGCGATGCGGCGCTGGCCGAACGGCTCGAGTTGCACCGCGCCGCGCCGCCGCAGCCCGCCACGTCCTATGTCGCGCGCAAGGCCGTCACGCTTTTACGTGCGCAACTGATGGGGATGCTGGGCGTATCGAATGTGTACGATCTCAACCGCCTCGACCTGACGGCCCAATCGACGCTCGACAAGCACGTGCAAGCAGAGGTCAGCGACCGGCTGGCGCGCGCGAGCACCGTGGACGGTGCCAAGGCAGCCGGCTTGTACGGCTTCGAAATGCTGCGCCCGGGCGACGACCCGTCGAAGATCGCGTTCAGCTTCACGCTTTTCGAGCGGCGCGGCGGAGAAAACCTGCTGCGCGTGCAGACCGACAGCGTGAACCAGCCGTTCGACATCAATCACGGCGCTCGGTTGAACCTGGGCTCGACGGCGAAACTGCGCACGATCATCACTTACCTGCAGATCGTCGAGACGCTGCACGAGCGCTATGGTGCCCTTTCGAACGCCGAGCTCAAACGCGTTCAGCCCGATCCGTCCGACGCACTCTCGCGCTGGGCCGTCGATTACCTCTCGCACACGACCGACCGCTCGCTGTCGTCGATGTTGCAAGCCGCTGTGGAGCGCAAATACTCGGCTAGCTCCGGCGAACTCTTCGCGACGGGCGGCGGCATGCAAGCCTTCACGAACTTCGACAAATCGGACAACGGGCGCATCCTGACCATCCACGATGCGTTCCAGCATTCGGTCAACCTCGTCTTCGTGCGCTTGATGCGCGATATCGTCCGCTACGAAATGGTCGAGGCTGCCGGCCCATCGCAGCGCTGGCTCGACGATCCGCAGTTGCGTCAGACCTACTTGACGCGTTTCGCGGATCAGGAGAGCCTCGTCTACCTGCATCGCTTCTACACCAAGTACCAAGGGAAGACGCCCGACGAGGCACTCGATACGCTCGTTGCCGGCATGCGCAGCAAAGCGCCACCCAAGGTGGCCACGGCGCTGCGCAGCGTCGCGCCGCAAGCGCCGCTGCCCTGGTTCGACGCGCGCATGCGCACCGCGCTCAAGGGCACGGTGAACGCACATATCTCCGACGACGATCTGGCAAGCCTCTATGCCAAATATGGTCCGGACAAGTTCAACCTCAACGATCGCGGCTACATCGCGCGCGTGCATCCGGTCGAACTCTGGATGCTCGGCTATCTGCGCGCCCACCCCAACGCGTCCGAGCGCGAATTGCGCAGCGCGAGCCAGGACGTGCGGCTCACTTCGTACGCATGGCTTTTCAAGACGCGTCATCGCGGGGCTCAGGACCGCCGCATCCGGCACATGGTGGAGTTGGAAGCCTATGCGCGCATTACGAAGGCCTGGCGCGCGCTCGGCTATCCGTTCGAAACGGTCACGCCGTCCTATGCGGCAGCCGTCGGCGCGTCGGGCGACCGGCCTGATGCGCTGGCGCAGTTGATCGGCATCGTGGCCAACGACGGACGGATGCTGCCGCCACACAGTATCGGTTCGCTCAAGTTCGCGGCGGGAACCCCCTACGAGACCGAATTCGAGCACGTGCCGGCCGCGAAAGACGCGACCGTCTCGCCCGAGATCACCGATGTCGTGCATGGGCTGCTGCGCGATGTCGTGCGAGGCGGCACCGGCGCCCGGCTCGCGGCCGGCCTGCCGTTGCCCGACGGACGCACGCTCGACGTCTATGGCAAGACCGGTACCGGCGATCAGCGCTTCGAGGTTTATGCGCCCGGCGCGCGGCTCATCGAATCGCGCAAGGTCAATCGGACCGCCACGTTCGTTTTCGTCATCGACAACCGGTTCTTCGGCACGCTGACCGCCTTCGCGCACGAGCCGTATGCCGCACGCTATTCCTACACGAGCGCGATGGCCGTGCAACTGCTCAAATCGCTCGGCCCGGCGCTCGCTCCGCTCGTCGGTCCGGCATCCGGGGCGCACGGCGCGGGCCGGCTCGCCGAATCGCCGGATTCGGGCCCGGTTGCCGCCGCATCGGCCTCCTGAGGGGACGCGGGCCGTCGAGCCGGCCCCCACCGCGTCCTTCGTCTCGTACGATGAATTCGAGCGGGGCGGCACAAGCATGGGGCAGCGCCGATCGAGCGTGAGATCGGGGTAAAAGATGGGCATACAATCGCCATCTGACCATCCACCTCACGCATCCATGAGCCCATCGAACACCCCCCGTGCCGTCACCTGGTCGCTGTCCGGCAACATCCTCGTCGTCACCATCGATCATCCCCCGGTCAATGCACTCAGCGCCGACGTTCGGCGCGGGCTCGTCGATTCGCTCGATTCCGCTGAGCGCGATCCCGCCGTCGCGGCCGTGCTGATCGTCGGTGCAGGCAGGAATTTCATCGCGGGGGCCGACATCCGCGAGTTCGGCAAGCCACCGCAGCCACCGGCACTGCCCGATGTGTGCGAGCGCATCGAAGCCGCGTCGAAACCGGTCGTCGCCGCGCTTCACGGCGCGACGCTCGGCGGTGGGCTCGAAATCGCGCTGGCGGCACATTATCGGGTCGCGCTCGCCGCAGCGAAGCTCGGCCTGCCCGAGGTGAAGCTCGGACTCATGCCCGGCGCAGGCGGCACGCAACGCACGCCGCGCCTGATCGGCGTGGCCGCCGCGCTCGATCTGATGCTCTCGGGCCGCCATGCGAATGCCGAGGAAGCGCTTGCACTGGGGCTCGTCGACCAACTCGGCAAGGGTGAGGACGTGCTCGAGGCGGGGCTCGCCTACGCGCGCGAGCTCGTCGCGCGCCATGCACCGCCGCGGCGAACCCGCGACGCTCGCGCGCTCGAAGCCGATCCGAGCGCTGCGCGCACGGCGATCGATGAGGCGCGTCGGCATACCGCGAAGCGCTCGCGCGGCCTTTTTTCGCCCGGCAAGATCGTCGACGCCGTGCAAGCCGCGCTCGAACTGCCTTTCGACGAAGGCCTCGCATACGAACGCCGCGCGTTTCTCGAGTGTCTCGACAGCCCGCAGCGCGCAGGGCTCGTCCATGCGTTCTTCGCCGAGCGCGAAGCCGCGAAAGCTCCGGAGACGAAGGCGGCCACGCCACGCCCGATCGCCTCGACCGGCGTCGTCGGCGGCGGCACGATGGGTGCCGGCATCGCCGTTGCGATCCTCGAAGCCGGCCTCCCCGTCGTCATGATCGAGCGTGACGACGAGGCACTCGCTCGCGGGCGCGCTTATGTCGAGCGCGTCTATGACGGCCTCGTCGCGAAGGGCAGGCTCTCGCGCGCCGGCAAAGAGGAGGCACTCGCCCGCTTTACCGGCAGCACGGACTACGCGGCGCTTTCCACGGTGGATCTGATCGTCGAAGCCGTGTTCGAAGACATGGCCGTGAAGAAGACCGTCTTCGCCGAACTGGACCGCGTTGCCCGGCCGCAGGCAGTACTTGCCACCAACACCTCGTATCTGGATATCGACGAAATCGCTGCCGTCACCTCGCGGCCTGCGGACGTCATCGGCCTGCATTTCTTTTCGCCCGCCCATGTGATGAAGTTGCTCGAGATCGTCGTGCCGGCGCGCGTGGCGACCGATGTCGTTTCGACCGCCTTCGAGTTCGCCCGGCGGCTCGGCAAAACACCGGTGCGCGCCGGTGTGTGCGACGGCTTCATCGGCAACCGCCTGCTCGCGGTCTACCGGACGGCGGCCGATTACCTGATGGAAGATGGCGCGTCCCCGTACCAGATCGATCGCGCGATGCGCGAGTTCGGCTATCCGATGGGTCCGTACCAAGTCGTCGATCTCGCAGGCGGCGACATCGGCTGGGCCGCGCGCAAACGCCGCGCCCCGACGCGCGACGCGCGCATGCGCTATGTCGAAATCGCCGACCGGCTCTGCGAGCGCGGATGGTTCGGACAGAAGACGGGCCGCGGTTTTTATCGCTACGAACCGGGCGCGCGCACGGGCAGCCCCGATCCGGAAGTCGAAGCGATCATCGACGCCGAGCGGCAGCGCCACGGGATCGTCCCTCGCCATTTCGACGACGAGGAAATCGTGCGGCGCCTCATGACCGCGGTCATCAACGAAGCGGCGAATATCGTGCGCGAAGGCATCGCGTTGCGGCCGCTCGACGTCGACGTCGCGCTCGTGCACGGCTACGGTTTTCCACGCCACCGCGGTGGACCGATGATGTATGCGGACACGATCGGTCTTGCGCACGTGCTGGCGGATCTGCGCCGTTACGAGGAGGAGGATGCGTTCTTCTGGAAGCCCTCGCCGCTCATCGTCGAACTGGTCGAGCGTGGCGCTTCATTCTCGAGCTTGAACGGCGCGGCGCAATAGCGCCCCGGCGGCCCGCTTGCGTGCTCCGGGGCACGCAAGCGATCGCGGTAGCGACGCCGTGGCGTCGCTCATGCATTTGACGGGTCATGCCGCGAACATTCGTAAATCCTAAAATCCAATCGACCCACGACCTACTCCTTTCAATACGAATATCTGAAATTCCACCCATAATTCACCTCAAATCAAATCCAAAATTTCCTCACTTTTATGTAACTACAGCATTTTCGCGATTTGCTTTACCATCTCATCGATTTAAAAATACTTGTCGCCCCGCTCTTAATCCGCATATACTGCGCGTCACGCATTTTCAGCCGCGCAATCGACCCGCCGTGGTGACGTTTTCCCCGGTTCTGCAGCGGTATGACGACGGATACCTCACCGAGCTCGGCGCCGCACGGGCTCGTATCCGCAGTTTCATCGGAGCACAAGCATGCTGACGCGACAACAGACTTCGCACGTTTGCGATACCAATCTATTTAGTCCCGCATATTTGATTCACCATTTTCCACCACCGAGCGAAACTCAGCGCTTTATCGAACGATCGCGCACGGAAATCTCGGAGATATTGAGCGGCGCATCTGACAAACTACTGATTATCGTCGGACCTTGCTCGATTCACGACACGGATGCCGCGATTCAGTACGCCAATCGACTCGCACGCATTCGAGCGGAACTGAGCGGCGACCTTCATATCGCAATGCGCGTGTACTTCGAAAAACCAAGAACCTGCCTTGGCTGGAAAGGCTTCATCAACGATCCGGACCTTGACGAGACATACGACGTCGACGGAGGCTTGAAACGCGCCCGGCAGCTTTTGCTCGAGATTTGCTCGCTACATGTTTCCGTGGCCACGGAGTTCCTCGATACGGTCGGTTACCAGTACATCAGCGATCTCGTCAGTTGGGGGGCCGTCGGCGCACGCACGACCGAGTCCCAGGTGCATCGCGAGATGGCCTCGGGGCTGCCCTGCCCCATTGGCTTCAAGAACGCCACGAACGGCGACATCAAGCCGGCCATCGACGCCATCCGGGCCTCCCGGCAGCCGCATCGCTTCGTGGCGGTAACGGCCGAGGGCGCTTATGTCAGACGCGCGACGCAGGGCAACGTCCATGGGCACCTCGTCCTGCGCGGCGGCCGTGTGCCGAATTATGACGCGCATGGCGTAGCCTCGGCGTGCGAACAGCTCGCAGCGCATGGGTTGCCCGCTCGTGTCGTCGTAGATGCGAGCCACGGCAACAGCGGCAAGCAGCATCGAAACCAGCTCGCAGTCTGCGACTCGCTCGGCTCGCGAATCTCGCTCGGCGATACGCACGTGGCCGGCATCATGATCGAATCGAACCTCGTAGCCGGTAATCAACCGATCGGCCCGCTCGCGCAGTTGATGTACGAACAAAGCGTTGCCGACGCAGGCATCGGCTGGGATGACACGGCATCGCTGCTCCGCCGTCTCGCAAACGACGTCCGAGCACGCCGCAGGCTCTATACACCCGTCGAACCGCCGGCTGCGCTCGCGGGCTGAGCACCGCGTCGCGGCGCCCGCGCGCCGTCCGTTGTTTCGTCCTACCACGTAGCATCTATTTAATTAGTAGTCCTTAATTTGACACGCGAGTTTTTACATAGCGATTTTTGCGTTGTCCCAGCACACCCACTCAAGCCATCCCGAGGAACTATCATGCTGACCACCGTCGTCGAGCACCCGGTCGCGCCACCGTCTCGCCCACACCGCATGCAATCGATGAGCGCTGCCGATCTGCTTTGGCGCGCTGCCTACCTGCATCCCGATTCGGGTCTTTCGTTTCTATCCGGCGCCGACGACGAAGGCACGTTCATGACGTACCCGGCGCTGCTCGACGAAGCGCGCCGGATCGCGTCGGCACTGCGGCTTCTCGGACGGCGGCCCGGCGACAAGGTGGTGTTGCTGCTGGAACTCGCGCGCGATTTCATCCCGGCATTCTGGGGTTGCGTGCTGGCGGGCTGCGTGCCTTGCCCCGTCGCGCCGATCCGCAACGACCCGCCTCGCTGGGACAAAACGATCGCGCACTTGCGCGCGCTGCTCGACGATCCGCTCGTCGTGACGACACAGGCGCTCGAGTCCACGCTTGCCCGCGGCACACCGACCGCCTCGCTGCGCTCGCTACGCGATGCACCGCAGGGGACCCACGCGGCGCCGGTCTATGAGGCGTCGCCCGAAGATCCCGCCGTCTTCGTGCTGACCTCGGGTTCCACGGGCAACTCGAAGGCTGTCGTCCTCACGCACGCGAATCTGCTTGCCTCGATGGCCGGCAAAAACGAACGGCAGCGCCTGGACGCGTCCGACGTCGCGCTCAACTGGATTTCTTTCGATCATGTGGCCGCATTGCTGGAGGCGCATCTGCTGCCGCTTTACGCGGGCGCCCGGCAAGTCCACGTCGATTCGGCCGCGATTCTCGCCGATCCCCTCTCGTTTTTGCGGCTCATCGATCGGCACCGCGTTTCGATGACGTTCGCGCCCAACTTCCTGTTCGGCCAGATCAACGCGGCAATCAGGCAACGCGTGCCCGATCGCGCGTTCGATCTGTCGTGCCTCCGGCACATCGTTTCGGGGGGCGAAGCGGTCGTCGTGGAAACCGGCCGGCGGTTTCTCGAACTGCTCGCGCCCTACGGCCTCACTCAGCGTGCGCTTTGGCCTGCGTTCGGTATGAGCGAGACCTGCGCGGGGTCGATCTACTCGCGCGTCTTTCCCGAGGACGATGTCGCACGCGAGTTCGCCGCGCTCGGCACGCCCGTGATCGGACTCGAAATGCGCATTGCCGACGATGAGGCCAACGTGCTGCCCAACGGTGAGCTCGGCGAGCTGCAACTGCGCGGCCCCATGGTATTCCAGCGCTACTACCGCAACGAGGAAGCGACGCGTGCGGCATTCACCGATGACGGATGGTTTCGCACGGGCGATCTCGGAAGAATCGAGGACGGCAAGCTGAGCCTCGTGGGACGCAGCAAGGACAGCATCATCGTGAGCGGCGCGAACTACTTCAGTCACGAACTGGAGACGGCGATCGATCAGCTCGACGGCATCGAACGTTCGTTCGTCGCCGCGTTTCCGACGCGCCCGAAGGGAGCAGACACCGAATCGCTCGTCATCGCGTACGCCACGACGATCGATCCAGCCGACGAAGCGCGCCGCCATCAGCTCAGTGTCGCCGTGCGCAATACGACGATCCTGCTGTGGGGCTTTCGGCCATCGTTGATCCTGCCGCTGCCGAAGACAGCCTTTCCGAAGACGAGCCTCGGAAAAATCCAGCGCGCGACGATGAGAAAGCGTCTCGAAGCCGGCGAATACGCTGCCGAGCTCGCCGCCGCGGGTGAGATCGCGCGGCGCCAGACGGGCGAGCACGTACCGCCTGACGGCCCGATCGAAACCGCCATCGCCGGCGTTTTCGCGGATATGTTCGGCCTGCCCCTGGATGCCATCAGCGCCACCGCGAGCTTCTTCGACCTCGGCGGAACCTCGCTCGACATTCTCACGCTGCAGCAGCGGCTGCATGTCATGCTCGAGCGCACCGAACCGGTCTCGCTCGTGACGATCTTGCAGAATCCGAGCGTGCGCGCGCTGGCCTCGCACCTCGAGCCGACCCGTCGCCGAACCCACGAATACGATCCGATCGTGCCGTTGCAGACAACGGGTAGCAAAACGCCGCTCTTTTGCATTCACCCCGGTGTCGGCGAAGTGCTCGTTTTCGTGAACCTGGCGAACTACTTCGTCAACGACCGCCCGTTCTATGCGCTTCGCGCGCGCGGTTTCAACGAGGGAGAGACGCCGTTTCGCTCGCTCGACGAACTCGTCGAGACCTACGTTGCCGCGATCCGCCGGCGCCAGCCGCACGGCCCCTATGCGATCGCCGGCTACTCATACGGCGGCGCCGTCGTACTGCCCGTGGCCGAGCGGCTGGAAGCGCTCGGCGAGCGCGTTGCGTTCATCGGCAGCATCGATGCACCGCCGCTCATCAAACATCCTCGCGGCAAGGTCGACGCGGTGGAGAGCGCGGTCATGCTCGCATTCTTCCTCTCGCTCATCGATCGCGAGCAGATGGAGCGGCTACCCGATTCGCTGCGCGCGACGCTCGGCCCGAACGAAGACGCCTGCGAGTCCATCTATGCGCTCGCACCGAAGTCGCGGCTCGTGGAGCTCGGGCTCGATCTGCCGCACTTCAAGGCGTGGTCGGCACTCGCGCTGGGGCTGTCCGACATCGGTCATGCGCACCGGCCGTCCGGCACCGTCGAAGCGGTCAGCATCTTTTACGCCGACCCGCTCTGGGGCACAAAAGCCGACTATCTCGAGCAGGAGCTCAAGCGCTGGGACGCGTTCGCGCGTGGGACGAACCGCTATATCGAGGTTGGCGGCGAGCATCACACGATGCTCGATGTCCGGCACGTCGCCGCCTTCCAGGCCACCCTGCGCGCCGAGATCGATCGCGCCATGCAAGGCCGTTGAGGAGGATGGGGATGAGCACGAAGGTCCAGCAAATCGATTTGGACGGCACACCGTTGCACTATGTCGACGAAGGGCACGGCTCGCCCATCGTCTTCGTTCATGGCTACATCTCGGACGAGCGCGTCTGGCGCAACCAGCGCGCCGCCTTTGCGCGATCGCACCGCTACATCGGGGTGACACAGCGCTACTTCGGTCTCGCGCCGTGGCCCGACTCCGGCGAGCGGTTTTCGCTCGATACGCACGTCGAGGATCTCGCCGCGCTCATTCGAGCGCTCGGGGCGGGTCCCGTCGACGTCGTCGGCTGGTCGTACGGCGCCTCGCTCTCGCTCGAGCTCGCCGCGCGTCACCCCGAGTGCGTCCGCTCGCTGTTCGCCTACGAGCCAGCCAATCTGGCATGGCTCAGCGATCGCGTCGCGCAGGAGGCCGCCGCCAAAGACAGGGGCGAGATGGTCGGACCGGCGCTCGCCGCGCTCGCGCGAGGCGACACGGCCGATGCGGTTCGACAAATATTCGATCATGCCCACGACCGGCGCGGGCTCTTCGACACCTTGCCCTCCGACATGCGACGCTGTTTTCTCGACAACGCGCGCACGGTTGCGCTGCTGTTCGGCACGAAACCGTTGCCGGGCATCGATGCGTCCGCGTTGTGCTCGCTGACGATGCCGATCGCGATTGCCCACGGCGCGCTGACGAGACCGTTCTACCGGATCGTGGCCGAAGGTATCGCGGCACGGATCGCAACGGCCCGGCTCGTCGTGCTGCCGAACGGCATGCACGCCGCGCCCGTGCTTGACGCGGCCCAGTTCAACGCCACGGTCGCGGACTTCCTGCACACGGCGCAAGCCGATGGCACCGCACGCATGCCAGCGAGCGCTTAGACACCGCCGTCGACGCTCGCTTCATCGTCGCACGACGTGCGCCGAGCCCCCGACGTCCTCCTCGATCGATATACAGCCACCCCCTCAATGACCAGGACTGCATGATGAACCCTCCGACCGATCCGCAATCGATGCAAAAGTGGGTACTCGCCCTGACGTCCGTCGCCGCGTTGATGGCGATGCTCGACGCGATGGTCGTCGCCACCGCGATCAACGCGATCCGAGCCGATCTCGGCGCCTCGCTCGATGCGTTGCAATGGACCGTCAACGCCTACAACCTCAGCATCGCCACGGTACTGCTCACCGGCGCGGCACTGGGCGACCGCTTCGGACGCCGACGCATGTTCTCGTTCGGTGTGGCGCTGTTCGCCGTATCGTCGGCGGCTTGCGCACTCGCAAAAAGCGTCGCTTGGCTCATCGCCGCCCGTATTGCGCAGGGTGCCGGTGCAGCGTTCATCATGCCGCTGGCGATGGCCATCCTCACCGCCGCCTATCCGCCCGAGCGGCGCGGCAAAGCGCTCGGGCTCTTCAGCGGCATCACCGGGCTCGCGCTCATCGTGGGGCCCGTGCTCGGCGGAGCCATCGCGGGCAAGCTTTCGTGGCAATGGATCTTCTGGATCAACGTCCCGATCGCCCTCGTCATCGTGCCGCTTGCGTGGCGTCGTATCCCCGAGAGCTTCGGTCCGGCTGTCGCCGTCGATGTGCCCGGCATGGTGCTGGCCGCGCTCGCCGCGCTCGGCATCGTCTGGGGCCTCATTCGCGGCAGTGTTGCGGGCTGGAGCAGCGCCGAAGTCGTCGCCGCACTCGGGGGCGGCGCGGCGCTCGCGGTCGCATTCGTCGCGCGCGAGCATGCCGCCGCGCAGCCGATGATGCCGATGCGCATGTTCGGCTCGCGCGCATTCTCCGCGAGCATCGCCGCCAGCTTTCTCTTCTACGCCGCCATGTACGGCGTGGTGTTCTTCCTACCGCAGTTCTTCCAGGTCGCCCAGGGGTGCGATCCGCTCGGCGCGGGTCTGCGCCTTTTGCCATGGACGGCCACGCTGTTCGTCGTCGCACCGGTCGCGGGCGGCCTCGTCGACAAGATCGGCGAACGCGCGCTCATGATCGTGGGACTTACGTTGCAAACGCTGGGATTCGCCTGGGTCGCGTATAACGCAACGCCCGATGTGTCGTACCTCCACCTTGCCGTCGCGCTGACGCTCGCCGGCGCCGGCGTGTCCATGGCCGGTCCCGCGGCGCAAAAGGCTGCGGTGGGCGCAGTGAGCCTCAAGGAGATCGGCAAGGCCTCGGGCATCTTCAATATGTTCCGGATTCTCGGAGGCGCAGCCGGCATCGCGCTGGCCGTTGTCGCGTTCTCGGTGGGCGGGCGTTATGCGTCACCTCAGGCGTTCGCCTCCGGATTCGGTGCCGCGATGAAGGTGTCGGCCATCCTCTCGGCCGCCGGCGTGCTCGCGGCGCTCGGCCAGCCGGCGCGCCGCGCGCTGTCCGCCGCGTCGGCCAAAGCCAAAGTATAGAAAGCCCGTGCCGGGCGAGCACGCTACGCCGTTCGTTCCCTCGCGTACGCGCGCAGCGCCTCGCCCGTTTGCTCGTCGCTCGGAAAAAACGCCTCGATGGCGAGTTCCGCGAGCGTGATGTCGACGGGCGTACCGAACACCGTCGTCGTGCTGAAGAACGACAACGTTCCGAGCGCCGTGCGCAGGCGCAACGGCACGACGATATCCGAGGACATCTCCGCGTCCCCGGGCGCGTCCTCGGCGCCCGGCGGCGCGGGATAGGCCGCCAGTTCCTCGACGAGCGCTTCGAGCAGCGCATCCCCGCTCGTCTGGGCCTGGCGCTCGACGCGCTGGAGCACATGCGCGCGCCAGGCAAACCAGTTGACGATACTGCTCGCGAGCCCCTCGGGATGCAGCGACAGACGCAACACATTGACGGGCGGCTCGAGGAGTCTCAACCCGGGACCGGGATCGCGAGCGTCTCCTTGATTTCCTCCATGACGACATAGCTCTTCGACTGCACCGCGCCCGGCAACTGCAAGAGGATGTCGCCGAGCAACTTGCGGTAATCGGCCATCTCGCCGATGCGCGCCTTGATGAGATAGTCGAACTCGCCCGACACCAGATGGCACTCGAGCACCTCGGGAATCTTGTGCACCTCGCGCCGAAACTGCTCGAACATGTTGCCGCTCTTGTGGCCCAGTGTGATTTCGACGAACACGAGCAGCGCCGCGCCGAGCTGAGCCGGATCGATACGCGCGTAGTAGCCCGTGATGACCCCGTCGCGCTCCATGCGCTTGACGCGCTCGATGCACGGTGTGACCGTCAGCCCCACGCGCTCGGCCAGGTCCTTCATCGCGATACGGCCGTCTTCCTGAAGGATGCGCAGGATATGGTGGTCGAGCTTGTCGAGCTTGCGGATCGGCTGGCGCTGCGTTCTCACTGTTTTCACCAAAAATATGAAAACTACAAAAACAAAAACTGCTTTCGTCGCAATAGTATAGCTCCAATAACTGGACCAAGCGTCTTTTGGAGTAGCTATGCGAGTCATCGTCTTGGGCAGCGGCGTGGTGGGCGTAACGAGCGCCTATTACCTGGCGCGCGCGGGCCATGAAGTCACCGTGGTCGACCGCGCCGCGGGTCCCGCGCTCGAAACGAGCTTTGCGAATGCGGGCCAGATTTCCCCCGGTTACGCAGCACCGTGGGCCGCGCCGGGCGTTCCGCTAAAAGCCGTCAAGTGGATGTTCCAAAAGCACGCCCCGCTCGCCATCCGCCTGGACGGTACGCAGTTCCAATTGACCTGGATGTGGCAAATGCTGCGCAATTGCACGGCCGAGCGCTACGCGGTCAACAAGGGCCGCATGGTGCGCCTGGCGGAGTACAGCCGCGATTGCCTGCAAGCGTTGCGCGCCGATACCGGCATCCGGTACGAAGGCCGCACGGGCGGCACGCTGCAACTCTTTCGCACGCAGCAGCAACTCGACGGTGCGCAGAAAGACATCGCGGTGCTGCGCGAGGCGCAGGTGCCTTACGAACTGCTCGCGCCGGACGAGCTCTCGCGCGCGGAACCCGCACTCGCCGCCGTCTCGCACAAGTTGACGGGCGGGTTGCGTCTTCCGGGCGACGAAACGGGCGACTGCCAGCTGTTCACGACACGGCTGGCCGCGCTTGCCGAACAGCTCGGCGTGAAGTTCCGCTACAACACGCCCGTCGATGCACTCGAGATGGCGGGTGGCAGAATCGCCGGTGTCCGCAGCGGCAGCGAAACACTGCGCGCCGACACCTACGTCGTCGCATTCGGTGCGTATTCGACGCAGTTCGTTGCCGACATCGTGAAGATTCCGGTTTATCCGCTCAAGGGCTATTCGATCACGGCACCCATCGTCAACCCCGCCGCGGCGCCCGTATCGACGGTGCTCGACGAAACGTACAAGATCGCGATCACGCGCTTCGACGATCGGATTCGAGTGGGCGGCATGGCGGAAATCGTCGGCTTCGATCAGAAACTGCGCAACGCACGCCGCGAGACGCTCGAGATGTGCGTCAACGACCTTTTCCCCGGCGGCGGCGATACGGCGCATGCGACGTTCTGGACGGGCTTGCGCCCGATGACCCCGGACGGCACGCCGATCGTCGGCCGCACGCCTGTCGCGAATCTGTTCCTCAACACGGGCCACGGCACGCTGGGCTGGACGATGTCGTGCGGCTCGGGCCAATTGCTCGCCGACCTCATCTCCGGCCGGCGCCCCGCCATCCAGGCGGACGACCTATCGGTGCATCGCTATCTGGGCGACATCGGCACGTCGCCCCGACCCGCTTACGCGTAACGGCTCACGCCACCCGAAGAGCCCAGGCAGCACAAACGGCGCCCCACACGGGCGCCGTTTGCATTTTCAGAACTGGTCTTCGGACAGTGCGTAGACGCCCTCGCCGCCCTTGCCGGTGACGATGGCCGTTTCGAGCGCGGCGGCCCGAGGCAGGATTTGCTCGGCGAAAAATCGCGCGGTTGCGATCTTTGCGCCGTAAAACGGCGCGTCGCCGACTTCGTCGCGCGCCGCGACCAGCATGGCACGCGCCATATGCCAGCCTGCCAGCACGATGCCCGCGAGCTCCAGGTACAGCACACTGCCCGCGAACACGGCTTTCGGATCGGACTTCGCATTGGCGAGCACGAAATCGACGACGGTGTCGAACGATCGCACCGCCAGCGACAACTGCAAACGCATGGCCGCGAAAGCGGGCCCCTCGTGCGCCGAAAGCGCATCGAGTGTCGCGCGAATCTGCGCGGCGAACTTCTTTGCGACGGCGCCGCCGTCGCGCAACGTCTTGCGACCGACGAGGTCGTTCGCCTGGATCGCCGTGGTGCCTTCGTAGATGGTCAGAATGCGCGCGTCGCGATAGTACTGAGCCGCCCCCGTTTCCTCGATGAAACCCATGCCGCCATGCACTTGCACGCCGAGACTCGCGACCTCGATCGAAAGCTCGGTACTCCATCCCTTCACGATGGGCACGAGATACTCGTAGAGCGCCTGATGCTCGGCGCGCACCGCGGCATCGGCATGACGATGCGCAATATCGCAGTGCGCCGCCGCAACATACGCGAGGGCGCGCGCGCCTTCCGTCAACGCGCGCATGGTGGCCAGCATTCTGCGCACGTCGGGATGATGAATGATCGTGACGGGGTCTTTCGCGCTACCGTCGACCGGGCGGCTCTGCACGCGCTCCTTTGCGTAAGCCACCGCCTTTTGGTACGCACGGTCCGCGATGGCCACGCCTTGTATGCCGACGGCGAAACGCGCCGCATTCATCATGATGAACATGTATTCGAGACCGCGGTTCTCTTCGCCGACGAGGTAGCCGGTCGCGCCGCCATGGTCGCCGAACTGGAGCACGGTGGTCGGGCTCGCCTTGATGCCGAGCTTGTGCTCGATCGATACGCAGTGCACGTCGTTGCGCGCGCCGAGCTTGCCATCGTCGTCTATCTGGAACTTGGGCGCGATGAAAAGCGAAATGCCCTTTACGCCCTCCGGCGCATCGGGCGTGCGCGCGAGCACGAGGTGGACGATGTTCTCGGCCATGTCGTGCTCGCCCCAGGTGATGAAAATCTTCGTGCCGAAGATTCGATAGGTACCGTCGCCTTGCGGCTCGGCGCGTGTGCGTACCAGTGCGAGATCGGAGCCGGCCTGCGGCTCCGTGAGATTCATCGTTCCTGTCCACTCGCCTGAAATCAGCTTGGGCACATAGCGCTGCTTCTGCTCGGCGCTACCGGCCGTGAGCAGCGCTTCGATCGCGCCGTCGGTCAGCAGCGGACAGAGCGCGAACGAAAGATTCGCGGCATTGAGCATCTCGACGCAGGGCGTCGCGATGAGCTTGGGCAAACCTTGCCCATCGTAGTCGACGGGATGCTGCACACCTTGCCAACCACCCTCGACGAACTGGCGGAACGCTTCCTTGAAACCGGGCGTCGCGGTGACGGCACCGTCCTTCCAGACGCTCGGATGGCGGTCGCCCTCGACATTCAGCGGAGCAAGCACTTGCTCGCACAGTTTCGCCGACTCGCCGAGCACGGCTTGCGCCGTTTCGAGGGTCGCGTCATCGCTGCCCGGCAACGCGGCAACCGTCTCGAGACCGGCCAGTTCCTTCATCGCGAATAGCATGTCCCTGATGGGCGCGGTATAGTTCATCGTGCTCCTCCTGAGTCGTTGCTCTGCATTGGGGTCTCAGTAAGCGCTAAAGCGCTAACTGAGGGCCTTGCTCTGCATTGGGTCCCAGTAAGCGCTAAAGCGCTAACTGGGACCGTAAAAAAAAAAAAGGGGCGCGCCGCGCCCCTCCCCTGTTGCCGTCAGGCGCCTAATCGAACGGCGCTTCGCGTCGTTCGTTCAACCGAGCTCCGCGACCAGCTCCGGCACGAGCGCGAACAAATCGCCGACGAGTCCGTAATCGGCCACGCTGAAGATCGGCGCCTCAGGATCCTTGTTGATCGCGACGATCACCTTCGAATCCTTCATGCCGGCCAGATGCTGAATCGCACCCGAGATACCGAC
>Ga0157374_10000066_pt1 | contig 108351 bp, 96 predicted proteins | sample M25metaG_FD_115308 | JGI IMG/M metagenome (GOLD analysis project Ga0157374, IMG submission 115308) | Miscanthus rhizosphere microbial communities from Kellogg Biological Station, Michigan, USA - M2-5 metaG | ecosystem: Host-associated > Plants > Roots > Rhizosphere > Soil | place: USA...
CGGCGAGTTCCTTCGCATTGCCATCCACGTAGCGGGAGAGGCGCTGGCAGAGCGTGGCGGCGTCGCGCGCATCGGTCTTAATCCCCGTGCGCTGTTCATCAAGCTTGCGCGGGGCGATGACGTGGCAGCGGGCACCCAGTGCCACCAGTCGGCGATAAAGCCCGAAGCCGAACCCACAGGCTTCATCGACGACGTGGACGGCGTGGCCTTTGGCCAGGAGGACTTCGACCCAGCGCGGAAAGTCCGCCGGATCGAACCCGCGGGCTGGCCCCGGCAGCGCGTGGTCTTCCTGCGCAACGACGACGTAGCGCCGCGCATGGACGTCCACGCCGAGCTTGATTGTGGCCGGTTTGACTTTAGCATCGGTTCCAGCTCCGGTGCGTGCCGGAACTCCTTCGGGATGAACGATCGTATTAAACATATTGCGGGTGAGCGTAACCCGCTCACTCGCTCCTTCCATGCCATCTCAGCGCTGGAGCCAACGCGATTGGCGCTTTCAGTTTTGCGCTTCGCTTCGAGCTGAGACCGTTTTACCGATTTGGGACAGACGCCGTGGCTGGTCGAGGTGCATCAGCAGTCGAGAGAGCCGGTCGAAGGACTTCGCCACATTTTGCTCTACCTCGATGACGGGCAAGCTTTAGGCTCCAGATCGGAGCGCTTGCGCAGGCTGTGGCAGGCGAAGATTCTCGAGACGGTGGCTTTGGCGTGCGGGCGCTGTGGTCTGCCGTTTTCAAAATGAAATGAGACGGGAAGAACGTAACGGCCTTGTTACTTAAGGGCGAGGTAATGGAAGCTCTTTTCTCTGTAGAGGGGGGCGGGTTTCAAGATTGGAGTGGCGGTGAGTAACACTTCCGTTACCGATCGTTACTTTTCCGTGGTTTCGGACGGTCGTAAATCGCATTCGTGCTCACTGCGCGGGAAACATCCCTCCGGAGGGCACCCTTCAAATAAAAATCAAACCTCCTCATTATCCAATGAAAACCAATCATCTCCTCCTCGTTAAAACCCTGGCTATAATCCTCTGCGCCGGTGGCCTGGTCACCCAATCCGCGTCAGCAAAAGGCGGTGCTACCGATCCCATTCCTGGCACGAGCAAAAGCGGGGTGATTACTGGCGGCGGTAGCAGCAAAAAGACCACGACGACGAGCACCCCTGCAACTACCCCGACCGCTCCCGCTCCAGTGGTGCAGCCGATCGTTACGGCTCCGCTGAATTTTACGGCGGCGGCCCAGGTGAATGGAGTAATTCCTCAATGCACAGGAGCTTATCGGATTGATCCGTATTATCCCACGCTCTCACTGCTGACGGTGGACGTCCAGGCTGGTTCAATCAACGTGCCGGATGGCACGCCCCTCTACCTCCAGGTGAATGGCGTGGGAGGCACGCTCTATCCGTTCACGAGCAATGTCCTCTTTGTGGTCGGGCAGAGCGGTAGCTGCTCCTACAGCGAATACATCACCCCCGGTACGACCATCCAGAGCGTAGTTGTGACCGACGCCAGCGGGAACATCATCGCTGCCGGCAACTAGGCGACCTCCCAACGTGATCCATGGTTGCGGCAGGGACTTGACCGGCTGCCGCAACCGAGGGGAGGAGGCGGGCGACAAATCTTGACCGGATGGAGGGAAATGGAGAAGAGGGGTGCATGGGGAAAGCGCTACTCGATTGGATGGGTAAAGACTGGCAATCAAGGGGAGTCGCCTGACTCCTGCTTTCTCTTTCAGGCGCTACCGGCGCATGGCATCAATTCTCGACCCACGCGAGGTCAACCGTTCTGCCTGGAATTGATCTTGTTCTCGCAAGGCTGCATCCCCTTTGATCATGACATCAATGCCCCAAGATTTGGAAAGTGCCTTGAATGCAGTCGGCGCCAACCATTCCAGGCTGAATGGTCCCTCTCACCGCTCATTCAAATCCTGAAAATACTCCGGCACGAGGTGGTCGATCGCGAAGCTGGCATTGGGCCCTTCGATGCCGAGCAGGCGAATGATGCGGTGGGCACGATGGAGCCGCAGCGCTTCCAATCCGGTGACGGGCGGGGTGCCGCGGGCGCCACTTTTGACTTGGGCCTGGATTTCCGCGACACGGGCGGTGATGAAGTCGTTGGCGCGGTTGCCGGTCGCGACCATTTTCCAAAGGGCGTCGTCGGCCTGGATCGCATTGTCGCTGGCCAGGTCTTCCCAGAGGCCGGGCAGCTCGCTGCTGTCCACCACCGGGGGCGCGGTCATGGTCGTGACCTCCAGGTCGCCGATGCCCCACGACTGGCGTTCACTGGGCGGATCGTCGTAAATCCCGGTGAAATCAAGCACCAGCGAGGCGGTGGCGTGCGGAAAGAGGATATCGATCGGATACACGCCATCGTTCAACTCGCGGCGGGTCGAGGGGCTGCTCATCCGGGGCGAGCCCAGCACATTTTTGTCCGCGGCCCCGGTCCAGGCCCGGTGCTTTCCCCAAGGGTATTCATCGGGAAAGGACTGCGCGTTGTTATTCACGTAGTCGCCCATGTTGCCAAAGGTGGTGAAGAACAGGCGCTGCGCCCCGCGCACCTGGAGGGACCATAAATCCGGTCCCCAGACGCGGCTGCTTCCATCCCAGGAGCCGACGATGAAAAGATTGAACCGCACGCGCACCCACGAGTGAACCGGCAGACCGTTTAAGGACAACGCCACCGGCTGGGCTTGAAAGGGGCCTCGATACCGGCTTCCGTCGCCCGGGGCGGTGGTGGTGGCATTTTCAGACCATCCATTCAGTGCGCCATTTGCGGAAGGGGCAAGCTGATCGTGGTAAACAACCTGCACGCCATCCGTTGCCGAATTATCCGTCTCCGCGGCCTGAAGGGAGGAGAGCGCGAGGAATAATGCCAGTGCGGAAATTCGACGCCAGCCGCCTGAAATAGGAGCGAAAGGAAGGACCAAATGGTGTTTCATAACGAAGAGCCTCAACCGTAAAGGGGATGTAGCGGAATAGTTATTTATAACGGCGGTCTTAGTCCAGCGCGGTTTTTTCTAATTTCGATCTTCAAAACGATGCATGGATACGAAAGCAAGGGGAGGGTATCGCGAATTCTTATATTCTCTGATCGCAGGCTATTTTTTATTTGGCTTGAGGCCGTGGAATGGAGATGAATGGTGGGATGCCTGAGAAGAGCATCGACGAGGTGAAGAAGAGCGGTTTTATTCCTGCGCATGGTGGCTATGAGGATCTGCTTTCTTTTCAGAAAGCCCGGATTGTTTACGATGGGACGGTCTGTTTTTGCGACCGCTTCCTTGACCGGTTTGATCGGACCCGCGATCAAATGGTGCAGGCGGTCCGCTCCGGGAAGCAGAATATTCTGGAAGGCTGCCAAGTGAGTGGGACCTCGAAAGAGGCCGAGCTCAAGTTGATCAATGTCGCCCGTGCGAGCCTTGAGGAGTTGCTGGAGGATTATCGCGACTTTTTGAGAACAAAAGGGCACCCTCTCTGGGATAAAGATTCCCGCGAAGCACTCTTCGTGAGAAAACTCGGCGCCCGGAAAAATAAGTCCTATGAGTCCTATAGGACCTATATCGAAACGCGTTCCGGCGATATCGTCGCCAATATCCTCATCTGCTTGATTCACCAGACCAACTACTTGCTTGACCAGCAGCTTCGGGCTTTGGAAAAGGCCTTTTTGGCGGAAGGTGGTTTGCGTGAGCGGATGACCAGCGCAAGGCTGGCGGCGCGGAAGCGGCAGTAGAAGCCGGTGCAAGTCCGTCTTTCTTTCCAAAACTTCACATTTTCCCACTTTTTCCCGAGGTGACGCGTTGACATCAAAGGGCGTGCTCCCTAGTTTGCCCCGACAACCCCACAACAGGACCTCCCCGTGACAAGTAACGACGAATACATCAGCGAAATTCTTATTGATACCGCCTTGGTCAGCCCCGAGCAGGTCGAGCACGCGCGGTCGGTGGTGGGCCCGAACAAGACGCTCGTCGAGGCGCTGGTGGAGCAGGGGGCGGTGACTCAGGAAGACGTCACCCGGGCGGTGGCCGCGCAGGCCAGCATGGAGTATGTGGACATCGACAATCTGGTCCCCCCCATCGAATTGCTGCAATTGCTGCCGGTGACCGAGGCGCGTCGTTACCGGGCGGTGCCGATTGGGCAGAATGATTCGTCCATCATCATCGCGGTGGATGACCCGCTGAACTTCGACACGTTCGATAATCTCAATTTCATCCTCAAGCGCGACCTCGAATTCGTCTGCTCGACGCCGCAGCAGATCAAGAGTGCGCTGGACAAGTATTACGGGCCCGAAGAGGAGGCCCTGGGAGGCGGGTCCACCAGTGAGATCGATATCGGCGAAGAGGTTGGCGATGCGCCGATCATCAAGATGGTGACGATGCTCCTGCTCGAAGCGCACAAGATGAAGACGAGCGACATCCATCTTGAGCCGCTGGAAAAGCGCTTCCGCGTCCGCTTCCGCATCGACGGCGTGCTGGTGGAAATGCAGAACCCGCCGAAGAAATTGCAGTCCGCGATCATCAGCCGGCTCAAGATCATGACTGGCTCCATGAGCATCGCGGAAAAGCGCCTGCCGCAGGACGGTCGTATCCAGGTGAAGATCGGCGGCAAATCGGTGGATCTTCGTGTTTCCACCGTCCCGACGAACCATGGCGAGAGCGTGGTCATGCGTATTCTCGACAAGTCGAGCCTTTCGCTCGGCCTGCCGGAGCTTGGCTTCTTGAGTGATGACCAGGAAACTTTCGAGCGTTTGATCCTGTTGCCCGACGGCATTCTGTTGGTCACCGGGCCGACCGGTTCCGGCAAGACGACGACGCTCTACGGCTGCCTGAATTACATCAACAAGCCGGACAAAAAACTCATTACGGTCGAAGACCCGGTGGAATACCAGATGGCCGGCATCAACCAGGTGCAAGTGAATGCCGATATCGGGATGACCTTCCCGGCCGCGCTTCGCTCGATGCTTCGCCAGGCGCCGAACGTCATCATGATTGGTGAAATTCGTGACTTGGAAACGGCGAGTATCGCGATCAATGCGGCGCTCACGGGTCACCTGGTCTTCAGCACCCTGCATACAAACGACGCCCCCGGTGCCGTCGCCCGTCTCGTGGACATCGGCGTGCAGCCGTTCCTCGTTTCCTCGGCCGTCCGCGCGATCGTGGCGCAACGTCTCGTGCGCAAGCTGTGCAACAGCTGCAAGAAGCCGCACGAGATCACCGAGAGCGAAATGGAAGCGTTGGGACTTGATCCCGGCCAGCTCGGCGACGCGACGATCATGCAGGCCGTCGGCTGCGACAAGTGCCGTCACCTCGGTTACAAGGGCCGAATGGGCATCTTCGAGATTTTTGAGGTCAACGACGAAGTGCGCTTCATGATCAACGACAAGGCCTCGACGATCGAACTCCGTGCCCGCGCTCGTGAGCTGGGCATGCGGACGCTCCGTGAGGACGGCGTGCGAAAAGTTTTGGCGGGATTGACCACGGCGGAGGAAGTCATCTCAACCACCATGGGCGACAGCGCCTAGGCCTGAACCGTTTTCCTCCCCGAATATGCCATCCATTCCAATGACCGATCTCCTCCGGCTTATGGTCGAGGAAAATTCGTCGGATTTGCATATTGCCGTTGGGGCGCCACCGACCCTGCGGCTTAAGGGCGGGCTGGTGAAGCTGAATGTGCCGCCGCTTACCGCCGAGGACACGGAGGAACTGGTGCGTTCCGTTTCCACGGAGCATCAGTTTGAAGCCGTGAATCAGCAGGGGAGCACCGATTTCGGCATGACTTACCTGGACCAAAACCGGTTCCGGATCAGCATCTATCGGGAAAAGGGGTGTTATGCGGCGGCGATCCGCTTCCTGCCCCGCCGGACGTTCAGCATTGAGGAGATCGGCCTGCCGCCCAACGTGCGCGAGCTGCTGCAACTGCCGCGCGGGCTCATCCTCGTCACGGGTCCCACCGGCGCCGGCAAGACCACCACGCTGGCCAGCATGCTGGCCGAGATCAACAACACCACGGAAACCCACATTATCACGATTGAGGACCCGATCGAATATTTCATCGACCACCGGAAAGGCATCGTCAACCAGCGCGAGGTGGGGACGGATGTGCCGTCCTTCGAGGAAGGTCTGCGCCGCGCCCTGCGCCAGGACCCGGACGTGATTCTGGTGGGGGAGATGCGCGATTTGATTACGACAGAAACGGCGATTACCGCGGCGGAAACTGGTCACCTGGTCTTCTCCACGCTCCACACCACGGGGGCGGCGCGGACGATTGATCGTATCATCGATGCCTTTGAACCCGGCAAGCAGGAGCAGATTCGCATCCAGATGTCGGTGAACCTGCGCGCGGTCATCTCCCAGCTCCTGCTGCCCCGGCGCGACGGCAAGGGCCGCGTGGCGGTTTTTGAACTGATGATCAATACGCCGGCGATTGCCGCGTTGATCCGGGAGAACAAATCCTATCGCATTCACAGTGAGATTTTGACCGGCTCGAAATACGGCATGATCGCGCTGGAATATTCGCTCGTAGAAAAATATCGCCAGGGGCTGATCAGCCGCGAAGACGTGCTGCTGATGGCCCAGGACCCGCAGATCGCCCGTCAGTTGATGGGGGAGCCGGGTGAATTTGACAACTAACCGCTCAAGCTTATGAACCCCAAACAAGTGCTCGAACTTCTCGTTGAACAAGGCGTCCTGGACAAAGGACAGGTGGACGACCTGATGCAGGAGATTTCCAATTCCGGCAAGACCGTGGTCGAGACGCTGGTGGATTACGGTATTCTCACCGAGGAACAGTTCTTCCAGGTGCTCGCCAATGCGCTAGGGACCGAATATGTCGATCTGAAGCAGTTCGAGCCGCCGCAGGAAGTGGTGCGTCTCATCCCGGCCGGCCTGGCCCGGTTGCACGGGGCAATGCCGCTGGGGCTCTCGGGCGATTCCATCACGGTCGCGCTGGTGGACCCGCTGAATTCGCAGGTGGTCGAAGATTTACGGTTTGCCCTCGGCAAGGATATCTACGCGGTGGTCAGCCCCGTTTACCAGATCGAGGATCTGCTGAAGCGCTTCTATGGCACCGATGCGGCGAGCATGGATGAAATCCTCTCCCAGCTCGGCAACGAAGTGGCCTTCGGTGAAGACGGCGAGATCAGCATGAAAGACGTGGAGGCGGAGGCCAACGCCACACCGATCATCCGCTACGTCGATCTCATCATCGCGCAGGCGATTGCCGACCGCGCGAGCGACATTCATTTCGAGCCCTTCGAGACCGAATTCAAGATCCGCTATCGCGTGGACGGCGCCCTCTATGAAATGGCCCCGCCGCCGCGTCACCTCGCGCTGCCGGTGATCTCCCGGGTAAAGGTGCTTTCGAACCTGAACATCGCCGAGCGCCGTCTGCCGCAGGATGGTCGCATCCAGCGCTCGATTGGGGGCAAGCCGGTCGATCTTCGTGTCTCCACACTGCCCACCCAGTTTGGCGAGAGCGTGGTGCTCCGTGTGCTGGATCGCAGCGCGGTCCAGCTCGATCTCGAGACGCTGGGCATGCCGGAGTACATCTACAATTACATCCTCAAGACTATTGAGAAGCCGAACGGCATCTTCATCGTCACCGGCCCGACCGGCTCCGGCAAGACGACCACGCTCTATGCCTGTTTGAACAAGATCAACACGATCGACTCCAAGCTGCTGACCGCCGAGGATCCGGTGGAATACGACATCGAGGGCATCGTGCAGGTGCCGGTGAATGAAAGCATCGGCCTCACCTTTGGCCGCGTGCTGCGCGCGTTCCTGCGTCAGGACCCCGACCGCATCATGGTGGGTGAAACGCGCGACATCGAGACGGCCCAGATCGCCATCCAGGCCTCGCTCACGGGTCACCTGGTGTTTACCACCCTGCACACCAACGACGCCCCCGGCGCGGTCACCCGTCTCATCGACATGGGGGTGGAGCCGTTCATGATTTCCTCCTCGCTGGAAGGCGTGCTCGGCCAGCGTCTGATCCGCAAGATTTGCAAGAACTGCCGTACTCCGTATGAACCCACCGAGGCCGTGCTCACGCAGCTTGGCCTTTCACCGCACGAGATCGGCGACAAGAACTTCTATTACGGCAAAGGCTGCGACGCCTGCAACCAGACCGGCTATAAAGGGCGCAAAGGCATCTACGAATTGCTGAATATCAGCGACCCGATTCGCGAGCTCATCAACCAGCGCGCGCCCTCGGTGGTGTTGAAGCAAAAAGCCATCGAACTCGGCATGGTCACGCTGCGCCAGGACGGCCTGCGCCTGATCTATGATGGCGAAACCACCATTGAAGAAGTATTGAAATATACCTGATGAGTGCGAATTCCTGATGGACAATCCATCGGCCGCCTCGCTATTTTCCGCTATCACCTCAACCCTCCTGCAACATTTGTTATGCCCAAATTCAATTATGTAGCCCTTGACGCGCGTGGACAGGAATACAACGGCGTGCTCGATGCCGGTTCCGCCAACGACGTGGTCGCGCAACTGCGCCAGGCCGGCTACTTCCCCACCAGTGTCGTCGAAGAAGGCAAGGGCGGCCCCGCCGCCGCCAAGGCAGGGGGCAAGAAAAAGGAAAAAGCGGTGACGGCAGCCAAGCCCAAGACGGCCGCCAAGAAGGGGGGCAGCATCACGCTCTTTGAAAAGAAGACGGTCAAGGCCAAGGTCTTGATGATCTTCACCCGCCAGCTCGCTACACTCATCGATGCCGGTCTGCCCCTGCTGCGCGGCCTCACTGTGCTGGGCAAGCAGGAAAAGGACCTGGCGCTCAAGAAGACGATCAACCAGCTCGCCGACGCGGTGCAGGGCGGCAGCACCTTCTCCGAAGGGCTCGCACAGCATCCCCGTATTTTTAACAAGCTCTATATCAACATGGTGAAGGCCGGTGAGCTCGGCGGTGTCTTGGAACTCGTGCTCAATCGTCTCGCCGAGTTCCAGGAAAAGGCGCAGAAGATCAAGAACAAGGTGGTCTCCGCCATGTTCTACCCGGTGGTCGTGCTTTTCATCGCCGTCGCCATTCTCGCCTTCCTGCTCGTTTTCATCGTTCCGAAGTTCCAGCAGATCTTCCACGACATGCTGGGTAACAAGCCGCTGCCGATGCTCACCCAGTTCGTCATCGACGCCAGTGATGTGATGAAGAACAACATCCTGATCGTCATCGGGGTGATCGTCGTCATCGTCGTGTGCTACCGCCTCTTTGCCCGTACGCCGAAAGGCCGCGACACCATCGACCGCGTGAAGTTGAAGATGCCGCTTTTCGGTGATCTTATCCGCAAGAGCTCCATCTCCCGCTTCAGCCGCACCTTGGGCACTCTGGTGACCAGCGGTGTGCCGATTCTGCAGGCGTTGAACATCACCAAGGAAACCGCGGGCAACTCGGTGATCGCCGACGCCATCACCAAGGTGCATGACAGCGTCAAGGAAGGTGAATCCATCGTGCAGCCGCTCGATGCGAGCCAGGTGTTTCCGCCGATGGTGATCAGCATGATCGACGTGGGTGAGGAAACCGGCCAGTTGCCGGAAATGTTGCTGAAGATTGCCGACGTGTATGACGACGAAGTGGACAATGCGGTGAGCGGTCTTACCTCGCTGCTGGAGCCGATCATGATCGTGTTCCTTGCTGTGATTGTCGGCACCATCGTGGTGGCGCTGTTCCTGCCGCTTATTACCATCATCAGCGGTCTGCAAAACCAGAGCTAAAACTAGAGGCGAACCGTCTCGCAACGCGTATTTTAGATTATGAAGAAGTCGTCCTCCCAGGCATTTACATTGGTGGAATTGCTCACCGTTATGGTCATTATTTTGATCCTGGCGGGAATCGTCATGAGCACCGTAGGTTACGCCCAGAAAAAGGCGGCTAAAAGCCGTGCGCTTTCGGAAATCAACGCCATGTCGTCCGCTTGCGAAAGCTACAAGACGGATAACGGCGGGTATCCACGAAACAGTTCTACCGATACGGTCGATCCCAATAATGCCGCTTATGCCAATGCGGCGGCACCGGCTACTTCGGGAACCACGCTTGCCCCGAATGCTTATTCCAAATCCTCCATGTGGCTGTATGCCTGCCTTTCCGGCGACTACAATGGCGATGGAACGACGGATAAAAATGATAGCGATGCCATGTATAAGGCATTGGGCCAAAGCGGTGGCGCGAACGCATCCTTCATTCCAACGAAGTACATGGATTTTAAAGACGATATGCGCGGTCGCTATTCTTCAAGCACCGATCCGACAGCGGGGACGGATACCTACGATCTCACTACCAATACGCCGAAGGGAAATGCAATTTGCTATATCTCGGACCCCTTCAACAATGTGTTTGGCTATTCAACGATCAAAAACTCGGTGATTGCCACGGACAATGCGAATGGCACCACCCTGGCCTCCACGACCAAGATCACTCAGGGGAACAATCCCAGCTTCGATATGTGGAGCACCTGTGGCAGCACTACTTCTGGCACCACCGTCCAACAGTCCTGGGTGAAGAACTGGTAACCCGCAGGATCTGCCAGGATAAGATCTGGTCAAAGACGATTTAAAAAGAAAACTCCCGCAACACGGTGTGCTGCGGGAGTTTTTCTTTGAGGAAGATGCTTTTTAAGGGCTCCTAAACTTTCACCGACAGGCACGCCTCGACGAAGCCTTTGAACAATGGGTGCGGGGTCCGTGGCTTGGATTTGAATTCCGGGTGGAACTGGCAGGCCAGGAACCACGGATGGCCGGGGATTTCGATCAGTTCCGCCAGGGTGCCATCGGGAGAAGTGCCGGAGATGACGAAACCCTTTTCGGTAAGCTGCTGCTTGTAGGCGTCGTTGAATTCGTAGCGATGGCGATGGCGCTCGAAGATTTCCGTCTTGCCGTAAACGCGATGGGCGAGGGTGCCTTCGACGATCTTGGTCGGCCAGGTGCCCAAGCGCATGGAGGCACCCTTTTGGGTGACGTCGAGCTGTTCCTCCAGCATGCAAATGACGGGATGCGGCGTTTTGGGATCGAATTCCGTGCTGTCGGCGTTGGCAAGGCCGCAGACGTTGCGGGCAAACTCGATCGTGGCCACCTGCATGCCGAGGCAGAGGCCCAGGTACGGCACCTTGTGCTCGCGGGCATATTGGGCCGCCATGATCTTGCCCTCGACGCCACGGTCGCCGAAGCCACCGGGGACAACGACTCCCGCCACGTCGCGGAGATGCTTTTCCGCGCCATCGGTCTCAATATCCTGCGCATCCACGCGGATCGCTTCGATGCCGCAATCATTGGCCGCACCGGCATGGGTGAGGGATTCGTAGATGCTCTTGTAAGCATCCTGGAGCTCGATGTATTTGCCCACCACCGCAATCTTCATCCGCTTCTTGGGGCTGATGACGCGTTTCACAAACGCCTGCCAGTCGCTGGTGTCGGGCGGCGGGGTTTGCAGGGCGAGCAGCTTGCAGACGGTCTCGTCGAGCTTCTCTTGCTGGAGCATCAGCGGCAGCTCGTAAACGGTGTGGTCCACATCGCGAGCCTCGACCACGGCGTGGAGCGGAACGTTGCAGAACAGCGAGAGCTTCTGGCGTACATCCGGTTCAATCGGATGCTCGGTGCGGCAAATGAGGACGTCGGGATGGAGGCCGATTTCACGGAGCTTCGCGATGCTCTGCTGGGATGGCTTCGTCTTTAACTCGCCGGCAGCCTTGATGAACGGCACGAGGGTGACGTGCATCACAATGGCGTTCTGCGGTCCGGCCTCGTGGATGAACTGGCGGATGGCTTCGAGAAACGGCAACCCCTCGATGTCGCCGGTGGTGCCGCCGACTTCGGCGAGGATCACGTCGGCCGGAGCTTCGGATTCCAGCTTGCGAATGCGGGCTTTGATTTCATCGGTGACGTGCGGGATTACCTGCACCGTCTTGCCCAGATAGTCGCCCCGTCGCTCTTTCTGAAGCACCGTTTCATAGACCTGGCCGCTGGTGAAATTGTTGGAGCCGGAGAGCACGCAGTTGGTGAACCGCTCGTAGTGGCCGAGGTCGAGATCGGTCTCCGCGCCGTCATTGAGCACATACACCTCGCCATGCTGGAAGGGGCTCATCGTGCCGGGGTCCACGTTCAGGTAGGGGTCCAGCTTCATCATGTTCACCCGCAGGCCGCGATGCTCGAGCAGCGTGCCGAGCGAGGCCGCCGCGAGCCCTTTGCCAAGGGAACTGACCACACCACCAGTAACAAAGATGTATTTCATAAAATGGGTATAAAAATTGGGAAAAATCTCAGGCCAGCAGCTTGGCGGCGGCCTTGGCGTCTGCCGGAGTGTCCACGCCGATACTTGCATGCTTGGTCACGAGCACCTGGATGCGCGCTCCGTGCTCAAGGGCGCGCAACTGTTCAAGTTGCTCGGCGCGCTCCAGTGCAGTCGGCTTCCACTTTACCATGCGAAGCAGGAATTCGCGGGAATATGCGTAGATTCCTTGATGACGCAAATACGGATAGGATGCGCCCGGATCGCGAAGGAAGGGAATGACGCTGCGGGAGAAATAAATGGCCTCGCCCTGGGTATTGAGAATCACTTTGACGGCGTTGGGATTGTCCACCGCTTCCCCGGGCGCAAAGGGGGTGGCGGCCGTGGCCATGTCCGCACCAGTTTTCACCAGTGAAGAGGCGAGGCGGTCGAGCAGTTTCGGGCTCACGAGTGGTTCGTCGCCCTGCACATTTAGCACGTGGGTGATGCGCTTCATCTTCTTTGCCACCTCGGCGATCCGGTCGGTGCCGCTGGGATGTTTGTCCGAAGTCAGCGCGACTTCCGCGCCGAAGGCAAAGGCCGCCTCGGCAATCCGCATGTCGTCAGTGGCGATCACGATTTCGTCCAGCTTTTTAGCTTCGCCACAACGCTCCCAGACGTGCTGGATGAGCGGCTTGCCGGCAATCAAATGCAGCGGCTTGCCCGGAAAGCGAGTCGAACCCCAACGGGCGGGGATGATCGCGGCGACTCTGGCTTTTTTAGTGGGCATCCGTAGGTTTTAGAATGAACTCCACCGCAGCGACAACATCTTTTGCCACGAAGTCGGGCCCACAGGCGAGGTGACGCTGTCCATAGCCGGTTTCGACCAGAATGGTTTGCGCTCCGATCGCCCGCCCGCAATTGATATCAGCCTCCTTGTCCCCCACAAAAAAAGAGCGCTTGGAATCAAGCCGGTGCTCGTTGATTGCCTGTAAAGCCATGCCCGGCAGGGGTTTGCGGCAATCGCAAGGCTCGTTGGGATGGTGGGGACAAAAATAGGAGGCATCGATGGTGCCCGCGCCCAGCAGTTCGTCGAGGCGGGTTTCCACGGCGCGGTATTGTTCGGTGGTGATGCGCCCGCGACCAATTCCACTCTGATTAGTGATGACAATGATGGCGTAGCCGTGTGCCTTCAAGCGCCGCAAGGCCCCGGCGACCCCGGGGAACGGGCGCACCTGCGCCGGGTCGTTACAGTAATCCACGTCCTCCATGAGGGTGCCGTCGCGGTCGAAAAAAACGGCCGGTCGCAGGGAATCACTCATGGGCGTCCTGAAAACTCTCGATCAACTCCTGCGCATTGACGGTGGCGGTGCCCAGCTTGCCGACGACGACGCCGCCCGCATGGTTGGCAATCTCCGCGGCTTCCACGGCGGTGGCCCCGGCGCAGAGCGCGAGGGTGTAAAGGGCAATCGAGGTATCGCCGGCCCCCGAAAGATCGAAGACCGTGCGGGCCCGGGGCGGGGTGTGATAAGGCTCGGCATCGCGCTGGAAGAGCAGCATGCCCTGCTCGCTGAGCGTGATGAGAAGCTGGTCGCTCTGCCATTTGTCGAGCAGCCGGGAGGCGACTTGAAACAGCGCCTCGTCGTTTTCCACCGACGAAACTGGATCGCTGAACGGAACGCCGGAGGCGGTGAAAGCCTCGCCGCGATTCGGTTTGATGGCAGTCACCCCGTGCCATTGCAGCGGGTTGCCGGGATTGGGATCGACGGTCACGATTTTGCCCGCGGCGCGCGCACGTTCGCTGATCGCGTCCACCAGATCCTGTTGCAGGAAGCCCTTGCCGTAATCCTCGATGATGATGCCATCCAGCGTGGGGAGTTTTTCCTCCAGTTGGGCGATGGCGTGTTGCTTTTGCTCCGGGGAAAGCGGGCGTTTCTTCTCGCGATCCACGCGCACGATCTGCTGCTGGCGGGCCTGGATGCGGGTTTTGACGATAGTCTGGTGGGTGGCGGATTCCTGCACGCAGGAGAGGTCGATATGCCGCTCGCGGAGCAGTTCCTTGAGCCGTTCGCCGCCGGTATCGAGGCCGATCACGCCCATCATGCTCACGCCCCTGGTAAATTCGCACAGGTTGCGCGCCACGTTGGCCGCGCCGCCGGGGTAGCAATACTCCTCGGTGAACTCGACCACTGGCACCGGGGCCTCGGGCGAGATGCGCTTCACATTGCCCCAGACGAATTCATCCAGCATCAGATCGCCGATGACGAGGATGCGCTTGTCGGTAAATTGCGACAGGAGATGCTTGAGCCGTTCCGTGGTGAGCGTGCCTTTGGTCATAATTGTTCGATGACCGCCGCGAAGAGCAGCGGGACGTTGATTTCGTGGTGCCCGACCACGTAGTAGCCCTGGCCGCCGAGCTGGGTGGGGCGGCGCACCACGTTCTCGCTGGGGCGATAGTGGCGGATCATGTCGAAAGTGGCGGCGGTAAAATGAGTGACATCGTGGCCGAGATTGCGGGCGATGGTCAGGGCCTTCAGGAAGACCTCGGGCATGATGACGTTGCTGCCGATGTTGAGCACCACGCCGCCTTCGAGCTGCGCCACCACTGCGGCGAAGCGCTGGAAATCGCGATAGCTGGCGAGCCCGAGCACGTCGCCCTGGGCCGAGGGATGCTGGTGAATGATGTCGGTGCCGATGGCGATGTGAACCGTGACCGGTGCACCGACCTCAAGGCCGGTATGCAGGATGCTCAGCTCCCGCATGGGAAAATTTCCATCGCGAATCGCCTGTCCGATGGATTCACCGGCGCCGAGCCCGCCCGCCACGCCCTTGGCGAAGGCGGCGTTCATCAGGCGCGAGGTTTCATCGACCATGCCGAAGGAGCCGTCGTTGAGTCCCTTCTGCACATCTTCGCTGGTCTCGCCCTGGTAGGCGGTTTCAAAATCATGGATGGCGCCCGCGCCGTTGAAGGCCACGGCGGAGATGATTCCCCGGCGCATGGCATCCACGATGACCGGGTTGAGGCCGCACTTGATGGAATGGGCTCCCATCATCAGGATCACCGGGCGCTGGTTTTTCACTGCTGTCGCGATGGCCGAGGCGATTTTCTTGAAATCGGCCGCGACGAGGAAATTCGGCAGCCGGTCGAGAAACGAGGCAAAGGAACTGCCCTTCTCATGGACGCGGGCAAAATCCTCCACGTGCACTTTGCTGGGCCGCTCGCTGAGCGGAAACGTGCGAATTTTGGAGAAATCGAGCGGCGGAAAGTCCATTTGAGTATGCGGCAGGGATTGCGTCGAAAAGGGCAGGGGGTGTCAATGCTTTAATGCCAGTCGTCACGGGATCGTTTCAATCCCGTAGATCAATGCGCTCTACCCAAGCTTGTTCCCGGCGTTTGCCATGAATTACTGCGAATACGACTAATTCATTCCTGCGAACCAAATAGAAAATTCGATAAGGAAAGCGATGGGGAAGAATCGGAGACCCCAGCTCATTCAGCAAACCGTTTGTCCAACCGCGCCTTCACTTCCTCCCACGGGCTTCCAGCATCTGGATTTCTTTCGATCTCTTGAAGCCGCGCATCGAGGAGCGCTTTGTCCGAAGGACTCAATTCTGCACCTGCTTCCCAATTACCGCCATCCAGTTCGTAAATGCGGTCGAGAATTTCAAGGCGTTCCTCCGGATTGAGGCGAGGCACTTCGTTGAGTATATCTGTTTTACTCACGGTTTGCGTTATACTTTGAGCTGTCGAAAGCGGCAAGACGGGATCGCGGATTGACGGCGCGTCTGGTTTCCTCTATCCCTCCGGGCTTGTGAAAATGAACCAGGAGTCAAAGCACCGTGGCCGGAATTAGTATTGGCGGACACCGCCCGCGCAATGTGGACTGGAAACGCGCGGCGGCGCTGCTCTATGGGGATTGGGGCACGAGCAAGGCCTATGTCATCGGTCTCGCCTTCGTCTCGGCGCAATTTGCGTCATTACCGCTGATTCTCGCGGTTTGTATCCTGACCGGGCTGGTGGGGCTGAACTACGGGGTGATCTGCCGGTATTTCCCGGATGGCGGCGGGGTCTATTCCTCGGCGCGGGTGCAGGGACGTTTGCTGGCGGTGATCGGCGCCTTGCTGCTGGTGGCGGATTTGACGGTGACGGCGGCGTTGAGCGGCTATTCCGCGCTCAGCTACCTGAGCAACATCACTTTTCTCAACGATCATATTGTCCCCGCGACGGTTGTCATGTTGATCGTGATGGCCTTTGTAAACTACTTCGGTCCGAAGCACAGCGGCAGCTTCGCGGTGGCGCTGGCGGCGCCGACCATGATCGTGGTCGTCATCCTGATTATCTTTGCCGCGCCGCATTTGACGACGGCGCACCTGGAAAATCCGCTGGCCCATCATCGCGAGCATTTTTCGCAGCTCTGGGTGCAGTTTGTGGACGTGATTCTGGCGCTGAGCGGTGTCGAGGCGATTGCCAACCTCACGGGGGTAATGAAGCTGGACAAGGGCTCCACGCTCGACGACCCCAAGGTTGGAAAAGAAGCGGCGAAGGCCATATTTCCGGTGGGTTTTGAAGTGGTGATCGGCACCGCGCTGCTAGGCTGGGCAATGCTCTCGCTGCCCCAGAGCATGAAGCAGCAACTGCTCGACCGCCAGGCGGACATGCTGCGTTTCCTCGGCGAAACCTACGGGACGATGGCCTTTGGGCCATTATTCGGCAACATCCTCGGCTGGGTGGTCGGCATCGTCTTCTTCCTGCTGCTGTTGAGCGCGGCCAATACGGCGATCGTGGCGATGATCGGGCTGCTCTACATGATGGCGAACGACGGCGAGATGCCGATTTCGCTGAAGAAACTGAACAGCCACGGCGTGCCCTGGATTCCGTTGCTGGTGGCGCTCGTCCTGCCGGTGATCGTGCTCATTTGTTCGCCGGGGCTGGAGGCGCTGGCCGGGCTCTATGCCATCGGCGTGGTCGGGGCGGTGACGGTGAATCTGGGCTCCTGCGCCTTCAACAAGAAGCTGCCGGTTCTCTGGTGGGAGCGCGGCCTGTTCATGGGCACTTTTGCGATTCTTTTCTGCGTGGAGATCACCCTCGCCAAGACGAAGCCCGATGCGTTGTTCTTCGTGCTCTGCGTGATGGGCGTGGGGCTCGGCCTGCGCGCCTATACGATGAAGCGCTCGGGTATGACGAGCGTGACGGTGAAGAAGGAAGTTGCCGAAATTGTCAGCCCCGAGACGGTGGAGCAACTGCGTCCGCACCTGGAAGAGGGGCAAAAGATCATGGTGGCAGCCCGTGGCGTGACGCCGGTGCTGCGGTTTGCGCTGGAGGAGGCGGAATTGCGCAAAGCCACCCTCTGTGTGCTCTATGTGAAGGAGATCGCCGTCTATTTCCCCGGCCAGATTGCGCCGGTCGGCAAAGGTCGCTGGCAGGATGATCCGCACGCCAGTGCAATCATGAGCCTGGTGCTCAAGATGGGCGAGGAAAAGGGCGTAAACGTGCTGCCAGTGTATGCGGTGAGTGAAGACCCGGCGGCAACCATTCTCGACCTTTCCGCGACCCTGGGCGTGGATTATCTCCTGCTCGGCTCCTCGCACCGGATTTCCATGGCCAAGCTGCTGAAAGGCAACGTGGTGGTGCGGGTGGCGACGGAGTTGCCGGAAAATATCCAGCTCCTCATCCACGGGTAGCTCTTCCCAAAAATAGCCACCGTGGGAATTAACCACGGAGGACACGGGGGGCTTGCCATCCGAAACATCCGAAAGACGCGAAAAAATGAATCCGCCTTTCGTTTATTTTGAGTTTTTCGTATGGCTAAATCTCTTGCTCGCTGCGGCTCAATCCTTGACTAATCGAGCCCGGTGGATGGGGAGGCCCTCTCCGACGTAGCGGGCTTCGAAGTCGGTCATGGGGTAATCGGGCGGGACGTCCCATTCCACTTCGCGGAGCAGGGTTTGCTGGGCGAAGACTTCGCGCATGTAATGGAAATAGGGTTCGTTATCGGTTTTGACCCGCAATTCGCCGCCGGGCACCAATGCGGTGTGGATGGTTTCCAAAAATGCCGGCTGGATCAGACGGCGCGACCAGTGCCGGCGCTTGGGCCAGGGATCGGGAAAGCAGACATGGAAAACACTCACCGAGGCGGGAGGAAACAGATAGCGGATGGCGTAACTGCTTTCCACCCGGAGCAGCCGCAGGTTGGTGAGACTTTGCCGGCTGGCGCGTCGCGCCGTACGCCGCACCCGGCCGAGCAGGCGCTCGATGCCGATAAACCGCCGCTCCGGCGAACGCGCCGCCATCGCGACAATGAAAGCCCCGTCGCCGCTGCCGATATCCACCTCCAGCGGAGCATGGTCGGGAAAGATTTCCGGGAGACGGAGCGGAGAAAAATAATCGTCGGGCAGGATCTCGTAGGGTGAATCGGCAGTGGCAGGCATGGATGGCGGAAAGAGTGGGCGAAAAAGGTGACGGCAATGCGGCGGAAGGTCAATGCAGGTATGTGTTCATCGCATCCGTGAGCGCCTTGTAGAGCTCGTTGCGGAGACGGCTTTCATCCTGCACCTCGCGTTGGAAATAATCGTAGCTGTTTTGGGAATCGAAGGAGGCGATGTCGCTCTGGGTGGCGAGTCGCAGGTCGGCGAGGAAGCGCCGCGCGGCCTCATCCAGATCCGCATTGCTCACGTGGCGGTTCCCGGCCACGGCTCCGAAACTTTCCAGGGCGCGACGGATTGCGGGATTTTGATAGTCCCCCGATTCCAGCGCAGTGTGATTGTGCGCATTATTAAAGAGCTTGATGAACTCCTTGCTGAGCGACTGGATGCCCTCGACGGAGTTTGCCTGCGCGGAGAAGGCGGTCCAGTTCACCGGCTGCCAGCCCAGTTTTCCATCGAGCCGGTAGCCGAAGCGGCGGATGTTGTTGGAGACTGCTCCACTGCCGTCCGAGGAAACCTTCTTCTCGATCAGGTAGGTGGCAATGCCGATCACCTTGCCGGTGGCGAGGTGAACGATGGGGCTCCCGCTGTTGCCGGGGACGAAGGGGGCATCCACCTCCACCAGTTGCGGTCCCACCCCCACAACGCGTCCGCGCAGCGCGCGCACGACCCCGGCGCCCTCGGAGTTGCCGAGCACGGCGATGTCGTCGCCAATTTTTACGTGAGAATCCACGTCATCGAGCAATTCAAAGCCGCCGCTTTGGGAATTGGGCAGCGTGAGGCGGAAGATGTCGCGTCCGACGGCCACGCCAGCCGGACCGGTTTGCAAGGCGGTGCCGTTGAGAGAGGTGATCTTGACGCCGGGATTCCCCGCCATCACATGCGCGTTCGTGATGAGCCATTGCGCGTGATCCATCTGGCAGACGAAGCCGCTGCCCATGCCCTCCTTCCCCTCCACGATCACCAGGCCGTTGCGATGCTGCTGGGCGATCTCTGCCGAGCGGTCAAAGGAATCCGTGACCTCGGTGATCTGGGAGAGCAGAGCCGGGTCGGGCGTCACGGAGTCCGGCGTGCTGGCCTCGGTTTTCAAACCGGCGGTGAGATCTGCAAAGGCGACCGTTTTTGCCGAGGTGAGCGCAGCCGCAACTGGCTGTTGGTTGACCGTAAGCTGGTCCAGCAATGACTGGAAATCGGCCGTGCCTTTTGGATCATCCGGCGATTGCTGGAAGAGCAGTCGCAGGGTTTGGGCCGGCTGGGAAATGGTGAGGAGGGAGAAGCGACGTTTCGCGGTGCCGCTGCTGGTGGCATCGATGGTGGTCAGCGTAAGCGAGGCGTTGGCAACATGAGCCGAGGCAACCGCGGGCTCGCCCGCGCGCCAGCCGGTGCTGCTCACGTAACCCGCTAGATAGCTCGCGCATCCGGCCGGGCTGGACGGGGTGGCAAAATGGGAGATCGTGGGAGAGGGGAATTGAACGATGCTGGCCGATTCCGCATTACCGGCGGTGGACGGATGGGCCAGCAGGAGAAGCCTGGGGAGGGGAAGCAGATTGCCGGAGGTGGCAGGGGTGGCGGAGTCGATGGGCACCCATCCATCGGGCAGCGATTGCAGGACCACGGAGCCCCCCAGATCCGACGGTGCCGCCAGCCCGGAAGACGAAACCGCCGTGACGAGCGTCAGCATCCAGAAACATGGGGAAAAAAAGCCAGACCGGAGATCCATGGCGTTTTATATAGCGTGCCCGCTGGGGCTTGGAAAACGAAGAAATTCTCTGAGGCTTGGAAAGACTTGGCGACCGTGGAAGCTGGGTCGCGGGAGAGCGTGGTGCCAGGGGGGAGAATTGAACTCCCGACCAAGGGCTTATGAGTCCCCTGCTCTACCTCTGAGCTACCCTGGCAATGTGGGACGGGGAAATTAGCGAACTCACGGAGGGTTGCAAGCGGAAGATTTCAAAAAATGGATGAGAGGGAGGGGTCGTTGCCAGGTGGCCATGGGGGGGATTAAGCAGGAAGCCAGAAAACCAGGAAGGACGCTGCCACCGGAAAAATCATTTTCCTGGATTTCTGGTTTCCTGCTTCATCAATCCGTGGGTTCCATTTTGCCACGATCCACAATCAGAGAACGGATGGGGTTGCCCCGAATTGCGATAAATCGTGAATCCAGAATGAAGGGGAGATGCAAATGGAAGCAAACGTGGGAAAAATTACGCGGAAATATTTGTTGCCAAAGCGGGAGCCGCTCATTAAAGCAACGATTCAACCTGAATCTGGAGAACCCATTTATGGCAGAAAAAACCATCGAAGAAAAAGTAAAGGACATCATCGTCGAGCAGCTCGGCGTCACACCGGAACAAGTCACCCCGACGGCTTCCTTCATCGAAGACCTCGGCGCCGATTCCCTGGACACCGTGGAACTCGTGATGGCGTTTGAAGAAGAGTTCAACGTGGAAGTGCCGGACGAAGACGCTGAGAAGCTGCAGACCGTCGGCGATGTAGTGAAATACATCGAAGACGCGACTTCGAAGTAAGTCTCTTCCTCCGGTCTAAAACCTTTGAAGAAGCGCGGAGTTCGCCTCCGCGCTTTTTTTGTGCCCGGACAGGGCTTGACGGGAAAGTAAACGAGGGTGGTTGACGCTCACAAATGGCTTGATCTGCGCCGCCCCGGTTTACATGCTGGCAGGCCTAATTCACCCCCACATGACTATGAAAAAAAACGCGGCCTTGTTGCTGGCCATTCTCTCGATGGCAGCCCCGGTATATGCCCAGTCCATCTCCCGTTCGTCCTTTGGCGAAACTCCGGAGGGACCGGCGCATCTTTACACCCTCAAGAACAAAAACGGCATGACGCTGAAGATCAGCGACTACGGTGCCGCGATCACGGAGCTCTGGGCTCCCGACCGCAAGGGCAAACTCGCCGATGTGGTGCTGGGCTTTCCGGACGTAAAGGGCTACGAGACGAGCACGACCTATTTCGGCGCGGTGATCGGGCGCTATGCCAACCGCATCGCCAAGGGCCATCTGGTGGTGGACGGGAAGACCTATCAACTGGCGAAGAACAATAACGCGATCAATCACCTGCACGGCGGTGTGAAAGGCTTCGACAAGCATCTGTGGCATACGGAAGTGGTCAACGGGCCCGGCTATGTGGGCGTAAAATTCAGCCGGACCAGCCCGGATGGGGAGGAGAACTACCCCGGCAAGCTGGATACCACCTTCGTCTGCAAGCTCACCGATACGAACGAGGTGAACTTCGATTACAGCGCGAAGACCGACAAGGACACGGTGGTGAACCTGACGCATCACGAGTATTTCAATCTCGCCGGTGACGAGAGCGGCACCATTCTGGGCACGGCGTTGAAGATCAATGCCCACCGCTATCTTCCAATCGATGACACGAGCATTCCCTTTGGCAAACCAGCGGTAGTGAAGGGGACGCCCTTCGATTTCCTGACTGCGAAGCCGATCGGGCGCGATATCAAGGCGAAGGATGTGCAGCTCAAGAATGGCAAGGGCTACGATCACAATTTCATTCTGGACCGCCCATTTTTCGGCGGCCTCTCCATGGCGGCGGAAGCGGTGGAGCCGAAGAGCGGCCGCACCTTGCAGGTGTGGACCGACCAGCCCGGAGTGCAGCTTTACAGCGGCAATTTCCTCGATGGCACACTGGTCGGGAAGCATGGCTTCCGCTATGCGCAGCACGCGGGCTTCTGCCTGGAGACCCAGCATTTCCCGGATGCGCCGAACGAGCCTTCGTATCCCAGCACGCGCCTGACGCCCGGCCACACGTTCCACTCTTCGACTGTGCTCAAGTTTGGCGTGACGCAGTAATTCGGTCGTAAATTCGATTCAAAAAAACAAACGGCGTGCTTCTGATCGAGGCACGCCGTTTTTCGTGATTACTTCCAGTCACCCATCACTTAATCGATATGGAAGACCTCGCGCAGCGGCGAGTAGACCGGGCTGTGGTCGGGATTGGAGGGCATGATGTCGCCCATGTGCTTCCACCATTTCTGGCAGATTTCCGTCTGGGCGATGGCGGCCCAGCGTTCCTCGCTCTCGATCTCGGCGTAGCCAAAGAGGGTGCTGTCGGCCTCATTGAGGAAGATGGAGTAGTTGTGAGCGCCGTGGGCGCGCAGGGTATCCTCCAGCTCCTGCCAGATCGGGCGATGGCGGCGCTCGTACTCGGCGTGCTGGTCCGGGTTTACCTGCATGAGAAAGGCTTTGCGAATAAGCGGGGTAGGCATGGGTATTTTTGGGTTGGGACTGCTATTTTGGGCACGAGGGGAGGGGAGGGCAAGGGGCTTTCGTTAATCAATCGCCGAAAAGTATCAAAGAAAGGGGATGGCATTTCCCTTTGTCAGCCTGCGGATTCTGGTTCATGGTTCCGGCGTTTATGTTGGAGCAATATCTGCCGCCCCCGAAAAAGCCGTTTTATCGCCGGGTCTGGTTTCTGGTTCCTGTGACGCTGCTGCTGATCGCCATCGTGGTGGCGGTGGTGGGCGTGGGGATTGTCTGGGCGAAATACACGGCGGAGGCTTCGAAGTTCAATTACAAGAAGCTGACCGACATGGAGGCCGCGACGGTGGTGTACGATCGCGACAACCATGTGCTCGGGCGTTTCTTTTTGGAAAATCGCGACCCGGTGTCGTTGAAGGAGATGCCTTACCAGTTGGTGCAGGCGATCGTGGCGGCGGAAGATGCGCGTTTCTGGCAGCACCATGGGGTGGATTTCTACGGGATCGTGCGCGCGACGATCCGCAACAAGATGGCGGGCCGGATCAAGGAAGGCGCGAGCACGCTCACCCAGCAGCTCGCCCGCAATACCTTCCCCGATGAACTCCCGGCCAAGGACAAGAGCTACCAGCGCAAGCTGCTGGAGATGGCGGTGGCGATGCAGATCGAGGAACGCCTGCACGACAAGAGCCAGATCATCGAGCTTTATCTCAATCGCGTGTATTTCGGTGCCGGCTTCTACGGCGTGCAGGCGGCCGCCCGCGGCTATTTCGACAAGGACGTGAAGGACCTCGATCTCTCCGAGTGCGCGATGCTTTGCGGTCTCCTGCGCAATCCGAATAATTTTTCACCGTGGGCGAACCACGACATCTGCATCGACAACCGCAACCGCGTGCTGGCGCGCATGCTGGATCTGAAAATGATCGCGCAGGACCAATACGACAAGACGGTGGCCGAGGACCTCGCGATCAAAAACCGGCACTCGATCTTCACCCAATCCTACGCGCTGGACACCGTGCGGCAGCAACTGATGAAGCAGGTCGGGCAGGACAGCGCGATCAGTGATGGCTACCGCGTTTACACCACGATCGACTCCTCGTTGCAGCGGGTCGCCGAGGAAAGTCTTTCCCGGCAGTTGCTGGATACCGAGAGCCAGAAGGGATTCGATCACGAAACCTACTATCAATATCGCGAGGCGCTGAAAAATGGCACCGCGAAGGGCGATCCTGCCTACCTGCAGGGCGCAGTGGTGGTGTTGAATAACAAAACCGGCGGCATCCTCGCGCTGATTGGCGGGCGTGATTTTGGGCACAGTCAGTATAACCGCGTGACGCTTTCGGCCCGTCCGGCGGGCACGGCCTTCAAGCCGCTGGTCTATGCGACGGCTTTCGAAAAAGGCTTCTTCCCCGGCTCGCTGGTGGACGACTCGGCGATGGACAACCGCCAGGTGATGATTGGCGGGACGACCGGCATCCTCGGTGAATGGGGGCCGGAATCTTCCGACAACCAATACGAAGGGCTCATCCCCGCCCGCGAGGCGCTCGTGAAGTCGAAGAACGCGGCGACGGTGCGCCTGGGCATGCAAGTGGGGCTGGATGCGGTGATGGACCTCGCCAAGCGCTCCGGCATCGACAGCAAGCTGAGCAAATATCCGCGCACTTTCCTCGGTAGCAGCGAGGTGACATTGATGGACATGGCGCTGGCCTACAGCGTTTACCCCAATGGCGGCACCCGGCCCGAGGAGCCGTTTCTCATCACCCGCATCGAGGACAAAGATGGGCAGGTTGTTTTCTCCCAGCAACCCAAGCAGCAGCAGGTGATGGATGCCTCAATCGCGGCCGAGATCAACTCGTGCCTGAGCGATGTGCTGGAAACCGGCACGGGCTATCGCGCCTTTGCGCAGGATGGGCTGCGGAAATTCCCCGTCGCGGGCGAGACTGGCACGGCCTACAATTTCACCGACGTCTGGTTCATGGGCTATTCCAGCGAGATCACCTGCGGGGTCTGGGCCGGCTTTGACAAGCCGCGCACGCCGATTTATCGCGGGGCTTTCAGCAGCCAGATCGCGCTCCCGGTGTGGGTGGATATCATGAACGCCTCGTTTGCCACCTATCATCCGCAGGCGTTTCCGGTGCCGAATGATCTGCACACCGTGCGCATCTGCCGCACCTCCGGCCAGCTCGCGACGCCGGATTGCGTGGAGACTATTCCCGGCCCGGCGGGTGCGCCTTCCATTACCCGGAGCACGGTCTATACGGAACTCGCCAACGACCAGCAGATGCCCAAGGTCAAATGCACCGTCCACGGTGCGAATCCCCAGCCCGCCTCCGCGGCGATGTCGCCGGTGACGCCGACCAACAACAGCACGGGTGCGCCCTCGCAATGGCCAAAAGCGGCGCTGGCAGTGGATGTCTCGCATGTGGACCCGATCCCAATGCAGGCCCCGACCGTTCTTGCCATGGGTGACGATCCCTATGGCAGCGTAAAGCCGATGACGGTGCTGCCCGCCGTGCGCGCGGATAACGGCCAGCTCCCGCCGGGAGCGGTTGCCGCCGCGAGCCCGGGCGCCAGCGCCACCCCGCAAGCAGCCGCCTCCGGCGAGCCCAAGGTGCTCCGGGCCGAACCCGCCCGGGCGCTGGATCAGCCCACGGATACCAACACGATCAAGATCGCCCCGCCGCCGGCGCTGAAATTTGAGTGATTCCGCCGATTCCACCGGGTGGTGAGTTCATGAATGCTGGCTGGACGGGAAAGTAAGCGGGCGGATTTTTCCACTACCAATCCGCCATGGTTTGCTCAATCTTGCGCCCTTCACCTACACCCCATGAGTAATTATCAGGATATCAAAGACGAGTGCTACGAAGCTAATTTGCTGCTGCCCGAGTTCAAGCTGATTGACCTCACCTTTGGCAACGTGAGCGTGGCTGATCCGGCGAAAGGCGTTTTCGCGATCAAGCCCAGCGGCGTGGATTACAATACGATGAAAGCGGCGGACATGGTGATCGTTTCCATTGAGGACGGAAAACCCGTGGAAGGCTCGCTGCGCCCCTCTTCCGATACGCCCACGCATCGCCGGCTCTTTCAGGCGTTTCAAGGCATTCGTGCGGTTGTTCATACTCACTCGCGCAACGCGGTCGCCTTTGCGCAGGCGAAGCGGGGGATTCCCTGCCTGGGCACCACCCATTGCGATTACTTCTACGGCGAGGTGCCGGTCACGCGTCCGATGACGCGCGAGGAAATCGAGAGCGCCTACGAATGGGAAACCGGCAACGTGATCGTTGAGCGTTTCCGCGAACTCGATCCGCTGCAAATTCCGGCAGTGCTCGTTTCCAGCCACGGGCCTTTCGCATGGGGACCGAGTGGCAAGAAGGCGGTGGAGAATGCCTTCGCGCTCGAGATTGTCGCCGAGATGGCGATGAAGGCCATCCAGCTCAATCCTTCGGTGGAACCCGTGCCGCAGCCATTGCTCGACAAGCACTTCCTGCGCAAGCACGGCCCCGGCGCCTACTACGGCCAGACCAAGGCGTAAGGCTGCTCCGGAAAATTAGCCACCGAGGACACAGAGAGCACGGAGAGCACGGAGAGCACGGAGAGCACGGAGAGCACGGAGAGCACGGAGAGGGCTGTTTTTGCTCCCCGTGACCAGGCTCCGGCCTGGTCACGCGTTTGTTGGCGAAGCTCCTGCCTCGTGCTCCCGCGCTTGCACTTTCTCGCCTTCCTCATCTTCGTGGTCTTCGTGCCTTCGTGGTGAAAATATTCGTCATTCGACGTTTCCCAAACTCTCCGCTGTAACTACGGCCGTGCGCTCAATATCCGCCATGGTATGCGCGAGCGAGATGAAGCCGGTCTCGAATTGTGACGGCGCAAAATATACCCCGCGTTCCAGGCAGCCGTGGAAGAATTTTGCAAACGCCGCGCGGTCGCTTTTCTGTGCGGAGTCGAGATCGATCACCGGCTGGTCGGTGAAGAACAGGCAGAACATCGAGCCGATGCGATGGAAAGTCAGCGCCTTGCCGCTCGCGGCAAGCATAGCGTGCACGCCTTCCTCGAAGAGCGCACCGAGTTGTTCCAGCCTGGCCCAGCCATTGAGGCGCTCCATTTCGCGCAATTGCGCCAGCCCTGCCGCCATGGCGAGGGGATTGCCGGAGAGCGTTCCGGCCTGATACACCGGGCCATCGGGTGAGAGCCGGTCCATGATTTCCGCTCTACCGCCGAAGGCCCCGACCGGCAGGCCGCCGCCGATGACCTTGCCCATCGCCGTAAGATCCGGCGTTACGCCAAAGACTTCCTGGGCCCCGCCTTTGGCCAGGCGGAAGCCTGTCATCACCTCGTCGAAAATCAGCACCGTTCCATGTGTCGTGCACAATTCGCGCAGCGTCTCCAGGTATCCCGGCTTGGGTAGATACAGTCCCGCATTCGCCGGTACCGGCTCCAGGATTACGGCGGCGATTTCCCCTTTGTTCTGCGCAAACACTGCCTTCAGCGCTTCCACATCATTGAAAGGCAACGTGATCGTGAGGTCGGCAAATGCGCGCGGCACCCCGGCGCTATCCGGCTCGCCATGGGTCAGCGCGCCGCTCCCGGCCTTCACCAGCAAGGCGTCCACATGGCCGTGATAGCAGCCGGTGAATTTGACGACCTTCTCGCGCCCGGTAAAGCCCCGCGCCAGCCGCAGGCAGGACATCGTGGCCTCCGTGCCGCTGTTTACCATGCGCACCTTTTCCACCGAGGGCACCCACTCGCAAATCAGCCGCGCCATCTCGATCTCGTAGGGATTCGGAATGCCAAAGCTCACCCCATGGGCCGCCGCCTCCTGCACCGCTTTCGTCACCACCGCCGGGGCATGCCCGAGAATCGCCGGACCCCACGTCCCCACGTAGTCGATGTATTCATTCCCATCGACATCGCGAATATGCGCCCCGCTCGCGTGCTCGACAAAAAACGGCTCTCCGCCCACGCCGCGAAACGCGCGCACCGGGGAATTGACCCCCCCGGGAATGTATTTCTTGGCTTCGGCAAAAGCGGCGGCGGATTTACGATGTTCCATGTCCTGCAATGAAGCATCCGCCCCTCTGGCATACACGAAAAAAATCCCCTGTCTTCCGTCCGTGCCATTCAAAGTTTTCCCCGGGTTTCCTGGTGCCTGGGTGGTGAATCAAAATTCTCGCATCGAAACGCTTGCAAGTTTTCGCAACCTGCTCCAATTTCTCCGTCCTCACACGCGGCGGGGTAGCCAAGTGGTAAGGCCGGGGTCTGCAAAACCCCTATTCGCGGGTTCGATTCCCGCCCCCGCCTCCAGTTTCCGTAGTGAGCTTCAACAACTCCGAACCAGCCAGGAGAAACGCGCCGGTGCCGTATTCCTGGGAATCGTTTTCCGAAAGTGCGTCGGGGGCGGCGCCGATGCGCTGGACGTAACCGAGCATGCCGTCGGGTTTCTGGCAGGCGAGCACGGCAGCCCAGGATTTTTCGACAGCGGGGAGATAGGTGGAGCGATCCAGCAGGTGGTGCTCAATGCCCCAGGCGAAGGCAAAGGTGAAGAAGGCGGTGCCGCTGGCCTCACCATGCGGATAAGCGTCGGGATCGAGGAGGCCCATGCGCCAGAGGCCGTCGGCGGGGCGGAGTTCCAGAACGCGCGCGGCGAGTTCCTGGAAGCGGTGCTCGAACTTCTTTCGCTCCGGATCGCTGGCGGGCAGGTCGTCCATCAGGCGGGCGAGTCCGGCAAGCACCCAACTATTGCCGCGCGACCAGAACATCTTGCGGCCATTCTTTTCGAGACAGGGAACCTTGGTGCCATTTTTCTCGACGATCATCGGTTGGAAGCCGGGTGTCTCGGGCATGAAACGTTTGTCGCGGGAGTAAAGGTGCTCTTTCGGATCGAACAGGAAATGGGAGGACTCCCAGTAGAGGCGCTCCATCTCAGTGCGGTAGCGCGGGTTGCCGGTGGCAACGCTGAGCCGGGTAAGCGCGGGCGGGAGCATGAACAACGAGTCGCACCACCAGAGGAGATCGGCGCCATAGTGGTAGGTGCCCACCAGTTGATCAAAAGCGGCGATGGTAGGGTGAAGGTCGGCGCGTTTAGGATCGAGCCGGTAGAGATCGAGAAAGCTTTGGGTGACGACCAGGTGATCGGCATTAAGGATATTGGGGCCCGGTTTCCAGTGGCACTTCCGGGCCCAGGCCCAGGCGTAGTCGGTGTAGGCGGTATCCTTCGTGGTCTGCGCGGCGGCGAGGACGCCGGTCATGAAAGCGCCGCGCACCCATCCGTCGATGCCATCGCCGCGTTTCATCCCGGGCTTTTCGGTGGTGGGATGGGTGGCCTGCCAGTCGAATGCCCGGCGCAGGGCGGTCTTGATCGCCGTGGGGTCAAGCTTGTCTGCCGCGTTGGCTGGAAGGCAGGTGGCCAGCAGGAGACCGAGGAGCGGACGGAGGATTTTCATGGAGGGCAACGGGACATCAGCGGCCCATCCAGCCGCCATCGACGACGAGAATTTCCCCATGCACGTAGCGGGAGGCCTCGCTTGCGAGAAACACGACCGGCCCTTTGAAATCGGCGGGCTCGCCCCAGCGTCCAGCAGGAATGCGGCCCAGGATCTGCGTGCTGCGGGCGGGATCGTTGCGCAGCGCCTCCGTGTTATCGGTGCTGATATAGCCGGGCGCGATCGCATTTACATTCACGCCGCGTCCGGCCCATTCGTTGGCGAGCGCCTTGGTGAGCTGGCCGATGGCACCCTTGCTTGCCGCGTAGCCGGGGACATTGATGCCGCCCTGGAAGGTGAGGAGTGAGGCAGTGAAGATGATCTTGCCATGGCCGCGCTCTACCATGGCTGCGCCCAGCGCGCGCGAGAGCAGGAACTGCGCGTTAAGATTGATGTCGATCACTTGAAACCAATACTCGTCGGGATGCTCCGCGGCAGGCTTGCGCAGGATGGTGCCGGCATTGTTCACCAGAATGTCCGGCGCGCCGTGAGTGGCGAGCACCTGGGCGGCAAATGCTTTTACTGCTTCCAGGTCGGAAAAATCGCACTGGTAGCCGGTGAACTTTCGCCCGAGGGCCGTCACCGCTTTTTCAATCGCGCTGCCCTTTTGCTCAAGCGAAGCGGAAACGCCGATGATGTCCGCGCCCGCTTCGGCCAGCCCCTCCGCCATGGCAAAGCCGATGCCGCGCTTGCAGCCGGTGACGAGAGCGACTTTTCCCGTGAGATCGAATTGATGCAGGAAGGAGTTCATGAGCGAAAGGCGGTTTTAAAGCAGTGTGGCAATCGGTGCCGGGTCCATGTCGTCGAATTGCTGGTTCTCTCCGCCCATGGCCCACACGAACTTGTAGCTTGCGGTGCCGCAACCGGAGTGGATGGACCAGCTGGGCGAGAGCACGGCCTGCCGGTCGCGCAGCCAGACGGCCCGCGTCTCCTGCGGCTCGCCGAGCAGATGCACTACGGCGTGGTGTGCGGGAACGTCAAAGTAGAGGTAAATCTCGCTGCGGCGCGCATGGGTGTGGCAGGGCATCGTATTCCATACGCTGCCGGTCTTCAGCTCCGTCCAGCCCATCACGAGCTGGCAGCTTTTTGCACCGCCCTGGTGGATGTATTGATGGATCACGCGTTCATTGGCATCGGCCGACGAGCCGAGCGGGACGTGCTTCGCCTCGGCGGCGGCGATCCTGGTGGTGGGATATTCGTGATGCGCGGGATAGCTCACGAGATAGAAGGCCGCACCGTTCCCGCTGAAGCGGATTTCCTTGCTGCCGCGTCCGATGTAAAGCGCGTCGGCCGTGGCAAGCTCGTGGGCGGTTCCATCCACTGTCACGGTGCCGGTCGCCGGGGCGAGATTGATCACGCCGAGCTCGCGCCGCTGGCAGAAATACTCGGCGCGTAATTCATCGCCCGCGGTCAAGGCCAGTTCTCCATCAGCCGGACAGGCCGCGCCCACGATGGCGCGATCAAGGTCGGTGTAAACCAGCCGGATTTCGCCCGCGGCGAAAAGTGCTTCGAGCAGAAAGCCTTCGCGCAAGCCGGTGGTGTCGAGCATGGGGTATTCGGTGCGGCTGGGAGTATCGTGGAGATGCATGGGAAGTAAGACGGCGAGATTTGCAGGCGGGGACAATGAATGGTTGTCGTGGGAGCAGTATTTTTACCGGGAAATCGAAGTCAACGAGATATTCACTGGTTGACAATCCGTTCATATATGAACATTTAGCGGCAATGCCTGATTATCGGATTCCCAACCTTGCGAACGCCTGCCGGCTGTTGAAGGCCGCGGTCCACTGGGAGCGTCCCTTCCGGGTGGCCGAGGCTGCGAAGCGTCTCGGGGTTCCGCGCACCACTGTGCTGCGGATCGTGCATACGCTGGCGGGTGAGGGATTTCTCGTGCCCAGCGGGCGCGGCTATCAACTTGGTGGAGCGCTGCAAATGCTGGGGCTGGAGGCGGCGGCCACGCCCGATCTGGCTTCCGTGGCCGAGCCGGCTCTGCGCTGGCTGGCTGAACATACTGTGGAGACTTCGCATCTTGCGGTATGGAATGAGGGCCGGGCGTTGATCGTGGGAGTCTGCGACAGCCCGCACCCGTTGCGGGCGGCGTCCCGGCCGGGCACTCGGGCTTACGCGCATGCCTCCGCTACGGGCAAGGTATTGCTCGCCCATCATCATTTGAACCACCTGCGGACGGTGCTGCCCGGCCCGGAGCGCAAGCGGCTTACCGCAAGAACGATTACCTCACTGGCGGCTTTACGGGAGGAGTTGGAGACTGTCCGCACGCAGGGCTACGCGGTGGATAATGAGGAATACCACGAAGGGGTGCGTTGCCTGGCGGTTCCGGTCTTCGATCCGGCCGGACAGGTTTGCGCTGCAGTTGGCATTACGGCTGCAGCCAGCCGGTTTCCGGTGGCGAAAAATCGTGCCATGCTTACGCAGGCAAGGCAGGCCGCGGACGAGATCGGGCGTGCGCTTCGAGGTGAAACGGGTGGAGCTCGGAAATGAGCCCCGCGCCTTAGTTGTGAACCTGCCCCTTCTGGTCCACCCACACGGCGGTCGGCGGCACCAGGCCATTGACCGCATGGTTTTCGTGATAAGCGGCGTCATCCAGCGGGTGTCCCCGGCTGTCGATGCGGTCGTCGATCCAGTTTTTGGACGTGGATTTCGTTGCCTGTGAGGCGTTCAGCGCCGCGCGCAGATCGCCTAGTTGCTCAGTTTGGTTGTGGATCTTGTATCCCTCTGCAAGCGTCAGAACCAATAGTAAAAAGATGGCAATATCTCTCATCGCGCCTCGTGTCCCCGGATGTTGTTTTGATTTACTGTTTTGTGTGGAAAACCGATCCCTTCCAAGGTCGTTCTCCGGCATAAAATCTTCACCGATTCCATGATGAAGCCTATGTAAAGACTGTGTAAGTCGCTGTCAATACTGTAACAAAAAAGTCGCAGGATTCGCCTGCATGGTTGCCCTGTGGGGGTGGCCGCAATCAGCTTCGCACGGCGGCGGCGAGGGGACGCACGAAATCCGCAACTTTCTCAGCCAGAGCGGGATCTGCTCCGTATTCTGCAATGCGCTTCACGATGGCGCTGCCAACAATGACGCCATCCGCGACGCCGGCGATTTCCGCTGCATGCTCCGGCTTGGACACTCCGAAACCGACCGCAATCGGCAAGGTGGTAAGGCCACGAATCGTGGCCACGCGTTCACTAAGGCTGCTTGCCACGGAGACTTGCTCGCCCGTAACTCCTTCGCGCGAAACATAATAAATAAATCCAGCCGCTTTTGCCGCGATCTCCTTGATGCGCTCCGGCGGAGTGGTCGGGGCAATCAACCGAATGCGGCGCAGGTCGCCGGTAAATTCCAGTTCTCCGGCTGATTCATCCGGGGGCAGGTCCAAAATTAGCACCCCATCCACGCCCGCTGCCGCTGCATCCGTATGAAAACGCTCGAAGCCATAAGTGTAGAGCGGGTTCATGTAAGTGTAGAGCACCACCGGGATCTGCGAAGACTGCCGGATCGTGCGCACCGCTGCAAATACTCCGGCAACCGTCGTGCCCGCAGCCAGGGCCCGCTGGGCCGCGAGCTGGTTCACAATGCCGTCGGCCAGCGGATCGGAGAAGGGCACGCCCAGTTCCACGATATCCACCCCCGCGGCTTCGAGCGCCAGCACGAGCTTTACCGTCGCATCCAGAGTGGGGTCGCCTGCGCACAGGTAGGCAATGAAGGCCTTGTCGCCTTTGGCGCGGAGCTGCTGAAATTTTTCGTCAATACGATTCATTATGGAAAAGCCGGATTTTGTTGTTACGTTACGCGCCTTGAACAGGAAAATAATCGAATGATTACGGAGAATGCTACAAAGGCCGGGCGCGAGCCTTTTTTGCTGATAAACGAGATTTTTCAATCCATCCAGGGCGAAAGCACTTGGGCGGGGCTCCGTTGCATTTTCGTTCGGCTCATGGCCTGCGACCTCCGATGCACCTACTGCGACACCGAGTATGCCTTCTACCACGGCATGCGTCGCACATTGAAGGAGATCGAGGAGGAAGTGATGGCCTACGATTGCCCGCTGGTCGAGCTCACCGGGGGCGAGCCTCTGCTGCAAAAGCGCGTGCTGCCGCTGATGGAGCGCCTTTGTGATCTCGGCAAGATCGTGCTGATCGAAACCAGTGGCGCGCACGATATTTCCAAGGTGGACCCGCGGGTTCATCGCATCATGGACTTGAAATGCCCGGGCAGCGGCGAGGTGGCGCGGAACCTCTGGTCGAACATTCAGCACCTGACCAAGCGGGACGAGGTGAAGTTTGTCATCGGCAGCCGCGAAGATTACGAGTGGGCCCGCTTTCAGTTAAAAGAGCATGCGCTGGCCGAACGCTGTGGCACGGTGCTCTTTTCGCCCGTATTCGGGAGGATCGAGCCGGTGGAGATCGTGGAATGGACGATGGAGGACAAGCTGCCGGTGCGCTTCCAGTTGCAGATGCACAAATTCATCTGGTCACCCGCGATGCGCGGGGTCTAGTCTCGCGCCGTGAAGTTCCGTCTCACCAAAGATTTCTATTTCGAGGCCGCGCAAACGCTGCCCAAGGCCCCGGCTGGTCACAAATGCAAGCAAATGCACGGCCACAGCTTCAAGCTGGAGGTTTCGGTGGAAGGCGAGCGCGACCCCGAGACGGGCTGGGTTTACGATCACGCCAAAATCAGCCAGGCGATGAAACCGCTGATGGAACAGCTCGACCACGGCTATCTCAACGAAATCGAGGGGCTGGAAAATCCCACCATCGAGAACATGTGCGAATGGTTCTGGATCAAGCTTTCGCCTTCGCTGCCCGGTCTGGCGGAGATTGTCGTGCATGAAACGCCGACGGCGCGTTGCAGCTTTCGCGGATTGTAAAGGCAACCGGAGGAAGGGGCCGTGAGGGTGTCTTGACTGAAGAGTTCGGGAAATCTATTATACCCTATGGACTACCGTGAGCGCATCGTCATTGACCCGCTGGTTCGCAGTGGCAAACCTTGTATTCGCGGAACGCGAATTACGGTGGCGGATGTGTTCGATTATCTCGGTGGCGGGATGTCGATTCCGGAAGTGTTGGATGATTTTCCTGATTTAACTGCCGACGATATTCAAGCCTGCTTTGCTTTCGCGGCCGACCGCGACCGCCGTCTAAACGTCGTGCCGCATGAAGCTGCTCTTTGACGAAAATCTTTCGCCAAAGTTGCCGCGTCTGGTTCAGGCACTGTTTCCCGAAAGCACCCATATTCGTGAATGTGGACTACGAGGTTTCTCCGATGGAAAAATTTGGGAATACGCCCGGGCAAACGACTTCACTATTGTCTCCAAAGATTCCGATTTTCAGCAACGCAGCCTTCTTTACGGTCATCCACCGAAAGTAGTCTGGCTTCGCCTCGGTAATTGCACTCGGGAAAAGCTGCTCGAATTGATTGAGCGACATCAGTCTGATCTCCGTTCGTTCGAGACAGACCCCTGCGAGGCCGTGCTGGTCCTTTCATAGAAATTGGCGATTGGCAACCGTCGCGACCTTCGTTAATTTCGCGTCCGATGAAACAATTTCGACTGCTTTTGCTCTGCGCCATCGCGACCGGTTTTGCCGCTTGTGAGCAACACCCCTATTCCGATCTGGAAAAGCTGGAGAAAAACGAAAAGAAATCCGAAGGCGAAGCGCAGAAGCAGGGAGCCTATCAGCCTGCGGCGCAGCATCCGCTGACGGTCGCCGCGATCACCCTTCGCTAACCGGTTTTTCATGGAACTGCGCCCGTCTCCCTCGCGGCGCACCCGGGCGCATGCCTTTCGCGATGCCGCTCGTGGAATCTGCCTGCTCTTTGCCTCACAATGTCATGCGCGAATTCACGGGCTGGCCGCGCTGGTGGTAATCGCTCTGGGCTGGGCGCTCAAAGTCTCCCCGTCGGAATGGCTCTGGCTGGTGCTTGCCATGGCATTGGTGTTGATCACCGAGGCGCTCAATACCGCGATCGAGCTGCTCGGCGATGCGGTGACCCGGGAGCATCATCCACTCATCGGGCGGGCCAAGGATATTGCCGCGGGTGCGGTATTGCTGGCTTCGATTGCGGCGGCGATTATGGGAGCGCTGGTGCTGGTGCCGCATCTGCGGGCGCTGTGGCCAGTCGGGCCGCGCCCGTGACCTTGGCGGTCAGCAGTCGCAGCAACTCCGGTTGCCAGCGAAAGGCCCGCAGAGCCAGCGTCGCAAGCTGTGGATGCAGGCAGGCTTGCTTCGCCAGTTGATTTACCCACAGCCGCCCGCGATAGAGCCGGCGCCGTGCGGCCTCGAAATCCGCCAGAGGGCGTCCTTCTACTAGAAAATCCGCCGCCAGTGCGCCGGTGGCCAGCGCGTAGTAAATGCCCTCGCCGGTGAAGGGCTCCACCACCTGCGCGGCATCGCCCACCAGCAGCAGACCGGTCTGTGGCGGCACGGCCCGCGCGCGGGAGAGGGGAGTGATGGTATTCCAACGATGCTCCGGCGGCAGCCCATACGTTTTCTCCGCCCAGTGGCGAATGGAGTTGAATCCCGCCGGACGCGAGACGAGACACAGGTTCGCCAGTCCGCCCTCAAGCGTTGCCAGTCCACAATACCCCTCGGGGGTAAATTGCATCACCACCTTTTTTCCAAAACCGGGCGGCGTGGGAAAATGCGTTTGCTGGGCGATGCGATCCTTGCGCGCGGTTGGGAGCAGGCCGAGCAGTCGCGCGACGGTCGAGTTGCGTCCATCTGCCGCCACCAGCGTGCGGGCGCTGAAGATCCCGGCCGGGGTCGTGATCTTCCACTCCGACTCCAGCCCCGTCACCACGGTGTTTTCGAGCACCTGCGTTCCATTCGCCCGCGCCCGCTGGAGGAGCAATTGATCGAGCACCCGGCGCTGGATGGTGATCTCGCTGCGCGCCTGCGCCGCTAACGCAAAGCGCAGGATGCGATGGTCAGTGCCGACATACTCCACGTATTCCAGTGTCGAGTGCGGGGCCGCGAGCAGTTCCGGGATCACGCCCAGCCGTTCCAGGATGGGCCAGCACGACGGGTTCAGGCAATCGCCACACACCTTGTCGCGCGGAAAGGTGGCCCGCTCCAGCAGCAGGGTGCGCAGTCCACCCGCCGAACAAAGCGCCGCACAGGTCGCCCCGGCGGGGCCGCCTCCCACGATCGCGACGTCATAATCAGTCTTCACGGTTGCTTAGACAAAAGCCTCGGCCACCGCATCGGCCAGCAGTTTTCCGCGCCGGGTGAGCACCAGATGTTCGCCGCGGGGCTGGAGCAGTTCGAGCGCGAGCAGTTCCGCCACGTTGTCCTTCCACGGCTCCGTATCCTGCGCCTTCACGCCTTCCGCGGTGCGCAGGCCAAAGGCCAGCCGCTCGCCCAGCAGCGTCTGGGCGCTCAAGGTTTCGGTGGATTCGATTTCCACCTGCCCGGCCATCGCACTGCTCACATAGCGCGCCGTGTCGGCGACGTTCTTCCAGCGGGTTTCATTCACCGTGGAGAACGCACTCGGGCCCAGTCCCAAATAAGGCGCTCCGGCCCAGTAGGCGCGGTTGTGCTGCGATTCAAACCCCGGGCGCGCAAAGTTGGAAATCTCGTATTGGGCGTAGCCGGCCGCCGCGAGCGTATCCATGGTCATTTCAAACAAGTCTGCGTCCCAATCGGGATCCTGCTGGAATTTTCCGGCCTGGAGTTGATCGAAGAAGGCCGTGTCCTCCTCGTAGGTGAGGCAGTAGCAGGAGATGTGCTCCGGCTGGAGCGCGATGGCCTCGTCGAGCGAACGGTGCCATTGCTCCTGCGTCTGCCCCGGGAGCGCGAACATCAGATCCACGCTCAGATTGGTAAATCCCGCCTCGCGCAAGAGCCCGAACTTCTCCCGCGCCAGCGCCGCGGTGTGGCGTCGCCCCAGCGTTTGCAACAGCGTGTCATCCAGGGACTGCACGCCGAGGCTGATCCGGTTCACGCCCAGTTCGCGCAGCAGTTGCGCCTTTGCCGGGGTTACGCTTTCCGGGTTTGCTTCCAGCGTGCATTCCGTCAGCGCCGAGAGATCCATCCGCTCGCGCAGGCCGTCGAACAGCCGCTGGAGTTCCGTGCGCGACAGCGTGCTCGGCGTGCCTCCACCGAAATAAATCGTCAGCGGCTGCAATGCATATTGTGCCCGGCGCTCATCCAGCTCCGCCAGCAATGCCTCGATGAACCGCTGCGACTTGCCCGCCAGCGCGGTGTCCACGTAGAAGCAGCAATACGGGCACAGCTTGGTGCAAAAAGGGATGTGAAAATACAGATGTCGGATCACAGCGGGACTATAGCATTTCTGGCGCGACCTTCCTCTGCGTCTTTGCGCCGCGGCGGGAGAATAAATCCCGGTTGCCCATTTTTCAAAAACAGCTAGAAAGCAGTTGTTTTACTCTCCTTTGTTTATGAATGACATCCGCCTGGTAGTTCGCGTGAAGATTCATCCCGGTAAGTTCGACGACCTTGAGCAACTGATTAATGCCTGTGTGCAGCGGGTCCGGGAAAAAGATAAGGGGACCCTGCAATACGATTTCTTCCTCAGCGAAGACTGGTCCGAATGCGTCGTCCTTGAGCATTACCGGGACTCCCAGGCCGTGCTGGAACATCTCCAGCACGTCGGGGATATTCTGCCGAAGATTCTCGAAACCGGTGAAATGGCGGTCGAGGTTTACGGCGTGCCATCGCCCGAATTGAAGGCGGTGCTCGAAGATGAGAGCACCCGTTTTTATCCGCTTTATCGCAGCCTGCATTCGTAGCAAGTTGGTCGCATGAAAATCGAAGGAATCCTCGGCTGCTACGAGCGCACGCTCGGCCTGTTTTACTTTGCCCGGATGTGCTCCAAAATCCGCCTGCACGCGGAAGGGAAATTGCCCGAAGACTACCACTCCATGCTTGGGCGCGGCTTCGACGGCCGCACCTGCCGTTATTTACGGGTTTCCTATGAGGAGGTGAAAGAGCGCGTTCTCGCCTGCCAGAGCAACGAGCAAGTGCTGCAATGGTGCTTTGAAAATGGCCGCACCCTCACCCAGGAGGAAATCCTCATTTACAACAGCTTCATGAGCAAGCGCGGCTGGCGGGACGACGAAACTGCCGAGTTCATCCCCGAGATGATCAAACACTACGGCGTCCCTGACGATGGCAGCGTCCTCACCGACTTCGACCTTATCGAAATGGACGAAGGCCGCTGGGTCCCCGACCAGTGGCGGGATGCGTGGAAGTGATGACTTCCCGGGGGGGGCAATTCCTTGTTCAAATCGCTTGTCACAGAGGTGTTCCAGAGTATGCTTTTTTTCGTCGGAGGTATCTTCTATGAAATATACGACCCTTTTTCTCGGAGTGTGTGTATTCGCCATGCCCCCCGTCTGCCGGGCGGCGGATGATAGTGCGATTGAGCAGATCATTGCCAATGCTACCAAAAACCAGGACGAGCAGACTTCCTCGGAAGTCCGTTCGTATGTGGAGCAGCACCACAGCGAGATTCAGAGCATCGTGGATATGTATGTTTCGTATTTGAAGCAGGCGACTTCCGTTTCCGACGACCCTTCGATCGTCAATAGCGTGCCCGCGACGACGGATGCCACTGCCTCCAGCGATACCACCAGCCAGGCTCAGTCCATGTCACCTTCCACGGGATTGCAGACATCTGGCTCCCTAGTAACTTATCATCTCGATGGGACGGTTTCTTCGTCCAGCGAGTCGTCGCTCCCCGCGTCGGCACCCACTTCTTCCATCGCGAATCCCACCGCCGAACAGCTCGCCATGGGCATGGAGGTGAACCGGAAGATTGCCGAGCGCAAGCTGTTCTACCGCCGCCTGGCCGGGATGCAGTGAAGGTTGCAATCGCCGGTTGATTGGGGCAATGGTGCCCGATGAGTAATTCTTTGAGCGCCGCCTGGGGCGCGATTTTCGACTGGGACGGCGTGGTCATCGATTCCTCGAAACAGCATGAGGAAAGCTGGGAGCGGCTGGCCGTGGAGGAACGCCTTTCGCTGCCCGACGATCATTTCAAGCGCGGCTTTGGCCGGAAGAACGAGTTCATCATCCCCGAAATCCTCGGCTGGACGACTGAGGGGCAGGAGATCAAGCGCATGTCGCTGCGCAAAGAGGCGCTCTACCGGGATATCGTGCGCGAGGGTGGGCTGGAACCGCTGCCCGGGGTGCGCGAATGGCTCAGTCGGCTCTGCGACGCCGGGGTGCCCTGTGCGGTGGGCTCCTCTTCGCATCGCGAAAACATCGACCTCTCGCTGGAAATTCTCGGGCTGCACGACTTTTTCACCGGCATCGTCACCTCCGAGGACGTGAACCATGGGAAACCGGCTCCCGATGTCTTCCTGCGTGCCGGGGAAAAAATCGGGCGCCAGCCGGAGAAATGCGTGGTTTTCGAAGACGCCTTCGTCGGGATCGAAGCCGCCCGCAATGCCGGGATGCGCGTGGTCGCCGTCGCCACCACGAATCCCATCGAGTCTTTGCACGTGGCCGATCGTGCTGTCCACCGACTGGATGAACTGGAGGTCGCCGATCTCGCCCGGTGGTTTGGGGAATAGGGGGCGGTATTTTCCTCTCCGCGCCTCTGTGGCCTGTGGCAAATCATCAGTTGGGAATTTTTGAATGAATTGCGGGGATGGGTAGTCTCATCCCCTGGCCATGATGTACAACCTGCCCTTGTCTATTTTTTGCCAGCCTTTAAGATACCGCTTCGATTCATGAAAAAACTGACTCTTTTGCTCGTCGCTTTTGGCTCGCCTTTGCTGGCACGGGCGGCGGATTCCACCGCAGTCGTCCAGAACATTGGGCAGCAGACGGCGGGGGACAAAAACCTGCTCGAACTCATCCAGTCCGGCGGCTGGGCGATGGTGCCGCTCGCGCTCATGTCCGTAATCGCCCTGGCCCTGGTGCTGGCTTTCTTCTTTACCCTGCGGCGCGGCGCGATGGTCTCGGCCCACTTCATGAATACGGCCGACGTGCTCTTGAAGAAAAAGGACTACCTCGGCCTGCTTGCCATTTCCAGCCGTCACAGTGAGGCCATCGCCCGCGTGGCCCAGCGGACCCTCGATTTTTCGACGAAGAACCCGAACGCCGATTTCACCACCGTGCGGGAAATCGCCGAGACGGAGGGCGCTCATCATGCCGCCACCATGCAGAGCCGGATCACGTATCTGGCCGATATCGCGGTGCTCGCGCCGATGGTCGGCCTCTTTGGCACCGTGTGGGGCATCATTCACTCCTTCGGCGTGCTCGGGGCGAAGCAAACGGAGGATGCGTCGCGCAACATGCTGCTCGCGGCGGGCGTCTCCGAGGCGTTGATCGCCACCGCCACCGGTCTGGTGGTCGGCATTACGGCGGCGGCCTTTTACGCGCTCTTTCGCGGCCGGGTGCAGCGGCTCATCTCCGATCTCGAGATGGCCTCCGCGCATTTCCTCGGCCTGCTCATGCTCAGCATGAGCGGCAAGCGCCGGGAAACCACCCGCCTCGGGATTGACGACGAATTCTAGCCGACGGGGTTGAATCCACTATGAACTTCCGCGCCCGCGCCACCCCCGCCACTCTGACCTTTCAGATTGCTCCCATGGTGGACATTCTGCTGGTGCTGCTTGTGTTCTTCATCGTCACCTGGAACTTCGCGCTCAGCGAAAACGACCTCGATGTGAAGCTGCCGAGCGCGAGCAATTCCTCGCCGATCAAGGCCTACGTGGGGCAGATCGTGGTGAATGTGAAAAGCGACGGCACGGTCGTGCTCAGCGGCAAGACGATCACCGACCAGGAACTGGCGGACAAACTCAACGACCTGTCGAAGCTCTTTCCCGACCAGGCCGTCATTTTGCGTGGGGACGAGAATTTGAAATACAACGATTTGATGAGGGTGATGAACATTTGCCGCGGGGCCAATATTTGGAACGTCGCCTTCGCGACCGCACATCAGGAACAGAAATGAGCCGCCCCCTGTTGTCGGATCGGAAATCATGGTGCGCCCGGCTGCTGCTTGGCAGCGGCGTTTTATGCACCGCTCTCCCTGCTTTTGCCCAGGAAGTGCGCCCCGCCATCCCGGTGAGCACGCCGGAAGTTCGTCGTGCCGAGGCGGTGCAGCCGGCCGAGCCACCCGTCGCCCGGGCTGTGCCCGTCAACACCCCCGCGCCCACGCCAGCTGCGACGCCGGTGCCGACTCCGCCTCCCACCCCGCCGCCGACGCCTGCTCCCACGCCCGTCCCAACCCCGTTCGAGCCCGACGCCTCGCCGCCGCCGCAGAGCAGCGGTTCACCCGCGACCCAGGCGCAGGCCCAGCTCGATTACGCGAACGGCCTTTACGTCCGCAAGACCTACGATCTCGCGGTGCCGGAATACCAGCGTTACCTCGACCAGTATCCCGACGATGCGGGCCGCCAGGAGGCGCTTTATCGGATTGCGGTGTGCCAGCAGCAGCTCGGCAATCTCAACGCCGCCCGCACGAACTACGACGCCCTGCTCGGCAGCTACGTCACCGGCGATTACGTCGGGCCCGCCGCCTACCGCCTCGCGGAGATTTATTTCCAGAACAAGGATTACGCCAACGCCCTGCCGCTGTATCGCAAGGCTTCCGTCCAGCTGACGGAGACCCGCGCGGTGAATGCCGCCCGCTACTTCCAGGCCCGTTGCCTGGAGCTCACGCAGTCGCCGCTGGAGGCGCGGGCCTTGTTTCAGTTGCTCGCCGATACCACCGACGACAACCCCTTCCGTGAAGCCAGCCTGCTGGCGGTTGCCGGCATGTATTCCGATGCCGGGCGCAAGCCCGATGCGCTGGATCAATTCACCAAGCTCATCGCCACCACCAAGGACGATGGCATCAAGGCCGAGGCGCTCGTGAAGGCTGGCCTGCTGGAGGTGGACCTCAAGCAGCCCGACAAGGCGGCGCAATTTCTCAACCAAGCCCTGCAAATTCCCAGCGTGGGTGAATGGAAGCCTGTCGCGCAAATGGGTCTGCTGCGCGTGCTCTACGCCTCCGGCAAATACGAGCAGCTCGTGAAGGTGTACCAGGATTCCGCGGGCACCTTCAGCAACGACCAGCGCCCCGAGGTGATGCTCCTGGCTGCCAACAGCGCCCGCCAGTTGGGCAAATACGATCTGGCGCTCGATCTTTACCAGCAGGTGATGAGCAGTTACGCCGGGTCCGGCAACGCACTCGACGCCCAATACGAACGGCTCGTCACGCTCTATACGGCGGACAAGCCCGGCGTGGTGAAGGAGGCCGATGCCTTTCTCGCTACCAAGCCCGATTCCCAGCGTCGCGACCGCATCCTCCTGCTCAAGGCCGAGGCCCTTTACAAGCAGCAGGATTACACGAACGCCGCCCCCGTTTACGCGCAGATCGCGAATACCGATCTCTCCTTCGACTTGAAGGCTGATGCGGAATTCAAGCTCGGCTGGTGCTATGTGCAGACCAACGCGCAGGCCCTCGCGGTGGATGCCTTCAACACCTTCATCCAGAATTATCCCACGAACCGCCTGGTCGCCTCCGCCTACTCCCAGCGTGCCATCGCCTATCAGCAGATGAAGAAATTCCCCGAGGCACTGAAGGATTTCGACTACGTCATCATCAATTTTCCCAAAGCGCCCGAGCGCGAACTCGCCTTGCAGCAGAAGGGCCTCATCCTCGGTGAGCAGAAGGACAATCAGGGCATGGCCCAGGCCTTCCACCAGCTCTTGAAGGAATACCCGAAGACCAGCGCCGCTGCGCAGGCAAATTTCTGGATCGGCTGGGCCGCCTTTGAGGCGAAGGATTACCAAAACGCGATCACGCCGCTCGAAAAGTCACGCAAACTGGACAAGGCGCAGTTCTTCGAGCGCGCCTCCCTGCGCATTATGCTCTCCGAGTATTACCTCAACCAGCGCGACGAACTCTCGAAAGAGGCCGATCGTTACGTTTCCGGCGGCGGCACCGGCCACATCCCGGCGGAACTGCTCCGCTGGCTCGGCAGCGAATACTACGAGGCCAAGAATTACCCCTCTACGATCAAATACCTCAAGCTCCTCGCCGATCAGCCCTCGGAAATCCAGGTCGATGACCAGCTCATGCTTGGTCGCAGCCAGGTCGCCGTGCGCAAATTCGACGATGCGGTGAAGACGTTGCAGAGCTATCTGCAAAGCGCCTCCAGCGGCTTCGCCAAGGCGAGCGGACTGGTCGCCCTCGGCCAGGCCCAGCTCGGCCTCGGCAAATACGACGCTGCGCAGAAATCCTCCGACGACGCCTGCATCCTCCAGCCCGAGGGCCGTCTCAACGCCGAGGGCCGCCTCCTCGCGGGCGATATTTCCATGGCCCAGAGCCACTACGACGATGCCGCCAAGATCTTCGCCGGCGTCTCCCTCGTCTTCGACGATCCCACCATCACCCCCATGGCGATGGAAAAAGCCTGGATGTGCTACAAAAAAGCCGGTGACGATCAAGACGCCGCCAAAATGCTGAACAAGCTCCAGAGCCGGTATCCGGAGTACAAGGTGGATACGACGGCGAGTATTTGAAGGCAGCCGTTGGGATTAATTGAAACTATTTCCCGAGACCATTTTTCCTCGTTACCATACTGCGTGTGGTAACGAGCTTATCTGCGACACTCTGTGTCGTCTCCTCGCTTGAAATACCGTGTTCTTCTACCCCTCCGCCCCCGAGCCCGTCTCCTGCAACCACTGCACCGCCCGGTGGTAAAGCACTGCTCCGGTGGTGACGCCGAGCTTTTCCTTGATCCTCGCCCGGTAGGTATCCACGGTCGTCGTTCCCACGTTCAGAATTTGCGCGATCTCGCGGCCGCTGCGACCGGAGCCGATGAGTTGGAAGACTTCCAGTTCGCGGTCGGTGAGGAGGTTCATCCCGTCGGTTTCGGCGACGGGCTTGGAGAGGCGGCGCAGCACGAGCTTGGTCATTTGCGGGCTCAGATACACCTCACCGCGCGCGATGGTGCGGATGGCGGTGAGGATTTCCGCGGGTGATTCCTGCTTGGTGATGTAACCATTCGCCCCGGCGCGAATCACGCGCTCGGCGTAGAGCGTCTCGTCGTGCATCGAGAGCACCAGCATGGGGATGGTGGCACCCATGGCGCGCAGATTTTTCAACAGCTCCAGGCCGCTGGAGCCTTTGAGCGTGATGTCCAGCACGGCGATGTCCGGTGCGCTTTTTTGAAACAGCGTCATTGCATCGCGAATGTTGTCGCACTCGCCCACCACTTCCATCGCGGGGTCTTTGTTGATGAGTTGCGCCAGGTATTCGCGGAATAGCGGGTGGTCGTCCACGACCATGACCTTTGATTTCGTTTCGAGTGTGCTCATGGGTTGGGATGGTGGCTGACGGGCAGGCGGCAGGTTACGCAAGTACCGCCTTCTTCTTCATCGGCGCGAATCTGCAATTCGGCCCCGATGATGCGCGCCCGGTATTGCATGGTCTTGCCGCCCATGCCGTCGGATTCGAGCGCCGTGGGGGAAATGCCCACGCCGTCGTCGCGGATGGAAAGCTCGGTGATCTCGGGGCTGCCTGAGAGTGTGATCTCCACATGCCTGGCGTGCGCGTGCTTGATGATGTTGTTCACCGCCTCCTGTGCGATGCGGAAGAGGTGCGAGGCAGTCTCTGGAGCGAGCAGGGGAATCTGCCCCGTGGTTTCAAACTGGCACTCCAGATCGGAAAGCCGGCCGAGCCGGGAGGAGAGATCATCCAGGGCGGAAATGAGCCCCGTCTCATCCATCGGTACCGGGGCCAGTCCCCGGGCGATGCTGCGGGCCTGGGAAATGCCGTCCTTCACCAGTTCTTCAATCTCCCGGGCGGAAGCCGCTTCGGGGAGGCATTTCGATTCCAGATCCTCCTTCAGTGCTGCCGCCGCAAAGCACACGGCGGCGAGGTGCTGGCACAGGCCGTCATGGATGTCCTGTCCGATGCGCTGTTTCTCCCGTTCGCTCGCGGTCACGATTTCCTGCTCCAGGAGGCGGAGCTGGTTCACCACCTCCAGGCGCGCGGCAAAGGTCTCCCGCTGGCTCTTCATCGCGTTGCCGCCGATGACCAGAAACAGGAAGAAAAACAGCCGCATGCACACGTTCCAGATCAGCATCCAGTGCGTGGAATAGTGATGTCCGGTGGCAAGATCGGCCCATAACCAGACGAACCCGCTCAGAATGGCGACGATGTAGGCGGACTTCTCATCGGTAAACCAGACCGCCATCAGAATCGGCAGGCCGTAAAACGCGAACATACTCAGCTCGTATCCCGTATCGGCATCCACAATTCCGATTAGCACGAGCAAAACCAGTGATTCCAGGAGGATGCAGAATTTGGGTTGCTGGCGGAAGCGGACCAGAAGGCTCATGGGTCAAAAAGCTAATATAGAGAACACTTAAAAATTGCTACAAAATAATAGAAAATGGATGATTTGCTACACTGTTTGTAGCGATTTCACTACGCGGGAAGACTGCCTTGCACTCATTGAAAAGTCAGGGAAATGATAGTTAATTTATTCTAAATCAAACTTTCGAACCACGGTGGTTTAATGCGAAGGCTAATGATTTGTAATGCAGACTTCGTGGAATTTTCAAAGAATTAATAATGACGGCCTTACTCCCAGACCCTGCTGTGGAATCGAGCAAGGATCCATTGCTTTCCGTGCTCATCTGCTCCCGTAATCCCAAGCGGGATTACTTGAAGGCGGTGCTGGACGCATTGTTTTGCCAGACGCTGCCACTGGATCGCTGGGAACTTATCCTCGTCGATAACGGTTCCTCCCCCGCCATCGAGGTCGATTTGCACTGGCATCCGCACGCCCGGGTGGTGGTTGAGCCCGAGTCCGGCATTCTGGCCGCACGGTTACGGGCGATCCAGGAGGCGAGAGCTGAACTGCTTTGCTTTTTCGACGACGATACCCCGCCGTGTGCGGACTATCTGGAATTTGGCGTAAGTGTCGCCGACTCCCATCCCTGGCTCGGCGCCTGGGGTGCGGCCTTGATTGCCGGGAAATTTGAGGTGCCCGTTCCGGAATGGTCGAAGCCCTTTCTTCACATGCTGGCCTTGCGGAATGAGAAGGGGAACTACTGGAGTAATATGGAAGACTGGCGGACCATCCCTTACTCCGGCGGCATGGTCTTCCGGCGTGCCGTCGGGCGGGAGTTTGTGTGCTGGGTGGAGGCGAATCGCAACGCCCGCCTGCTCGGGCGCAAGGCCGATAAACTGCTTTCCCACGAGGATATTGCGCTGGCCAAAATGGCCTACCGGCTGGACTTGGGGACGGGAATTTTCGAGCGCCTGCAATTGGGGCATTTCATCCCGGCCTCCCGCCTGGAGCCCCAATATTTGTGCCGCCTTTCCGAGGGCTTTGGCTACTCGGGCATCTTGAGCAAGTGGATCAATGGCGAGAATTATCTCCCGAAGCAGAAAGGCCGCCTTGAGTGGATCTTTGATTGGGTGAAAAACGCCCGTCGGCCCGCGTTTGCGCGCGCCTGCTTGCGGGCCGACCGCCGGGGCGCGCGCCGCGCCCTTCGGTTCGTCGCGGAGCAGATGAACGTCGGAAGACTCCCGGCCGCGCGCGCTGCAAAGTCCTTTGAATTTCCGACGCCGGAACTGGCGGCGGGCAAGCATTGTATCTGAGGTGGAGCCGTCTTTTCTATCGGTAACCAACCTTTTGGGCCTGCGGGCGGGAGAGACTCCCATCCTCATGTACCATCACCTTACCGAGCGACCGGCAGACCCGCGGTTTGGCTACCTGCATGTGAGCCCCGCATTCTTCAAACGCCAGCTGCGCGGTCTCGTCGATTACGGCCTGGAGACTTTGTCGCTGGATGCGCTTTCGCCCGCTCCAGCCATCGAGCGGCGCAGTGTGATTCTGACCTTCGACGATGGCCTTGAAAGCGTCTTCCTCCACGGCCTCAAGCCGCTGGCGGATTTTCGCTGCCGGGCGATCCAGTTTCTCGTTTCCGACCGGGTGGGGGAGTGGAACGATTGGGACGCAGGAACCGGGGCTGCCAGAGCCCGGCTTATGGATGAAAGCCAGGTGCGCGAATGGCTGGCCGCCGGGCACGAAATCGGCGCCCACACCCGCACGCACCCCCATCTCACCAGGATTTCGCCCGCCCAGGCCCGCGAGGAGATTCAAGGCAGCCGCCGACAGCTGGAAGACCGGTTTGGCATCGCGGTAAAGCATTTCTGCTATCCCTATGGCGACTGGAACGCCGCCATCCGCGAGCTGGTCGTCGAAGCTGGCTACGAAAGCGCCTGCACGGTCGTTCCCCGCGTGGCTACGGGCGATTCCGACCGCTTTGCCCTGCCCCGCCTGCTGGCCCGGCAACCGCGCTCCACCGGTTCCCTTGGTCGCATCCGCCAGCACTTGAAGCGGATTTTTACTTAATGAAAGCGCAGAGGGGGGCAGCTTCGGTCGAAGCATGAGGGGATCTGGTTTTCGGCTTCTGGTGAGCAAGGGCAGGAGCAAGACAAAGAGGAAGAATCCATAAATCTCCGTGTCCTTCGTGCGCTTCGTGGTGAAAATCCCATTCTCTTGGCCCCCATCTCCGTGCCGCCGCACCGCTGCGGTTCATTTCACCCCAAAGGGGGGTGGTTTATTTCCCCTTGCCCAGGCCCCGGCACTGGATTACAGGTAGGTGACGCAATGGGGTTGTGTCCACGGATGACCGAAGGTAACCCCCTCCCGCGTTTCTCGCAGATGAGTCGGATTACTATTGTCTTTGCTCTGCTGGTGGAAATCGCATCAGGCGTATGGCGGCGAATTGCCTGCCGGCCGACGCAAGGGGGGAATCCTTCGTTCTCACTGGAGAAACCATCCGCACCGCACCCCGCCTGCGTCTCGTGAAGGATTTCCGAAGGCGAACGACTCTGGCAGTGGCCGGGTCGAAACGATTCGCGGACGGAATCTGGCATCCCGCATGCGCTTCGCGAAAGAAACGAAAACGATTCATTACGAAAATGAGACAAGACAACAATTACGCAGGCCGCCGTTCGCGTGGTGGTCGGCGCCATCGCCGCAATAGCAATGACGGCGCTCCACGCTCCGCAGCCAAGGCTCCCGTCAAGCTCACCCTCTGGCAGAAAATCAAGTCCTGGTTCGGCGGTTCGCTGGCCAAGTCCTCCGCGCCCAAGAAAACCAGCACGGTCGTCGTCACCAGCAGCAGCACCACCAATGGTGCCCGCAAGAGCGAGAGCACCCGCCCCGCGCGCAAGCCCGAGGTGGTGGACGTCACTTCCCCGAAGCTGTATGTCGGCAATCTTTCCTTCGATGCCTCGGAGAGCGATCTGTTCGAGCTCTTCAAGGGCGTCGGCAGCGTGCAGAACGCCGAAATCGTCAGCCATCGCCACACGCAGAAGTCCAAGGGCTTTGCCTTTGTAATGATGCAGACGGTGGATGAAGCCCGCCGCGCGGTGACCGAACTCCACGACAAGGAATTCATGGGCCGCAAGCTCGTCGTCAGCGGAGCGAAGACCAGCGACGTGCGTTACTCCTCCTCGGATACCGAGGCCGCTGCTTAATCGCCGAATTCTGTTTTTCCAAAAAGGCGCATCCTGCAAAAGGGTGCGCCTTTTTTGCTGAAATCGGGACGCGTTCCTTTCAAGCTGCTGCCTGATGAATCTCTCCTCGCAAATGCTCTTCCTCGCCGGTCCCACTGCCGTGGGAAAAAGCGCACTGGCGGTGGAGGTGGCGGAGCGGTTGAATGCCGAGATCATCGGCGCAGATGCCTTTCAGGTATATCGGGGGCTGGCAATCCTCACCGCCCAGCCCTCGCTCGAACTGCAAAGACGCGTGCCGCATCATCTGGTGGGCTGCCTGCCGGTGAGTGAGCCTTTCGACCTCAACCGCTACCTCGAGCTGGCAAATAGGGTGGCCGCGGAGATTCTCGCCCGGGGCAAAGTGCCGCTCGTAGTCGGGGGAGCCGGGCTTTACCTGCGGGCGCTCATGCATGGCCTCGACGACCTGCCCGCGCCGGATGAAGCCATCCGCGCCCGGCTCGAGGCGCTTTCACTTGAGACGTTGCAGGAGGAATACGACCGGCTTGATCCGGTGGGCGCGGCGCAGATCGACCGGCAAAACAAGCGCCGTCTCATTCGCGCCATCGAGGTTTGCCAGCTCTCGGGGCAGCCTTATTCAACCTTTCGCAAAGACTGGTCTGGAGCCGAAAATACTGGGGAGGAAGCTTTCCGGGCCGTTTTTCTGACCCGCGAGCGTTCCCTGCTTTACGAGCGCATCAATGCCCGGGTGGAGGAAATGGGTGCCAGTGGGGTGGCGGACGAGGTGCAGCGACTGGGGGAGCCCGGCCCCACCGCAGCACAAACGTTGGGTCTGTCGGAAATCCGGCAATGGGTGGCCGGCCTCATCTCCCGCGAGGAGGCGCTGGCCTTGATCCAGCAGGCCACCCGGCACTATGCCAAGCGACAGTGGACCTGGTTCCGGCGGCAGCCCGAGTTTCAATGGCTGGAACTGGTTCCATCCATGGAGGATGCCGCCGCCGCCGCTGCGGTTTGCGCGATTTTTTCCGCCCAGCGGGCAAATCCTTTAAAAAGGGCGTGATTTTTCAAAGGGGCGCGCTTAACTTCCGCAAGTTCAACTTCCCCATACTCCATGAAAAGATCCGGTTTCACCCTCATCGAACTGCTCGTCGTCATCGCCATCATTGCCCTGCTGGCGGGTATTGCCTTGCCCGTTTTCAGCCGCGTGCAGGAAAGAGGCCGGGCGACGCAGGATGCCAGCATGCTCCGCCAGATCGGCCTCGCCTATATGTCGTATCTGAGCGACAACAGCGACACCCTTTTCTCCAAGGCTCCGACCACCACGCCGAGCTCCTGGCCCGACATCCTCGTCAATGGCAAATACCTGCCGGACTACAAGACCTTCCACTCTCCGTTTGACCGTCGTCTTGATCCCACGGGCAGCGCCGCCACTTACCCCGTGAGCTACGGTTATAACGAGCAATGCTGGAGTGAGAACTGCACCAACATGGGCAAGGTGGTTTCGCCTTCCCAGACCATCTTCTTCGCCCCGAACCTCACGGGCAAGCCGGATGACACCGCCTCATGGACTGGCACCGATGCCAGCCAGCCGACGCTGAAGGTTCCGGCCAGCGCGACGACGGCGCTCGGCACCCACAGCAGCCAGCAGGCGATCAATGCCCTCTTTGGAGACATGCACGTGCAGAACATGACGTGGACGAACTTTGCGGCCCAGCCCATCACCAAGGGCTACACCAAGTCGCTCCAGTGGTATCCCAAGGGATCGTGAGGCCAGCGACGCACTCCATTCCGGTCAGCCTCTCCAGTCGGGGCTACCAGGTTTTCGTAGGAGTCGATCTTGATGCATCGCTTCGCGGGTTTCTGGGTAACCAAAAATCCGGCGGTCGCTGCGCGGTGATTAGCGACGAAACGGTCTTTGGTCTTTACGGCGACCGGGTGTTGCAGACGTTGCGCCAGGCCGGTTGCGAACCTGCCTCCATTGTCGTGGCGGCAGGGGAAAAATCGAAGTCGCTCGCCGTGGCTGGCACGATCTGCGATCGCATGATCGAGGCTGGCCTGGATCGCTCCTCGTTTGTCGTGGCGTTGGGAGGTGGAGTCGTGGGCGATCTGGCGGGGTTTTGTGCCGCCATTTATTATCGAGGCATACCCTGCATCCAGGTGCCCACCACGGTGGTGGCCCAGGTGGATAGCTCCATTGGCGGGAAAACCGGCGTGAACGCGCCCGGGGGCAAAAATCTGATCGGCAGCTTCCATCAGCCCGAGGCGGTCGTTGCCGACGTCACCACGCTGCGCACCCTTCATCCCCGGGAATATAACGAAGGCATGGCGGAGGTTATCAAGCACGCCATCATTCGCGACGCCGCGATGCTGGATGCGCTCCAGCCCGCTGATGACGAGGCGCTGGCCGCGCTGATTGCCCGCAACGTGGCGATCAAGGCGGCGATTGTGGCTGAGGACGAGTTTGAAACGAAGGGCCTGCGCGCTCTTCTGAATTTCGGCCACACCATCGGCCACGGCATTGAGAACGCGGCCGGATATGGCGCCTACCTGCATGGCGAAGCCATCAGCCTCGGGATCGTCGCCGCCTGCCGCCTTTCCATGCAGTATGCGGGATTTTCCGCGGAAGAAAACCAGCGCGTCCTTGCAGCGCTGCGCCTCTTCCAGTTACCCGAAACGCTGCCGGCCGAAATTACCACGCCCGCCGTGATGCACGCGCTGAAGACCGACAAGAAATTTGCCGCCGGCCAGGTCCGTTTCGTTCTCACTCCCCGGCTCGGCGAAGCCTTCGTCTCCCGCGATCTTACGCTGACACAAATTGAGGATGCAGTGGAGTCGCTGCGCGGTTAGATTCCCGCATGAGCGACCCGATCACCAAAAGCGACGAGGAGTGGAAAAAACAGCTTTCTCCCGAGCAGTACCGCGTGCTGCGGCATCAGGGGACGGAGCGCCCTTTCACCGGTGCCTATTGGGACACGACCGAGCCCGGGCTCTATCGCTGTGCGGGATGCGGCGCCGAGTTGTTCCGCTCCGACACCAAGTTTGATGCCGGTTGCGGCTGGCCGAGCTTCTTCGATCCGGCTCATTCCGAAAATGTCGAAACGCAGAAGGATGTCAGCCACGGCATGATCCGCACGGAAGTCCATTGCAAGCAGTGCGGCGGTCATCTCGGGCATGTATTTCCCGATGGGCCGCGCCCGACGGGCCTGCGCTACTGCATCAACTCGGCTTCGTTGAACTTCGAACCCGAGTCCACGCCGGAATAATTCTCCGTCAAGACTCCAGGTGGGGAAAAATGACACCATGAAGGCAACCTCATGGAATATGCCTTTCTAACCGCAGGCGGTGTCGAAGATTGCCTGCTCTGCCTAAAACTTGGTGCCTTGGCGTCTTGGCAGTAATCTTTGAGCTCATCAATCCGTCTTAGTGTACGGGGCCTCTAATCAAAGCGGCAATCCACGCGCATGCTCCGCCGTAAGCGTTGCAAATATTCCGCGCGCGGGATTTCATATGCGCCGAATTGTTGTAGATGCGGGGTGATCCATTGCGTATCCAGTAATTGATAGCCGCGCTCCAGCAGCCGCTCGCGCAGCCCCCACAGCGCCACTTTTGAGGCATCGGTCACATGGTGAAACATGGATTCGCCAAAGAAACTCCCGCGGATCGCCACGCCATACAGGCCGCCCGCCAGCTTTCCGTCCTTCCATGTTTCTACCGAGTGTGCCCAGCCCCGGCGGTGCAGTTCTACGTAGCTTTCGATAATCTCCTCATTGATCCACGTTTCCTCGCGGCTGGCACATTCGCGCATCACGGTTTCAAAGGCGCTGTTGATCCGTAACTCAAACGGGTTTCGTTTTAGAGTGCGGCGCAACCCATGCGGCACGTTAAATTCTTTGATCGGGATGATTCCGCGCGGATCGGGAGAGAACCATCCAATCTCGTCCCCCTCCATCGCCATGGGGAAAACGCCCTGGCAATAGGCATCCAGCAGCAGCTCGCTCGGAATCATGGCGCGACAATGCCGCGAACTCGGGCAGGGAAGAAGGTTAAAATTCACCGGATCGGGACTTGCGTTTCTGCCCCGATCAACGCAATGCTTTCCCTTTTCCCATTATGAAGAAGGAAGCAGCATTTCACGGCTCCAAAATCGCCATTCTCGACTTCGGCTCGCAATACACGCAGGTCATCGCCCGCCGCGTGCGCGAGTGCCAGGTGTATTCACAAATTTTCAAATACGACGCTACCGCTGCCGAGATCGCTGCTTCCGGTGCGCAGGGCATCATCCTCTCCGGCGGCCCCGCCAGCGTGTATGGCAAGAAAGCCCCGCAGGTGGACAAGGCTATTTTCAAGCTGAAGCTGCCGGTGCTCGGCATCTGCTACGGGATGCAGCTCATGGGCTTCCATCTCGGCGGCAAGGTCGAGCACTCCGAGCGTCGTGAATACGGCGCCGGGATGCTGGAGCTGGCGAAGGACTGCGAGCTTTTCCACGGCCTCCCGTCCCCGCTTGATATCTGGAACAGCCACGGGGACAAGCTCACCAAGCTGCCCAAGGGCTTCCACGCCATCGGCAAGACCGACAACTCGCCTTACGCCGCGATTGAGGATGCGAAGCGCCGCTTTTACGGCCTGCAATTTCACCCCGAGGTCGTTCACACACCGCGCGGCAAGGAGATCATCCAGAACTTCGTTTACCGCATCTGCGGCTGCAAAATGGACTGGACGATGGGCTCCTTCATTGAGCAGACCTGCGAGGAAATCCGCCAGCAGGTTGGCACCGACCATGTGGTGCTCGGTCTAAGTGGTGGGGTGGATTCCAGCGTCGCCGCTGCGTTGCTGCACAAGGCGATTGGGGATCAGCTCACCTGCATCTTCGTCAACAACGGGGTACTCCGCGCTCGCGAGGCCGAGGTGGTGAAGCGTATCTTTGGCGAGAACTTCCACATCAAGCTCAAGTATGTGGACGCCTCGAAGCGTTTTCTTACCAAGCTCAAGGGCGTCACCGATCCCGAGCGCAAGCGCAAGGTGATTGGCAACGAGTTCATCCGCGTCTTCGACGACGCCGTGGCCGAGCTCACGAAGAAGGGCAAGGGCGGTGAAAAGTTCCGCTGGCTCGCCCAGGGGACGCTGTATCCCGACGTGATCGAGAGTGTCTCCATCAGTGGCAATCCCGCGGCGCTCATCAAGAGCCATCACAATGTCGGCGGCCTGCCCAAGAAGATGAAGCTCAAGCTCGTCGAGCCGCTGCGCCAGCTCTTCAAGGACGAAGTGCGCCAGGTCGGCGTGCAACTCGGCCTGCCCAACGAAATCGTCTATCGCCAGCCTTTCCCGGGCCCCGGTCTCGCCGTCCGTATCCTGGGCGAGATCACCAACGAGCGTCTTCGCATCCTCCGTGAGGCGGATGCCATCGTCGTCAGCGAGATGAAGGCCAGCGAATGGTACTATCGCGTGTGGCAATCCTTCGCCGTCCTGCTGCCGGTGCGCAGCGTGGGCGTGATGGGCGACGAGCGCACTTACGAAAACACCTGTGCCCTGCGCATCGTCGAGAGCCAGGACGGCATGACTGCCGACTGGGTACGCCTGCCTTACGACGTGCTCGCCAAGATTTCCACCCGTATCTGTAACGAGGTCAAAGGTATCAACCGCGTCTGCTACGACATCTCCAGCAAGCCCCCGAGCACGATCGAGTGGGAGTAAGGCCCAAAGTGCCATTTAAGATTAACTTCGTTTGTCTCGGAGACTCGGCCTAACCTTTAGAAAGTTTGCAATTGGTTTGCGGCGGGGGTGAGACTGCTTCATCTCTGGGACCGGCAATCATTCGTGGTTAAGACTTGGCGATGAATCATCCACCGCTTGGTGGCTTCGTGTCTTGGTGATGAAAATTCCGTTACTGCAAATACTTCATGCTGCCCATCGGCGTGATCCGGCCGATGTTCGCGGAGGGTAGATGGGAGTCCAGTGTCCCGGGATACATTGGCAGCGATGCCGCATGGCCGTCGGCAAACAGGAAGTTCGCCCGCACGCCCGTGTGCCGGAAGTGGATGGTCGTTGAAAACTGGTCGATAATGTAGAATTCCTCCACCATTGGATTGGAAGGAGAGGCGGGTGGCTGGAAGGTATTCACCTGCGCGCAGTCGCCAAAGACTACCACTTGCGAAGGGTTTTGCAGGTCGGTGACGTGTTTCACGGGCAGCGCTCCCGAAGCTCCCCCGCCGAGATTGTAATTGTAACCGTAACCCCAGCTGGCGCCTTCAAACTTGGGCTTCCACAAGGCGGAGCCATAATCGAAAGCAGGGCAGATGACGATGCCGCCCACGCTGTTGGTGTAGGGATAAAGCGGTCCCTGCGTTTCATCTAGGGTCCGGTCGCCCTCGCCGGCCGTCCAGTCGGTGGTCTCGAGACCGAAGTACCAGACAGTGCCGGCATCTGTCACCTGCCGGTAGCGAACGAAGCCCTGCTTGTGATCCCCCTCATACAGTGCCATCGCCACGCCGAGCTGGTGCAGGCTGGCGAGGCATTTTGCGTCGTTGGTTGCCTGCCTTGAGATGTTCAAGGCAGGCAACAGCAATCCGGCGAGCACCGCTAGAATGGAAATCACCACCAACAGCTCCAACAGGCTGAAGCCCTCGGATGGCCGGTGCGGTTTCATGAGATGCAAGCGGAGGTTAGCTCAACCTCCTGCGGCGGAGTGCACCCACAGTAAAAGCTCCACCGACGAGGAATAAGGAGGCCGGCTCCGGCGCACTCACCACCGTGGCATTGGAAAAGTCCGTGGTGCTCGGGCTTACGCCCGTAGGGGAATAGGTGGCGCTGGTGTCATTGGCGACGAACCATGCATCAAAGCTGCCGTCCGCCAGCGTCCGGGTTCCCGCGCCATCATTGGCAAAGGTCCAGCTTCCGGAAGAATAGGGCGCTCCCGAGAAATTGCTGCCATACGTTCCGCCGCCACCAGCCACTCCGTAACCCCAGTAGGAAGTATCGGCATTGTAATTGGGAGTAATGGTGGTCCCCATCAGCGTGAAGGAAACCAGCAACAGACCAAAGGAAGGGCTGAGCGCGTAATGAACCCCGGTGAGCGAGTTGCCTGATGCATAAATCTCCTGATTGGAGGAATTCTTGGTGCCGGTATCCACTGGCGCACCGAAAACGGAATTTAAAAGATCCTGCCCGGTGGTGAGGGCACCACTGTTGTAATTGACCTGCCACTCCTGACTGGTGAATGCGCCAGAAGCGCCAAAATCTCCCTGAACCAGCAGGAAGGAGGTGGCTGCATGGGCGGTGAGGGCGCTGGAAGCCAGCCCGAGAAGGATGAACTGCAGTTTTTTCATGATTGGTATCTCTCTTAATGAATAATTGGGAGAGACCAGAACTGCATGCCGGGAAGGGGGATGCGTGAAGTCACTGATCCCTCATTCTTCTTTTTTGCGAAGAAGGTTTTACGCCAGCCGGCACCCGCCGACGACGAATGAGCATGGGCAAAGTGAATGTTCTGACTTCTGGCTTCAGGCCTCGTTTCCACCTTCGCCTCCCATGGGAGACTGGTTTTTGGAAAGTCGTATCCAGTTACAGCAGCGCTACTGTTCCCGATTATGCACGGGATTCCTCGCTTTGCTCACGGTTGATTTTAATCGCAAAGAACTGCCGCGAGTTTTCCCATACGTAACCTAAGGAGGCAAGTTTTTTCCATTTTGTCGCTCGTGAAACAATTTATGATTTTTCTAAGAAAAAATTGACACTACTAGATGTTGTAGGTATCCACTGGAAAGCTGACTTAAACACCACAATATGCGATGCCCAAAATGTGGAGCGATGGAAGACAAGGTCATAGATTCCCGTGTTGCCAAAGATGGGAAGAGCATCCGTCGCCGCCGTGAATGCATCGTTTGTGAGTTCCGTTTCACTACCTATGAGCAGATTGAGCGCGCTGACTTGCGGGTCATCAAGCGCGATGGACGGGGGGAGCCCTTTGATCGTCATAAACTAATGAACGGAATCCTCAAAGCCTGTGAGAAGCGTCCATTAGGTATGGATCAACTCGAAAACATGGTCGAGGACATCATCCATTACCTCGAAAACAGCTTCGGACGTGAGGTGCGTTCTCAGATAATTGGGGCGAAGGTTATGGAAGTCCTTCATGCCGTGGACGAGGTGGCCTATGTCCGCTACGCCTCGGTTTATCGTCATTTTCAGGATATCGGAGAATTTATTAACGAAATTCAGTCCCTTGAGAAAAAGGTGAAGGCTAACGAACTCCAACCGGATCTCTTCAAATGATTTGTCTTGCCAACGGATTGCCCTGTCTCGTGGATCAGCACGGTGAACTTTCCGAAATCCCGGCCAATACGCTGCTGGATTCCATGGTTTCGGCCGCGGCTCACGCCGGCTATGCGCAATGGTGGCTGGCCGGGCATGTCGTAGAGAGCGTTTTTTCCTACCTGCGCGACGGCTACACTCCCAACTCCATCGGCTACGGCGAGCTGGAGCAGTTGATGAAGTCCGCCCTGCAAGTGATTGGCTACGGGGATGTTGCCGATTTGCTGGTGCTTAACTCCGGGGATTGCAAGATCTCGCTGCTGGAACTCGCCAATCGCGCCGATTGCGGTTACGAACTCGCCTTTTTCAACCTGCTGGAGGAGCGCATCCGCGATGCCATGCAGGCCCAGGTGCGGCGCTTTGAATTGGTGGACCTGGAGCAATGCATCAAGAAGCTCAAGTCTTCCAAGACCTGGAACCGGCGGTGTGAGACCTTGCGGGCGGAGATTGTTTCCTACGTGCGGCTGCAAGTAATGGCCTCCCAGGAGGCGCTTCAGGTTCGATTAACTTTACGCTGACCATGACTCTGTTTGAAAAGATCGCCGCCGGTGAGATTCCGGCGAAGCTGGTGCATCAGGATGAGGTGTGCGTGGCCTTCCACGACATCAATCCACAAGCGCCGCTGCATGTCTTGATTACGCCCCGCCGTCCGCTGGTCCGACTTGCCGAGGCGACGGAGGCCGATGCGTCGCTGCTGGGCCATCTGCTGTTGGTTGCCAAAAAACTGGCGGTCGATTTGGGCGCGGTTAACGGCTATCGTGTGGTAATCAATAACGGGAAAGACGCCGGCGAAAGTGTTCCCCACCTGCATGTTCATCTTTTGGCCGGGCGCCAGTTGGAGTGGCCGCCAGGCTAGTATTTTATGCCGGATTTTAACCAAAGAAGAGTGGTGATTACCGGGATGGGGGTGATCGCCCCCAGCGGGCTTAGCGTTTCCTCATTCTGGAAAAATGTCCATGAAGGGGTGAGCGCGGTGGACTACGTCTCGCGCTTCGATGTGTCCATGGTGCCCAGCAAGTTTGCCACCGAGATCAAGGGCTTCGATCCGGCGGATTACATGGATGCCAAGACGGCCCGACGACTGGAGCGGTCCCTGCACTACTCTATCGCGGCAGCGCGCATGGCGGTGCAGGATTCCGGCGTAGATTTTGACAAGCAGGACCCCGATCGCTCGGGGGTGGTGGAGGGGACTTCGTTGAGCAATGTCGAATCCGCCTACAAAGGGCGCGAATCCATGCAATCTCGTGGCGGCTATCGCGCCATCAGCCCATCCGCCATGATCAACGGCTATGTGGGCAGTGGCAGCGCGGAGATTGCCAACCAGCTTGCCATCAAGGGCCATGCGATCACGTGCAGTTCCAGCAGCGCCTCCGGTAGCGACGTAATGGGCTATGCGTTCAATATGATCCAGTACGAGGATGTGGACATCATGGTGGCGGGATGTGCCGAGGCTCCGTTGATCGACACGGTTTTTTATGGCTTCAGCCAGAGCCGGGCGATGACCCGTTTTCAGGGAAGCCCCAAGGAGGCGATGCGTCCCATGGATGTGAACTCCGACGGGTTTGTGATGGGCGAGGGGGGGGCTTTTGTCGTGCTGGAGGAACTGGCGCACGCCCTCAGCCGTGGTGCGAGGATTTACGCCGAGTTGATCGGCTATGGCCGAAGCTGCGAGGCTTATCACCCGATGGCGCCCCATCCCGAAGGGCTGGGCATCAAACGCGCGATGGAGAAATGCCTGCGCCGGGCCAACTGTGATCGCAACCGCGTCAATTATATCAACATCCACGGCACGGCCAACTCGGCCAGCGACCTTGCAGAAGCCCGGGCCATCCAGAGCTTTTTCGGCGACCATTCCCGTCGCGTGGCGGTTTCTTCCACCAAGCCGATCACCGGTCATCCGCTGGCCGCCGCGGGAGCGCTGGAAACGGTGATTTGTGCCAAGGCCATCGGCGACGGCATCATCCCGCCGACCTTAAACGTGCGCCAGATGCATCCCGAGGTGAAGCTCGATCTGGTGCGCGATCGCAGCCGCCACTATCCCGTCGAGTACGTGCTCAATCTCAACAGCGGTTTTGGTGGAAAGACCTCCTGCATCCTCTTGAAAAAGTATTCCGACTACTCATGAGGTTTACCACCATCATTCCTCTGCTCGGGTGCCTGTGTAATATCTTTTTTACACTTTTCGTCATCTCCCGGAATTTCACCTCCAGTGTAAACCGGGTTTATTTTTTACTGGGGCTCACGATTGCGAACTGGAACTTCTCCCAGTTCATCCTGCTTACCACCCACAGCCACGATACCGCGCTGCTGTGGGTGCGGATCATGCACTTCGGGCTGGTGCTCGGGATCGTCTTCTTTTTTCACCTCTCGCTGCTGATCTCGGGAGTCTCGGCCACGGGCTGGATGCGGGTGCTTTATGTCCTCTACTCGCTCCTCGCTTTTTCGGTGTGTACCGGGCATTTCATCACGGATGTGCGCTTTTTGGGGGTGCCGGGTTGGTATGCCATTCCCGGCTCCTTGTATTACGCCTTTGCGGCCTCTTTCGTGCTCGCCGCGCTTTCCGTGGTGGTGTTGCTGATTCGTCGCCGCACCCTGCCGTTGATGTACAAGCGGCGGCTCGATGCGCTCATTCTTGCCCAGTCCATGCTCACCTTGCTGGGCCTTAACGACCTGCTGCCGATCATTGGCTTCGAGTATTATCCGTTCACGCAAATTCAAGTGTACCCGTATGGAACGATGGCCGCTTCGTTTTACGGGGTGCTCTCCGGCTACGCGGTCTTGCAGCATCAGTTGCTCGATTTCCAGGTCACGCTCAGCCGTTTTGTCGCACACGGCATCCGGTTTGCCTTCCTGTTTTTTGTCAGCTTCAGCCTGCTGCTGCTGGTGGCGCTGATTTTCCCCAGCTATTTCAACGCGGTCTCCCTGTTCTCCGATCTGGTGATCATCATGGTCAGTGGCGCGGTGATGGCGATCTTCTTTCCCCGCATGTTCGGCTCGGGCATGGATACGCTGGAGCGGCGCATCCTGGGCGACCGGTTCGAGTATCAGGACCAGATCTCCAGTTTTGTGAATACGATGTATCTCTACAACGATACCACGACGCTGCTGGACAGCCTGCATGGCCTGCTCGTCAACACCATCAAGGTGGAGAACTACAGCATCGTGATGGCCGAGGAGCATACTAATGCGCTTTCTATCTTTCGCGCCTATCCCACGAGTGACGACGCCCTGGCGCGCGAATTGATTGAGAAGCGTCCGGTTCTCGAATTTTTCCACCAAAAGAAAATCGATTTCGTGGCCTACAATTCCGCCATCAACGAAAGTGAAAGTCGCGAGGCCGGAAACAAGGAGCATATCCTGTCCTTGATGCGGGCCTATTCCGCCGAGCTTTGCTTCCCGTTTGTCATCGAGACCGAGCCCATCGGCGTGCTGTTGCTGGGCCGGAAGAAGAACAGCGAGCCCTTCACCTCCACGGATATCAACCTGCTGGTGGCGCTCTCGAAAAATCTGGGCGTGATGATCAACCAGATCCGCCTCAAGAACAAGATTCTCCACGCGGAGGAGCTCGAACTGTTGGGCCGCATGTCCCGCGGCATGGCTCACGATCTGAACAACCTGCTTACCCCGCTGTGGACCTTTCTTCAGTTGAGCAGCGAGGGGGTCTCCGCGCGCGATCTGCATGACGATCTGCTGCCACTCGCCCTGCGAAACTTGAAGACGATGCGCGCCTACATTCGCGAGGCGCTCTTTTTCTCGGAGAACCTGCGCCCCGATTTCCAGTATGGCCGTCTCGACGCCGTGCTCGCCCAGGCGGCGGAAATGGTGAAGCCGAAGGCCGAGGGCCGCGGCGTGAATATCGCTGTGGACGCCCCGGTGGAAATGCTGGCGGAGATGGATGAAGTGCTGGTGCAGCGCCTGGTGGCCAATCTCATTTCCAACTCCATCGACGCCTCCCCTCCGCAGACCACCGTGCGCGTGGAATTGGTGCGCCTGCTCAAGACGGAGGCGCAGCGGGACTGGTTGCGCATTCGTGTGATCGACTCGGGGGAAGGGATCAAGCATGAAGACCTGCCGCGGGTGCTGGCACCCTATTTTACCACCAAAAATCGGGGCGACGAAACTCGTGGCTTCGGCCTCGGCCTCGCGATCTGTCGCAAGATCGTCCATCTGCACGGGGGGCACCTTAACATCTTCAGCCAGTGGAAAAAAGGCACGACGGTTCAAGTTGATTTGCCAAACCGGCAGACGAAGCCGCATACTGAGAGCCCGGTGAACATTTCATGAAATCCATCCTAATTTTGACCCGACAGCCTTCATTTGCTGCCGCGATCCAGTCGGCCGTGAGTGCGGCTGCTTACCAGATCATTGCCAAGGAGGATGTGTGGGAGGCCGAGTCCCTGCTGGGACGCGGGGCGATCGATATTACGATCCTCGACGTGGAACTCACCGATGTGCGGGCCACCAAGCTCATCGAGGAATTACGTCTCCTCGCGCCGAGTTGTCCCATGCTCATTTACACCGCGGCCAAGAGCTGGGAATGGGAGGAGGATGCCTATCTGCTGGGTGTCTCCCATGTGATGATGAAGCCGGTGCGCGGCCGGTTGCTCAACGCACTGCTGGAGCGGGTCTTGAATGTGGCCGAGACGCGGGGGGAATCCCCCGAGCCGCCGCCCGCGATCCCCGAGCCCCGCTATACCTATCGCCAGGAGAGCGGCAAGACGCTGGAAGGGCTCCGCGATTTCTCCGAAATCCTCACCCACAATCTCGATCCCAGTTCCCTGCTGCGGCAATTCCTGCTCCGGCTCCGGGAGATTTTGGGCGTAAACCGGGCGGTGGTCTTTTTGCGCAAACCCTCCGAGGTGGTGGCCGATGCCGTGCCCACCCACGAGGATCGTTGGTTGCGCTCGGAATGCGCGATCGGCATCGAGCAGATGTTCCTGGATCATTTTGCCTTGTCGCTGACCTCCGGCATTGGCGGCACGATGCGCCGGCAGGGGCGTATTCTTAAGGCAGGTGGCCCCGAGGTGCAAGGCAACCGCGACATTGCCCGCGAGTTCAGCCTGCTGGGGGTCAATGTCGCCATCCCGATTCTTGACCGCCAGTCCCTCATCGGCGTGGCGGTTTTTGATGAGCGCCTTACCGGGGAGCCCTTCAGCAACGAGGAACTGTCGCTGGTCTTCCACATGCTGGAAGAGCTCGGCGTGGCAATTCGCAACTGCTGGCAGCACGACCTGCTGGAGGAAAGCCACGAAATGATGGGCGACATTCTCGGCCAGTTGCACAGCGGCTGCCTGGTTTTCGGCACCAATCTCTCGGTGCTACACTGCAATGCCGCCGCGCGCCGCATGTTCCTGCCCGATGGCGGGCGGCGCCAGTTGGAGTTTTCCGACCTGCCCCAGGAGCTGGGCAGCAAGATATTCACCGTGACCAAGACCGGCCAGTCCTTCGAGCCTTTCAAATACGTGCCCGCCCATTCCACGGTGGCTTTTGAGGTGACCATCAAGCCCTTCCGCCTCAACCGCGGTGAGGAATCGAGTGCTGCGATGCTGGTCATTGAAGACATTACCGAGGCCGAGCATGCCAAGAACCTCGAAATTGAGGCATCGAATCTTCGCCTGATAAAATCCATGGCCGAGCACCTTGCTCACGAAATCGGCAACTCGGCCGTTCCGCTTTCCACCCACCAGCAGTTGCTGGTGGAAAAGTTCGACGATCCCGAGTTTCGCGATTCCCTTTCCAAGGCCCTGGAGGATGGCGTGAAACGCATTTCGCGCCTCGCGAACCAGATGGTCTTTCTCGCCCGCGACAAGCATGAGGGGGGGGAGCGCATTTCCGTGGCCGATCTCATCGGCGACGCTTTCCGCGATGCGTATCAGTATTACGCCGGCGAAGCGCCGAAGCAGTTGGATATCGAGCGCGAGAAAGTGAACTGGACGATCCAGGGGGATCGCAAGGCCCTCCGTCACGCTTTTTCAGAAGTGATTCTCAATGCGCTGCAAGCCAATCCCAAGGACCCGAAGGTCGCCGTAAAGATGGAAAAAGAGCCGGAGGATGGAGCCACGGTGATCAATGTGGAAGTGCGTGATACCGGTGCGGGCTTCTCGCAAGAGGCGGCCGAAAAAGCGCCCGATCCTTTTTTCTCCACCCGCACGGTGGGGCTCGGGTTGGGATTGACAGTCAGCACCAAGATCATTGAGAATCATAACGGCAAAATTGAGATACCGGCCTCCAAAAAAGGGGAGCCGGGAATGGTTCGCATTCAACTCCCCCTGAATGAAACGGTTGCCGAACAGCAAAATTGATAAATTTCCTTCTTAGGCACGGGGGGTGCTTAGTTTTTAATTACCACCACCATGAGAATTCCTGTTATTCTGGCAGCACTTGCTCTGCTCCCCACCACCGGGTACAGCCTCGGGTTTCGACTGTTTGACCAGGATGCCTTTGCCACGGCGCGTGGTGAAGCTTTCACTGCCACGGCAGATAATCCCTCCGCCGTCTTCTTCAACCCGGCGGGAATTACCCAGCTGGACTCTTTTACGGCCGAAATCTCCGGCTACGGATTGAATTTTCCGGTCTATGTCAAAGATTCCGAGGGAAACGAGTATCGCTCGAATAACAACCTGCACGCGCTGGGGCAGGTTTATCTCACCGCCAAAATCCCGAATACTCCGGTCACCCTCGGTCTCGGAAGTTATTCGCCGTGGGGCTTGAGCATTGATTACCCCGACGACACGACGTTCCGCAATCTTTCGGTAAAAGGCAGCATCACTTTTGAGACCGTCAATCCCGTGGTGGCGGTTCAGCTCACGCGTTCGCTCTCCGTGGCGGTGGGCCTTACGCTCAACTATGCGCAGTCCATGCTCCAGGAGGGAGTGAGCATGGTGGGCGACAATTACAAGTTCACCGGCAGTGGCGAGGCGATCGGCTTCAACGCCGGGTTGATGTGGCAGCCCGATGAACATAATTCCATCGGTCTTCGCTATCAGGCGGCCACCCCCATCACTTTCAGCGGTCATTCGCGGTTCTCGCTCAGTTCCGCCGAGAAACACGCCATTGCGGATGGCAACAAGCAGATTCACGCCGCCAACGAGGCGATCAAGGAAATCAAGGCTGCCTACGGAGCCTACGGCACGGCGGTGGTCGATTCCATCCTCACCTCCCATGGCCTGCCCACCCAGGAAATCGCCGAATTGCAGTCGAACTATCCGCAGGAGGATGCGGATGCAAAGATCATGTTCCCGGAGTTTGTGACCCTCGGCTACTCCTTCCGCCCGACCAAGGACTGGAATCTGGAGGCCGATGTGGACTGGACGAACTGGGATTCTTTGGGCGTCGTCACCCAGCACAACCAGGACGGCTCGAAGGTGGAATTGCCTTTCAATTATAATTCGAGCTTCGTATATAGCTTCGGTATTACGCGCTACTTCAAATACGGACTCCACCTCAGCGGTGGCTATATTTACAGTCAAGCGACAGTGCCGACGCAGTATTACTCGCCTGCAGTGCCAGATGGGCGTCGCCACATTTTTAGCGTCGGTGTCGGGCAGGATCTCGGCAATTACACGTGGGACTTGGCATATCAGTTTACCTACGCTCCCACGAGAACTATCGACAACGGGACGGCTGCGGACGGAAGTTACCAATTCTCAAGTCATGCTCTCTCTCTCTCCATCGGGCTCCATTTCTAGTTCTGGTCCGCTTGCCGGAGATCGTCCGCCTTCCATGGAGGACGATCTTTCAAAGCCGACCCTTCTAATTGTGGATGATGAGGAGGGGCCGCGGCAGTCGGTAAAGATCATCTTCAAGCGCGATTACAACGTGCTGGTCGCCAATGGGGGGGACCTCGCTCTGGACCTCGCCCGCAATAACCGGATCCACGTCGCCATTTTGGACATCATGATGACCGGCATGTCCGGCGTCGAAGTTCTCCGCGAGCTCAAGCAGATCGACCCGAGCATCGAAGTCATCATGCTCACCGCCTACGAGACGCTGGAAACCGCCCGGCAGGCGCTTCGCTATGGGGCCTGCGACTACCTCAACAAACCTTTCGACATCCCAACCATGCGGGCGGCCGTCGCCAAGGCGGTCGAGAAAAACAAGCTCGCCAACGGTCTTCAGTCCTCCAACGAGCAACTGCTCGCTCTCCAGGCGGAAATCCACAACCAGAAGCTCGTGACCGAGATGGCGCAGACCAAGGGCGAAATCTACGCCAGCGTCCTCCACGACATCAACAGCCCGCTCACCGTTATCTCCAGCTTCATCGATATTTTGAACCGCTCCCTCTCCAGCGCGGCCAAGGTGGAAGGCGAGCAACTTGAAAAATTCCGCAGCGACCTGGGCAAGCTCAACGGCCAGGTCACCCGCTGTGTGGAAATCTCCCGCCGCTACCTCAGCTTCCTGCGCAAGGGCCCCGAGAAAAACGCCACCGCCAGCGTGAACCAAACCCTCCAGGACCTTGAGGATTTGCTCGACCGTCATCCCAACCGCAACGGCAACGGCTTTACCGTCCGCGGTCTCCCGCAGGATGTCTTCGCTTCCGTCAACGGTACCGATTTCCTGCAGATCCTGCTCAACCTCACCATCAACGCCCTGCAATGCACCTCCCAGCACCACGATGTGCAGGTCGAGGCTTCCATTTGCCACGAGCCCGTTCTCACCGCCTTCGAGGGCCGGGGCGATGGAGAGAAGATCCTGTGCGACGAAGGCTTCGTGGACAAGGTGCCCAGCCTTTGCGTAGCGATCAGCGACAATGGCCCGGGCATTCCTCCCGCCGTCATGGGCAAGCTCTTCGACACCACGTTCACCACCAAGGAAGCCGGCGTCGGCACCGGGTTGGGGCTTTCCATCGTCAAGCGACTGCTGCTCGCTTCGCACGGCCTCCTGCATGTCAAAACTCGACAAAGCGTCGGCACCACGTTTACGCTCTACTTGCAACTCGCGGACAAGGCTTGAGCGCGTTTGAGCCGGTCTTTGGCGGTTGCAAACTCAATCAAAAACCACTCCGTCATGTTCAAAGTCTTTGTCATTCTCCGCAAGAAAGCCGGACTCAGCACCGAGGAATTCCACCGCTATTGGAAAAACGATCACGCCAAGGTGGTCTCCAAGCTCCCCGGCGTCGTGAAATACCTCCAGCACCACGTCATGTCCTACCCGTTGCCGGGGTATGAAATGGCGGATGCCCCGATCGACGGCATCTCCGAAACCATCTGGGAATCGCAGGAAGCCGCCGTCGCCGCTTCGCAGACTCCCGAGATGATGGCCGTGTTCCAGGACGAGGCCAATTTCCTCGATCGCTCCAACCACTCTGTGCATCACCTCGTCGTCACAGAAAGCGAAGAAATCGTGTAAAAAAGCACTTGCAAAAAGTGCGGTCCCGCGACACTTTACCCGCCCTTTCCGATAACTCCAGCGTAGCTCAGTGGTAGAGCGATCGGCTGTTAACCGATTGGTCGTAGGTTCAAATCCTACCGCTGGAGCCATTCTCTCAAAATGGCACTTCATGTCAGAACGTGCCAGATTACGCCAATCCTCCTCATTCTCAGGCAATTGCGACACGAACGGTTTTTGATCGTCCGCGCCATGCGGTGACAGGTCGTGCCCCGAAAAGTCTGGAGTTTGTGTGTGTATTTGTGTGTGTTTCTCGGGGGCGGTTTCTACGTTCGAATTCGCCGTGCTTGTCGAGAGGGTGATGTGGGCAGGCTGGGCTTCGATGGCGGCTTTAAGTGGCAGGAAGGTCTCATCCGTGTAAGTCTTCATGGTGAGTCCGATTTCGCTGTGGCGAAGCATCAGCATCGCGACCCGCGGCGCAACCCCGGCTTTCGACAGGTTGGTCGCCAAGGTATAGCGCAGGGCATGGAAATCGAGCTGTCGACCGAGATCGTCCAAGTAAGGAACCCCGGCTTTTTTAAGATCCGATTTGAGTTTCCACATTCCAGCGATCGTCTTGCCCGGAAACACCGGATCAGATGATTGCGCAGTCGACGGCTTGTAGGCACGCAATTCGGCGACCAACTCCGGGTGGAGCGGGAGGGCGACTGTTTTTTTATTCTTGGTCGTCGAAGCCCGGACATGAACATAGGGTGACTCGATGTCGAGATGCAGATCGTCCCACACCAACGATTTGAGTTCCTTACGGCGCAAACCCGTGTGGGCAGCAGCAAGATAGCCGATCCGGCTTTCACCAGCGACTTCCAGCAGGCGGCCCAACTGGTCAGAAGAATAGGCGCGACGCTTGCGTTGTTCCTTTCCCCGACCATCCACCTTCGGAACATCCGCCAGCGGGTTGTTCGTGACGCGTTTCGTGAGCATCAGCCAGTTCAAAAGGCGAATCGCCGCATCGCGGTATTCGTTCTTTGTCTTCGGAGCACATGTTTGCCGTGCCCTCCATTTCAGGAAGGAGTCTGAAGTGATGTCTTTCGGGAACCCCCAAGAACATTCAGTGAAAAGCTTTTGCAGGCGCATTTTCAAATTGTAGCGATACTTCTCGCTGGTCTCCTCGGTCGCCAAATTGGCCAAAAAATCACCGAGGTGATCAGCTAAGGGGCGCTGGGCTGAGATAATTTCCAGTTTGGGTGGGATTAGACCGGCGGCCTCCCGCTCGGCCTCCCTGACGATGGCGTTCAACTTCTGTTCTGCCACTTGTTTATCGGAAGTTTTCAGGGCCACAGTAAAGATTTTGGCCTCGCCGTCCAAGCGATAGCGACCGCTGTAGAGGCGCTCCACCACTTTTTTTCCTGCTTTTTTCCGCTTAACGCGAAAGACGTATTTGATCATGGTGCATTTCCTTTAGCGAGCTCGCGCCTGGAGCAGTTGCGCCTTGTAGTTGTCCAAGTCGGACTGAAACAGTCGGCTCGACTTTCCAATTTTTACCGGTCGCGGCAGTTGCTCATTTGCTATGAGCCGCCAAACTCCGCGAGTGCTAATTTCGAGATCGTCTGCGACAGCTTTGATGCTGAGTAGACGTCCCAGGGACGACGTGGAGTCGTCTGGAGATAGGTTTGTGTCTTTAGACATGTATACCATATCTTCCAAATTCTCGAATGTGAAAAGTTGGTTCGTTGACAGGGAGATCGCCAACATATTTATGATGGTAAATTGAACTACAGATTTGTAGGAAGCAGATTTCGGCTGCCATCAAACGCGGCTGGTTGCAGGACTCAATCCGTTGGGATAAGAATTGGGAATGGCAAAAAAACCTGCAAAGAAGTCAAGCAAGGAGACCGAAGATGGTCGTTATCTCTATCTCCGTAAATTCCGTGGAAAAAATGCCGAGACTGTCGGTAAATATCCGGAGAAGGTGGCAAAAAATCGGGCATTTCGGCTCATTGATTGCACTGTCCAAGCATTAATCCAATTCCCAACAGTTTCCTCACTCCGACACAAGGTGTTGACCGGTATGCCAAAGCATGTAGCGGATTTTTACGGATCGTTTATCGGAGAAGTTAAGACAGCGGTTCGGACTCAAGATTTTTCCAAACTTTCAAGTTTGATTGAGGGATTGAAAACTCTGAGTAAGGACAAAGGCTTCCAAGATTTGATTAAATTGCAGGTGCCAGCAGCTGCGGGGGCAGCGACCAATGCGGCGGTAGAAAAAAAGAGGCTAATTCGGCTTGCTGACGGAACAGGTATTGATGCTTTGAGTCCGCTCGTTGAATCCGAGTTTTTCAAGCAGGAAACGGCTCGGATCGAGAATGATAGAATTGGTAATCCGCGGATGGATCTTCTCATTTCACTCACCAAAACTGCTGAGGAGTTCGCCGCACTGAAAGCCCAAGACCCTTCTCTGCTTAGCGCCGAATCGCATGACTGGGAAACGGTCACGAGATTTCGTCAGATCTGCATGGCACGATGGGAGGATGAGGTTCCTCCTTCTATAGGCGAACTCCAACGGCAGGCGGAGGCGTTGGGGCGCGTCTTTCGCCCCGGCAAACGTGGACGTAAGAAAAAAATCTAGGTGCAGTGATGTGTGTCACGACGATGGTGGTGGAGCGGAATGAATCGGTAAAGGCCGGAACGCCTGTCGCTGTGGGCTCAGTGGCACGACCCATTAATACAAAAATTACCTGTCCGACTCGTCCGTAAGTTTGCAGAGTGGCAAATTTACCTACAGAAATCAAGATTATGGACGGCACGGACGTTATCCAAGCGTTGTCGAATTGGTGTGCTCTACAGGTCCAAACAATAACAAGATCGTTCGTCAGCGATCTCTCAACTCTCCGCGAAATGAATCCCAAAGTAGTCTCAGATCCTCATCATCCAATGCCATCCCACGCCTCACGGGAGCTACTTTAAAAGCATCATCAAGTCGAGCGTTCTCGATGTTCATTGCCCGTCTGGTGGCGTAGGCCAGTGAGATGGTTCACTGAGGCTTGGTAGGTTCAGCTTTCGCCAGAATCTTCGCAACATTGCGGACTGGCTCCCAGCGTTTCATTTTCGAATACATCGCCAGACGAACCACCAGCACGTCACGATGCGACCATAGCTCGGGTGTGATGGCTTCCAGCTCATTGTTCGCGTCCTCATACATGCCCAACTCGACATAGCCTTGAGCAGCGGTTATGTGGCGAATGTCGGCGGCTGAGAATGAAATCATAGCGAGGCGATCCGGCTTTGCGATTACTAAAGTCGACTTGGTCTTTCTGCACAAGGCGACTGCATTTAGCAACTCGGGCCGATGCTCGATCATCGGTCTGGAAAATCTAACGCGATTCCGATATTACTGCAGAATCTCCCAACCAGGATGCCGACGAGTATTACGAAGGCGGCATCTGAATTTAAAAAGCGTATGATGGACGACGAGCTATGAATCAAATCAAGAGTGCATTGACCCGACTAAGAAATCGCGTGACGGAAAAAATCTCGGAAGAGCAGGATGTTCTTGGATTCGCGGGAGTAACGAAAGCTGATATCGTAGAGTACTTAAACCGGGCCTACGGCTTAGTGGTGCGTCTGGAAACCATGCGGGGAACATTCGCCATTGTCACACTAAAGCGCAAAATCATGCCGGCCTTGGAAGCCTGTAAGGACTCCTTGGACGCCGCAACAGCGGAGTCTCCCGACAGGGCAGCATTCGATCAGTTTCTAAGTGGGTTAACCAAGGTGCATGATGAGCTGTACATGACCTTCGTCGTCTATTGCAGTGACGGACTAAACTTGGCGGCTGATATCAGTGAGATCGAAACTTCAGTGGCAAATTTGAGGCAGGAAATGTCAGTGCTTATGCCAGTTGCAGAAGAAATTAAGGAAGCTCTTGCCTCGCTACAAGAGAACAGCGAAAAGTCAGTGGAAATTGTCGAAGAGCAAGAAAAGTCTCGAACGCAAACTGGTACACTTATCGCCGAGATCGAGAAAGCGAAGACCTCAGCGCTGGCTTCTGCGGAGGTGTTAACCAAATACGAGAACAATGCGAAGAACGAACAGGACACCATCAATTCTCTCGCCAGAAAAGCGTCAAAGACTGACCAGCACATCAAGCAAGTAATGGCAGAGGTGACGGAGAAGACGAAACTCATTGATGAAACTCTGACAAAAGCCACCGATGCGGCGTCAGAAAATGATAAGCAACAACGTGAAATCCAGAAAACTCTCGAAGCTGCTAGCAAGTATGGCATGGCTGCTTCATTCAAAGAGCGCAAAGGTGAATTACGATTGCCGATGCTCCTTTGGAGCATTGTATTCCTGATGGCGATAGCCGCCCTGTTCGCAACTGGAGTGTTATACATTGTCCCACAAATCAAGAATGGCGAGATTCCGAAACCCACCGACATTCTCATTAAATTGACGCTGATTTCTCCGCTAATCTGGCTGGGATGGATGGCAGCAAAACAATACGGCTACATCGCAAGGATTCGTGAAGATTACAGCTTCAAATATGCGAGTGCGCTGGCTTTTGAAGGATACAAAAAGGAAGCCATCGCTGTGGACGCCACTCTGCTGCGTGATCTTCTAAATGTAGCGACCAGCAACATGGCTCTCAACCCGCTCCGGATTTATTCTCACGATGACAACGAAGCCAGCCCCGTGCATGATGCTTTCGGCAAATTGCTCAAGCGAAGAGGTTCCTCAAGGACATCAAAGCCCTCGGGTAATGCTGCACAAGATCAACCGCCATTACCCGAGGTCGAGTAGCGCTCAAGCTATTGGTCGGATTTAAGTGCATCGAAGCAATTCCTTGGAGTGTGTGGATCTTCTTCATGTGGGCTTTGTCTACGGGCAAAGGTCCCTTTGCCCATAGACGAGGTTCATTTAGAGTCACAAGCGTTGGCCCTCCTTTTTTCCAAGATGTACGCAAAGTTGACCGCTTGAAAGGTCTTGCAAATTTACGAAGCTTCGGGTCGGCTTTGTTTTGGATATAGCTAATATGCTGAAAAGATTGAAAATCGAAAGGTTTAAGCAAGTTGAAAGCTTCGATCAAACTCTGAAACGGATCACCGTTTTGGTAGGGACAAATAATTCTGGTAAAACCTCAATTTTGCATGCGATTCATTCTGCTGTCGCGCTGGCTCAATCACGATTGCGTTTGAGCGATCAAAAGCCGATGTCGGAAGATGCCGTTAGTTTTACAATTAGTTCTGGTGAGGTTCTTTATTTACCGTTGGTGGAAACAAATTGGCTTGCTTACGGCGGAAAATTCACCCAAAACACTGGCCCTTTAGTTCACTTCTTTTTTGATGAAAATGAGGGGATTGAGGGTTCGGTTACAATTAAGCGCGGCAAGAATCGAAATTTGGCCGTCAACTTGCGAGGGCGGACGGTAATTGAGCGAATTGAAAAACTAAGTGAGCCTTTCAGCGTTTACGTTCCTGGTCTGGCGGGAATTGCAAAAAACGAAGCTTTCATATCGTACGGGAACTTACTCCGCTCGGTAGCAAGAGGAGATGCGAACTTAGTTTTGAGAAACGTGTTGTATGTTCTCCAACAACAAAATGACCAATGGGTTGCATTTGGCAACGCACTACGGGAGGTTTTCTCAGATAAGAGTTTGAAAGTACGATTTTCGCCGTCCTCTGACGATGTAATTGGGATATCAGTTATTCACCGAATGACTGAAATCCCGCTTGATTGCGTCGGGACGGGGTTCCTTCAAACTGTTCAAATTCTCTCGTACATATTTTTGTTTAAACCGTCGGTTTTGCTGTTGGATGAGCCTGACTCCCACCTTCATCCGAATAACCAGAGAACATTAGTCAATATCCTATGGCAATTGGCGTCTGACATTGATTTCAGGGTGATAATAGCTACTCACTCTCGGCACATTCTAGATGCGCTCCGCGAACGTGAAGATGTTGGCATCATTTGGATGCGGAACGGAATCTCGCAGAGCGGCTGTGAGCACGTTGAACTGTTGGCAGATTTGGGTGCCTTTGATAAGGCCGAAGGACTTCTGACGAAAGGTATTCGTTATGTTATTTTGACTGAAGATGAAGACACCTCATTTTTGAAGCATGTTTTACAAGCCAACGGCTTTAGCTTAGCTACATGCCAAATCTGGTCTTACAAGGGTTGCTCTAAGATTGATGTGGCACAAGCAATAGCGTCATTAGTAAAATGGGCTTCACCTGGGACAAAAGTTATCCTTCATCGGGATGCCGACTACCTTTCGGAAGGCGATCAGCAATATTTTCGCTCTAAAATGCAGGGCGTTGGGATTGATGCATTTTTCACACCTGGCGTAGACATCGAAGGATTATTTTGCCGAATAGAACATCTAAAAGAATGCAATCCTGTCGAAGCGGGGTCAATACAGGAAATCATGAATGAAGCTCATCTAGCTTCCCGCGAAGCCTTACGTTCCGCTGCATCGAAAGCTTGGGAAGAAGTCGAAATGTTTCGATTTAAAAATGGTCTTGCTACTCAAGGAAACGACGCAAAAGCGCCTTGGCTTGATGGATTAGACTTTACTCAGGAAAGGTGGATTCACGGGAAAAAATACCTTTCCTCCATTCGGTCTAAATATCAGCAAGCGCATGGTAAAAACCTCACTTGTATGCGTGCGACACAGCATCTCCGATTCAATGGGTTAGCGGATCTGGTGGAACCACTACCTGCCGCGCAAGCTGAAGTGGATGCCGGCCCAGAGTGAGAGCCCAACCCCCACGGTGTAAGTAACTGATCCAGTTGGAAATACGGTCATAACATATCTGCAATCTGTAGTGGCGGCTACAGTAATGTGTCTATCAAGCCCCGAACCGCACCTCCCATGATTGATGCAACTAATGGGTTTTCCAAGAGCTTGCGCAGCAATCCCTTGGCTTCTTGCTTTTCGTTTGTCGATGTTTGTGAATCCTCGATTTTTGAGATCAAATTCTGTAACTCGACAGTAAGGCTTTGATTGTTATGATGTCCGATTTGCCCAAAGTTCGAACCCTCGATGTTTATGTGCTGCGACATGTGTTGGTTTTGATTAATTTTTCTCACTGCAACTTCGACTTGAATCTCGAAGACGGACTTCAACCTACCATATACATCCTCAAGATAAGGTTCCTCTTTCGAAAATGGTCCACTCCCGATTTTTTTAACTTCATCGGAAAGAAGGCTCAGCAATTGTGATGCGTGTTCGTTAACACGAGCAGATACCGCCTCGGCATTTACGAGCGGTTCCGCAGTTTCAATAATCCCTAAAACACTTTCATGTGCATCACCGATTCTTTCCTTGAAAGCCTGAAAAAAGGCCTTCACAAAAATTCCGCGAGCGGCGTCACCTCGAATTCCTGTCCTGACCTGTTGCTCCAGCGCACGTTTCGTGATGGCCGACAGTTGGCTTGGTGTAATCTGCATAGTCAGCTTACAGGCGGACTCAATAAGTTCAAAGAATTTCATGAAAGTGGAGCATCAAAGATTGTCCAAGACTGTGAATTTAGCGCTTCCAAGCTTCGTGAACAGTTCGATTTTGTCCATGCGGAAAAGCGATGAATAGTACTAGATATGGAAATGTCTTTTTTGGATCTACTGCGGCCCCAAAACAGATGACAGATTGTTCCCTGTTGGAGCTGAATGTTGGCTCACCCCTTTTTACTGCGAAGACATCGTCAAAGACGGCTAGGCGCTTCCATTCCGTGCCATCGGCAATCGAGGACTATTCCACGAATGTTGAGTGATTGTTTAGAGGCTTCTGTGGCCCAGCTGGATACTTGATCCTTTGCTGCATCGAGGGTTGCCCATTTAACTCCGCTTTTCGGCATACCAAACCAGGAGATCAAATAAATTCCATGAGTCAAATTCTTGCGGCGCAGATATCCCTCAGCCAACTGGCTTTCGCAGGCGTCTGTTACTTCCGGATGAAGGCAGCGTTTTACCTCCACGACGACTACTAAACGCGGGCGTTTTAAAGCTGCGTTTGGAGGGATTTCGATCTTTAGATCCGTATGCCCTTTCCAACCGATTTGTGGTTCCCTATCCACCACAATACCAGCATCCCCTCTTAAATCCCGCTCCAGCCATTCTGCTAGATTTCTGGATACCTCTCGTTCTTCCTGGGGAATTCGACCGGGCTCACGCCAAAACGAGCGAATTTTTGGATAGGCCCCAAGATGCATCGCAGCTTGCAACCGTGAGAGGGAGGCAAGAACAGCCTCCTGCAATTCTCCTGCATCTCGCACCCGAATGGCACTTGCCGTGCGACCCATGCGTAAAATCGAAGCCGATGTTGGCTGATCGAGCAACCACTCAGTACGCAGCCGCTGATCAATCGCCTCGCGTAATCGCCAGCGAACCCATATCCGATCTTGAGCGGGAACCGACTCAGAGATGCGCTTAAGCTCTGCACATGATTCGGCAGTTCCTCGCTGAACCAATACTCCTATGCATACCCTTTGAGTATCTCCAACATGCTCTCGCGGTTTAATCGTGCCGCCCGTTGAATAATCATTGAGGGTACTGGGAGGGAAAAGATCAACGAGGAGCAAATAGAGGTCGGCCAACTGCTTATTTGTTAGTGCAGATGCCCAATCCCGAAATTCGTAATCCAGCCATCCGAGGTGCTCAACAAAGAATCGAATCTGCAATCCACGACGCGAATTCTTGAGACGAGCGAAGCTGGTCTTCCATGCTTCTTTGGGAAACGCCATGAGGCCAATGAAGGTAATCGTGCGATCAAATTTTCCAAATCCTTTGATGCGTTTACTCAGAACATGCCATAGCTCAAGGGCATCTTGTTGGGCCACATCCCGGAGCAGCATGATAGTGCGAAGCACTGTCCGCGGTTGTTTCGACTTGAGAGCACAAGTAGTCACCGCGTTCGTCAAAGCTGCATCCCAACATCTCTTAAATTGACGCAATGAAGTATGCTCGACGTTTTGAGAATCGCGGTAAGCCATTTCCTCATGTGCATACTCAAGGCAGACTCGTTGATTCAAACGATAGGCAAGAGCGGCGATTGCATCTAATTCCGGTTCGTTGTTGTAGATTCCATGGAGAATGGCACGGACCCACTTATCTCGTACGCTCTCACGCAAAGAGAGATTCGTCATCAACGACGAGCGGAGCAGCACAATTGCGTATACAGCGGCTTCGTCATATTCGAAAATCTTTCCAAGCTCTCGGGACGGCACGGGCGCTTCAAAAAGAAATTGTGCAGCAATTTTCCGAACGAGCTTTTTGTCGGCGGACGGCAAAACTGTCCAACCATACCAGGTCGCAAGATCACGAGAATGCGTGCCTTGAGATGATCCCGACTTTTCCTCATCGCTTTTCACGCGCCTCAAGACCAACGTAAACTTCGGCCAGTAACAAGCATGCCCCTTTCTGAAATATTCGAGGCATTTCGCGATTGTGAGTTGCCTCGCTGCTTGTTTTGCTTGTCGGCGAAGGTTTCGTTTATTCCACATCACCGACTGGCGTTCGATCGCTCTTCTTCTCCTATCGATTGTCTCTAATAGGCTGAACCTACGTGGTTTTGGCAAAAGCTTCTTCAGGGCGTCCACATTTTCGTAAGCCGCCACTAAAGCGTTTCGGAAAGTTGGTTTGATGGGTTGAAAGCTCAGACGTGCGGCAAGATTGGCCCACACGTTACGTTGTCCGCCTTTTCTATTGATCAAGCATTCCAAGATCCATCCGAGCTCATCTGGATTTGGCCAGAGACCAAACTGGAGAAATTCCGAAAAGTTTCCCTTCGATTTTTTCACGAACTCCTCAATTAAAACCCGCCGAAGCTTATTCTCTACTCCCGTTGAAAGTTTGAATGAGCGAACAGTTTCCCAAGTTTCGTCCCACCCTCGTATACGTGCATGGTAGCCAAGGAATCGAATACATGCCTGACGGATTCTTGGATCTTTGAAGTTTCGGAATGCGAGCTTCACCGCAGCATCCGCAATTTGCTTTAACGGACCAGAATCCTTGCCGCTCTCACCACGTCGATTGCAAGCGTGTAGTATTGGTAGTACGTCACCATCCCGGACCTTTGCTGGCAGGTAATGAGTCAGCGCCTGCCAGTAGGTTCCATAGCGATCATCATCTAACGGGACAATGTAAGAAATTATCGCGCGGACTGGTAAGTGGCGCGGCACTAGAAACTTCAACGCCTCGCCTTTGAGGTCATCATCTGGAGAAATATCCACATCATTTCGCAGGATGTTAATAAATCTCGCTTTGTCGGCAGCCGTTGCCATTTCACAGGCCGCATCGATTGCAGCGTTTCGTATGCTCACTTGCTGAGGATGTTCTAGAAGATTCCAAAGATCAGCCTTTAATGATTTGCATCGAGCAGCCCCGGCAAGACGAATTGCATTACGTCGCACCACCACGTTTCGTGCTTCATCGACAATGAAGGGCCGCAGTTGGCGGGCAAGCTGGGAGTGATGCAGCGATTTTAGAAACGTCTCACTCACCGAACTGTCGAAAGCTTCCTCGCGATCCATTTGGGCCAGCAATGCAGCAACCGCACGTTGCCTCGTCTTTTCATCCAGTTCAACCGCGTCAGCATCAAGGAGGAAACGTGGTTCCCTGGTCAAGAGGTAGGAGCAAAAATCCGGATGTTGGACAGCGATCCATGCAGACACTTCGCGGAACTGTGGCAGCAAAAAATCCACACCATCAATCCTTTGGGTGAGCAGACTTCGTAGCTGCGGAGTCGTGCATCGTTTAAGATATTCGGCAGCCATGAACTCGACCATAGCTTGATGATCAAATCCGAGCCTACCCGGCCCACATGCTACGAAATGGGAAGAATCCAAAGCAGCAAGCACATGAGCTTTTTCGACCTCAAACTCAGTGGTTCCAGCGAGTTCACAGCCCCCAATAATTTCGTCCACAGACAAGTCTAGTGCGGTCACTTGCCCGCTGTCTGCAAGTTGCACGTAACTTTTTCCGCTCATTAAAAGTAATGCTGCTATACGAGCAACCACGGCATACACTTGAGTCGCAGGAAATATGGGGCGCGCCGATCGTTCCAAGACTTCATGACGCTCCGGATCGTGTTCAACGCACATTCCAAGAGCAGCGCTCCCAAACAATTCGCCCCTACTGTCTGGCAATCGACGATGCTTCCGATATTCTTCTAAAAGCATTAGGAGGAGTTTGGGACGTCCAGCCATCCAGGCGACACGGCGTTCCGTGACAGCGCGGGTAAAGGCGTCTTCATTGAACCCACTTTCGTGAGCAGAGAGGCGGATATCTTTCCAGCGCAAGGGACAGAGCTCAAAAGCACCGCCACGTTCGGACTCTGGCCAAAGCGCAAAGAGTTCCTCTGCACGGCTATCTCGCCAATCGGCAACTCGTGATACTAGAATCACACGTGTTTGCGATATTGGCTCTGAATTCAAACATTGCTGAAGCGTACCGACGATCACCGGCAATCGTTGCAGCGCTTCGTCGAGACCATCCAGTATGAGCGTGATTTCTCCGTCATTTTGTCGTGCCTGCTTCCACTGAGGCGAATCAACAGTCACCCGCCAGATTTCCTCAGGACCGGCTATCTGACGTCCTCGCAGTAAAGCAATCAGATCGTTCGTTCCGGCACGTTTCTTGAGACAATTTACCCACTCTTCAACCGCGATTGATTTTCCCAGCCCAGGCTGGCCAAGCAGGGCGAAGCACCGCTTTGATTCAATTTGTTCGAGTGTCGCCAGAGAGGAATTGGTAATCTTGCCATACGTTTCATCAGGATCAGGCAGAATGCCGTCGGTTAGATGGAGCGTCAGTGGCTTTCCTGTCGCGCCTTGCAAACCGTAGGGAATCCAGAAACGTTTTATTGAGAGGCGCTTATTTCCGAGCAGCTTTGGCACAGAGAATTAATACCAAAGTAGCCAAGTATCGGAAAGCACCGCTTTTTGAGTTGTCATTGTTTGAACTCCCTGAGACTGAAATATCTGGCCTCCAAATGAAGTCGTTTTTAGCTCTTCTTTTTCTCTATCCTTCTCTGATCGTAAATGGTGGTGCAGAGCCGATTAAAGTTCCTGAGGCGCAAATTAGCCTCTACTTATCACCGGACGGCGGATGCACCGATGCCATAACGAGCGAACCTGGGAAGGCGCAGAAGACGGTTTGCTTTCAAGCCTACAGTTTCACCTCGACGGCTATCGCGAAAGCCTTGGCCTCGGCGCAGAAGCGAGGGGTGAAAGTGGTTGCCGTCTTGGACAAGCGGAACCGGACGAAGAACTACAGCAGCGCCGATTACCTGGCTAACGCTGGCGTTGCGGTCTTCATTGATTCGCAGCATGTGATTGCGCACAACAAGGTCATCGTCATTGACGGGCAGACCGTTATCACCGGCAGTTTCAATTTCACTAAGGCAGCCGAGACCAGCAATGCCGAAAATCTGCTGGTCATCCACGACGTTCCCCTGGCGAAGAGGTACGAAGACAATTTCAAGCTGCACCGAGGACACTCAGAACCATACGTGGCGAAGTAGCGCTGGCGTCTGCAATGACGATCAGCTTTTTACTAGGCCACTGTTTCTTTCGCGCCCTTTGTCCATTCTTGATTGGCTCGCCACTTGCTTATTCGAGCGTGGATATGTTTGCATTGCTCAAAGGTTGGTTTGGAGAAAAAGCGGTTCAGTTCGGTCTGTGGAATACACTCGATGCGAAGGTCTATCAGCGCATTCACGATGTAATTCTCCCCGCAAGCAACGGAGGAAGCACCCAAATCGATCACATTTACGTTTCGATCTATGGAATCTTCGTCATCGAAACAAAAAACCTAAAAGGATGGATTTTTGCTGATGAGCACTCACGGGAATGGACACAATGCATCTTTGGTCAGAAATACCGATTTCAAAACCCTCTTCATCAGAATTACCGGCATGTGAAATGTCTGGCCGAGAGTTTGAGTGTTTCTGAAGACCGCATTCATCCCGTGGTGTTCTTCGTTGGAAACTGCCACTTCAAAACGGGGAAGCCAAAAGGTGTCCTCACGAGCGGACTCACCAGCTACATTCGATGCTTCAGTAAACCGATGCTCACGATACGAGAAGTGGGAGAAATTATAGAAAAGCTTCGAAAGCAAAAGCGCGTGCCGACGATTACCAAACGAGCACATGTGGCATCGCTGCATGTTCGTCACGCGGGTAACAATTGTCCAAAATGCGGATCGCCGCTGATCGAAAGAATTGCTCGAAAAGGAGCTCGTTGTGGAGAGCGATTCCTTGGCTGCTCGACGTATCCGCAATGTCGTTTTACTCGGAGCGTGCGAGTCACTTAAGTGGAGTTGCTCTTATTCGACCAACGCAGCGCAGTTTTACAATAGCATCTGCCAGTAAGTTCCAAATTTGTTTCACGTAGTTATTACTCTCCAGTCGCATCTATTGGCTCAATTTTTGCATTTACAGTGATATGCTGAACACGGGGTTGATACCTAATCGAATACGAATATAGGCTAGTAAAAATGGGTAGTATCCTGCGTTGCGAGAAATGGAGGAATTAGGGTCAATGTCCCCACTCCTTAATCCTATGAAAAACCATCTTCTCTTAATCATCGCTATCATCAGTGTCGCATTTTCACAGCTTCTACATGCTGACCATATCGCTGAGATTCAGATCTCAGTAACTCAAGGTTCTATAGGGTCTCACTTTTCAATTTATCATGGACACAAAGATTTCACTGTGGATGGTCACTCGATTAACTTGCCGTTTACTTCTAATTTCACAAAAATTGCCAATAGAGATGACGACTCCACTCCGATTACTCCCGGAAATCCATGGGTAACTAAGGTTTCCTTCGCCGGTGGAGGGCGGTTTATTCTTGATATCTCCGACTGGCGCAATCACCCTTTCGCAACGGTGCTACTGAAGATTGATGGGCAAGTATTTTTCAAGGGAAGTGGTTCTGCAAACAATTATAAAGGCTGGACCGATAAGTATTTTGGTCAAGGAGTCCAACAAACTGACGATCGCGAGATTGCATTTGACCTTCAATGACGCAATCGCAAATAGCTAAAAAGAAAAGTGCCCCACCTGAAGTGGAACACTCTTCTTTGTTCCTGAATCAATTCAGGCCGACATGTCGATCTAGGAGCCCATGAAGAGCCTCAGTGCGTTTGGGGAGTTCACCCAGACTTCCGTCCTTCAGCGCAGCTGTGAATGCGTTAAACAGGCTCCACAAGCTGCGTTGTTGGAATTCACGATGACCAGGCTCACGCCATTGATGGAGCACCGATGGAATGAGGCGATTGCTGCAAACGCCGACATCCACTGCGCGAATAACAAGGTCATGCGCGACATCATCCTTCACTCGCTTGTCCTTGTAGGCATCGAATCGCGTCTGCTGGTCATGCCATTTACTGATGAGCTCGGTGATGCCGGTGTGGACCAACGCAGGCAGGTCACGGTTGATGAACCGGGTGTGACGTCTGGCCAATTTCACCTCGCCGCTGAAGGAGAGGTTGTCGCAGACAAACACGGAAGCACCGGCAACGACGCCAGCGGGAAACGTCTTGTCGTGGGAATTCCTTAGTCCCAGCACCCAGCAATAATCCTCGGGATTTTCGCCGTTGCTGATTTCCATCAGACCGAAGTAACGATTTCCGTCATGACTCAAGCTGTGGGCAAAAGTCCCAACGGTGAATCGGTTGGCGGAGAGTGCTTTCTCCACCTGCTTAATGAGTTGGACATGCGGAATGGGTGTCCACGTTGATGTGGCCGGTGGCGTTTGCACCAGCTCCACTGCACGACGTTCAACGTGATTGACCCCGCAATGGAGCAATAGGTTAGGGCGCTTTCGTTGCGCCGGTTGTTCAATAACCATAGGAATTATCCTTTCTGTTTTGGGTTGGGTGCTTCCGGCTCGATGAACCGGTGGCGAAAAAGACGGATGATGCCTTTTTCCACGTCATAGACGGTGATGCGCACCAAGGACATGCGACCGATGAAATCGAGCACCCTTCCACACTCCTGCTCGTTGATGGCGAGCATGGTGGAATAGGCCAGCTCGGCCACGTCATTGACATGCCCTGCATCGGTAATGAGTTGATTGCCGAAATGCTCTTCGAGCAATTCGGTGGCTCGATCTTTGTCGGTTATCAAGTCGCCCAGGACATGAATAACTGTGGCAATAATGGGGGTGTTACGAGACATGTGCAGCCTCCTTTCCAAATGAATGAGGGACGGACACAGTTGCTGCATCCGTCCCTCGTGTTTCCGTCGCCGAATGTTTTACAGCGAAACGGTTTTCAGTTTTTCGAGCGTGGAGCGAACGCTCTGCACTTCTCGATCCGCTGTTTTCCGTTCCCGCTGCACTTGCTTGAGCGTGTCGGTCAAATCATTGAGTCCACGAATGGCATCCCGATAGGAGCCCTTGATGGATTCGATTTGATCGAGCGCCGCTTCCAGTGCGGGCTTTGTTTCTGCACCAGGGTTGTCGGTAGTGACCGGCGCCAGACGATTGGGCGCAGGTAATGCAGTGATTCTTGGCATAGTGGTTTTCCTTTCTGTGGTTGCGTCGGCAACTGCGATTGCTGCTGACGTGGTGGATGAATCAGCAGGGCTTGCTAATGTTGACGCAGTTGATGGTGCCGATGGATTGGTGGCCCCCACGCGCACCGGCATGACGATGAGTTGACGGCCACCCTCGCTAAATCGAAGTGCCGACTTGGCATCGGTGATTTCGATTTTGGTGAGTTTGAATCCAAGGGCGAGTTGCAGGTGTTCACGCTGCAAATAGACGGTGACATCCAGTCCCTTGATCGTGGGTTCGGTAAGCTCCCAGGCTTGCCATGGTTCGTCCAATTTGGGCCGACCCAGCAAGCTCAGTTTTCCCTGCTCCACCTTAATCCCCATCGCCTGGCACCCACCATGGGGTGGACAAGGGATGCGCGGGATGATGTTGATGAGTGCAGGCACCACATCCTCGGGAATTTCGATGGTGGTGTTAAACGACGATGGCACCACTTGCCTCCAGTTGGGGTAGTTCCCCTCCAGTTGACGAACGATGAAGCGCCAGCGCCGGGTGCTGATTTGAATCCAGCCACTGTCCTGCTTGTTCTCCGGCGGCTGCACCTTGAGCTGCCATTCACCATCGTTATTGAATTCTTTCCACGCCAGGAATTTGTGGTCGGGCAGAATCAATGATTGAGCGAGTGGGAGATGGAAGGAGTTGGACGCATACAACTTGGTTCCATCGGTGCCGACAATTTGCTGACACTCCTGATTGGAGACATCAATGTAAGCACTTTGCAGGAGGTAACGGGCTGCGTCGGTGCTGGAACATTCCAGCGCACTCAACAATGCCGTGCGCACTTCATTGGAAAGTGAAATGGCTTCGGCTTTAATCCGTGGCACTGGTGGAAAATCTGCCACCGGCAATGACTCAACATGCTCCTCCTCGAGCTGATTGCCGATGGGGAATTGAACCAGGGCTTTGTCATCTTTGGCCGGATGGATGATGAGTGCTTCATCTTTTCCACACGCCTTGGTCAGACGCACCAGATTTTCATAAGACACCAGCACCGCGAACGAAGTTCCGCGTGAGGGTTGCTCCAGTCTCACCGTGACGAATGCATTTGCATCCGACGCCGTGAAGGTAATCCACCCGTCCTTGGTGCGTTCGATTTTAATGCAGCCATCCACCGGACGCGCCGGACGCTTGTTGACGACCTTGTTGAGCCCTGTGAGTGCCGGTTTGAGTTCGGCAATGGGAATTTGAATCAGGTGCATGAGCATGCTCCTTTCTATGAATGCAAACCGCCCATGCGTCTCCATGTGGAGACATCATGAGCTGCTGCGGGTTGGTTTGACTACGCCGCCGATTGAATCAGTTCGGCCTTGTATTTGAGTTGAGCCACCGTGCATTCACCCGGCTCGATGTCCTCCCGTTGTCCGAGATAGACCGGCTGGTAAATGGTGTGGTTGTTCCTGAACGCGTAGAGATATTCCACCTCCACCACGGCACCTACCGGTGGAATCGGTTGGTTCGGTGGAATGGCGACATTCCCCACGATGAGGTGCCAGGTATTTTGCCGCAGTTTCAACTCGACGCTGCGCTTCTGGTTGTGACTGCCTACGATGAAGGAGGCCGTCGTGGTGAACTTGCATTTAAGCTGATGTCCACCGCTGGCAGGTCTTCCTGGAGTGTAGGAGGAATGGATGTTCTTAAACACCACGCCCTCCTTGTTCTCCTGTCTCACCTGTTGCAACAACGCCGCCTTGGAAGCCACATCACACGCCGTTTTAGCGCAATGAAGGTGGTTCAACGCCGTGTTACCAATCAGCCGTTCCAGGGCCCGAATACGGTCCTTGAATGGACAATGCCGAATATCCGCGCCATCCACCAATAACAGGTCGAAGGCGATGAATTCATTTCCCACCTGTTCACCATCGAGGATGAATGCACCGGCGAGCGCTTCGACATCTTCCACCAATGGCACCGGCAGCGACACCACCAGACCACGACGATTGATCCCTTCAATCCCGGCTATCGTTTTACGAATGAGCAGACGCCGGCCATCGAATTTCTCCTGCATGGCAAACGCGCTGTTCTTAAGCAAAGCAGGAACGTCAGCCGCAGGAATGGGATTGCACAACTGTGGCAGCACTCCGCTTACGATGGCTTCGTGGTCGGTGTGTTGATATGGGATGCCTTGTTCGCCTTCGGTGTAACCTTTGGCTTTCTTCTCTTTGATAAGTTTGTCGTAGATGAGCTTGGCCGTGGTGTAGTCCACCGGGGATGGTGTTTTAATCCCAGTCTGCATGGCCGCACCACGACGACCGTAGGCGAAGGTGACGATGAATTGATGGTCCTTCGGCTCGATGGATGCCTGATAGACTTTGTCCGACGATCCCTGTTTGAAATACAAGGTGGTTGTTTCCATAGGGAAATTCTCCTTTCTGGTTGAGGTTTAGATTCGGAAGACGATCCGAATGAGCACGACGATGATGAAGCCAATCGCCGCGAGGATGAGGGCCAGGAGCGGCAGAATGATGAACTTGGTCAGGATCGCTGCAAACTGCCACAGCAACACGAGGAGGATGGGAAACACCAGCAACGCTGGAATCCCCAAGATGATTGCGAGCCGGGTGTTATGTCGCAACCATTCCCGCACTTGTCCGTTGGGTGAGATCCAGAATTCGATGCTCAAAATCGAATAACGAATGGATTCGGCCGAGCGGCTGAGTCCGTCCATCTCTTCCAAATCGGGATTTACCTGGGGACGTTCCAATGGGGATGGGTTCCATTTGCATTGAAACAACCGACGCCAATTGAATTTGCCGTGGTTATTTTCCATGACGCCTCCCTCTGCTGCCAATAGCTGCACCGATGAGCAAAGCGATGACGCATCCTATTCCAAGAATAAATGCGACCATCATCCACCCACCAGCGCACGCCTCCTGATGTTGTAGCTGTGATTGGAGCAGTGCCACTTGCCCATCGTCGTGGGTAAACCAGCCTGCGTGTAATGGGGCCACTGACCACAGCAAAGCCAGCAGCGCGAATAAGAGTTGAGAAGTTCTCTCCATAAGACCTCCTTTTGGTTGAAATGAAAAAGGCCAGCTCCCGTCGTGACGACCAAAGCTGACCTTTCAGATTTTGTTGATGTGCTTCAGCACCAAGCCCGACACGTTGCGTAGTGCTCACACGAGCCACACAAAAATGAAGGACTCGGCACCCAATCACGACGTTGAACGCCTTCCACATACGATTCCATGACGTGAAAGAGTTTTTTCTCCTGCACATCGGTCATTGGTGGAAGGGACGTTACGACAAGTTTGGGATTTTTGGTTTTGATGAGGTGATGCAGTTCAAAGCCCGATGCGGATTTACCCGTTGAGGCTTCATACAGCACCCCATAGGCGGAGATTTGCACCTCATGCAAATGCAGCACGGTGAATGGATCGGGAGCTTTGCCACTGGTCTTGAAATCCACCACCACGCCACCAGGTCTCACCAGATCAATGATGCCAATGAGATTGGGCAGGCCATGATGAAATAGATCAGCTTCCACGCTCACCTCCACCGCTTCGGGTTTTTCATCGGGTTTGATGGGGCCTTCCCGGAAATAGGTTTCCAGCAGCCTCCATCCCACCTTCTTTTCCTCATCCTCGTTGTCCTCCTCCCAATTCACGGGATGCTCCGCCTGTTCAGCAGCCCAGCTTTCCGTGTAAAGGTCGTGGAGTTGACGAAGGCTGAGGATTTCTCCGCGCCACCGGGCTTTGTTCCATTCTTTCAACACGGCGTGGTCACTACTCCCGACTTGGAGTGCTGGTGATTTGGGCGAAGCCAAACCCAGCACATAGCGGAAGTAGAATTTCAGCCGACATTGATGAAACAACGACAAGCGTGAAGCGGACACCGAAGCCATGAGCTCATCCAGGGTTCGTGGTTTGGCAGCACCGGATGGAACAGTGGTTGCACTCGCTTGGATCGTTGTGCTCATGACCGTGATACCTGGCGCTGTTGGTAACGAGCCCGCCCGTTTCCATTGGTTTTGCGCGGGTATTGCTCGAACAAGGCATCAATGAAATTGGACGCCTGCATTCGGTTCAATGTTCTCACGCCACCGCCAAACATTTCCACCGAGAGGGCTTCGATGTCAGTTTTGTTGGCGTTGTTGTCCCGCACGATGGTATTGATGAGGTCGAGCTGCTTCTCGCTGATTCCTGCATCAGACTGCCTTTGCTGATGACCGTTGCCATTGGTGCTGTGGCCGTTACGGCCGTTTCTAGGGCCATTTCCGTTGCTGGAATGGTGCATGCCGTAGCTGGTGGCATCAGGCATGTAGCCGACATGTTGGATTTCCTTGTCCACGGAGCTTTGGAGGAGCGCGTAGAGTTTGGAATGTTCTTCGCCCACCTGATTCACATCAGCCACTTCCACCTGCACGCTGACCGAGCAGCTATGTGAGGAAAAGTTGGGCAGGCCGAGTTTCTTCGAGTAGGTGATTTGCAATATCACTGCCATAGGATGGTTTCCTTTCGTTGGATGAAGGCACAAAAAAGCAGCTCGAAATGAGCTGCGGTTGATGCACCTGGGTTTTGAAGGACGATTTCGGGTGTTTAACTTCCGAAATCAGCGGAAAGGAGATGCAAAATGGTCTTCAACGTCGGGGTTGAGGACTAAGTATTCCTTTACCGTTTGTTATACCAGGAAAAGGCCGGAATTTTGGCTTCTGGAACGGACAAAACTGCAAAAATGGTAATTTTTTCAGATGATAATTTTCCATGCTTTGAAACTACCTGCCCGCCAACGCCTTCCACAAAAAAATTCTCGGAGTCTTCTTTTTTCATCTTCCCCTACTTTCTCTGTAGAGAGGCAGGAAAAAGTGGCGAATCGAAGTTGTTGAATCCTATTTTTTCGCGGATTGGAGCACGTCAAATATTCAAAAACATCAGGTCTCATGATAGCAACCGACGAGACAAATGTACAGGATTTAGTTCTGATCGCAAAAAGCGGGTGAGGTGTTACTGATTATAGTAACCGTTGCCTTGGTCGTTGTTCCCGTTATTTATACCTCCAAACTCCTGGTCAATTTTGTCTTCGATGATTCGGGAGCCGAGTGTCATCCCAACCGATTCCAATGTGTTGCCGATGTCCGAGTTGGTGATTCCATTCGTTTCCAAAACTTTCAGATCGCAGAACCTTTTCGATTCGAGATCAAATGTTGCTACGGCTTTCGTGTAGCCATCTTTGGTGATCGGACCTTCCCAGTAGAGCGTAAAACGAACCGCTATCTTGACAATATCAGCTGGATTGTTGCTTGGTTCGCCATTTTTCCATTCGGTAATCGTAACCTGGTGAACGGTAGCGCTTTTCGCTGTGCCCACAGGATGAATCGCGGCGAATACATTTTGCTTCGATTGTTCTAACCCAGGCTGAAGAACCTGCACGAGAGCATCTTCGATTTGCTCGGGCGACATTGACTGTTGGGCGTTCGATTGAGAGGTGTCGGCGTGCTGCTGTGGTTTCGAACCTGATCCCACACTCCAACCGATGATGAGGACGATCAATACAAGCGCAACCACTCCTGCCCCCATGAGCGCGAACAGCCACAAAAGAACCAAAGTCACCGTTCGAAATGCGGATGGATTCGGTTTAATGACAGGTTGGTCCAATTGAGCTTCCAGCGCAGGAATGTGGAATAGTTGCTCGCAGGTTGGACAGGTTGCGTCCATGCCTCGTGCTTCTCCGGATGCTTCGATATGCTGCTGGCAGTGGGGACAGGTTATTTTGATGTCCATACGGGGTCCTCAGGTTGTGGGAAGTCGGTTGAAAGTTCTATTCCGGCCCTGGAACCTTGAAGTAACCGAATCGGCCCTGACCATCTGCTATCACGATAATGTCCCCCTTTTTTGGCGTTCGAGGGAGCTCCATGTGACCAATTTCTAGAAGTTGCCCTGGAGCTACGGTGCTGGCAATTTGATGGCCAAACCCGTCGCCGTTATAGGCTGCCGTGATGTTGTTGACTGGCTCATGCGAGTCGTTCCAAAGTTGGAGCACCAATGAATTTCCAATGATGGCACTCCTCCATGAGGCTTTAAATGGCAGATGGTTTGGAAGAAGTATGCTCGGAAAATAATCTTCCAAGGTGTGCTTTATTGATACAAAAAAAATAGGAATTGCGACGACTACGAGGATAACCACGAAAACACCTTTCAGCGTTTCGAGCGAGCTCTTAATTCGAGTTGCAATCGAGTTCTCATCATTTCCAAGCATCGGCCAATGATATTCCATTTGCGGGATGAAGATCAAGGCAGAATCTTCCGCATGCGGAAGAAAAGCTCCTTCACTTTCACAGGATGCCCAACCCGCTGGAGAAAAAGTTTGCTGCCTTCCTTAAGGAGCGACGTGGGGAACAGCCTCGTGCTGCATTTTCTGGCAAGCTGGGCATGTCTGAGTCAACCTTGTTTCGCCTGGAGCAGGGCGAACAGAGCGCGACGTTGAGATTGATCTACGAGGTGACGAAAAGACTCAAATGCACGCTTCGAGATGTGTTTGGGGAAGATTGTTGATGAGGAGATTCTTTTTTAAACTTCAGGTTTCTATTCTACCGGACGTCACGGACGCTTTTTTCTCAATTCAATCCATAGGGAAAAATAAAAGTAATACATCAATGGGATTATCATCATTTCGTTTCTATGGGGGGATCAAGATGACGAAAACCCGTCCGTGGCGTCCGTAAACTGGGATTTTGGCTATCTCACGGAGAAATCATGGTTCGAAATCATTCGGCCCAGTGATGAAGTAGAAGACAGGAATAGCCCTGCAAGAAGTCCCATTTCTGAGCATCCATCGTGGTGTTTGGAAATGGGTTTTTTTGTGCCGTCGTCCGGTCGATAATTCACACGCCAGGATGCCTCTAGAAAATTCACAAATGGGCCTAGAAATATTCGTGTTGTTAAACAGGTGTTGATACAGCGGAGATGGGAGGCGGTGCGTTGTAGATGAAATCGGAGTGGCCAGTCTGTAACCATCATTCGAAAGTGATGTTCAGCGCCGTCTCCGAAAGATCGAGGGGATTTTCTGACTGGCAGCAAATGTGAATGATAGTGGTGATGAATCTACTCCGTACGTCTCGGACGCCGTTTTTCTACTCCGTTTTGACACTGCATCATTGCCGAAATCGTTTGGATGAGAGAACGGTGAGAGCAGCGAAGGCCAGCAGCAGAGAGTTGGGTTCAGGTGCTGGCAGCGTGTAAAGAGCAGTAACATCTGACTGGTTGAGTGCTCTGTTGCAAAACCGCATGTCATCGAGATCGACGTCTTGAAATCCGAGTGCAAAGTAGGTGTCACCGGAAAAACCGTAGGAGGCTGTATCCGTGGCGATGGGCTGAGCATCGATGTAAATGGCACGTTGATTGTTCGTCACATTGTAGGTGGCAACAATGTTATACCAACTGCCCATCTGGAGAGCATGATTCTGGAGATCAAAATCGTCACCAAAGAATGAATATCGAAGTGACTGACCGTAATCTGTGGCCAGATGCATTGATTGTCCGTTGGCAGACTGGTCACCAACCCGCATGATCCATACTCCATTTGAGCCGTCGCCAGCATATTGTTTGTTGATCCAGAGGGAAATGGATGAGGAAGTATTCGTGAGGTTGAGTCCGGTCCCAGTGATGTAGTCAGATGTGATTCCAAACGCCATGGCCCCCCACTATTTCCGAATCGATCAGTGCTTGGGGGCTCGGTTCCCACAACCGTTCCATTCAAATTATTTCCGCTGGAGTCGAGTGCATTCCTATCCCGTTGAACCACTTGCTTGAGCTTTTCAAGGAACACAAGGCCAACGAACTTAGTATGCGTGGTCTTCGGCTAGACACCAAGCAGATTGAAAGGCTGGTTGCTGAGAATCCCGGTAAGTTGTCGCTCGGTGGTAAAGGGGCTTGGCCGGTAGTAAAGCTGAAAGTCTGACTAAGTTTATGGAGAGGTTGCCTTGGCGTTGTCGAGTAGATTTCTCAAACCCGGATAAGAAGTTGGAGAAATGGGATTTTGTGGAAGAAAACGAATTATCTCGCCGATTGCCCTTGCCCCGGCTCCGTCATAATCGGTGGTGAACTTCCTGAAATCATCCCCTGCGTGTTCGTCGGCGTGGTCACTTACAACCCGCCAGCAGTAGAGAGGGACCTTAAAATCAGCACATGCGGCGGCAAGTCCATAGAGATTCATATCGACTGTATCCGCATGGGTGAGATCCTGAATGCGCTGACGAAATCCGGCTGAAAGGACAAAGGTTTCTCCTGAGGCGACATCCCAATCCGGCAGATTTTTGAAGAGGGAAGGCAGATTTATGCTATGAGGGGGAACTGCAAGCGTTTGGATGGCATTCGGAGCCAACACGAAACCGGTGCTGTCCTCTGATCCATGTTGATAAGCAAAGATCTTAGAAACTTGGAACCATTTTCCGATGGGAGCAGAGTCAGAAAGGGCTCCCGCAGGACCTATGGCAAAGGCCATATCACAATGAAATTTTGAAAGAAGGGTATTGGCAGAAAGCGCAGATTCAACGGCACCTGAATTCATTTTACAGGTAAAAATTCGATTTGAACCAATGGTCAATCGTGCGATGACATGAGAACCAACTTTTACTGATTGACCACCCCGATCAGCCATTGCCGCAAGAGTGCTATAATCCTTGTCCAAGGCATAAAAGAATGCGACATCGGCTGCGCAGAGCTTGGTCGGAAAAAATATCAAAAAAGATACAAGCACCCATATTAAAGCAAAAACGCAACTACGCTCCTTTGCGAAATCATTTAGCAAGTATCTCAGATTAAGCAGGTTGCAAAAATTGTATTCATTTCAAAAAAGTTATTGTCCGGATGAAATATTTTTGTTCTTTTAGTAAAGAAATGAGCGGATGTGCATCAGTAAGCCGGAAACATTTTCTTAAAGTTACAGGGATTTTTGCGGGCCTGTCACTGTTAATCTCGGCTTCAGATCTTGCCAAACCGGATGCAAAGAAAAGGACTCTTTCGAAGAGTTCGAGATCGCAATTCAGAATTCGCGCTTTGCCCGGGAGGTGTTACAGCCCTGCATTTTTGAAACTTTGCGAGCGAGGAGTTTTTGCAAGTGTAAAACAGGCGGTTCGAAGTGCCCGAGGTTGTCGGCAACCGTTTGAGGTTTATTGCGAGCCTTTGAAGGCTTGAGCCGTCTGTTTGAGTATGTTTTGCCGCGAGTCCGGGTCAGAAGATTCCGGCAACCCGGCGTGCCCGGGGGAGAAATCCCCCGGGTCTTATTTTTAACCTTGGGTAGAGACGAAATATTATGAGTGCTGGATCGTATCGGAAATCAAAGCCTTCCAATCTGCCGGATCGGGATTCATTTTCCACGCAACTCAGGTCGGCGAGAAATCTGCTCGAGCAAAATGACTATGCGGACGCTTTGACCCTTTTGAATACCCTTGCGGAAGGGACCAGTGACCCACTGCAACAGGCTCGGGTGCTTGCGCTGGTGGCCGACTGCCAGTTTCGCCAGGGAGAAACGGATGACGCTCTCCAGACCTATCAACAGGCGGCTACGTTAAGTTCGAATGATCCGCTTGAATGGCTAAGACCAGTCGTAGGACAGTTGATCGTCTTGCTTTCCGATGTCCAGGTTTCTACTGCACAAACCGTTGCGGCGGCTGCGGTTCAAACAGCACAGGATTTTTGGACGGCATATCAGACCGCACTGACGCAGGCAGCGCAGCAGACTAGCAGTAGTGGTAGTGCCATCGTGCCTCCCGAGCCCTACTCCCCAGATGAAGTCATGGTTCGGATCGGGAACCTCTTTTTGAATGAAGGGGAAGTGGGCCAAGCCCAGGGTTTCTTCCAGCAAGCTGTTGATTTCAAATCAGGGTGTGTGAAGGGACTGATTGGACTGGCTGCTGTGTCCTTGCGAAATGGAGATTATCCCACCGCAATCAGCCAGGCTGGGCAAGCGCTTACGTCCGGGAGTTTTCGAGCCAAGACCTTGGGGGCTTGGCCGGTGCTTTTTGCGGCTGCCCGTCGTTCCGGAGCCGTGGTAGATTCGTCTTTGTTAGCCGGTGCCCAAAGCGCAACCGGTGGCGTGAGCGCAAAGGCTGCCTTGTTGATCGCCCAAGGATTGCGTGATCTCCGGGATGCAAGGTGGAAAACAGTGGCCTCGAACTGGCTTTCAGCGAACAGCAGTGCGAATCCCATTATCGCGGCCGAATTATGCAAAATCCTCTTGGCTGATGCGCGCCTGAACGGAGATTCCACCGGAGTGGTCACTCAGGCCAACGCTTTATTGAATGTCGCCGAACTGGCTCCGGCGGAGTTTTTGAGTGCGGCCCGACAGAAAGTGCTTAACGCCTTAAAAAGCGGGCAATCAGCAGGCACGGCCAGTCTGCTCAATCAGGCCGTGACTCGTTTCGGAATGGCTGGGAAGGCTCGCATTTTGCATGGGTTGGCGCTAGCGATAATGGGAGGTGGACATGCAGACACGGCGATCACCCTGTTGAGCCAGGCGCAGAGTCTGGCGCAGAGCGGCAGTGCGCAATGGTGCCGGACCACTTGGGCACTCGCCAAGCTCCAGAAACAACAGGGCAATTATACCCAGGCAGCAAGTTATTACAGCAGTTTCATTTCTGCCAGCAGCGTTCAAAGCAGGCCGCGGCTTTACCTCTTCGCGCAGATCGAATGGGCGCGCTGCGTGTTTTTGAGCGGGCAGGCCAGTTTGATTGACGCCGCCCAAACCCAAATCGCTGGAATTGTCGCTCAAATCTCTGATTTTGAAGTGGCGCTGGATGTAGCAAGGCAGCTTATTCGGGCTCCTTTGGCTTTGAAGCCCTTGTGCAACGCCTTCCGGCAACGCGGGGAAACTTTGGCCACCCAGGCATATGACAATGCCGTCGATGCCTATAGCGCAGCGACGGTTCTTTTCAAACTCGCTCGGCGAAAAGCAGATTTTGGCGATTTCGATGGCATTATTGCTGATTGGAATGGATTGAATTCCGATACAAGGCAATGGCTGTGGGGAACGAACGCGACTTTTTGGAATTATCTGGGCATCGTGTTTGATGCCATGCGGACCCAGAGTGATGCCGCCGATCTTCAATCTCTGGCCTCCACTTATTTAAATGATACAGCTACTCCCGCCGTGGGATTTGTCATTCTGGGAGTTCGCTATGGGGTGTATCAAGTTATGCAGGGGCAATATTCGGCTGCGTTAGCATTGTTTCAGAAAGTGGTCCAAAGTTCTCCCGGAGCCGTGGATTGTGCCTACGCCTATTACTGGCTGGCGGTGTCGCAATGGCAGAAAGGGGATCAAGCAGGAGCGCAAATCCAAGCCACCTCCATTCTCCGTGTTTTGGGAGCCCGCCCTGGGATGGCCTGGCAAAAAGCGCTTGCGACCTCGGCTCAACTGTTTTTGAATAATCTAGTGGTGACAGATCCCACGGATAGCGCCAGTCAAACTCAGTTGGATGCCATCAATGCCGACCTTTTGAAGCTGTCATAACCACTTATGCGAAAGTTAAAGCAGACCTTCATTCAATCCGCATGCCTTTTGTTCATCGCGGCAATTTCTACAGTCCGAGTGGGCGCGGCCACGCTTACCATCACCAGCAGCAACGGTAACCAAGTGCAGGCTTCAGATCCAGACGCATATCTTTATAATAACCAACTATTCATTTCGCCGAGTTTGCACACTTTTTCCGTTACAGCCACGGCCAGCACCGGATGGCGGATTTACCGGATGTTATACTGGACTAGTTCAGGCGTATGGCTGGCCTTCGATCTCCCCAACCCATCTGGGAATCATACCACTTGGAATTTTAGCTTTACCTACGATTTTAATTATCTGCGTCCATCCTTTGCCAGCGCCGCTTGTTTCGCCACTTATCGCACTGACGCAAGCGGCACCTACGATCTTACAGAGGAAGTGGATATCCCTTTAAAGGTGGATAGCGACATTGATGGCGATGGCATGGCCGATTGGTGGGAATTGAAATACTTTGGCACCCTCGGTTACGGTGCCAGCGATAATTACAACGGAGATTACTTGACCAATCTTGAGGAATACCGCCTCGGGCTCAACCCCACACTCCAGCCGGGAAATTGTCGGGATGCCGCTTTGGTCGGGTTGCAAGTGTTTACCGTAATGCAATAAATGTATGCCTAAAGGGAAATTATTAATTATATCATCGATTATTTTCATCTCCATCTTTCATTTCTTGCATGCCGAAGACGAGAGTTTAGCAAAGATTGATGCTAGTGAAATAGGTAAGATTTATCGTAAATTACAAATAGCCAACAGAGTTGGAGGCAATGACTTCATACTTTTTCCTACTTGCATTAGCGGAAAGACAGCTCCTCCATATCCATCGGATACATTCTATTTATTAGATATGCAGGATGATGATAAGAGTATATCTATAGTTAAAGACATCTACTATAGGGTAGGTGGTGCTTGCGTGCAATTCTTCAAAGAGATTCCCACTCATTGTAATGTAGAAAGTCATCCTGTGTCATTTTATTCCGGCGATGATCTCGCTTCACTTTCCGGAATTTCTAGCATGACAGATATTAACCAAAGTAACTTTCACACTGCATTAAGTGGAATTTATCAATTCGTAAATCAGCTTCAATATTTACATGTATCATATGTTAATTTTGGCGCAGCCACCTACGGTCATTTAAGATATGCTCGAGACGAAGATGGCAATCTGACAGGTTACTATGTTGAGCCTGGCTCAGATGACGACGTCTCTACATTGGAGAAGTATGAGCAATGGTTTAAGAGTCACTTTGACAAAGATCCTATTCCAGCTCCCGCAGGTGATATAGGCTATGTCGAAACAGGCGCGGAAGATGGTGCTGGTTTATGCTTTTCTGGATATAATTCATACGCATCAAGTCTAACATATGACAGAACCGACCTATACAACAAAGCACCTGAAATAGCACAGCAAGTTAATGAAACTGTGTGCATAGCAGCGTTTGGCTGGTATAATACTTGGACTCCAGGAAACTCAGATAGCAGTGTTGAGCATGATTATATGAAACCTCCAGGGATAGGTAATAGCTTTCCCTATCCTTGCAACCTCGATTATTTTGAATATTATACTTTCCAAGGCTGTGACGCTCAAAGTGCACCAGCATTTAATTTCACAGATCCAGTATGGGGATCAGCTACTTATAGTGGAGGAATTGATCAATTTTTCATCGGTGACTATTGCGATATTACTAAAATCCAAGCCACTCCAGACAGTAAACAGTGCTGTAGCTGTACTTCAGTTTGCGTTCCCGGAGGAACAGACGTTCATAGTGGCAGTTTGCACATGTCAGTGAGTTTGGGGGCCATTAACGACGATAACGATGCAGGAGGTATTTATTTGGATACGACAAGTGCCTCTCCTAAATTGAGCAATTTAAGCAGCTTGAATATTGTAATTGCCGCTGGCGTCACTTTCCAGAAAGACAGCTTTGGCATTCCAGAATCTATTGTCACTCCTCTAGTGAATGTGGCCTTCCAACAACAAAGCACGTATTTATATACGATCACCTTCTCGCATATTGGCCAAACCACCCCGTATGAAACTATTACGGTTCAAAATCCCGATACCTCAGGTGCAACCTACAATCAGTTAAAAATTACTGTGGCGAGTGATGGTGGAACGAAAATTTACAACTGCACCAATAATACCTCGGCAACTGATTCTTGGGAAATTGCCACAACGGAAGCCGATTCGACGGTGGATCGGGATGAATCTATCGCTACCACTTGGAATTCTGATAATACGATCAAAACCGTACTGCAAAATATCTACGACAGTCAGCATCACCTCACCAGTTCCAAGCAAACAGTATCGCAGGTGTTTTCGTGGGGAACGGAGGAGATTTCGGAAGCACTGGATCCATCGGGGGCCAATCTGCTCACCACTTGGAGCTATTACACCACCGCAGGCACCGGTGCCGCAGTGGGGCAACTCGAGCAAGTCACCTATCCTTCAGGAAATTGGGAACAATACACCTACGACACCAGTGGGCGCCTGTATCAGAAGGTTACCCAGTACAAAAACAATGCCGCCCCTGCAACTCCGTGCAGTACCGCTTCCGACAACCGATGCGAAACTTATACCTACAGCTCAGATGGCACCACGACCACCGTCGTCACAACGCTGGCTGGTTCTGAAGTCGGGAGAACCTATTCGGTAACCACCCACGACTCCTTAGGAAACTCCGTAGCTCAAGAGATCGTCTGCACCGTGCCAGGAGCGGCCCAAGGTGACAGTTCAAACCTCGTGACCACCACGATTCGAGAGCCCTCGGGCTTATATCGCACTCTCAGTGTGAAAAATCCGAATGGAACGATGACTTTTTACAATTACACTGGAACGACTACCACGGTGAGCACCGGTGCTCCCAACTCTACCGGAACTGCCATTGTTGACGGCACACAGACGGTCACGACCACCGATGGCTTTGGACACCAGGCCAGCCAGACGGTGACGGACATCGCCTCCGGATTGACGATCAGCAGCGCGACTACGACCGAAATCGACTCCTATGGCCGTCCAACGACGATCACTTACAACGATGGGACGACCGAACATACGGTTTACGGTTGCTGTGGCGTGGATTCGCAGACGGGCCGGGATGGCATCACCACCAGCTACGCATACGATGCGCTGTCCCGGGTTCATAGCGAGACCCGTAATGGCATTACCCAGATCTACACCTACGATCCCAATGGGAATACCCTCAAAACAACGAAAGTGGGAACCGATGGCACTACCCAGATCGTGGAAAGCCAGGCAACTTACGATTTGGCCGGACGCCAAATTACGGCCAAGGATGCCCTCAACTATTCCACGACTTATGCCTACAGCACGGATGCAGGCGGCAATCAGGTCAAGACCACTACCAATCCGGATAACTCCACCATCGTCGAGACGTCTTACCAGGATGGAGAGCCTTACAGCGTGGGCGGCACGGGAGCCCGGCCCAGCCAGCACGCTTACAGCACCGCTTCGGGGCAGACGATCGATGTCGAGACCCGGAGCAGCGACAAGTTTAATGCCATCACGGTGAATACGGTAACCGACATGGCTGGGCGGCAGATTTCCACCACGTATAATAGCAACACGGCCGCGACAGTGAGTTACTCGGCCTTGTCGGGTTATACTCCCACCGGTGCCTATCTGGGACAGGTAGTTTCCCAGACCGATGCCGATGGCGATGTCACTCTTTATGATTATGACAGCCAAGGACGGCAGAGTGTGGTCTGCCGCGATCTCGACTCCAGCGGTGCTGCTGGCAATGGCGCGATTGATTACGGGGGCAACGATCAGATCACCAAAATGACCATGACCTATGTGACCGATCACAGTCAGGTCGTCCAACGCACGGAGACCGATATTTACGATACGGTTGGCAGCAGCACTCCGATAGTGGCATCGGTGGTTGAAACGACTCCGTCGGGCGACGAAAGCTGGTCCACTAGCTACGGGCGGACAACCCATCGGCTTACCACCTATGGCAGCGGCAGCACTCGCACGGAAACGGTCACCAATCCCGACAATAGTTCGGTGATCAACCATTACACCGGCGAATTTCTCGACTCCACGACGATCAAAGACAGCACCGGAACAACGATCCGCTCGGTGAGCTATGCGCCGGATATTTTCCACCGCGTGCATACCAGCACCGAAACTAAAAACGGATACACCTCCGCCGCGACCACCACCACCACCACCTATACCAACGCGGACCAGATTTACACCGTTGCTCCTCCTGTTGGAGCCCTGACCAAGTACGCCTACGACTGGCGCGGAAACAAGTCGCTGGTCACGCTGCCGGATCTCTCGACGACGAGCTATACTTATTACCCGTCGGGCGATTTACACACCGTGGGCGGCTCGCAGACGTATGCCCTCACTTATACCTACGACACCCAAGGGCGTATGGCCACGATGATCACAGCCAAAGGCACCACTACTTGGACCTACAATGACCCAAAAATGGGGAATCTAAGCAGTAAGACGGACGCATTGGGGAACGCTGAGACCTATACCTATACGAATGCCGGAAGGGTCCACACCTATGCCAATGCAAACAATGTGACAGCCACGTATGGATATGATTATGCCGGCAATCAGTTGAGTGTGAGCTACGGCAGCAGCGATCCGGACAACATCATCTATACCCGCGACCGGCTGGGTCGGATCACGACGGTGGCGGATGCCGTGGGCTCGCGGAACCTGGCCTACACTTCGGATAGCCAGTTACAGGACGACACCATGACCAGCAGCACGCTGCTTTCGGGGATTCATGTTCACACCGGCTACAATACTTATGGCAACCGGCAAACCTTGAGTGCCGATCAGTCGGGAACTACGTTTTTTTCCCAAGGCTACAATTATGACAATGCCCAGCGATTGAACAACGTCACCAACGGCTCGCTTTCGGTGAATTATGCCTACGAGTCCAATCAAAATCTACTGCATAGCACCACGTTTGTCTCCGGTGGCACCATGGTGCTGACCTCGACTTACAATCACGACAAAGTAGATAACCTCACCAGTGTCACTAATGTTAGCAATACCGCTGGTACGATCTCAGGACTGAGCTATGGATTCGACGCCCTAAATCACCGGGTAGTTGCAACCCAGAGCACGGATGGCACTTATTGGAAATACGACTATGATTCCGTTGGTGAAGTGATTTCGGGAAAGCGCTATTATTCGTCGGAACCAATGCCGGGCTACAAATTCACCTATAACTACGACGGCATTGGCAACCGCACCTCTTCCTCGGGAGGCAATGGGCAGCCGGTCACCTATTCCACCAACAGTCGGAATCAATATACTCAGCGAACTGTTCCCACTTGGCTCGATATCGTGGGCCTCACGAACACGAATGCGGTGGTGAGTGTCAACAGCGCTCCGTCCACCCGCTCGGGTAATTGGTTCTACTACGGAGTTCCGGTCAAATATCCATCCAGCAGTTCGGCGGCTTATCAGCCAGTAACGGTGGCCGGTGAACTCGCGAATGCCGACGGTGCGGGGCATGCCGCCTGGCTGGTCACCAGCGGCCACCTGCTGGTGCCGCACGGGCCGGAGAGCTTCCAATATGACAACGCAGGAAACCTCAAGCAGGACGGCCTCTGGAGCTACACTTGGAGCTCCGCCGGGCGGTTGTCTCAGATGAGCAGCCTCACCGCCGTGCCCGATGGGGCGAAGCGGAAATTGACGTTCGGTTATGATTATGTGGGCCGCCGGGTGCAGAAGGTGGTCTATCAAGAGCCATTGACCTCCACCAGCAGTGTGGCTGCCTTTTACAGCTTGACGGATGCCAATACCCAAGGGAACTGGCAGGGAACCTATGGTCAGGATGGTTACTATCTCTACGGCGACAGCTCGCATAGTTATTCTAGTGCTCCGAGCTATGCCACCGTCTCGGTGACGGGAGCAACGGCGGGCACGTGGAGTGGCTCGACGACGGATCCACGCGCCATCCTGCCCCCAGGGGGTGGCACGGGCTCAGCGGGACTGCTCTACGGTGGCACGATCTTCATCGACGTAAATATCACCGATGGGCAGTCTCACTGGGTGAGCATGTACTTCTTGGACTGGGACATCAGCCTGCGGCAAGCCTTGGTCTATGTCTATGATGGAGGTAGCGCAGGAACACTGTTGGATACCGAGCCGATCAGTGCATTCTATTCCGGAAAATACCTCACTTGGGGTATACGAGGGCACGTAAAGTTCGTGATCAAGAACCTGTCACTCAATAACACCAACGCCTCCGTCAGTGGCCTCTTCTTCGATAGTGGCGAACGCAAGCTCAGTGACACCCGCTATGTGTATGACGGCTGGAACGTTATTTCCGAACTCGATGGCAAAAACTCCAATGCCGTGAAGCGCACGGAAGTATGGGGCAATGATCTTAGCGGTTCGCTGAAAGACGCTGGTGGAGTGGGAGGATTGCTGGCAGTCAATGAGTCGCTTCTCGCCAATGCGGGCACCTATTTGCCCTGCTACGATGGCAATGGGAATGTGGTGGCGATGGAGAACACTTCGGATGGTTCTATAGCGGCACAGTATGAGTATGGACCATTTGGGGAGGCAATTCGAGGCACCGGAGTTTACGCAGCAAACAACCCTTGGCGGTTCTCGACGAAGTATGATGATTCGGAAACGGGGCTCCTCTATTATGGAAATCGATATTACCAATCTTTGCAAGGCAGGTGGATATCGAGAGATCTTACTGAGGAGGCTGGTGGAGCAAATCTTTATTGCATGCTCAACAATGATTCCATCTGTGGAATTGATCTCTTAGGAAATGGGAAGACGGTAGAATATAATAAGAGATTCGATGCCTATTTGGAGTGGTTTCCCGAACAAGGCACGGGCGAGATAAAGATACTTGATAACAAGGTAGAGGTGATGAGATTTAGATATAGTGCAGAAAGAAGAGAAATCACCCAGATTTTAACTCATGGAGGATCATCTCTGAGGGGAATCTCTGTCTCAGCAATGAAAAAGATAGCCCCTCAAATTCAAGAAAGCTTGAATCTTATCGTAAAGAGGGTTGGCGGTCAATGGTTGGTAAGTAATTTGGCAGACGGCGGTGCAGGTATCGTAGAAAAGGGAGCTGCCGGGAGAATTTCAGCGTTTTTGGGTGGCGCTACTGTATCAGCTATATTGTTTGCCATGGAGCCAACTGCACTTGGAGACGATACATTGGATTTTTGGAATAGACCATACCAAGTGACTTTAAATCTAGGAGATAATTTTTGGGACGTATTCAACACAGAGGGAGTTATTCCAGAATTGGCTCCTGATGTTACAAAAGAACAGCTTAATCAGATTAAGTTTAATGCACATGCTTGTCATTTTCTATTGAAAGCAAGGGCTGCCTATCATCCATAAAATATGAGTCTTACAGAAAATACTATTTGTAAAATTATAGGGCCACAGGCCTTAGATGTGTTCAATTGCTTGAATGATTATTTCCTGAAATCTGGTTCTAAAAATAGAAATTCATTACTGGATAGTGAAAATTGGGATATTAATGCATCTAATGACATTGAGCTTAAATTGCAGAATATTTTAAATTATAAAAGAGACCCAGCGATGGTTTATCGCGTTGAATACATTGATAACTATTCAGTGGGAGGGGATGCTCTTCATCATATATATTGCTCTAATCTGGAAATGCATAACTCGCTTTTTAGGTTTGTATCAACACCACGATTTTATGTGCTTTTTTTTCTAATGAAAAATAATCAAAGTGAAGAAGCTCTTGAAAGGAAAATAAGTGAGATATTTATCGATTCATATTCGACGAAGTGGTTGCGTTTTAATTTATTAGAGGCATGCCTGCAATGGCGCAAAGTTAATTGCCCATCACTCATTATTGCAGCCTCTAAAGTTCTTGGCCCAACTATTTCAGATCAAGACGTTATTAATAATTTGGGAGATTGAGTTTGCTATATAAATTTAGATGAGGGGTATGGTAATTTTTTCCATCTAGGCATGCAAAAATGATTATAGGAGCAAATTCACTTATTCCATGAATTAGTAAGATTTTCATAAATGTGATGAATTCTCGTTATGACAACTTTTATCTTATTTCGTGGTGGTGGTGATAGAGAGAGAAATTACTTTATTTTCATTGAGAATTTTCGCATGTAACATAGGGTTTTCCTATAGAGGCGAGGGACTCCTCCCTGCTCTAGATGTTTAAGGTGCAACGGATATTTAGACCAAGGTTGTGTCTTAGTGGTTGATTGAAAGTTGCAGTTCAAAGTGGGCTGAGGCTTGGCAGCCCAGGGCGGAGTGGTGGCGGTGGGAGTTGTAGTAGCCGTCGATGTATTCGAAGAGTTCGGTGCGGGACTCTTGGAGGTTTTGGAAGCGTCCGCCCTGCAGCATCTCCTTTTTGAGGGTTCCGATGAAGGACTGTAAACGACAAGCCAAGCACCATAGGAAAGGGATGGTCGTAGGTAGGTTGAGTCGTAGCATAGGGGAATGACGGAACGTAGCTATGAAGCGAAACGAGAAGCGATATTGAAGCGGGATGTGCTTGGGCGAGTGCAGACGAGCCGGGAACGGCGGGAGGCGATGCTGGATGAGTATGAGCGCAGCGGGTTGAGTGGGCCGAAAGCATGTTGTCATTTCTTCAACTTCACCACCGGCCACGCTCCCTTGCCACCCAAAGCCAACTTGTCTGAATGCTCAGCCACAAGAGCTTTGATCTGCTTGGTGTCGAGCTTCAAAGACCGAACATTCAACTCTTCCGTCTTGTGTTCCTTGAACAATTCCATGAGGCGATTGAACGAAACCTGGATGCCTTGAGACTTGGATTTTGAACCTGCTTTCGCCGACGAACTGACGATGCCCAAGTCTTTGAGCTTGCCGACAATCTCCGCATCAATCGCTTCCACTTCTTTCAGCAGTTTGGCTTTCTTCTCCTCCAGAGCAGAAAGGTTTGCGCCGTTGAGTTTGGCGAGTTGTTCTTCGAGCTGCTGTTTCTGCTTGGCGATGAGGGCGGTGTAATCGGACATAACGGGGATTTAGCGTATTGTGTGACAGATGCCAGTGGAATGTTTGTTGTAAATCGAATAGGGCGGAGATTACGGACGCCACGGACGCTTGCCTTCGAATCCAATGAGTAGAGGAAAATGAAGAATTATGGGTATTGTTCGGTCACATATGATTTCTGGAGAATGTAGTATCAGAAAAACCCGTCCGTAGCGTCCGTTGCCAGAATAGTTCATCAATCAGGGAGCAAATTTCTCGTCCATCCCTGACAGCCGAAGGATCGCAAGGCTCAGCCACTCACCAGGTCAGACGGGTAAATGACTCGGGGGGGCGAACGGTTGAGATCAGTCCGGCTCAACTCTTGATCGAGGCAGCCCACCAAACGAGTTCTTCAGATAGAGCTGCACATGGAGACATGAGCGTTGGTGCAGGCCGACATTGGCCGGAAAGAATAAAAGCATGGCCCGGGTTGGACGGACCATGCTCGTATGACAGTAGTTACGCTGCGAGATCGGTTTCGCTCGCGGGTGCTGCTGGAGCAATGCTGTGAAGGACTACGTATGGTTTAGGATATCGGCTCTTGTCGTATAAACCGTGTTTGACGGTGACTGAGGCTGGTCGCCCTTTCAATTTTTTGTAATCCCACAGAAGCTCTAGGTTCTCCGGTTCCTCACCCAGCCAAAGGCCGAGGAATCGATATAAATCGCTTCCCGGCGTCAGCTTAATTGCTCCTGCGCCATTTTTTTGAAACCAAAACGAGCGCCCCACAGCCTTTTTGCCCTCACTGGTTTCGGCAACAAATTGCATGCGGAGTTGCTGACATCCTTTGACTATAAATATGCGATTACAGGTGGCCTCCCAAGTGCCTTCTGGGCAATTGAAATCGATTTTCTTACTGACAGATGTTGTTTTGCTCTTTTTCATCTTGATGGATTTTGAATGGTTGGTGCGAACGTCCGTGACGTCCGATGCCGGGGAGAGCGCCGCCATCTCGATGACGGCGCTCGTTCCTTGCCCCGGCTTACTCCAGAATCCAGCCCTCCTTGGTTTCGGTGAACTGATAGGTCGCCAGCAGTCGTGACGGCGGGATTACCGGTCGGTTGATGCGGATCTTTTTGATCTCCTTCTTCTCGGGCTCCTGCTTGTCCTGGTCTTTACCGTTGGCTTGCGCCTTGGTCTTGCTCTTCGAGCGCTTCTTCTTGGTGTTCAGCACGCCCGCGAGCTTGAAGATGCGGGCCGTGTGTTGGTTGTTTTTTGGATGAGCAACGCATCCGAATGCGTCGTCAGGGTAGATGACGAGATGCTCGCCCTTTTTGTCTCCTTTTTTTTCTTTGCAGGCCGGGCAGCGGGCGGTTTTTTTCCCGCCGCCGGCGTCCTTCAAGTTTTCGAGTTTGCTATGGTCTAGTGACATATCGGTTAACGGTTGTTGTTGGTGGTGAGCGTGAGGTTTTTGTAGCCACGAAGGTTCATGCTGAGCCCACGGGTGAGATCGTGGGATTGGCGGGCACCGTGGATCTGCTCGATCAGGTCCGCCGCGTTCCTGCCAAAGAGCTTTCGGTTGACCGGCGTGAAGTCCATTTCGTTGCAGAAGGTCCTGTATGCTTCCCACAACTCGGTGGCACCCACGTCCGCCCCGTCGGCAGCTACCACATGCCTTGTGATAAAGGACCGAACGCTGTCCGCGTCCGCCAGCAGGTCGTCAATTCGTTTAATCTGCGCTGCGGAGAGAGTGATCCCTCCATTTTTCACCTGTTCGCTATAGGTGACAGCTCCGCGCAGAGCGAAGTTGAGGATGCCAGGGCCCTCGTCGGCGATGAGATCCTCAGCAAGGTTGGCAATCGGGCGTTCCGGCTTCGCGAACGTAAATTCGATCACCCAAAGGCGACGACGCCAGGCGTCGGCATCACCGTCCAGCCTCGGCTTGATCTGTGCGTTCGCAGTGATAATCACGTTGCGCTCGCCTTTAAGGCGGAACACCTTTTCCTGGCCCTTGCGCTCGACGCCGCGCTTGTCACCGCCTACCAACGATTTCAATGAAGAGGCCCCTCGCGCATCAAGGAAGTTGGACGCGACGTCCATCCCTTTGATGACGATCATTCCTTGGAATCGTGCGAGCTCGAAGCGCTCACCGAGAAGCGATGTGCGCAACTCGGTCGTAACCTCTTCACCGATGGTCTGTTCGACGATGTTCATCAGGGTGCTCTTTCCTCCGCCAGCGGTGCCGGTTACGATCAGGATAGCGTGTGCGGGATTGGTCGCGAGCACGGCGCTGCCGAACCACCGTTGGAAGAGCGTGATGTCGTCTTCATTCAGCGACTGGCGCAGGAATTCCATAAAGCGAGGGCACTGAGCCTCCGGATCGAACGACACAGGGATCTGCCTGGTCGAGTGGTAGTCGGGACTGAAGCTGTGAAGCTCAAGCGCCGCCCCTTGCAGTCGGAGCATGCCTTTATCGGTGTGCACCCATTTGCGCGCCGGTTCCGGAAACTCCTTTATCGCAGATTCGTCTTTGATTAGCCCGACCACCGATCTTTGCCAGTAGTTGGTATTGCGCCCATCAAGATCGACGTTACCAAATTCGTGAACAGCGGCCTGGTAGTCTTGACGCAATTTGCCGCTGATGAATTCGGTCGATAGTTTCTCCCAAATGCCAGAGGTAGCCTCGTAGTGATAAAAGTGCTTACGCTCCGCGTCCCATTTGACGGGATGTTCAGCGACAAACTTACCGGCGAAGAAAATCTCTGATGGTACCTTGCCACGGTATGGGCGACCATATTCTTTCGCGAGATCGTCAAACTCCATGTCGGCAAAAGACTGCTCGACGTAATCCGGCCAAATGATCTCGCCGAAGCTGATGGTCTGCACCGGCATGTCATTGACGATCGTATATTGCATCCCTTCCGGGTGAGTCCCCGCCACGACGGAGCAACTTCCGTCGCTGCGGAATTCCCCCCAGTGATTGGGGCCATCAGCGATGAATTCGGTGGAATACGCGTGATTGGAATCAAATTGAAGCGCAACGGTAGTCTTCGGATACCAGTCTTTGACCTTAATGAAGATTTTCCCTCCGCGCTTGCCTTTGACGCAGAAGGTGTTCTTCAACCGAGGGTTGATCTCCAGGAATTTTTCCCAGCAGAGGTCGTTATCGATGTCGATAGCGCAGCGACCTTTGGTATGAAGGATGGCGACGTTTCCTCGCTCCAATTGCTGGAGATAGGTGGCGCTTTTCATCACCTCCGGAGAGGTGTTTTGCCAGCCAATGCGATTCGGGTGCTTCTCGCGGAGATCGCACGGGAGAAGGATGGCGTCGTGGCCGAGTTGGTCGCGCAGGTGGGAGACTGAGGTGCGAGGTATCGGCTCGATGGGGGTCGCGTCTGCTTGAGTTGCGGATTGGATTTTTATGTTTTCTTCCATATTAGTATATGTTCTTTGTTTTACTTTAATTAACTTCAGAACACGGCTGAGGTCCTCGGCGGAGAAGCTGGCAACGTGTCAGCTCTCCATGAAAAGAAATCATTTTCCTTTTCTTCGTGAGTCTCCTGTGCGGATGGAAACTTCCATCTGCTCGGCGACCGGATTTTGAGTGAGGAGGTTCGAGCCCGTATTCGGTTGTTTTTTGGAAGTCTCCGCTCGTCTCACTTCCGTGAAAACTGGCGCGATGGTGATGGGATCGCCAACAAATCCAATTCGACCGATTTACCCGCCGCGGACGTCATCGCAACGCTGGAGCGGCTGGTCGAGGAACGCGGAGCCCCGAATTCATCGCCCAGGCGGTGCGGGAGTGGATCGCGGCCAAAGGGTTTGCGACGCTCTACATCGAGCCCGGAGCGCCGTGGCAAAACGCCTACAGCGAGAGTTTCAACGCGCGGTTCCGGGACGCCTTTCTCAACGTGGAACTCTTTGGCAGCCTGCTGGAGGCGAAAGTGCTCGGCAAAGAACACCGGGACCAATACAACCATCACCGACCGCATTCCGCGCTGGGCGACCAACCCCCGGGGGAGTTCGCGCAGCGCTGCTTTGCTCCGTTCCGGGCTACGCCATCGCTGTGCCTCTGCCACTCAGCGGTTCCTTTGCCAAAGTGGCGTCAATTGGGTGTGGGCTAGATTTGGACTTTCGCAGCTTGTATAATATCCGCTAGAGCGGCCCGCACCGAACCAGGTAAGGTAGGCCAGACTTTTGCGATCGTTAGCAGGTCCGATAGCGCCTCACTGAAGCTTTGTGTGTCTATTTGTGTGTACGCTCGAGTCCAAGCTTCATTTACAGAGAGAAATTTCGCATTTACGGTGTCTTCAAATCCTACCGCTGGAGCCATTCTCTAAGTCACTCACCGGGGGTGACTTGCTCCCGGTGGTGGGACGTTTTGGAGCCAGTTGCCAGCGTTTTTGCCAGCAGAGTTCCAGTTGCGCCAGAATTCGTGCCAGCTCTGCCATTCCGCAGCCACTACTCCCTAACGCCAAAATTTGGCGCGTGCTATCTCCTGAACCTGGAGATGAACGTGCAACTACGCTACCGTCTGTATCGCCCCAGCAACGGCGGATTCTACTGGCAGGATAACGAAAGTCCGAGGCAGGGAAGCCTGCGGACCAAGGATCGGAATGAAGCGAAATGCCTGCTTCACGCGATGAATGAAGCGCGCCGGCAACCGGTGCTCAACCTCGCGCTGGCGCGAACCTATCTGTCCGCCCACGATCCCAAAATCGCCACCCGGAGCTGGCAGGCGGTCATGGATGAAAGGCCACCCACGGCATTGAAACGACCCGGGAACGCTGTGCCCGCGCCTTGCGCAGCAAGGCTTATGACCCGATTCGCCACAAGCCGCTGGTCGAAACCACCGGCGAGGATTTGTTGAACATCATGCATCGCAACGGGAATTGCGTTTCGCATTACCTGCGCCGGCTTCACAATCTGGCGCTGAACCTTGGCTGGCTGGCTGGCGTGGCCGGTTCTGAGCAAACGTGCCTGGCCGAAAATTCGCAGCCAAAGCAAGCGGGCTATTACGCCAGAAGAGCATGCGCTCATCATCGCGGCGGAGGGAAACGTGGAGCGTCGGGCCTACTACCAATTGCTTTATGAAACCGGAGCATCCCAAACGGATGCGGCCAGCCTTTCTTCGGCAAACATCGACCGGCAAAGCGGCGTGCTGGTCTATCGGCGGAAAAAGCTGGGGCCGGGCAGTGAGCCCGCACGGATGACCATCGGTCGGAAACTTCTTGTGCTGCTGCAATCCCTCCCTGAAACGGGCGACCTTTTCCCCACCATCAGGCATATTTCCTCGAATCACCGTGCCGCTGAATTTCGTCGGCGCTGCCGATTATTGGGAATAAAAGGAGTGAGCCTGCATAGCTTACCGGCATTCGTGGGCGCAGCGAGCCAAGATCTGTGGCTATCCCCAACGATTTGCCCAGGAGGCGCTGGGCCACAGCAGCCGGGCCGTCCACGAAGCTTACGCCCGGGGCGCGACAGTGATCTGTCCGGCGCTTGATGAATACGAGGCTCTCGCGGCCAGCAAGCTGGTGGCAATGCCGCTCCGGTGATCTTCCCCCAATGATTGAGCCCGCGATGGGTTGAGGAACAGCCACGAAAGCGGCAAGAAAGAACCTCGACTCATGAAACGCCAACGACATCCCGAAGAACAAATCATCCAGGTGCTGCAGGAAGCACGCGCCGGGGCCACCGTGGACGAAGTCTGCCGCCGGCACGGCATCAGCCCGGCCACCTTTTACAAATGGAAACAGAAGTATGGGGGCATGGAGGTCAGCGAAACGCGGCGCTTACGCCTGCTCGAAGACGAGAACCGCAAGCTCAAGAAGCTGGTGGCCGATCAGGCGCTGGACGCGATGGTGCTCAGGGAGCTCCTCGCAAAAAAGTCCTGAAGCCCAAGGCACGCCGATCTGCCATGCACGAGGTCACTCAACGCTTTGGGCTTTCAC
>Ga0157374_10000067_pt1 | contig 107173 bp, 92 predicted proteins | sample M25metaG_FD_115308 | JGI IMG/M metagenome (GOLD analysis project Ga0157374, IMG submission 115308) | Miscanthus rhizosphere microbial communities from Kellogg Biological Station, Michigan, USA - M2-5 metaG | ecosystem: Host-associated > Plants > Roots > Rhizosphere > Soil | place: USA...
AGGCCTCTTGTATCTCATCCATTCCGCGCATCGCACTCATCGCTCAATCTCATGAACACGATATCCATAACGCACGGCCCGCAAAAGCCGTTTACACCGTACCCAATTTCAACAGCCTGCTAGGAAACCTCGTCGTTGCCGCGGCCGATGATTTTGGCCGGAAATGGCTCCGCCGGTGCGCGCCGTCTGCCGTTGGGCGAAACCGCCGATGTATCTTCGGCGGGCCGCCTCGGCGCGATGCGCTCGAGCAGAGCTTGCTGTTCCGGCGGGACCTCGTAGTCCCAACCGAAGCGCGAGAGCTGCAAGCTTTGCGCAATGCGCAGCGCGGGCTCCATGAATCGTACGGCCGCCGCGGGCTCGTAGCGATCGCAGACGGTATCGAGAAAAAGGTGGAGCCAGCGGCTGAAATGCCCGGGTTCGAGCCCCTCGATCGGTTGGTGCGCCGACTGGACGTTGCCGCGGTAGCGCTTGTCGCCAAGCACCAGCGCGCCCCAGAAGAGGCACATCTTCGGCAGGTGCTCGTCCCAGCGGCCGTGCAGTACGGCATCGAAAACCGGCCCGAGCAGCGCATCGGCCCGTACGCGGTCGTAAAACGCGTAGACGAGCTCGCGGATGTTCGCTTCGGTCGGTGCGCTCTCGCGAGCCGGGGCTGCGGGGCAGGCGCCGGGCGTCTGTCCGCCGGGACGGGGTGGGGTAGTCATCGCAATTTCCGAGGGAGCACGCTGGCATGCGGCGAAACGGCGCGCCATACTTCATTCCTTATCGAGATGGGCAATTCCGATGCCGCACTGCGTGAACCCATCCCGGCAACGCATGTTATGGTCAACACGCCGTGTAGACAACCCTTCGCTGGACACGGTTTTTGCCCGCCCGGGCGCTCGTACCCCCAAATGCCGATGCGAACCAAGCCATGAGATTGACCGACTACACCGACTACGCGTTGCGCGTGATGCTGTATCTGGCCGTCCGCCGCGACGGCCTGTCGACGATTCAGGACATCTCGGATGCCTATGGAATCTCGAAGAACCATTTGATGAAGGTCGTGCAGCAGCTCGGCGAGCGGGGGTGGATCGACACGATACGGGGCCGCCATGGCGGCCTGCGGCTCAACGACCGTTCGCTTGCGCTGACGATCGGCGAGGTGGTCCGGGCGACCGAGACCGATTTTGCGCTCGTCGGTTGTTTCGAACGCGGCGGCGGCGAGGCCCGGCAGTGCGTCATCGAGCCGCAATGCCGGCTCAGACACATTTTCGAGGCCGCGCGTGGCGCATTCCTTGCGGAGTTGGACCGGCACACGCTCGCCGATCTCGTCGGACAGGCGGCGCCGCTTGCCGCGCTGCTCGGCGTGCCGCTCGTCGCGGCGCCCCATGTCGGCGCAAGGACGATCGTACCGATCGCTGTCACCGATGGCGGCGACACCTGATTTGATCGGGCACGCTTGAAACGCGCGGCTCGCCCCTCATGTTGGTGGTAGTCAAAATTGGAGGTCTCTTCATGAGAATCGACAAGTTCACCACCAAATTTCAGGAAGCGCTGGCCGACGCGCAAAGCATTGCCGTCGGCCGGGGTAACCAGTATCTGGAGCCCGTGCATGTCCTGGCGGCCCTGATCGCGCAGGAAGATGGCTCCTCGCGCTCGCTGCTCTCCCGCGCCGGCGTGCATATCCAGGCTTTGCAAACGGCTGTCAACGAAGCGATTGCGCGCCTGCCGCAGGTGCAGGGAACCGATGGCAACATCCAGCTGAGCCGCGAGCTCAACGGTCTTTTGAACCAGGCCGACAAGGAAGCGCAGCAACTGAGCGATACGTTCATCGCGAGCGAGATGTTCCTGCTTGCCGTGGCCGACGACAAGGGCGAGGCCGGCAAGCTGCTGCGCGAGCATGGTCTGACGCGCCGCGCGCTCGAGACGGCGATCGCCGCTGTGCGCGGTGGAGCCCAGGTGCATAGCGCCGAGGCCGAGAGCCAGCGCGAGGCGCTCAAAAAGTACACGATCGACCTGACCGAGCGCGCGCGCGCCGGCAAGCTCGACCCGGTGATCGGGCGCGACGACGAAATTCGCCGTTCCATCCAGATTCTTCAGCGCCGCACCAAGAACAACCCGGTTCTGATCGGCGAGCCCGGCGTCGGGAAGACCGCGATCGTGGAAGGCCTTGCGCAGCGCATCGTCAACGGCGAGGTGCCGGAGTCGCTGAAGAACAAGCGCGTTCTGTCGCTCGACATGGCCGGCCTGCTTGCCGGTGCCAAATACCGGGGCGAGTTCGAGGAGCGCCTCAAGGCGGTGTTGCACGATATCGCGCGCGACGAAGGGCAGACGATCGTCTTCATCGACGAAATCCATACGATGGTGGGCGCCGGCAAGGCGGAAGGTGCGATCGACGCGGGCAACATGCTCAAGCCGGCGCTCTCGCGAGGCGAGTTGCACTGCATCGGCGCGACGACGCTCGACGAGTATCGCAAGTACATCGAAAAAGATGCCGCGCTCGAGCGGCGCTTTCAGAAAGTGCTCATCGAGGAACCCTCCGTCGAGGCGACGATCGCGATATTGCGGGGTCTGCAGGAACGCTACGAGCTCCACCACGGCGTGGAGATCACGGATCCCGCGATCGTGGCCGCGGCCGAGTTGTCGCACCGCTATATCACCGATCGCTTCCTGCCTGACAAGGCCATCGACCTCATCGACGAAGCCGCTTCGAAGATCAAGATGGAAATCGATTCGAAGCCCGAAGCGATGGACCGTCTCGACCGGCGGCTGATTCAGCTCAAGATCGAGCGCGAGGCAGTGAAAAAGGAAAAGGACGAGGCATCGCAAAAGCGGCTGCAATTGATCGAGGAGGAGATCGAGCGACTGAACCGCGAGTACTCGGACCTCGAGCAGATCTGGACGGCCGAAAAGGCGGCCGTTCAAGGTAGCGCGCAGCTGAAGGAAGAGATCGAGAAAGCGCGCGCCGAAATCACGCGCCTGCAGCGGGAGGGCAAGCTCGAGAAGGTCGCGGAGCTGCAATACGGCAAGCTGCCGGAGCTCGAGGCGCGCTTGAAGCAAGTCACGCAGGCCGAGGCGAAGGAGCAGCACAATCCCGAGCGCCCGCGGCTGTTGCGCACGCAAGTGGGCGCCGAGGAAATCGCCGAAGTGGTATCGCGTGCGACGGGCATTCCGGTGTCGCGCATGATGCAAGGCGAGCGGGAAAAACTGTTGCAGATCGAGGGCAAGCTGCACGAGCGTGTCGTGGGTCAGGACGAGGCGATCAGCGCCGTGGCGGACGCGATTCGCCGCTCGCGCGCGGGGCTCGCGGATCCGAACCGGCCATACGGCTCGTTTCTGTTCCTGGGCCCGACGGGGGTCGGTAAGACCGAACTGTGCAAGGCGCTCGCGTCGTTCTTGTTCGATTCGGAGGAGCACCTCATTCGCATCGATATGAGCGAGTTCATGGAAAAGCACAGCGTCGCCCGTCTCATCGGCGCGCCGCCCGGCTATATCGGCTATGAAGAGGGAGGCTATCTGACCGAGGCCGTGCGTCGCAAGCCGTACAGTGTCATCTTGCTCGATGAAATCGAAAAGGCGCACCCCGATGTCTTCAATGTACTGTTGCAGGTGCTCGACGACGGCCGCATGACCGACGGTCAGGGACGTACCGTGGACTTCAAGAATACGGTGATCGTCATGACGTCGAATCTCGGCTCGCAAATGATTCAAGCGATGTCGGGCGAGCCGCAGGAAGCGATCAAGGATGCGGTGTGGACCGAGGTCAAGCAGCACTTCCGTCCCGAGTTCCTGAATCGGATCGACGAGGTCGTCGTGTTCCATGCGCTCGATCGCAAGAACATCGAATCGATCGCGAAGATCCAGCTGGAGCGGTTGCACGACCGGCTCGCGAAGCTTGAAATGCAGCTCGTCGTTTCCGATGAAGCGCTGGAGCAGATCGGGAAGGTTGGATACGACCCGCTCTTCGGGGCGCGGCCATTGAAGCGCGCGATCCAGCAGGAGATCGAGAATCCGGTCGCCAAGCTGATTCTCGCGGGCAGGTTCGGACCGAAGGACGTGATTCCTGTGGACGTGCATGACGGCAAGTTCGTGTTCGAGCGTGTCGTTCACTGATTCGTCGCAGATCATGCGGCGCAGCGGCGGCCGAGCCCATGATGCTCGGCCGTTTTTTTTATTGTGTTTCGGTGTAACGGGTGCTTGACTTCGTGTGCACTCGAAGTCTTAACGTTGAGGATGTCATGTCAGAAGCGCTCACGATCGGACGCATGGCCGCCGAGCTCGGCGTATCGACGCATACGCTGCGCTACTACGAGCAGGCCGGCCTGCTGTTGCCGGTGTCGCGTACCGGCGCGGGTCACAGGCTTTATGCGCGCACCGATATCGACTGGCTGCGATTCGTGATGCGACTGAAGGCGACCGGCATGTCGATTGCCGGCATGCAGGCTTTTGCGGCATTGCGTGCCCGCGGCGATGAAACGGCGCAGGAGCGGCTCGCGCTGCTGACCGAGCACCGCCGGAGCATGCTCGATCAGCTCGCACAGTTGCAGACGAACCTCGCGGCGATCGACGAGAAGATTCGCCACTACGAGGCACTCGCGCACGACATGACGCGGACTCGGCCGGCCGGTGATGCCAGCCGGGCCACGACGACTCAACTACGAAAGGACTTGCCATGCAAAACACCGAAACGAACGCCTCGGCCGCCGAACAACGCTACGCGCGGGGATGGGACAAGCTGAGGGAAATCGACGGGCAAGCCGGTGAGCGCGTGATTGCCGCGCTGGCGCCGATCGCGCCCGACTTCGCGCGTCTTTTGATCGAATTCCCGTTCGGCGATATCTATAGCCGCCCGGGGCTCGATCTGAAGTCGCGGGAGATCGCGACCATCGCGGCGCTTGCGGCGCTCGGCAACGCCACGGCGCAATTGAAAGTACACATCGAAGGCGCGCTCAATGTCGGCGTGACCCAGACCGAGATCGTCGAAGTCTTCATGCAGATGGCCGTCTATGCCGGGTTTCCCGCGGCGCTCAACGCGCTCTTCGCGGCCCGGGAGGTGTTCGAGAGCCGTCAGGACCCGGTCGATGCGCCTGAGGTGGCCTGAGCGTGACGCGCGAGACGCGCGCTGACCGAGCGCCAATGGACGAAGAGGCCCGCGCCGGCCGCCGCGAGACTCGCGGCATTGGCTGCCCAGAATCCGCGCGCGCCTCTCAACCATTCGGGTACGGTGCCGCCGATATCGAAGCCGAGCAGATAACCGCCGCCGAGTCCAACGCCCCAAAGCGCCACGGCGTAGATCACGGTCGGTACGACGGCAACCTTATAGGCTCGCAGCACGAACGCCGTGGCCGTCTGAAAGGTATCGAAGATGTGGTAGACGAGCATGATCGGCAAAAGCGGCATGGCCGCAGCGATGACGGCCGCGTCGGGCGTGTAGCCCGCAAGGATCAGCGGGCGGAGCAGCCAGGAGACAGCGGCGTAGCCGCATCCGATCGCGCAGGCCAGGGCGATGCCGTGCCGTGCGAGCGCCCGCGCGGCATCGTGGCGCCCGCCGCCGAGGGCATGGGCCACGAGCGTGGAGGTGGCGATGCCGATCGACATCGGTGTCATGTAGAGCACCGCGCCGAAGTTGCCGACGATCTGATGCCCGGCGAGGGTGGTCGTGCCGAAGCGCGCGATAAAAAGCGCCATGAACGTGTATGAGGTGACCTCGATCAGATACGAGAGCCCCATGGGCAGCCCCAGCTTGAGGAGCGCCGCGAGCCGCTGGACGCTGGGCCAGCAAAAGCGCGCGAAGATTCCGAACGGGGCGAAAAGCTCCAGCCTGGCGAGCAAGGTCAGAGCAATGCCCGCGAGCGCGAAGTTGATCAGTGTGCTGGCGAGTGCGCAGCCCGGGCCGCCCAATGGCGGGAACCCCAAGCCGCCGAAGATGAACCAGAGGTTCAACGCGACTTTCGCCAGGAGCGCTGCGACTTGCAGCATCATGACGAGCCGTGGCTTGCCCACCGCGTTGGCGAGTGCCGAATAGACGCGAAAGGCGAGGCTGGCTGGCAGACCGAACGCGGCGATGCGCAGGTAAAGCTCGGTTCGTTCGTAGAGCGCCGCGGGAACGCGCGCAATGGCGAGCAACGGCGCGGGGAAGTACATGACCGCGAAGCCGAGCACGGCAAGCCCCGCCGCAAGCCAGAGTGCCTGGCGAACCTCCTCGCCGATTTCGGCGTGACGGCGTGCGCCGAAAAGCTGACCGGCGATCGGCTGCAGCGCGAGCACGACGCCCGTCAGACCGACGTAGACCGACACATAGATGGACGAGCCGAGTCCGAGCGCGGCAAGATCGACCGCGGAGAAGCGGCCCACCATGGCGGTATCGATGACTCCGAATGCGATGATGGCGAGTTGCCCGACGAGCACGGGCCATGCGAGCCCCGCGATATTGCGGATGTCCGCGAACATGGCTACCGCCGGTGAATCGGATGCTTGCGCCGCGGTGCGGGCGGCGTCGGACGATCGACACGCACATAGAGGCGGAAGCGTTCGTCACGGTCCGCTGCGCGGCGGCCTTCCCATACGAGCTTCCAAACGTAGCTCGGCATGGGGCTCGGCGCGATGAAGTCTTGCGCATCCTGGCGCAGCAACACGTCGCAGTCCCCGCTGAACGAGAATTGCATGTCGCCAAAGTAAGCGAACGATGCGAGCTGTGCGTCGCCGAGGCGAACCGGCGAAATGCAGCGGTAGTCGTCGGGCAGATGCTCCGCGATCTGCATCGCGACATCGCGATAGGTCCGGCTGTAGTTGACGATCGGCAGCCACAGCGTCATCAGCAGCACCCACATCAACGTCGTGCCGGCGCTAGAGAGCACCCCACTGCGCCAGAGCACGTTCGGATGTCGTGCCAGACGCCAGCGCGCGAGCGCAAGCCAGCACGCGGTGACGCCGATGGCGCAGACGAAAGAGAGCACATCGAAATGCGGCACGAAGCCCGGCACGAGCCGCGCGAGGTTGCGCGCGAGCGGGGCGGGGAAACCCGTTTGCGACGCCAGCCAGACCAGCCAGACGAACGTGCCGAGAATCGTGAAGCTGAGCAGCGCGAACCAGTCGATCGCGTTGATGGCGCCACGTTTGAGCGTCGGTAAGGCGAACGTCGCCAGCACGGCGAGCGGCGGCAACAGCAGCATGTAAAGCCGGTTCGTTTGGTGGCTTTGCAACACGACGAGGACCAGCACAGGAGCGACGACCGAAAGCGGCACTGCAATATGCGGCTTGCGGCGCAGACCGCCCCAACTGAGCCAGGCCCACACCGCCAGGGGCCACGCGGGCCAAGTGAAAAGCGGCAGGTTCTTGAAGGCGTAACGCACGACGTGCCCCGGCGGCGCCGAAAAGCGATTGATGCTGCCGTTGACCCACTGTTGGATGAACCACCGCGCGTCGTCGCCGTAGAGTTTGAGCACCGCGAGCGGCCACGCCACCGACAACGCCGCCGCGATCGGCATGCCGACGACGAGCAGCCAGATCGAGCGCGCTTCCGGTACCAGCGCCAGCAGAACGAGCGTACCGGCGAAGAGGGCGGCAACCAGCAGCGGATTGCCGCTCAGCGCGACGAGTCCGAGCCCGAGGCCCCAACAGACGGCCCCTTGCAATGGCTTGTCGAGCGTGCGCACGAGTCCGTACACGATGAGCGCGATGCTCATCAACTGGCCGAGCTGGGGTGTCGTTTCGTGGCCTCGCTCGGCGAGTCCGAACGACGCGAGCAAAATCAGCAAGGCGCCGTCGCCGAGCACGCGTCCGTAGTCGCGCGGCGCGGGTTCGCCGCCGAAGGCATACTTGAACGGTTGGACTTCGGCACGGCGCCCGAGCAGATAGGCTGTATACCAGACCAACGCACAGGTCACGCAAAAGAGTATGCCGGTCGACAGCCGCGACGCATCGGCCGCATCGACCCATGGTGTGAGCAGCCGTATGCACCCCGCGCCGAGCCAGTAGCCGAGCGGGCCGGTGTCAGTGACGTACTTGCCGACGAGGTTCGGCAGCAGCCAATCCCGGACGTCGCCACCAGCCATCGTCCACATGACGCCGAATCCAGCCGCATCTTCGTTCTTCCACGGGTCGCGGCCGAACAGGCCGAACGCCGCATAGACGATGCAGATCGTCAGCAGCAGCCAGCGGGGCAGCGCACGCGTGGCGGAGGCGGTGAGTCGGACGACGGGTCTCATGCGGATGAACGGCGATCGTTATCGTTATTCGGCTAATGGCGGGGGCGATCGCCATCGCAGCGAATCGGCATTGTAGCCGCGCTCATGCGGCGCGTGACGCCACGCCGCTGGCCGATCGGCATGACGATGAAAAAAGGGCAGCGCGGGCTGCCCTTTTTCTTGCAGTACCTTTGCACGCTCGTACAAAGGCGCGGCGACTTACTTTGCGGCGGCCTTGCCGGCTGCGCGTGCACCGAACTTCTTGTTGAACTTCTCGACACGACCCGCCGTGTCCATGATCTTTTGCTGACCCGTATAAAACGGGTGCGACTCCGACGACACCTCGATCTTGGCGAGCGGGTACGACTTGCCCTCGAAATCGATGGTTTCGCGCGTCTGGATCGTCGAGCGCGTTACAAACGTGAAGCCGTTCGACACGTCTTGAAAAACGACTTCGCGGTAATTGGGATGAGTATTTTCCTTCATGGTGCTTCCTTTAATGTGGCGGTAGCCAGCCCGCTGCGATGCCGATACGGCGGCCGCCGTAGTCGCGACGCCATCGAACCGCGAGCCACTTGCCCAAGGTCGAAAGACGGCGATTATGCCAGAAAATCATGCTGTTGGCGAAAAGATTTGCTCGTCGTCGGGCCGCGCCGATCGCCAATCAATCGGGTCCACCGCTGTGCGTTCCGAGGAGTACGCCCGTGCGCGCAGGATCCTGGCGGTAGTAACGCGCGAGCAGACGATAGAGTTCCGGATATTCGGCCTCGAATGCACGCGGCTGAACGAAGAGCGCCTCGCTGCAGACCGCGAAAAATTCGGATGGATGGTCTGCCGCATAGGGATCGATCAGCGATTCGCGTTCGAAACGCGCCCAGCGCCGCGTCGGCACGGCATCGACCTGCGCACAGAACCGGTCGTAGGCGGAATCGAAAACGCTTGCCCATTCGTCGGCGGTGAGCGGCGCGTGCCAGCGCTTGAAGAGCGGCGGGTGGCCATCGGTTTCGCCGCTCAGCATGTCGATCTTGTGGGCGAATTCGTGGATGACGACGTTATAGGCGTCACGCGCATCGGTCATCTGCGCATCTTCCCACGAGAGGATGACGGGGCCGCCCTCCCAAGCTTCGCCGCTCGCGTCGTGCTCCACTTCGTGCACCACGCCGTCTTCATCCTCGACGGTTTTGCGAATGACGAATTCGCCGGGGTAGACGACGATGCCGACCCATCCGCGATACAGCTCGAGGCCCAAATTGAGCACGGGCAGCGAGGCTTGCACGGCGATGCCGGCGATCATCCCATCGGTCAACTCGAGGCCGTGGGCGGTGGAGAACGATTTTTGAGCGATGAAGAGGCTAGCGGTTTCTCGCAGGCGAGCGAGATCGGCCGCATCGAGATAACCGAGGAACGGCAGGCCGTCGAGCGTCGCCTGCCAGACATCGTCGGCAATACCGTACTCACGCAGTGCGCGTTCGCGGCGGCGCGTGTCGAGCCAGCGGGAGAGCTTCGTGAGCATGATGCAGTGCCCGGTTGGGCGGGGGGCGGGACGGATTGGCGCCGGGACCGATCCGCGCCGGCATCGGCTGCCGGCGCGCCCAGTCGGCGCGCTTTGCGCAACGTTATGCCAACCTGAACTCAGCCGCCGCGGCGCATCATATCGAAGAACTCGGAATTGCTCTTCGTCTGGCGGACCTTGTCGAGCAGGAATTCCATCGCCTCGACTTCATCCATATCGTGGATGAACTTGCGCAGTACCCAGACTTTCTGAAGGATCTCGGGCTTGATGAGCAACTCTTCGCGCCGGGTACCCGACTTGTTCAGATTGAGGGACGGATAGACGCGCTTTTCAGCCAGACGGCGTTCCAGGTGCACTTCCATGTTGCCGGTGCCCTTGAACTCTTCGTAGATCACGTCGTCCATGCGGCTACCCGTTTCGATCAGGGCTGTGCCGATGATCGTAAGCGAGCCACCTTCCTCGATATTGCGCGCCGCGCCGAAAAAGCGCTTCGGACGTTGCAGCGCATTGGCGTCCACGCCGCCCGTCAACACCTTGCCCGACGCGGGAATGACGGTGTTGTAAGCGCGCGCGAGACGCGTGATCGAATCGAGCAGGATGACGACGTCGTGCTTCATCTCCACGAGGCGCTTGGCCTTTTCGATCACCATCTCGGCCACCTGCACGTGGCGCGTGGCCGGCTCGTCGAACGTCGAGGCGACGACTTCGCCCGCGACCGAGCGCTGCATTTCCGTCACTTCTTCGGGACGCTCGTCGATGAGCAGCACGAAGAGGACGACATCGGGATGGTTCTGCTTGATCGCATGCGCAATGTGCTGAAGCATCACCGTTTTGCCCGACTTCGGCGACGCGACGAGCAGGCCCCGCTGGCCCTTGCCGATCGGCGCGATCATGTCGATGATGCGGCCCGTGACGTTTTCCTCGCCGCGCATTTCACGTTCGAGCAACAGCGGCTTGTTCGGGTGCAGCGGCGTGAGGTTCTCGAACATGATCTTGTGTTTCGAGGCCTCGGGCGGCTGCCCGTTGACTTTGTCGACCTTCACGAGTGCGAAGTACCGCTCCCCGTCTTTCGGCGTGCGGACTTCGCCTTCGATCGTGTCGCCCGTGTGCAGATTGAAACGCCGGATCTGCGAGGGGCTGATGTAGATGTCATCCGTGCTCGCGAGATACGACATTTCCGGCGAGCGCAGGAAGCCGAATCCGTCGGGCAGGACTTCGAGCGTGCCGTCGCCGAAAATGGTCTCGCCGGTTTTGGCGCGCTTCTTGAGGATGGCGAACATCAGTTCCTGCTTGCGCAGGCGGTTCGCGCTTTCGATCTCGAGGCCGTTGGCCATTTCGATCAATTGAGAAACGTGCAGAGACTTGAGCTCGGATAAATGCATACGGAAATCCCGCCGGGGAAGAGAAGGTGCGACGAAAGAATCTGGGAGGAGGATGAGCGGAACCGCTCAAGGACTTATACGTTTTCTTGACGTCTTGTCATTCTAGCATAGCACACGCCAGCTACCGTTCAGCGGACGCTCGCGCGGCTGAAAGGCCTGTTGCACGAGGACAACAGGCCTGGCATGACGATCACAGGTTGCTGTCGAGGAATGCGGTCAGTTGCGACTTCGACAGTGCGCCGACCTTCTGCGCGGACACAGCGCCATTCTTGAACAGGATCAGCGTGGGAATGCCGCGCACGCCGAACTTCGTCGGGGTAGCCTGGTTTTCATCGACGTTGATCTTCGCGATCTGCAGACGGTCGCCGTAATCCTTGGCCACCTCGTCGAGGATGGGGGCAATCATCTTGCAGGGGCCGCACCATTCGGCCCAGAAATCGAGCAATACGGGCTTGTCGGACTTCACGACATCCTGCTCGAACGATGCGTCACTGATGTGCTTGATTTGTTCGCTCATTTAGATTTACCTCATCGGGTTCCGGGACCCGAGCCTCAATTGCCCGCCACGATACACCAAAACGGGGAAACGCACTGTTGGTGCCGATGCGCAAATGCGGCTGGCGCGATGCGCTGCGTCCACTGCATGCAACTAGTCGAGCGAGCCGCACGTTTCGCATGAGCCAGGTGCGGCAGCGCTTTCGGCGGCGAGTCGTCCGAATGCCATATTAGCCCAAATCGCTATCCGTCGTACGAGGCCGATAGCCAGGCGGTCACGGGCGCCCGGCCCTGCACCGCGGCCCCCGTTCGATCGCCGCGGCGGGACAAGAAGAAGAGTGGGCGCAAGAAGGGTCGCGCCGTGCGCGCGACGATGATAGAATGCGCCGTGACGGGCCTCCTCGCATGGAGGGGCGGTCAACCTGGTCAGGTCGGGAACGAAGCAGCCACAGCCGTTTTCCGCCAGTGCCGAGGGTCAGGCTCGTCACCTTCCTTTTGTTCTCGTTGTCCTCTTTCTCTCCCCCGCCAAGCGGTTTCGTGTAGTCGCTTCGCGTCACTACTCGCCTCGTCTTGCGCCGCATCGTTGCTGATACAATTTGGCGATGACCTATCAAGTTCTCGCACGCAAGTGGCGGCCGAAGGATTTCGCTTCGCTCGTCGGCCAGGAGCACGTCGTGCGTGCTCTCACGCACGCGCTCGACGGCGCACGTCTGCACCACGCCTACCTGTTCACCGGTACGCGCGGGGTCGGCAAGACCACGCTTTCGCGCATCTTCGCCAAGGCCCTGAACTGCGAGACCGGCATCACGGCGACGCCTTGCGGCGTGTGCCGTGCATGCCGCGAAATCGATGAGGGGCGCTTCATCGACTATGTCGAAATGGATGCCGCGAGCAACCGCGGCGTCGACGAAATGGCGGCGTTGCTCGAACGCGCCGTCTATGCGCCGGTCGACGCCCGCTTCAAGGTGTACATGATCGACGAAGTGCACATGCTCACGAACCATGCGTTCAACGCGATGTTGAAAACGCTGGAAGAGCCGCCGCCACACGTCAAGTTCATCCTTGCGACGACCGATCCTCAGAAAATCCCGGTGACGGTGCTCTCGCGCTGTCTCCAATTCAATCTGAAGCAGATGCCGGCGGGCCACATCGTCGGGCACCTCGAGCGCATTCTCGGCGCGGAAGGCGTTGCGTTCGAGCCGCAGGCATTGCGGCTTTTGGCGCGCGCGGCGGACGGCAGCATGCGCGATGCGCTGTCGCTGACCGATCAGGCGATCGCCTATTCGGCCAATCAGGTGTCCGAGGAGGCGGTGCGCGGCATGCTGGGCGCGCTCGACCAGAGCTATCTGATCCGGCTCGTCGATGCGCTCGTTGCCGGTGACGGCGCGCAAGTGCTCGAAATCGCCGACGAAATGGCGCTGCGCAGTCTCTCGTTCTCGACGGCGCTGCAAGACCTGGCGAGCCTCATGCACCGCATCGCCTGGGCGCAGTTCGCGCCCGCCTCGGTGCTCGACGATTGGCCCGAAGCGAACGACGTGCGGCGTTTCGCCGATGCCCTCACGCCGGAAGAAGTCCAGCTGTTCTATCAGATCGCAACGATCGGACGCAACGAACTCGGCCTCGCGCCGGACGAGTATGCCGGCTTCACGATGACGCTGCTGCGCATGCTGGCATTCGAGCCGACGGTTCGGGGCGCCGGCGGTGCGCCCGGCCCCGGCGAGCGTACGGCTGCGCCCGCCGCATCGGCGGGGAGCCGCGGCGCAACGGCCGGCATTCTGGCTCGCACCGATGCGACTGCGCAGGACAGCGCGGTGGTGAAAGAGGCGCCGCCCGAACGTGAAACGCAAGCCATTAGCGGCGAGCCGGCATCGCATCGCGAAGCATTTGCGGCGCCCGCGCGCCCGCGCGCCCCGTTGGAGGCTTCGCCGCCAGACCGTTCACCGCCCGTCGCGCGCGAGAGCGCTGCGCCGGCGCGTGGCGCGCCACCACGATCGGCGCCCGAGCCGGCTGGCCAGTCTCGCGCCACGGGCGCGAGCGCCGCGCTCGAAGTGCTGCGCGGCGCGGGGTTGCGCGTATCGGCGGATCGCAATCGCCCGGCCGGCGCGGCAAAGTCTTCGACGCCCACGCCGGCGGCGAAACCGGCAGCACCACGCACACCCGTCGTCGTCCCGGTGCCGCGTGCCCGCGGTGCGGACGCCAGCGCGGCAAGCGTGCCGGCGACCGAATCGCCGCCCTGGGATGACGCACCGCTTGGCGACGCACCGTTCGACGATGGCGCGCCCTTTTGCGCCGAAGACGCGTATTTCGCCGCGGAGCGTTTCGACGATGCGCAAGCCGATACCCGCAATGGGAGCCAAGCGGCGTCGGAAGCTGCGCCCGCCATCGATCTCGCCTCGCTGCCGCCGCCCGTCATGCTCGACGTGCTCGGTTATGCCGGCGATTGGCCGGCGCTTGCCGCCGGGCTTCCGCTCAAAGGCGTGGCGCATCAGCTCGCATTCAATAGCGAATTGACGATGCTCGACGGCGAGACCCTGAAGCTGGTCGTGCCGGTGCCGCAATATGCCGACACCGCGCAGGTCGCGAAGTTGAAGTCCGCCCTGCACGAGCGGTTGGGCAGGCCTGTCGACGTGCGCGTCGAGGTCGGCCCCGCGCGGCGTACCGCTGCGGCAATCGAAGCGGCCGCACGCGCGCAACGTCAGCGCGACGCGGAACGGGAAATTGGCGCCGATCCGTTCGTGCGCTCGCTGATTCGCGATTTCGGCGCGAGCATCGTACCCGGCTCGATCAGGCCCATCGCGCCCGACGCGGGGGCGACGGTCCACTGAGCGCATCCCGAGCAGCCACGCACATCGACGACGCCCAGCTGAGCCGGACGTCGTCCACCTATCCACACGATCAAGGAGCATGTCCATGATGAAAGGCCAACTCGCCGGGCTGATGAAGCAAGCCCAGCAGATGCAGGAAAACATGAAGAAGATGCAGGAGCAGCTCGCCCAGATGGAAGTGGAAGGGCAGTCCGGCGCCGGTCTCGTCAAGGTCACGATGACTTGCAAGAACGAGGTCCGTCGCGTGGCGATCGACCCGAGCCTGCTCGCCGACGACAAGGACATGCTCGAGGACCTCGTTGCCGCCGCATTCAACGATGCGGTCCGCAAGGCGGAGGCCACGGCGCAGGAGAAAATGAGTGGTATGACAGCCGGCTTGCCGTTGCCGCCGGGTTTCAAGCTGCCGTTCTGAGGCCGGAGCCGCTCATGCACATGCCGAGCGCACGACTCGCGCTATCGCCATGAAACAGCCTTCCGCGCTCGTCGCGCTCGTGGAGGCGCTGCGCGCGTTGCCCGGCATCGGTCCGAAGTCGGCGCAGCGCATGGCGTACCACCTGATGCAGCACGATCGGCAGGGCGCCGAGCGGCTCGGACGCTCGCTGCTGTTCGCGGTGGAGCATCTGCAACACTGTGAAAAGTGCAATACATTCACCGAGGCTCGCATCTGCGACGTATGCAGCGACGAAGCGCGCGACCCGACGCTGCTGTGCGTCGTCGAAACGCCCGCCGATCAGATCATGCTCGAGCAGACGATGACGTATCGCGGTCTTTACTTCGTCCTCATGGGGCGCTTGAGTCCGCTCGACGGAATCGGTCCGAAAGAGATCCATTTCGACCGTCTCGTGAAACGCGCCTCGGATGGGGTCGTCAAGGAGGTCGTGCTGGCCACGAACTTCACGAACGAGGGAGAAGCCACGGCACACTACCTTGCGCAAATGCTCAAGGCGCGCCAGCTTGCGGTCACGCGGCTCGCGCGCGGCGTGCCGGTCGGCGGCGAACTCGAATATGTCGATGCCGGAACGATCGCCCGTGCCATGCTCGACCGGCGCTCGCTTTGACCGGGCGGCGCTCGCCGCCTTTCTGAAAGGAACGCTATGACCGCAACTCCTGGCCCGCTTGCGGGCATCAAGGTGCTCGAACTCGGCACCCTGATCGCTGGCCCGTTTGCCGCCCGGTTTCTCGGCGAATTCGGCGCCGAGGTCATCAAAGTGGAAGACCCGAACGGGGGCGATCCGCTGCGCAAGTGGCGCATGCTCTACCCCGAAGCCGGCGGTACCTCGCTATGGTGGGCAGTGCAGGCGCGCAACAAGAAATCGGTGACGGTCAACCTGAAGGCACCGGAAGGCAAAAAAATCGTCTGCGAGCTTGCGCGCGAAGCCGATATCGTCGTCGAGAATTTTCGGCCCGGCCTGCTCGAGAAGCTCGGGCTCGGCTACGACGTGCTGAGCGCCGAGAACCCGGGCCTCGTCATGGTCCGCCTTTCAGGCTATGGGCAAACCGGTCCATACCGTGACCGGCCGGGCTTTGGCTCGATCGCGGAAGCGATGGGAGGCTTGCGGCACATCACGGGTTTTCCCGATCTTCCCCCGCCGCGGATCGGTATTTCGATCGGCGATTCCATCGCGGCGCTGCACGCGGTCATCGGTGCAATGATGGCGCTGCATCATCGGCAGGCAACGGGCGGTAAAGGGCAGGTCGTCGACGTCGCGCTTTACGAGGCGGTTTTCAACATGATGGAAAGCGTCGTGCCGGAGTATGGCGTATATGGCGCCGTGCGCGAGCGCACCGGGGCTGCGCTGCCGGGCATCGTGCCCTCGAACACCTATGCATGCAGGGACGGCCAGATCGTGATCGGCGGCAACAGCGATCCGATCTTCAAGCGCCTCATGACGGCCATCGGGCGCAGCGACTTGGCGAACGATCCCGCGCTTGCGCAAAACGACGGCCGGGTCCCTCGCACACGGGAAATCGACGAGGCGATCGGCGCGGGGCTGGCCGGGCGCACGATCGACGAAGCGCTCGAGGTGCTCAATGCGGCCGACGTGCCCGTCGGCCGGATATACAGCGTGGCCGACATGTTCGACGATCCGCAATACGCTGCGCGAGAGATGATTCAGCGTTTCAAGTGGCAAGGGGAACTCGACATCGCTTTGCCGAACGTGACGCCCAAACTCTCGGCTACACCTGGCGGCACGCGCTGGCTCGGCCCCGAGCTCGGGGAACACACGGATGAAGTGCTGCACGGGCTCGGCTATGACGACGAAGCGATTGCGAGCCTGCGTGAGCGTAAGATCGTCTAACGGCGTGACGTGGGAATTGGGCGCGAATACGCCGGCCCAGGCGATCAGCGGCGCGGACTCCTCGGTTACAATCGCCGCATGCGAATCTTACTGAGCAACGACGACGGCTATCTGGCGCCGGGTCTCGCCGCGCTTTATGGCGCCCTGAAGCCGCTCGGCGACATCACCGTGATGGCACCCGAGCAAAATTGCAGCGGCGCATCAAATTCTCTTACGCTGGCGCGTCCGCTGTCCGTGCTGCGCTCGGCTAACGGTTTTTACTATGTGAACGGAACGCCGACCGATTCGGTGCATATCGCGCTCACCGGCATGCTCGACGACAAGCCCGACCTGGTGGTCTCGGGCATCAACAATGGCCAGAACGTGGGCGAAGACACGCTCTATTCGGGTACGGTGGCGGCCGCGACGGAGGGCGTGATGTTCGGGGTGCCGGCGATTGCGTTCTCGCTCGTCGACAAAGGCTGGGCTCACCTCGAAGATGCCGCGCGTGTCGCGTTCGATATCGTCCAGCACTTCCTGTCGAATCCGCTTCCCGGCCATCCGCTGCTGAACGTGAACATTCCCAATCTGCCCTACGACGAGATGCGCGGATGGGAGGTGACCCGGCTTGGCAAGCGTCACCCGTCGCAGCCGGTGATTCGGCAAACGAATCCCCGAGGCGAGCCGATTTATTGGATCGGTCCGTCCGGCGAGGCGCTCGATGCGAGCGAGGGCACGGACTTTTACGCGCTTGCCAATGGGCGCGTCTCCATTACGCCGCTGCAGCTCGATCTCACGCATACTCAAATGCTCGCCGCCACGCGCGAATGGTCGCTTGCGGGGCGCGGCGCCTCATGACGAGCGAGCGCGCGAGGCGTTTTCCGCTCGGGCTCGCCGATCTCGAGCGCAAGCCGCGCGCGCGTGCCGCCGGCAAGGCGCCGCTGCGTTCGACCGAGCCGGGTGCCCGGCGCACTGACACGCAGCCGTCGCAAGGTGTCGACAAAATGGGCGCGCCCAATGTGCCGTTTTCGGGCGCGCACGCGCTGACTTCGGAACGGGTGCGCGAGCGCATGGTCGAACGCCTTCGAACGAACGGAATCCGCGATGCGCGCGTGCTCAATGCGATGGCGGCGGTTCCGCGCCACCTGTTCGTGGATCCGGGGCTGGCGCCTCAGGCTTACGAAGATGCGGCGCTGCCGATCGGTCATCAGCAGACGATTTCGAAACCATCGGTGGTGGCTCGCATGCTCGAGCTCGCCGCGGCCGGGCGAACGCTCGACCGGGTGCTCGAGATCGGAACGGGGTGCGGTTACCAGGCAACGGTGCTGAGCCAGATCGCGCGCGACGTCTATTCGATCGAACGGGTCAAGCCGCTTTATGAGCGCGCCAAGCAGAATCTCCGGCCGCTGCGGGTGCCGAATATCCGCCTGCATTATGGCGACGGCCGACTCGGCTTGCCGGCGGCCGCGCCTTTCGATGCGATCGTGATCGCCGCGGCCGGCTTCGACGTGCCGCAGGCGCTCGCCGAGCAACTTGCGGTCGGCGGACGCCTCGTCGCGCCTGTCGCCGCGCTGGGCGGGCACTCGCAGGTGCTCACGCTCGTCGAGCGGCTCGGGCCGAGCCAATGGCGGGAGTCGCAGCTTGATAGCGTTTTCTTTGTCCCCTTAAAATCCGGAGTGATTTGACACCGATGTTTACGTTGAGCGCGATGCGAACAATCAACAGAAACGGCGGGCTGGTTGCCGCCCAACGCGTGATGTGTGCGGTGGCCCTTGCGTCGCTTGCAGCCTGCGCGACAAGGATGGATCAGGCACCGGTCGTCGACCGTTCCGGCACGCTCGCTACTCAATCATCGGCGCAGGCAGCGCAACCGGCCGTGCCGCTCGGGCCGCCGCCGCCCGGCTACTACCGCGTGAAGCCGGGCGATACGCTTTACCGTATCGCGCTGGAAAACGGCCAAAACTACCGCGACATAGCGGCCTGGAACAATCTCGCGAATCCGAGCCAGATCGAAGTCGATCAACTGCTGCGTGTCGTGCCGCCGGGCGCCAATGCCGCGGCCGTCACGCCGGGCGTCGCGACGGCACCGATCACGGGCGGGGCGGTTCAGGCCGCACCGCTTTCGAGCAATCCGCCGTCGCCGGCCAACCCGAACATGCCGAGCGGAGGCAATGGCGCAAGTGCCGGCGGCGCGATGCCGCCGATGGTCGGAGGCGCCTCGGCGGCCACGACGATCCCGCCGCAGCCGGCCGCGCCGAGTTCTTCGAGCGTTCCCGCACCCGCCGCCGGTGCAATCAGTTTCGCATGGCCCGTGAAGGGGCCCGTCATCGCGTCGTTCAACGACTCGACCAACAAGGGCATCAATATCAGCGGTGCCGCGGGCGATCCGGTCAGGGCCGCTGCCGACGGTCGCGTGGTTTATGCAGGAAATGGGCTGCGCGGATACGGCAATCTCATTATCATCAAGCACGACGCAACGTATTTGACCGCATATGCACACAACCGCGCTTTGATGGTAAAAGAGGGGGACTCGGTGACCAGAGGCCAGAAGATCGCCGAGATGGGCTCGACCGATGCACCCCGAGTCATGCTTCACTTCGAAGTCCGCCAGCAAGGCAAACCTGTTGACCCGATGAAATACTTGCCGCCGCAATAAGCGATACGACCATGCCGAAATCGAAGCGCCGCAAGCAACAAGCCGAGACGGAAACGCTTACCCGTATCGCGGAGGAAGTAGCACCGGAGACGGGCGCTTCGACGAGCGAGCCGGATGACGACACCCCCGAAGCCGAAGCGGAATTCGAGGCGCAGGGAGCGGCGGGCGAGGGCGAGGCGGACGATGCCGAACCCGAGGCGCGGGAGGGGGCGGCCGCCCCCGACCCCGATGATTTCCGTGCGTTGCTACAGGCCGAGCTGACGGCCGATACCATTCAGCATTACCTGAATCGCATCAGCGTCAAGCCGCTTCTCACGGTGGAGGAGGAGCAGCGCTACTCCAGGCTCGCGAAGGCGGGGGAGTTCGAAGCGCGGCAGGTCATGATCGAGCGCAATTTACGGCTCGTCGTCAGCATTGCCAAGGGCTATCTGAATCGCGGCGTGCCGCTGCTGGATCTGATCGAAGAAGGCAATCTGGGCTTGATGCATGCGATCGAAAAATTCGATCCCACGCGCGGGTTCCGTTTCTCCACCTACGCGACGTGGTGGATCAGGCAAAGCATTGAACGCGCGATCATGAATCAAGCGCGCACCGTGCGCTTACCGGTGCACGTGATCCGCGAATTGAATCAGGTGCTGCGCGCGAAGCGCCATCTGGAAAAAAATTCGATGAATTCGGGCGACGCGAGCGAGCGGCGCGACGCGAGCATCGACGACATCGCCTACCTGACCGGAAAGACGACCGACGAAGTCACCGACATTCTGGCGTTGAACGAGCATACGGCATCCCTCGATGCTCCACTCGACCTCGACCCCGCGAGCAGCTTGCTCGATCTGCTCTCGGACGAACAGAGTCAGTCTCCCGACGCGGAGGTTCAGCACCGGGAACTCGAAACGCTGACCCGCGCCTGGCTTTCTCGTCTGTCCGACAAGCACCGGCACGTCATCGAGCGCCGTTTCGGACTCAACCATATCGAACCCGCCACGCTCGAAGAACTGGCCGACGAAATGGGACTCACGCGGGAACGCGTCCGACAGATCCAGCAAGAGGCGCTCGTCAGGCTCAAACGCTTTTTCGCTTCCAACGGCGTGCGCAAGGACGCCGTGCTCTAGACAAGACTCAGACCTGGATGACACCGATTCTCGTTTTCGACATCGAGACCATTCCCGATGTCGCCGGCATTCGTCGGCTCGATGGCCTTCCCGAGTCGATGAGCGACGCCGAGGTGGCTGAGCACGCCTTCGCAGCCCGCCGCGAAAAAACCGGCACCGATTTCCTGCCGCACTACCTCCAGCGTGTCGCGGCCATCTCATGCGTGTTTCGCGACCGCGGCGGTTTTCGGGTGCGCTCGCTCGGTACGCCCGAGGACGGCGAAGCCGCGTTGGTTCAGTCCTTCTATCGCGTCATCGAGAAGTACACGCCGCAACTCGTTTCATGGAACGGCGGAGGCTTCGATCTGCCGGTCCTGCACTATCGCGCACTTGTGCACGGCGTCTCGGCTCCGCGCTATTGGGATCTGGGCGAAGACGATCGCGAGTTCAAATGGAATAACTACATCAGCCGCTACCACGCGCGTCACACTGATTTGATGGACGTGCTCGCGATGTATCAGGCCCGCGCGAACGCACCGCTCGACGCGCTCGCCAAGCTGTGCGGATTCCCCGGCAAGCTCGGGATGGACGGCGCTCAGGTCTGGACGGCCTTCCGTGACGGGCGTATCGAGGAGATCCGCCAATATTGCGAGACGGATGTGGTCAACACCTACCTGCTTTATTGCCGCTTTCAATTGATGCGCGGCGCGTTTTCGGCTGACGAGTACGCCGACGAGATCGCATTCGTCAAGAACGCGCTGGCGCAGGAACCGGGCGCGCAGTGGCCCGAGTACCTGGCCGCATTCGAAAGTATCTAGCCGGCGGTTGGGCCGCGCATCGCGCGGCGTCTAGCGCAGCTCGAGAACGATCGGCTGATGATCCGAAGCCTGCGTAGCGCCATCGATCTCGCATCGCACGAGGCGATCGCAAAGATCGGCGGTCACGAATACGAAGTCGCAGGGAATTGCGCCCGAGGACCACTGCGCTTTGTCATAGACACCCGCCGTGGGCGGCGGCGTACGGCCGGGATGAAGAAACGTCCATGCATCGACGAAGCCCGGTCCGTCATCGATCGGTTCGATGAAGCGCCGATACGCGGGCGATCCGAATTCGCTGTTGAAGTCGCCGCAGGCGATCGCGCTGACTGGGCGGCCTGAGGGAGCGAACGGACCGGTGGCATTTTCGGCCGGTGCCGGATGGCGTGCATGGTCGGCCGCTTCGCGCTGCAGGCGTCGCAGTTCGTCGACTTGGGCGAGGCGTTGACTGAGCGAATAGAATTCGAGATGCGTGACGATAACGCGCAACGGGCCGCGCGGTGCCTGCAACACGGCCTCGAGCGCGACGCGCTGCATCGACGGTCCGCTCGCGTCGGCCGGCCACGGCAAGCTGTGGCGAATGACCTTTTCGACGGGCAAGCGGGTGGCCAGCGCGTTTCCGAATTGGCGACGGGGAAGGCCCGCGGCGGTGGGCGGCAGGTCTGCGCCGATCGCTTCGAGCACGGTAAAACCGGGAAGCGCGGCCGCGAGTTCGGCGAATTGATCGTCCGAAGGGCCGCCCGGTAAGGCGCGAAAGCCGCGCGTGACCTCCTGGAGGGCAAGGATGTCGAAATCCGCGAGCTTGCGGGCTTCATCGACGGTGCGCGCAAGATCGACCACGCCGTGTGCGTCGCGTCCCCATTGAATGTTCCAGCTGAGTAACCGCATCATGGACTCCTTCGGTGTGCCGTTCGCCCCCGTCGTTCGTCTACAATCTCGCCTTTCATTCGATTTCCGCCAGGAAAAAGCCGGTGTCTGAATCTTCCCGCCCCATCGTGTCGCGCATCAAGTCTGCCAGACCGGATACTGTTTCTGCTCCCGCCCCAATGATCGAGATCGAATCGCTCGACATGGATGCGCGAGGCGTCGGACGCCTCGTCGATGAGAACGGCGAGCCCGGGAAAGTTATTTTTGTCGAAGGGGCCTTGCCTGGCGAGCGTGTCACCTACTCGAGCTATCGGAGAAAGCCGAGCTACGAGCAGGCCCAGGTCGTCGACGTTCTGCGCGAAAGCGTGATGCGTACCGCGCCGCGCTGCGCGTTTTTCGGCACCTGTGGTGGCTGCTCGATGCAGCACCTCGATGCCCGCGCGCAGGTGGCCGTGAAGCAACGCGTACTCGAGGACAATCTATGGCATCTGGCGAAGCTTCGCCCCGAAACGGTGTTCCGGCCGATCCACGGGCCGACGTGGGGCTACCGCTACCGGGCGCGCCTCACGGTGCGCCATGTGGTGAAAAAGGGCGGGGTGCTCGTCGGTTTCCATGAAAGAAAAAGCAGCTATGTCGCCGATATGACGAGCTGCGAAGTGCTGCCCCCGCACGTCTCGGCGCTGCTCGTGCCGTTGCGCCGGCTCGTCGAAAGCCTTTCGATTCGCGACCGGCTGCCGCAGATCGAAGTGGCAGTCGGCTCGAGCGTGACCGCACTCGTGCTACGCGTGCTCGAACCGATGAATGCCGAAGATGAAGCGCAGGTGCGGCAGTTCGCGGATCAGCACGGCGTTCAGTTCTGGGTGCAGCCGAAAGGTCCGGACACCGCTGCGCCGTTTTACCCGCTCGACGTCGTACTCGATTACACGCTCCCCGAGTTCGGCATCCGCATGCCGTTCAAGCCGACGGACTTCACTCAGGTCAATCATGCGATCAATCGCGTGCTCGTCGGCCGTGCGGTACGTTTGCTCTCGCCGTCACCGAGCGATCGCGTGCTCGATCTCTTTTGCGGACTCGGCAATTTCACACTGCCGCTGGCACGGCGCGCACGCGAAGTCGTGGGCATCGAGGGCAGCGAGACGCTGACGGCCCGAGCGCTCGAGAACGCGCGCTCGAACGGCGTCGACGCCCATACGTCATTCGCCTGCCGCAACCTCTTCGAGATGACTGCCGATGACCTGCGCGTGCTCGGGCCATTCGACAAATTCCTCGTCGACCCGCCGCGCGAGGGCGCGCTGGCCGTTGCGAAGGGGCTCGCCGAGATTGCGCAAAGCGGACAAGGACCGCTGCCGAGCCGGATCGTCTACGTGTCCTGCAACCCGGCGACGCTCGCGCGCGATGCGGGGCTCCTCGTGCATGAAGCAGGATATCGGCTCAAGGGCGCCGGCGTCGTCAACATGTTTCCGCACACCTCGCACGTCGAATCGATCGCGCTTTTCGAGCGGGACTGAGCCCGAATAGACCAGGCGAAAAAAAACCGGCCGAGGGCCGGTTTTTTTGTGGCTGGCAGCGCTCGATCAGTTGCGGTTACCGCCGAAAATCCCGAGCAGCGAGAGCAGGTTGACGAACACGTTGTAAAGATCCAGGTAGATCGCCAGCGTGGCCGTGATGTAATTCGTCTCGCCGCCGTTCACGACGCGCTGCACATCGAACAGCATGTAGGCCGAAAAGATCGCGATCGCGAGCACCGAGACGGTCAGCATCAGTGCGGGCAGGTGCAGGAACATGTTCGCGACCATTGCCAGCAACAAGACGATCACGCCCATGAAGAGCCATTTGCCCAGGCCGGAGAAGTCACGCTTGCTGACCGTGGCGATCGTTGCCATGGCCGTAAAGATGACGCCGGTACCGCCGAAGGCCAGCATGATCAGCGAAGGGCCGTTCGAGAAGCCGAGGATGAAGCTCAGCAGCCGCGACAGCATGAGGCCCATGAAGAACGTGAAGCCGAGCAGCACGACCACGCCGACGCCGCTGTTTTTCGTCCGCTCGATCGCGAACATGAAGCCGAACGCGATCGCGAAAAACGCGAGCAGGCTCATGGCGGGGCTCGTCGCGGCAAAGAGCGAGAAGCCCGACACGACGCCGACCCAAGCCCCGAGCACCGTCGGCACCATCGACAGCGCGAGCAGCCAATAAGTGTTCCGTAGCACGCGGTTGCGGGTTTCCGCCGTGGCGATGGCGCCGCCGCGGCCGAAGTTGTACGGATAGTCGTTCATGCTTTCTCCTTGCGTAAGACGCAGTGACGTTGGGCAGGCTCGAACACGCGACAGGGCGTTTTTCCAGGCCATCCCGACACTAAGATAGGTACGGGCGCCGCGAGTTTCAACGGCCGCGCATGCGCCCGGCATCCTATTCATTCGAACCTTTCACCCTCGTAAGGGTTCAATCGCAATCATACACCGGAACATGCTACAATTGCAGATTCGTTAGAAATCGTAACCCCTTAATTTTTTGGAGTTTTTATGGCGATCGAGCGTACCCTGTCGATTATCAAGCCTGACGCAGTGGCAAAAAACGTGATCGGGCAGATCTACAGCCGCTTTGAGAATGCGGGCCTCAAGATCGTAGCGGCCCGGATGGCGCAGCTTTCGCGCGCCGATGCTGAGAAATTCTACGCCGTGCACGCCGCGCGTCCGTTTTTCAAGGATCTCGTGGAATTCATGATTTCGGGCCCCGTCATGGTGCAAGTGCTCGAAGGCGAAGACGCGATTCTCAAGAACCGCGATCTGATGGGCGCAACGGATCCGAAGAAGGCCGACAAGGGAACGATTCGCGCGGACTTCGCCGACAGCATCGATGCCAATGCGGTGCACGGTTCGGATGCGGCGGAAACCGCTCGCGTCGAAATCGGTTTCTTCTTCCCCGAGATCAACGTTTATTCGCGCTGACGAGCGCGCTCGGGCGCAACGCCCGATAGGGCGCGAACGGCACCGGTCGGGTTCGCACGCGATGCGGGCGCTGGCACGACCGGTGCTGACGCAGTGAAACAGCAGGATTCGATATGACGAGCAGTTCATCCGTCAACCTTCTCGATCTCGACGCCGAGGGTCTCGTCGCCTATTGCGACAGCCTGGGCGAGAAGGCGTTTCGCGCCAAGCAGTTGCAGCGTTGGATCCATCAATACAACGCCGCCGACTTCGACGGCATGACCGACCTCGCGAAGTCGCTGCGCGAAAAGCTCAAGGGCCGCGCGACGATTACGATGCCGGCCGTCGTCAGCGATCACGTCTCGGCCGACGGCACGCGCAAATGGCTCGTCGACGTCGGCAACGGGAACGCGGTCGAGACCGTTTTCATTCCCGAGGAAACGCGCGGCACGCTGTGCGTGTCGTCGCAGGCGGGATGCGCCGTCAACTGCCGGTTTTGTTCCACTGGGAAGCAGGGTTTTTCGCGTAATCTGACGACAGGCGAGATCATCGGGCAGTTGCGCATGGCCGAGTTCGCGTTGCGCGCGGCCTCGGGCGGCGCCGAAACGGGCAAGGGCGAGCGCGTCATCACCAATGTGGTCATGATGGGCATGGGCGAGCCGCTGCTCAATTACGATGCGCTCGTGCCGGCGCTGCGGCTGATGCTCGACGATAACGCGTACGGGTTGTCGCGCCGGCGCGTCACGGTCTCCACTTCGGGAGTCGTGCCGATGATGGACCGGCTCGGCGCCGATGTGCCGGTGGCGCTCGCTGTATCGTTGCACGCACCGAACGACGCATTGCGCGACGAACTGGTGCCGCTGAACAAGAAATACCCGCTCGCCGAGTTGATGGCTGCGTGCCGGCGCTATCTGACCGTGGCGCCGCGCGATTTCATCACATTCGAGTACTGCATGCTGGACGGCGTCAACGACAGCGAGACCCACGCAAGGGAGCTCCTCGCGCTGACCGCCGACGTGCCGTGCAAGTTCAACCTCATTCCGTTCAATCCGTTTCCGGAGTCGGGGCTCCTGCGCTCGAAAGCCGAGCGCATCAAACGGTTCGCTCAGATTCTCATCGATGCGGGGGTCGTGACGACCGTGCGCAAGACGCGCGGAGACGACATCGATGCCGCCTGCGGTCAGCTCGCGGGGGCCGTCAAGGATCGCACGCGCGTAGCCGAGCGGATGGGGCGGTCAAGCCGGGTCATCGAGCTGCGGCGCGCTCAGTGAATGCCCGTATCGGGCGCATGCGAGCGGAGGGGGGCGGCAGCGATACGGGGCGGCAATACGAAGCGGCAACACCCCTGTCGGCCCGATGGGCCACGAAGTGTCAAGAAGCGGCAGGAAGCGGCAGAAAGCGGCAGAAAGCAGCAAGAAGCACGGAAGCGATACGTGGTGCAGCGCATTTTGTTATAAACGGTCTGCGAATCCGGCGGACGAAAAGTCGAACCGGGGCGCACAGGTGAAAAAGAATCGACGCGAGGATCAGGGATGAGTGAGCCGCAGCATCCGCATACAGAGGGCACTCAGACGGGCGAGGGACAATCGGGGCCGGTTTCGACCGGGCATCGTGCCGCGTCACAATCGGGGCACGCGGCAATCGCGGCCTCGTTCGGCTCGCTTGCAGCGGCGGGGGCATGCCTCGCGCAGCTGCGCGAGGCGAAGGGATGGTCGATCGACGATGTGTCGGCACGGCTGAAGGTACCGCCGGCCAAGATGCGGGCGCTCGAGTCGGGCGACGTCAGCCATTTTCCGGGCACGACGTTCGCGCTCGGGGTCGTGCGCAGCTATGCCAAGATGCTGGGCGTCGACGCGGCGCCGTTCGTGCAGGCGTTGCGCCGCGAGAAAGGCGAGCCGGAGCCCGATCTTTCGATGCCGGCATCGACGGGCACCGATTTGCCGCGGGGGCGCGTCTCGGTTTCGTTGGGCGGCACGCCGAGGCACCGCTCGTGGTGGTGGGGTGTTGCCGCGGTCGCCGTTGGGCTCGTTGCGCTCGTCATGTGGCATAGCGGCGGTCAACCGCCGGCTTGGCTCGCGCGCCTGAAAGCGAGCGCGAACGGTGCGGCGGCGAATTCGAGCGGTCCGTCGACGACGACCGCGCAAGGACAGACGATCGCATCGGGTACCGCGGCCGCCGCGGATACCGGGTTCGCGCCGGCCAGCGCGCCGGCCGCGGTTGCCGGCGCGGCAAGCGAAGGACAGGCGCTCACGCCCACGCCGCTTGCATCGCTTTCCGCCGCCACTCCGGCTTCGGCGCAACAGCAGCCCTTGCCGCCGGCACAGGCGCCGGCTTCGGCTGCCGCGGTAACACCGGCACCGGCCGCGCAATCGCCAGCGCTCGCCGCGGCGAGCGCGGCAACGCCGGCCGAGGCGTCGGCCGTTCCGGCGGGTGCCACGACGCTTTCGTTCGCCGTGACGCAGGACAGCTGGTTCAGTGTACGCGACAAGGCAGGCAAGGAAGTGTTCTCGGGTATCGTGCACGCTGGCGATACCAAACAAGTGACGGGCCAAGCGCCTTTGAAGGTGATCGCGGGCAATCGGGCGGGCCTTCAGTCCGTCACGGTTGACGGCAAGCCCGTCGAGGCCGCGAAGTACGGTCCGATTAAAGGCAATGTCGCGCGCTTCACGCTGCCGTGAGTATGAGCGTGGGCGCCGGCGCCGGCGCCGCCGCCACTGTGGCGCCTCTTACATGGGTGAACCGCCGCTCATGAGCGCGCGGAGCACGTAGCGTAATCAGCAACAATGGGTCTTTCGATGCAATCCGACAGCAGCAGCCAGATTTGTTCGTCCGAGCCGATTTTCGGCGGCCCCGCTCCGCGCCGCGTCTCGCATGCCGTGGACGTCCGGTGGGGCGGTCAGCTGGTGACGATCGGCGGGGATGCTCCCGTGCGCATTCAATCGATGACGAACACGGATACGGCCGACGCAATCGGCACGGCAATCCAGGTGAAAGAGCTGGCGCAGGCCGGCTCCGAGCTCGTCCGTATCACCGTGAACACGCCGGAAGCCGCACGGGAGGTACCGGCCATTCGCGAGCAGCTCGATCGCATGGGTGTGTTCGTGCCCCTCGTCGGTGATTTCCATTACAACGGCCATTTGTTGCTGCGTGACTATCCGGGCTGCGCCGAGGCGCTGTCGAAATATCGGATCAACCCCGGCAACGTCGGGCAGGGCGCCAAGCGCGACACGCAGTTCGCGCAGATGATCGAGGCCGCGATCCGCTATGACAAGCCCGTGCGCATCGGCGTCAATTGGGGCAGCCTCGACCAGGATCTGCTCGCGCGGATGATGGATGAAAACGCGGCGCGCAGCTCACCCTGGGATGCGCAAAGCGTCATGTACGAGGCGCTGATCCAATCGGCCATCGGCTCCGCGGAGCGCGCCGTGGAACTTGGTCTCGCACGCGAGAAAATCATTCTGTCGTGCAAAGTGAGCGGCGTGCAGGATCTGATCGCCGTCTATCGCGAGCTTGCGCGCCGCTGCCGCTTCGCGCTGCATCTCGGGCTGACGGAGGCCGGGATGGGTTCGAAAGGCATCGTCGCTTCGACAGCCGCGCTGGGCGTGCTGCTGCAGCAAGGCATCGGCGATACGATCCGCATCTCGCTCACGCCCGAGCCCGGTGCGTCGCGTACCGGCGAAGTCATCGTGGGCCAGGAGATACTGCAGACCATGGGACTGCGTTCGTTCACGCCGATGGTCATTGCTTGCCCAGGGTGCGGCCGTACGACGAGCACGCTGTTCCAGGAACTGGCCGCGCAGATCCAGTCCTATCTGCGCGCGCAGATGCCCGTTTGGCGCGAGCAGTACCCCGGCGTCGAGAAGATGCATGTCGCCGTGATGGGATGCATCGTCAACGGTCCGGGCGAATCGAAGCAGGCGAATATCGGCATCAGCCTGCCGGGCTCGGGAGAAAACCCCGCCGCGCCTGTCTTCATCGACGGGGAAAAGGTCAAGACGCTGCGCGGAGAGCGCATCGCCGAGGAATTCCAGCAAATCGTGAGCGACTACGTCGAGCGCCGGTATGGCCGCGCTGCCGTCGCGAACTGAGCGTCAATCGCCAACACAATCCAGTATGACTGAACCGAAAAAGAAGCTCGAGAAACTGACCGGCGTGAAAGGCATGAACGACATCCTCCCGCAGGATGCCGCGCTCTGGGAGTTTTTCGAGTCCACCGTGAAGTCGATGCTGCGTGCGTACGGCTATCAGAACATCCGTACGCCCATCGTCGAGCACACGCAGCTGTTCACACGCGGTATCGGCGAGGTGACCGATATCGTCGAGAAGGAGATGTACAGCTTCGTCGATGCGCTGAACGGAGAAAATCTGACGCTGCGCCCGGAAAACACCGCGGCCGTCGTACGCGCCTGCATCGAGCACAATCTGCTTTACGACGGTCCGAAGCGGCTTTGGTACGTCGGTCCGATGTTTCGTCACGAGCGGCCTCAGCGCGGGCGTTACCGGCAGTTTCACCAGGTCGGCGTAGAAGCGCTGGGCTTTGCGGGCCCCGACACCGATGCCGAGATCATCCTCATGTGCCAGCGCTTGTGGGATGACCTCGGCTTGACCGGTATTCGGCTGGAAATCAACTCGCTCGGTCTGGCCGAAGAGCGTGCCGCGCATCGCATCGAACTGATCCGGTATCTCGAACAGCATGTCGATGCGCTCGATGAGGACGCGAAACGCCGCCTCTACACGAACCCGCTGCGCGTGCTCGATACGAAGAATCCCGCGCTGCAGGAAATCGCGCAAAATGCGCCGAAGCTCATCGACTTCCTCGGCGAGGAGTCGCGTGCGCACTTCGAAGGACTGCAGCGGCTCTTGAAGGCCAACAACCTGCCGTTCTCGATCAATCCGCGGCTCGTACGCGGGCTCGACTATTACAACCTGACCGTATTCGAGTGGGTCACCGACAAGCTCGGCGCGCAAGGCACCGTGGCCGCCGGTGGCCGCTACGATCCGCTCATCGAGCAACTGGGCGGCAAGCCGACCGCCGCGTGCGGATGGGCGATGGGCGTGGAGCGCATTCTCGAGCTGCTGAAGGAAGATGGGCTCGTGCCGCAGGAAGAAGGTTGCGATGTCTATGTCGTCCACCAGGGCGACGCCGCGCGCGAGCAGGCGTTCGTGATCGCCGAGCGCTTGCGCGATACGGGCCTCGACGTCGTCTTGCACTGCAGCGCCGACGGCGCGTCGGCGAGCTTCAAATCGCAGATGAAACGCGCCGATGCGAGCGGAGCCGCGTTCGCCGTCATCCTCGGCGAAGACGAGGTCGCGAGCGGGACGGTGGCGGTCAAGCCGTTGCGCGAAACGGGCGCTGCGGGCGAGAAAAGCGAACAACGCAGCGTTCAGGTCGAAAACTTGACCGAATTTCTAATCAATGCGATGGTTGCAACCGCCGAAGACGGCGAGGATTGATGCACGCCCCGTGCGGCGCATGACGGCGACCCGACAATCACAAGACGCAGGAAAGAAGGAATCGCTTGGCGATGAGTTATCACGACGAACAAGAATCGATAGAGAGCTTCAAGGCCTGGTGGGCGCAGTGGGGTAACGCGGCGACCTGGATCGTCCTCGTTGCGCTCCTTGCCGCTGCCGCCTGGAACGGTTGGAATTTCTGGCAACGACGCGAGGCGGCTCAAGCGGCGGTGCTGTACGAGCAAGTGCAGCAGGCGGTTTCGTCGAAGAACAAGGCGAACGTGGTGCGGGATGCCGCCGACATGGAATCGCGGTACGACGGCACGGCGTATGCCCAAATGACCGCGCTCGCCGCGGCCAAGGCGTTGTACGAGGCCGGCGATATCGCGGCGGCAAAAACCCAGCTGCAATGGGCGATCGACCACGCGAAGGACGACGAATACAAGGAAATCGCGAAGCTGCGGCTCGCGGGCGTCCTGCTCGACGAGAAGTCGTACGATGCGGGGCTTGCATTACTGGCCGGCACGCCACCCGAGGGGTTCAAGGGCGTCGTAGCCGACCGTCGCGGCGATCTGCTGGCCGCTGGCGGCAAACGCGACGACGCGCGTGCCGCCTATCAGGTCGCACTCGATTCACTGGCGAAGAGCGACACGTCCGCGCGTCAGCTGATTCAATTCAAGCTCGACGCGCTGGGCAGCTGAGCCGGCTCAGCGATGGCGCGCCGGTTCGCCGTCGGGCGGTTGCCGCATAGGCAGCGCCGCTCGCCTCGATTGATCAACCCTAGACGATGCTTCGCCCTCCAATGAATTTGCTGAAACGTTTCGCCGTGCCCGTTGCTTGTGCGATGACCGTCCTCGCGATGACAGCCTGCTCGTCTTCCAAGGACGAGCGTCGCGTGCCGACACCGCTCACGGAGTTCAAGCCCGCCCTCACGGTCGAGCGCGTCTGGCGCGCGAGCGTCGGCAAGGCGGGGCGCTACCTGTTTTCTCCGATTGCGGTCGGCGACGCGGTCTATGCGGCTGGCGCGGGCGGCGCCGTGGCGAAGATCGATGCCAAGACGGGCAAGGAAATCTGGCACACCAAGCTTCACACCGATCTGACGGCCGGCGTCGGCAGCGACGGCACCTTGACGGCGGTCGGCGCGGTGCGCGGCGGCGTCTATGTGCTCGATGCGAACGGCAAGCAACTCTGGAAATCCGATGTACCGGGCGAGGTCATCTCGCCGCCGCTCGTCGGCAACGGGCTCGTGCTCGTGCGCACGATCGACGGACAGATCAATGCGTTCAATGCGCAGACCGGCGAGCTCAAGTGGGTCTATCACAACCGGGCGGTGCCGCTCAATCTGCGCGTGTCGGCCGGAATGACCTTCGCGGGCGACGCGGCGGTACTGGCCGGATTCCCGGGCGGCGGGCTGGCCGCGATCGACTTGAAGACGGGCGACGATTACTGGCAGGCGCCCGTGTCGTTCCCGAAGGGCGTCACCGAAGTCGAGCGGATCAACGACGTGACGGGCGCGCCGGTTCTCGTGGGCGCCGAAGCTTGCGCCGCGACGTTCCAGGGGCGCATCGGCTGCTTCGATGCGAATTCGGGACGACCGATTTGGGAACAACCGTTCTCGAGCACGACGGGGGTGGCGCAAGACGGCGCCACGGTGATCTCGAGCGACGATTGGTCCGTCGCGGAGGCATTCGGCGCCAGCGACGGCCACGTGCTCTGGCGTAACGACAAGCTCAAGAATCGCGATCTGAGCGCACCGCTGTTGCTCGGGCCATCGGCCGTCTTTGGCGATTACAAGGGCTTTGTACATTTCCTCTCGCGCGACGACGGCTCGTTCGTGGCGCGCGTACCGACCGACGGCAGTCGTATCAGCGCGCCGCCCGTGGTAGCGGGCGATACGCTGGTCGTTCAGACGAAGGACGGCAACTTATTCGGTTTCCGCCCGCGCTGAGCGCAAAAGCGGGCGGCGCCTGGCTAGCCGCCCTGGGCCGCTCCGTGCCGGCCTTTCCCTATCGATGAGGCAGCTGCCGGTTTCGCACGGCGCGGCCCGTCGGTCGCGCCCCGCATGGGCGTCATGACGCGATCGTGATAACGTGCGGCAAGACGACAGGCCTTTTACGGCGCGCGCCGTGCGAAGCCGCGCTGCCCGGGCGCCGGCGCCTCAGGCAACGCGCGCGCCATCCGGTGCCGATCACGGCACCGGCGCTTTACTTTGATGACATCTCATGAAACCCGTTATTGCCCTCGTTGGGCGCCCCAATGTGGGGAAATCCACGCTGTTCAATCGGCTCACTCGCTCGCGGGACGCTCTCGTCGCCGACTTGCCGGGTCTCACGCGCGATCGCCATTACGGTGAAGGGCGCGCGGGCGACAGACCTTATCTCGTCGTCGACACCGGAGGCTTCGAGCCCGTGGCGAAGGACGGCATCCTTCACGAGATGGCTCGCCAGACGCGGCAAGCGGTCGAGGAATCCGACGTCGTGGTTTTCATCGTCGACGGTCGCAACGGCCTGGCGCCGCAGGACAAGTCGATCGCCGAATACCTGCGCAAGACGGGGCGGCCGATCATGCTCGTCGTCAACAAGGCGGAAGGCATGAAGTACACCGCCGTCGCGGCGGATTTCTACGAGCTCGGGCTTGGCGATCCGCGGGCGATTTCGTCCGCGCACGGCGACGGTGTCACCGAAATGATCAACGATGCGCTCGAGATCGCGTATTCGGGCCATCCTGACGAAGCGGAGGCGGACCAGGCTCCGCACGGCGTCAAGATTGCCATCGTCGGCCGCCCGAACGTGGGCAAGTCCACTCTGGTCAATGCACTGATCGGGGAGGATCGCGTCATTGCGTTCGACATGCCTGGCACGACGCGCGATTCGATCTATGTGGACTTCGAGCGGCAGGGCCGCCACTACACGCTCATCGACACGGCCGGGTTACGCCGTCGGGGCAAGGTATTCGAGGCCGTCGAGAAGTTCTCGGTCGTCAAGACACTGCAATCGATTGCCGATGCAAACGTCGTCATTTTGCTGCTCGATGCGCGTCAGGATATTTCTGATCAGGACGCGCATATTGCGGGATTCGTCGTCGAGCAGGGGCGCGCGCTCGTCGTCGGTGTCAACAAATGGGACGGACTCGACGAGCACGTGCGCGAACGCACGAAGGCCGATCTGAAGCGCAAGCTGAAGTTCCTGGAATTCGCCAAATTCCATTTCGTTTCCGCCACGGAGAAGTCCGGCATTGGCGCGTTGATGCGCTCCGTCGACGCGGCGTATGCCGCGGCCATGGCGAAACTGCCAACGCCGAAGCTCACGCGAGCGCTCATCGAAGCGGTCGAGTTCCAGCAGCCGCGGCGTCGCGGACCCGTGCGCCCGAAACTGCGTTACGCGCACCAGGGGGGGCAGAATCCCCCGATCATCGTGATTCACGGTAATGCGCTCGATGCGGTGACGGATACCTATAAACGGTACCTCGAGAACCGCTTCAGAGAAACTTTCTCGCTGGCCGGGACTCCATTGCGCATAGAGTTTCGCTCATCGGCGAACCCCTACGCGGACAAGAGCTGACCGGCTCCGACGAAGGATCGGCCGGACGGCTGGGCACCGCGTGCGCCAACGAAAATCGGCTATAGTGTAGCGATTGACGCCGGATCTCTTTTTCTTCGGCGTCGATGTGGATCCAACCTGCAAAAAAACGACGGAGTTTGCTATGAGCAACAAAGGGCAATTGTTACAAGACCCGTTTTTGAACGCACTGCGCAAAGAGCACGTGCCTGTCTCGATTTATCTGGTCAACGGCATCAAGCTGCAAGGGAACATCGAATCGTTCGACCAGTACGTCGTGTTGCTCCGGAATACCGTTACTCAGATGGTTTACAAGCACGCTATTTCGACGGTCGTTCCCGCCCGTCCGGTCAATTTCCATCCGGACGCCGAGACGTCCTGAACCCATCATTGCGGACGGCATGGCGGCATTTGCACCGCGCCGCCGTGCCGGCCCCTCCAATTTGACGTCCACCAATTTGATCAACGCAGCGCTCGTCGGCATCGATTTCGGCAAGATCGACTTCGAAGCCAGTCTCGAAGAACTCAGCCTGCTCGCGCAAAGCGCGGGCGCCCATCCCGCCGTGATGTTGACGGGGCGCAGGTCCAGCCCCGATGCCGCGCTGTTCGTCGGCAGCGGCAAGGCCGAGGAGTTGCGCCTCGCCTGCGAGGCGAACGACATCGAAATCGTCATCTTCAACCATTCGCTCGCACCGGCACAGCAACGCAATTTGGAGCGGGCGCTTAATCGGCGCGTGATCGATCGGACAAGCCTGATTCTCGACATCTTCGCCCAGCGCGCCCGCAGCCACGAGGGCAAGCTGCAAGTGGAGCTTGCTCAGCTGCAGTACATCGCAACGCGCCTCGTGCGCGCCTGGACTCACCTCGAGCGGCAAAAAGGCGGTATCGGCCTGCGCGGGCCCGGCGAAACGCAGCTCGAGACGGACCGGCGGCTCATCGGCGACCGTATCAAGATGCTCAAGACGCGCCTCGCGAAGCTGCAGCGCCAGCATGGCACGCAGCGCCGCCAGCGCCAGCGTAACCGCACGTTGTCGGTCTCGCTCTTGGGCTACACGAACGCAGGCAAATCCACGCTCTTCAATGCGTTGACGAAGGCGCAAGCCTATGCGGCCGATCAACTGTTCGCCACGCTCGATACGACATCGCGGCGCGTGTTCCTCGGCGACGAGGCCGGCCAGGTCGTGGTGTCCGATACGGTCGGGTTCATTCGCGAGTTGCCGCACCAACTCGTGGCTGCGTTTCGCGCGACGCTGGAGGAGACGATCCATGCGGATGTGCTGCTGCATGTCGTCGACGCGTCGAGCGGCGTGCGGCTCGATCAGATCGATCAAGTGAACGAGGTCTTGCGCGAGATCGGCGCGGATACCGTGCGGCAAGTCCTCGTCTTCAACAAGATCGATGCGGTGCCGGAACTCGAGGCTCGCAAGGACGCGGTCGAGCGCGACGAGTATGGTAATATCTCGCGCGTCTTTTTGAGCGCGCGCACGGGGCAAGGACTCGATTCGCTGCGCGCAGCCATCGCCGAGATCGCCACCTCAGAACATCTCCCAGACACCGGGCGGGCGCTGCCGGAACCCCAGGCAGCGGCGGACGAGCACAAAGATTTCGACGTACCGCGGCTGGACGGAATGGCGGTTGTGCGCCGCTCCGATCTGCATTGACCGGCTCTCCCAACTCGAGCGAACGAACACAGGTGAACGAATACAACGAGCGGAGTTTCTGGATGCGTGCGCGCGCCATTCTTTCCATCAGCGATCCTCGTTGGGGGCGCAGCGACGGCAACGGCGACCGGCAGCGTCCGAACGAGCCGAACCGTGGGCGCGGCAACGGCGAAGGTCCGCCGGATCTCGACGAGATGTGGCGCGAATTCAATCGGCGCCTTTCGCGGCTTTTCGGTGGCAAGGGCGGCGGCCCCGGGCCGGGCGAGCGCCGGCCCGATAACGGGCGTGCAGCGCGCGTGGGTGTCGGCATCGTCATCGGCGTACTGGTGGCGATCTACATCGGCAGTGGCGTTTTCGTCGTACAAGACGGCCAAACCGGCGTCGTGCTGCAGTTCGGAAAATTGCGCAGGACGGTGGGGCCCGGTGTCCATCTGCGCTCGCCGTATCCGTTCGAGACGAGCGAAATCGTCAACGTATCGGAGATCCGCTCGGTCGAAGTTGGCCGGCGCAATGCCGTGAACGACGGCAACCTGATGGATGCCTCGATGCTCACGCGGGATGGCGACATCCTCAACGTGCGCTTCAGCGTGCAATACCAGGTCAAATCGCCGACCGACTACCTCTTTCACGCGGTCGACCCCGATCGCAGCGTGACGCAGGCCGCTCAGGCGGCGGCGCGCGCGATTGTCGGCGCGAGCGGCACGCAGGCGCTGCTCGATCAGAATCGCGATCAACTGAGCCAGCAATTGGCCACCGCGATTCAGCGCTCGCTCGACCTGTATCGCGCGGGGCTGACGGTTGCCGGCGTGACGATCCAGAGCATCGAGCCGCCACAGCAGGTGCAAGCGGCGTTCGACGATGCGCTTCGGGCGAAAGACGACCGTGAGCGCATGAAGCGCGAAGCGCAGGCGTACGCGAACGAAATTCTGCCGCGCGCGCAAGCCGATGCCGCCCGCTCGATCGACGATGCGAAGGCTTATGCCGAGCGCGTGGTGACGCAGGCCCAAGGCGACGCGGATCGTTTCTCTCAGGTTTATGCCCAGTACGCCAAGGCGCCCGCCATCGTGCGCGAGCGAATGTATCTCGATACCATGCGTGACATTTATTCGAACACGACCAAGGTTTTCGTCGACACGAAAGCGGGGTCGAGCGTCGTCCAGTTGCAGCTCGACAAGCTGATCGAGGCGAAGGGACGTGGCGCGGGCGATGCTCAGGCGGCGCCGGGAGCGCCAGCCCCCGCATCGTCTGCCGCGGCGTCCACGCAGGGCGCTTCGGCGGCCGCCCCGGCCGTCGCCTCTCCCGCAAGCCGCGCGGCCGCCGCGAGCGACGCGGTACGTTCACGCGACGGGTTCCGAAGCCGCTCGCGCGAAGACGATTTGCAGCAATGAGGGGCGCCTGATCATGAACCGTATCGTTGCGCTCGTCATCGTCGTCGTCTTGCTGCTGTTCGCGGGCGCATCCACGCTCGTGGTCGTCGATCAGCGGCATGTCGCCATCGTCTATTCGCGCGGCCAGGCGGACCCGACGGTCGTCGGCCCAGGCCTGCATTTCAAGCTGCCCACCCCCATTCAAGCGGCGGCGCGCATGGATATGCGCATCCAGACTGTCGATGCCGGCAATCCCGATCGCTACACGACGTCGGACAAAAGCGATCTGCTCGTCAGTCCGCTCCTGAAGTATCGCGTCGTCGAACCGCTCAAGCTGTTTGCGGCGACCGGGGGCGACCTGCAAAGTGCACCCGAGCGTCTGAGCGCGCTCGCGCGCGAGGCGCTCGCCGATGCGCTCGGCAAGCGCACGCTGACCGATACCCTTTCGCATCAGACTCAGATTGCGGCGAGTGCTCGCGAGGCGATGGCGAACGGTGCCCGTTCGCTCGGTATCGATGTCGTCGATCTGCAACTCGTGCGCGTCGACTTCGCTGGGAACATGTCCGACACCGTCTACAAACGCATGGCGGCGGAGCGCGAGCAGGCGGCGAGCGCGGCACGCGCGGACGGTTCCGCGCAGGCGGAGGCGATCAAGGCGGACGCCGACCGGCAGCGCCAGACCGTGCTGGCCGACGCCTACAAACAGGCCCAGACGATCAAGGGTCAAGGCGATGCAAAAGCCGCGGAAATCGCTGCGGAGGCGTTCAGCCGGGACCCGGGTTTCTATCAGTTTTATCAGAGCATGCAGGCCTACCGGGCGGTGTTCAAGCCGAACGACGTGATCGTCGTCGATCCGGACAGCCAGTTTTTCCGCTTCATGCGCAGCTCCGGCGGCAATGCCGATGCGGCCACCCGCGCCGAGGCTGCGCCGAAAAAACACTGACAAGAGGGGACGCCGCGCTCATCGGGCCGCGGCTGAAAGCGTATGGACATGGCTGGCTCGTTACTGCTTGCGGTCGCGTTGATGCTCATTATCGAGGGCATGTTCCCGTTCGTATTCCCGACCGCGTGGCGGGAGACGTTCCGTAAAATTGCGGCACGCCCGACGCATCATATTCGCGTCGGCGGGCTCATCGTCATGGCGTTGGGTCTCGTGTTGCTTCTCGTGGCCACATGAGGCCGTGCGTTATCCATTAATGTCGTAGGACTCACCTGAATGTCGACCTGGCTGCTTCCCGAGAATATTGCCGATGTGCTGCCGTCGGAAGCGCGAAAGATCGAGGAGTTGCGCCGCGCGCTGCTCGATCGGTTTCGCGCCTACGGCTATGAGCTGGTGATGCCGCCGCTGCTGGAATATCTCGAATCGCTTCTCACGAGCGGCGGCGCGGACCTCAATCTGCGCACGTTCAAGCTTGTCGACCAGTTATCGGGTCGCACGCTGGGACTCAGAGCCGATACGACACCCCAGGTGGCGCGCATCGATGCGCATCTGCTGAATCGGCAGGGCGTTACGCGGCTTTGTTACGCGGGCAGTGTGTTGCATACCCGGCCGCGCGGACTCCACGCGACGCGCGAGCAGATTCAGGTAGGCGCCGAGCTCTACGGTCACGCGGGGTTGGAAGCCGATGTCGAAGTTCAGCAGTTGATGCTCGATGCCATGCGGCTGGCCGGGTTCGACAAGGTCCGGCTCGATCTTTGCCATGCCGGCGTACTCGCCGCGTTGTTCGCGCGCGAACCGGCCGCGGCGGCCATGGGCGAGACGCTTTACGAGGCGCTCGCGGGCAAGGACGTCGCGCGCCTCGACGAACTCACGCAAGGGCTCGACGCACCCATCCGCGACGCGCTGCGGCTGTTGCCTTCGCTCTATGGCGACGCATCGGTGCTCGAGCTAGCGCGGCAGCGTCTGCCGCAATGGCCCGATATCGCGCAGGCGCTCGATGACCTGGCGTTCCTCGCGGCGCAAGTCGAGGGAGCCGAAGTGACGATCGATCTGGCCGATCTGCGTGGCTATGCCTATCACAGCGGTGTCATGTTTTCCGCCTACGTGGATGGCGTATCGAATGCCGTTGCGCGGGGCGGGCGCTACGACCATGTCGGTCAGGCGTATGGGCGCGCCCGCGCGGCCACCGGTTTTTCGCTCGATCTGCGCGAGCTTGCCCGGATTTTGCCGGCCCAGGCGCGCAGCAGTGCGATCCTGGCACCGTGGCGGCATGACGACGCGTTACGTGCCAGCGTCGCCGCTCTGCGCGATGCGGGAGAAATCGTCATTCAGGCGTTGCCGGGCCACGATCACGACCTCGACGAATTCGCCTGCGATCGCGTGCTCATCGAGCGCGACGGCGCGTGGGTAGTCGAGGTGCGACGGCCGTAAGTCGCGCGCACCGCGACCGGTGCCGCATCGTCCAGGAATCCCATGCCGTTGACGCGAAACGAAAAAGTCGGAACGCCCGGCGAACATGGGTAGAATACGTTTTTAACCAGCTCAAGAATCAACATGTCTGCCAGTGCAGTGAACGCAGCCCAGGGACGCAACGTCGTCGTCGTCGGGACTCAATGGGGTGATGAAGGCAAAGGCAAGATCGTCGACTGGCTGACGGACCACGCGCAAGGCGTCGTGCGTTTCCAGGGCGGTCATAACGCCGGCCATACGCTCATCATCGGTGGCAAAAAAACCATCCTGCGTCTGATCCCGTCGGGCATCATGCGTGCGGACGTGGCCTGCTATATCGGCAACGGTGTCGTGCTCTCGCCGGAGGCGCTCTTCAAGGAAATCGAAGAGCTCGAAGCAGCCGGCCTCGATGTGCGGCGGCGCCTCTTCATCTCCGAAGCGGCCACACTGATCCTCCCGTACCACGTTGCCATCGACCAGGGGCGCGAGTTGCGCCGAGGCGCCGGCAAGATCGGCACGACGGGCCGTGGCATCGGCCCCGCGTACGAAGACAAGGTAGGCCGGCGCGCGTTGCGCGTTCAGGATCTGTTTGCCCCGGCGGCTTTCGCCGAGCGTCTGCGGGACAACCTCGATTTTCATAATTTCGTGCTGACCCAGTATCTGGGTGCTCCGGCGGTCGATTTCCAGCAAACGCTCGACACGATGCTCGGCTACGCCGAACGCATCGGGCCCATGGTCACCGATGTATCGCGTCGCTTGTACGACGAAAACGCCGCGGGGCGCAACCTGCTGTTCGAGGGTGCGCAAGGCACGCTGCTCGACATCGATCACGGTACTTATCCGTTCGTGACATCGAGTAATTGCGTGGCCGGTGCCGCCGCCGCCGGCGCAGGTGTCGGGCCGCAAAAGCTTCATTACATCCTCGGGATCACGAAAGCGTACTGCACGCGTGTCGGCGCGGGGCCATTCCCGAGCGAACTCTACGATGCGGACAATCCAAATCGGCAGGAGACGGTCGGCGTGACGCTCGCGAACGTCGGCAAGGAATTCGGCTCGGTGACGGGCCGGCCGCGTCGCACCGGCTGGTTGGACGCCGCCGCGCTGCGCCGCTCGATCCAGATCAACGGCGTGTCGGGGCTGTGCATGACGAAGCTCGATGTGCTCGACGGGCTTGACGAAGTGAAGTTGTGTGTCGGCTACAAGATCGACGGCAAGGATGTCGATCTGCTTCCGCGGGGTGCCGCCGAGGTGGCGCGCTGCGAGCCGGTCTACGAGACGTTCGGCGGCTGGAAGGAGAGCACGATCGGGATCACGCAGTGGAGCGAGCTGCCGGCGACCGCGCAGGCGTATCTGACGCGTGTTCAGGAAGTGGCGGGCGTGCCGATCGATATGGTCTCGACGGGTCCGGACCGGGACGAAACGATCCTGCTGCGTCATCCGTTCAAGGTGTAACGGGCGGTGCGGGACATGACGACATTCTCGATGGCGGATGCGCGCAACGACGAGAAGAACCTTTGGGTCAGCTGGGACGAATACCACCGGCTGATCGAGATGCTCGCGCTCGCGGTGCACGATTCAGGATGGACATTCGACAAGATTCTGTGTCTCGCGCGTGGCGGCTTGCGTGTGGGCGATCAGCTCTCCCGCATCTACGATTTGCCGCTGGCCATTCTTGCGACGAGCTCGTACCGCGAGGCAGCGGGTACGCAGCAAGGCGAGCTCGACATCGCGCAGTACATCACGATGACGCGCGGCGAATTGTCGGGCAACGTGCTGCTCGTTGACGATCTCGTCGATTCGGGCGTGACGCTTGCCCGGGTTCAGCAACACCTGAAAGAGCGGTATCCGGCCGTGGCCGCCGTGCGCTCGGCTGTGCTCTGGTACAAGGGCTGCTCGCAGGTGAAGCCCGATTACTTCGTGCAGTACCTGCCAACGAACCCGTGGATCCATCAGCCGTTCGAGGAGTGGGACACCGTGCGCCCCCATAATCTTGCCGCGTGGATCAAACGCGGCACGGCCGGGTCGCCATCCGGCACATAACGTGCCCGGCGGCGAAAAATCGCGGATGCGGACGAGTCGCATGGCGGCGGAGTCGACCGACTCCGCTTTTTTGTATGTGCGCGCCGTGCAAGCACCGCTAGAATAGCGCTCGCTGCCCGCTGATCCGCTCTACATTTCTTCGCCTATGACTGATAACGGCCACGATCATATCCGCCAGCACTCCTTACCTGCGCTTGCTCTGGCCGCCATTGGCGTCGTATTTGGCGACATCGGCACGAGCCCGCTGTATGCGCTCAAAGAAGCATTCAGCGAGTCGCATGGCATTCCATTGACCGATGCGTCGATTCTTGGCGTTATTTCGCTGCTTTTCTGGGCGATAGTCGTTGTCGTCTCGATCAAATACGTCCTGTTCGTCATGCGGGCCGATAACAACGGCGAGGGCGGTGTGCTCGCGCTGATGGCGCTCTCGCTTCGCCCGTTTACGAGCAAGGGACGGACATCGTCCACCTTGTTGATGCTCGGCATCTTCGGCGCTTGCATGTTCTATGGCGATGCGGTCATCACGCCGGCTATTTCGGTCATGTCCGCGGTCGAAGGCCTCGAGGTTGCCACACCGCAGCTTTCGCATCTCGTCATACCGATCACGATCGTGATCCTCATCGCACTCTTCTGGATTCAGCGGCACGGCACCTCGCTGGTGGGCAAGCTCTTCGGGCCGATCATGATCGTTTGGTTCATCACGCTCGCCGTGCTCGGTGTGGCGCATGTGATTCGCGAACCCGGCATCATCGCCGCGCTCAATCCGTACTACGCGATGACATTCATGAGCCGCCATCTTCTGCAGGCCTATGTGGTGCTCGGCTCGGTGTTTCTCGTGCTGACGGGTGCCGAGGCACTGTATGCCGATATGGGCCATTTCGGCGCGAAGCCGATCCGCGTGGGCTGGTATTGCATCGTCATGCCTTCGCTCGTACTGAACTACTTTGGGCAGGGCGCGCTGCTCATGCACGATCATAGTGCGCTCGCGAATCCGTTCTTTCTCATGGCGCCCAACTGGGCCACGCTGCCGCTCGTCGTACTCTCCACCATCGCAACGGTCATTGCTTCGCAGGCAGTCATTTCAGGTGCTTATTCGCTTACGAGCCAGGCTATTCAGCTCGGCTACGTTCCTCGCATGAAGATCCTCCATACTTCGGATCTTGCGATCGGTCAGATTTATGTTCCCGTCGTGAACTGGATGCTGCTCTTCGTGATTCTGATGATCGTCATCGGGTTCAAGAGCTCCGATAATCTCGCGGCGGCATACGGCATCGCCGTCACGACGACGATGGTCATTACGACGGTGCTGGCTTGTGTCGTGATGGTCAAAGTGTGGAACTGGAACAAGCTGCTCGTTGCGCTCATCATCGCAACCTTCATCGTCGTCGACCTCGCGTTTTTCGGTGCGAACCTGCTGAAGGTGGCCGAGGGCGGCTGGCTGCCGCTCGGCATCGGCGCATTGCTCTTCTTCCTGCTGATGACCTGGCACAAGGGGCGGTTGCTCGTCAAGGAGCGTACCGCCGCGGACGGCATCCCGCTCGCGCCGTTCCTGCAGGGCTTGCTTGCGCACCCGCCGCATCGGGTCTCGGGCACGGCGATCTACTTGACGGGCAGCGATACGCTCGTGCCCGTCAGCCTGCTGCACAACCTCAAGCACAACAAGGTGCTGCATGAGCGCACGCTGTTTCTGACATTCGTCACGCGCGACATCCCATACGTCAAGGACGACGAGCGCGTCGCGATCAAAGAGGAGGGCGGCGGCTTGTTCTTGGTGAAGGCCGCTTACGGGTTCAACGAAACGCCCGACGTGAAAGCGGTGCTGTCGGAAATCAGCAGGCTGTACGGAATGACGTTCGAACTCATGGATACGTCGTTTTTCCTCGCCCGCGAAACGGTCGTGCCGACACAGTTGCCCGGCATGTCGATTCTGCGCGAGCGCGTGTTCGCCTGGATGCACCAGAACGCGGCCAAGCCCACGGACTTCTTCAGTATCCCGGCCAATCGGGTCGTCGAATTGGGCACGAAGATCGAGATTTGAGCGGCGGCTTGCCCGACGCCGAAGGCGGTGCGGGCTCGTCATGCAAAAATGCCCGTGTCTGGCTTCGACACGGGCATTTTCCGTTAGGCGCTGCGCGGGACGCGGCGCTTTTCCTGAGCGCGTCAGCGCGGCTTCAATTTCGCGAATGCGGCCGCCATCGCGCCGGCCGGTTGCTCGTCGCGCGTACGCTGGCCACGCATGCCCGCGTTGCGTCCGTTGCCGTTCGCCTGGCCTGCGCCGCGCTCGCCGCTCGGGCCGCCGCTGCGCACGGGAGCCGCATCGTCGGCCAGCCGCATCGTCAGCGCGATGCGCTGACGCTTCACATCCACATCGAGGACCTTGACCTTCACGACCTGGCCGGCTTTTACGACTTCGTGCGGATCCTTCACGAATTTGGTCGACAGGGCCGAGACGTGCACGAGGCCGTCCTGATGCACGCCGATGTCAACGAACGCCCCAAACGCCGCGACGTTCGTCACGACGCCTTCGAGGACCATGCCCGGTGCGAGATCGGAGATCTTCTCGTCGCCTTCGCGGAAGGTGGCGGTCTTGAACTCGGGACGCGGGTCGCGGCCGGGCTTCTCGAGCTCAGCGAGGATATCGCGTATGGTCGGCAAGCCGAAGCGCTCGTCGACGAACTCGGTCGGGCTTAGACCGGCGAGGGCCTCGCGATTGCCGAGCACCACGTCGATGTCCTTGCGAATCTTCGCCAAAATCCGTTCGACGACGGGGTAGGCCTCGGGGTGCACCGACGATCGATCGAGCGGATTTTCGCCACCGTTGATACGCAGGAAACCGGCTGCGAGCTCGTAGGTCTTGTCGCCAAGACGCGGAACCTTGCGCAGATGCTCTCGCGATGGAAAGGGACCGTTGGCATCGCGGAACTCGACGATGTTGCGAGCGAGCGTGGCATTCAGGCCCGAGACACGAGCGAGCAGGGCGATCGAGGCGGTATTCGCATCGACTCCGACCGCGTTCACGCAGTCTTCGACAACGGCATCGAGCGAGCGGGCGAGTTCGCGCTGATTGACGTCATGCTGGTATTGGCCGACTCCGATCGCTTTCGGCTCGATCTTGACGAGTTCGGCAAGCGGATCCTGCAGACGGCGGGCAATCGAGACGGCACCGCGTATCGAGACATCGAGATCGGGGAATTCCTTGGCCGCCAGCTCCGAGGCCGAGTAGACCGACGCCCCCGCCTCGGATACGACGATTTTCTGAAGCTTCAGCTCGGGATGGCGGCTGATGAGCTCGCTCGCCAATTTATCGGTCTCGCGCGACGCCGTGCCATTACCGATGCTGATCAGCTCCGCTTGCGTTTGCGCGGCAAGGCGCGCAAGTTTCGCGAGCGAGCCGTCCCAGTCCCGGCGCGGCTCGTGCGGGTAGATCGTATCCGTCGCGAGCACCTTGCCGGTCCGATCGACGACCGCGACTTTCACGCCCGTACGCAGACCCGGATCGAGCCCGATCACGGCCTTGGGGCCGGCCGGCGCGGCCAGCAACAGGTCTTTGAGATTGCGGGCGAAAACGCGAATGGCCTCATGCTCCGCGGTTTCGCGCAGCTGGGTCAGCCGTTCGTTCTCGAGATGGGGCTGGACTTTCACGCGCCAGCACCAGCGGCATACATCGGCGAGCCATTTGTCGGCCGCGCGTCCCTGGTTCGCGATGCCGACGTGACGCGCGATCATGGCTTCGCATGGGTGCGGCACTTCGGCGTCCAGTTCAGCGCCGAGCCCGAGCTTGACCATCAGGATGCCGGCGTTGCGCCCACGGAAAAGCGCCAGCGCGCGGTGCGACGGCACGGTTTTCAGCGTCTCGGAGTAGTCGTAGTAGTCGCGGAACTTCTCGCCTTCTTCGTTCTCCTTGCCGGCGACGACCGTCGACGAAACGATGCCGCGTTCTTGCAGGTATTCACGCAGCCTGCCGAGCAGCTCGGCGCGCTCTCCGAACTGCTCGGACAGAATGTCGCGCGCGCCGTCGAGTGCGGCCTTGACGTCCGCCACGCCTTTTTCGGCATCGACATACCGGGCGGCTTCCTGTTGCGGATCGAGCCGCGGGTCCTCGAGCAGCGCCTGCGCGAGCGGCTCCAGCCCTGCTTCGCGCGCAATTTGCGCGCGCGTGCGGCGCTTCGGCTTATAGGGCAGATACAGGTCTTCGAGCGTTTGCTTGCTGTCGGCCGCGACGATCGCGGTGTGCAACTCGTCGGTCAGCTTGCCTTGCTCTTCGATGCTCGCGAGGATGGTGGCGCGGCGCTCTTCCATCTCGCGCAGGTAAAGCAGCCGCTCTTCGAGGTGACGAAGCTGCGTATCGTCGAGATTGCCGGTGACTTCCTTGCGGTAGCGCGCGATGAACGGGACGGTTGCGCCTTCGTCGAGCAGTTGTACGGCAGCTGCGACCTGGCGCGGCTGAACAGTCAATTCGGTGGCGATGCGCTGTACGATCTTGAGTGCTACGGTGTCCGTCATAGAGGCGTTGGGCTGCAGGGCCGTGCGCGCCGCGCCGAGCCGCGTGAAACGGGGCCGAAATAGGTCCGAAGCAGCTGCGGGGCGGGTGCGAGGCCGGGTTGCTGGAGCGGCGCATTTTGCCATAAATGATCGGCGGCGAATCCCCGAGTGTTAGAATTTCGCTCATGTTCCAGTCCTTGTCCAACACGTTGCAGACCTCCCGTTTTCCCGCCTTCGCGCGCGCTGCCGGATTGGCCGCGGCGATCGTCGTTTGTCCGCTGGCGCTGGCGGCGCAACCGTCGGTGGCCGAAGGGCCTTCCGCGGGTGCTTCGGCGCAACGCGTCGATGGGACGGCAGGCAAGCCCGAGGCGCAAGCCTCGGCGAATGCCGCGGCCACGAGCGATTTCGACGCGCGTCAGAAGGCGCTCGATGAACGCGGGGCTCAGAACGATTACGCGTACGGCGTGGCCGTGCACGATTGCTATTCGAAATTCTTCGTGAACGCGTGCCTCGGGCGCGCGCGCAACAAGATGCGCGCCGTGCAGGCCCGCATCCAGGCCGAGCAGCTCGCGCTCAACGGCGAGCGGCGCGCGGCGCACGCGCAGGAGCGGGATCAGCGCGAGGCCTTGAAGGCGGCGGGCGACGCCGCCGACGCGCCGCAACGGGCCGCGGCGGATGCGCGCAATGCGCAGGCGTTCGAGGAAAGGCAGCGCCAGCATGCGCTCGACGAGGCGCGCCGCGGAGCGCAGGCGCCGGAGCGCGCCGCGAATCAGGCTGCGTACGATCGCAAGCAGGCCGACTATCAGCGCAAGCTCGACGATGCCCGGCGCCAGGCGGCGCAAGATGCGCGCGAGCGCGCCGAGCGCGCGCAGCGCTTCGAACAGAAGCAGGAGGACGCCGCGCAGCACAAGGCGGACGTCGAGGCGCGCCAGAAGCAGGCGGCGCAAAAGGCGCAGGAAAAACAGCAGGAGCAGTTGCAGCAGCAGGAGCAGCAAAAGCAGTTGCAAAAGGAGCAGCAGGAGAGCGACTGACGCGACGCGTTTTTGCTGGACGGCAACCTCAGGTGAAGACCGCCGCGAGGCGGGCGAGCGCCTATCGACCGAGGAGGCGGACCATGCGCGGCCATCACGCGATCACCACGAACGCTTTACGCGACCGCATCGTGCAGTTGGAGTGGGAGCATAGTGAACTCGATCGCATGATCGACAGACTGTCGGACTCATCGGATATTTCGGACCTCGAGCTGCGGCGCCTGAAAAAGCGCAAGCTCAAGGTCAAAGACAACATCATGCTGCTGCAATTGCAGCTTGAACCGGACAAGCACGCATGAGCGACCGTCGGGCGGGCGCCGGCGCTGTGACTTGACGCCGGACGGAGCAGGAATCGCTTGCCTTGAATTCATCGCCGGATCAATCTTCGAACGCCGCGGGGCGCACCGGTGCACCGCAGCGAGACACTGCCATCGCATTGAGCGCGAAGCGCGGGACCGAGCTGGACGCGATTTTCGCGGCCGACGGTGTGCTCGCCCGCGCCATCGACGGCTATAGGCCGCGAGCATCCCAGATCGAAATGGCGCGCGCCGTGGCGGCAACGATGGAAGCGTCGGCTCGCGCGTTGCCCGAGCCGGCGATGTTCGAGTTGCAGCGCCGGCCGGCGAGGCGGCTCTCGGGCGAGGGCAACCAGCAAGGCCAAGACCCGGGCAAAGTCGACGAGACCGGCAGCGTTTCGCACGGAGAAGACAGCGGCGAGAATACGCTGATCGTCGAGGCGGGCACGGGTACGGGGAAGACCTTTGCCTACCTCGTCCCCGCGATGCTCTGGGGCGGCAAGGTCGTCATTTCGACCGGTACGAAGCACTTGCAAGACCAGCTCTTCGCGCGCGACATTCCGACCGTCCGCGACGCGCTCGCGGTACCGGTCAGCGTCGCCATGCTCAAGGGGCGCGCCAACTACCTGTGCCACTACTACCTGCAGCGTACCGCCGATAACGGGCGGCTGCCTTCGCGGCAGGAGACGGCCTATTTGCAGGACATCGTTCGCTTCGCGAAGATCACGAAGTCCGGCGACAAGGCGGAGCTCGCGAGCGTGCCGGAGACGGCTCAGGTCTGGTCGATGGTGACTTCCACGCGCGAAAACTGCCTCGGGCAGGAGTGTCCGAACTACAAGGACTGCTTCGTCATGCAGGCGCGCCGCGAGGCGCAGCAGGCCGATATCGTCGTCGTGAACCACCATCTGTTTTTCGCCGACATCATGTTGCGCGATACCGGCATGGCCGAGCTGTTGCCGACAGCCAATACGATCGTCTTCGACGAAGCGCATCAATTGCCGGAAACGGCCACCTTGTTTTTCGGCGAAACGCTTTCCACGGCGCAATTGCTCGAGCTCGCGCGCGACACGGTCGCCGAAGGGCTCGTCCATGCGCGCGATGCCGTGGAATGGGTCAAGCTCGGCGCCGCACTCGAGCGCGCAGCGCGCGACGTCCGGCTAACCTTCAGGGAAGATTCGCTGCGAGTCTCGGCAGCCCAGCTCGGCGAGACCCATCCGCTTTATGCGGCGCTCGATGCACTGGATGCGGCGCTCGAGACGCTGGCTCAGGCGCTGGCTGCACAGGCCGAGCGCGCCGAATCGCTCGGTGCCTGCCTGCGGCGCGCCCGTGAACTGCAGGATCAATTGGCGCGCTGGATCGCTGCGCCGAGGCCTGCAGCCGACGCCGAACGAGCCGCTTCGGCGAGCCCTGAGCCGAGAGCCGCGTCCGAGAATACCGACGATCGTATTCACTGGGTCGAGGTGTTCTCGCACAGCGTTCAATTGCACGAGACCCCGCTTTCGGTTGCGCCCATTTTCGCGAAGCAGCGCGCAGGGGTGCCGAGGGCATGGATCTTTACGTCGGCGACGCTTTCCGTACGCGGCGATTTCACCCACTATGCGGCGCAGATGGGTCTCGATGCCAAGCGCTCGATGACGTTGCCGAGTCCGTTCGACTACGGCACGCAAGGGCTGCTTTATGTGCCGCGCAATTTGCCGCAACCGTCGTCGCCGGCGTTTACCGATGCCGTCTTCGATGCGGCGCTGCCAGCCATCGAAGCGGCCGGCGGCGGCGTCTTCGTGCTTTGCACGACGCTGCGCGCCGTAGATCGCATCGCGGCCAAGCTGCGCGACGTCATCGAGACACGTGGCTGGTCGACGCCGCTATTGACTCAGGGGGATGCGAGCCGTACGGAACTGCTCGACCGTTTCCGTGCGTACGGCAATGCGATTCTCGTGGGCAGTCAAAGCTTCTGGGAGGGCGTCGATGTGCGCGGCGATGCGCTGTCGCTCGTCGTCATCGATAAGTTGCCTTTCGCGCCACCCGACGACCCGGTGTTGTCGGCGCGGCTCGATGTCCTGACGAAGAAAGGTTTGAGTCCGTTCGCGGTCCATCAGGTACCGCAGGCCGTGATTACCCTGAAGCAAGGGGCGGGGCGGCTCATTCGGGCGGAAACCGATCGGGGCGTGTTGATGATCTGCGACACGCGCCTCGTCGAGAAGCCCTATGGCAAACGCATCTGGCAGAGCCTGCCGCCGTTCAAGCGTACGCGCGAGATCGAAGTCGTGCGGGAGTTCTTTGCCGAGCGAACGCAGGATGCCGTACGCGACGCCGAAGCGTCATAGCCCTGCCGGCATTGCCGGATCGCTCGGTTGCATCCATCCGATATACGCAGGGGGAGCGCGCCGCGTTGACTCCGGCGGCGCGGCGGCGCTCGTTTCATCCCCGCGTGAATCTCACCAGATCTGCCACCAGGCCTTCTTCGTACCCGGACGCGGGCGACCCGTGATGTAGGGGCTGTCGGGGAACGTTGCCGCCAGCACCCGGCGCGAATCTTCGGCGAGCTGCGGCTCATTGAGCTTGGTGTACGACAGCATCATCAAATGCAGCGCATCTTCGATCGCCGGCGCGTTCTTGTATTCCTTGATCGCCCGCTGAGCACGGTTGATCGAAGCGACATAGGCGCCGCGCCGGTAGTAGTAGTCGGCCGCATGGACTTCGTACGAGGCGAGCGCATTGACGATATAACGCATGCGCGCCGCCGCATCGGGGGCGTATTTGCTATCCGGATATTTGTCGACGACGATCTTGAACGCGTCATACGACTCGCGCAGCGATTTCGGATCGCGCTCGCTCATGTCCTGCCCGGAGAATCGTCCGAAGAGGCCGAGATCGTCATTGAAGTGGATCATCCCTTTCAGGTAGTACGCGTAGGCGATATCCGGATGATCGGGGTGCAGCTTGATGAAGCGGTCGATGGCCTGATCGGCCGCCGCCGCTTCGTTGTCCTTCCAGTTGCAGTACGCAACGTTGATCTGAGCTTGTTGCGCGAAGTGGCCGAACGGATCGCGGCCTTGCAGCGCTTCGAAGTATTTCGCGCACTTGCCCCAGTCGCCACCCGTGAGGGCGTCTTGCGCCTCCGAGTATAATTTGTTGTTCGACCAGGTCACCGTCTCGTCGGTCTTTTGGGGCAGGCCGTGGCAACCTGTCACGATCAATGCGGCAGCCGCCAGCGAGAGGCTCGCTGCCGCGGGCCGGACGACGCGCCGGGCGGTGCTTTCGAGTGCGTGCCCGGCCGCGCGAATGGCCGATCGCATCATGGTGTTCGAGGCTTGCCGCATTTCTCCATGCTTCCTAGCTATCAGTCTCACTCAGTGACCCAGTTTTAATGACCCGCAAAAGTCCTTCAGGCGCCGAGCCCGGCTCCAAAGATCGAAGCGCCGATTATAGCCGAAGCATTGACCGCGCCGACGCCCTCGGCGGCGCGCTCACCGACGGCGAGCGCACGCGGCCGATGGCGAGCGTCGCCGCGCCGGCCCCGCGCAGCGCCTGCGTGCCGGCCGCGCTTGCCGGCGAACGGCTCGACAAAGTGCTCGCCCGGGTATTCCCCGAGTTTTCCCGCAGCCGGTTGCAAACGTGGGTGGAAGCCGGTCGCGTGCGCGTGAACGGAATGCCGTCGAAGGTGCGGCAAGCGGTGCCGCTCGATGCGGTGATCGAGCTCGAGCCCGATCTGCTGCCCGAGCAACTGGCTTTTGCGCCCGAGCCGCTCGAACTCGATATCGTCTACGAGGACGACGCGCTCGTCGTCATCGACAAACCGGCTGGACTCGTCGTTCATCCGGCCGCCGGCAATTGGAGCGGCACGATCCTGAACGGATTGCTGCATCGCTACGGCGAGGCCGCGGCCGGGCTGCCCCGGGCGGGGATCGTGCACCGGCTCGACAAGGACACCTCGGGACTGATGGTCGTCGCGCGCACGCTCGAAGCGCAGACCGACCTCGTTCGCCAACTGCAGGCGCGCACGGTCAAGCGGCGTTACGTCGCGTTGGTCTGGGGCGCAACGCCGGACGAAGGTACGATCGACGCGCCGATCGGACGCGATCCGCGCGAGCGTACGCGTATGGCCGTGGTTGCGGGTGCGGCGGGCAAGCCCGCGCGCACGCATTTTCGCCGCATCGACGAAACGCTCTGGAACCGGCAGCCCATTTCCGCGGTGCATTGCGATCTCGAGACGGGGCGCACGCATCAGATTCGCGTGCATTGCGCGCATATCGGGCATCCGCTGCTGGGCGATCCGCTTTACGGCAACGCGCGCGGCAGGCGTTCGACCATTCCGTTGCCGGGCGGTTTTGCGCGCCAGGCGCTGCATGCGTGGCGTCTCGGGCTCATTCATCCGGCAACAGGGCGCGCAATGCAGTGGCGCGCCGAAGTGCCGGCCGATATGGCGGAGCTCGCACGGGAACTGGGATTCGGCGCCGAGGCCGAGGTGCCGCTCGATGCAACGGACGCCGGATTCGACGAGGCCTGGCAAGCGGGCGAGTCCGGCACGTTCGAGTTCGATGACGCCGACGATGACCTCGAGTGAGGTCCCGCCATGCGCAATCGCTAACGAAAACGACAAAGGAAGGCTCACGATGAATCGCGCGGAATTGACGCAGGCCGATTGCGTGGTGCCCTCGTGGCAAGTATCGCCGCGTGTGCGGGCACTCGTGACGACGCGCGCGGGCGGCGTCAGTCTGCCGCCCTATGGACGCTTCGCCGAAGGCGTCGAGCAGCCTGGCGGCCTGAACCTTGGGTTGCATACCGGCGACGATCCGGCGCGGGTCGCGGAAAATCGCGCGCGGCTCGCGGCGCTGACCGGCGCGCGCGTGGCCTGGCTCGATCAGGTCCACGGCGATGCGGTGGCGAGCGCGCAGGACGCGGTGGCATCGGCGCAGCCCTTGCGCGCCGATGCGTGCGTCACGGCTGCGACGGGGCTGGCGTGTACGGTGATGGTGGCCGATTGTCTGCCGGTGCTGCTTTGCGATCCGGCAGGCCGCGCGGTGGGTGCCGCACACGCGGGGTGGCGGGGTCTGGCGGCTGGTGTAGTCGAAAAGGCGGCTGAGCGCGTGGCGCAGCTGGCCGGGATTCCTACGGCTTCGCTGCATGCCTGGCTCGGTCCGGCCATCGGCCCGCGGGCTTTCGAGGTTGGCGTCGAGGTGCGCGACGCGTTCATGCAGGGTGCCGGCGATGCCCGAGACGCGGAGGCCACGGTGCGAGCGTTCGTACCCCGCGAGAACGCGCCGGGCAAGTATTGGGCCGATCTTGATGCGTTGGCGCGCTTACGGCTGGCCCGGCTCGGTCTGGCGCAAGTGGGCGGCGGCGGGGCGTGCACGGTCAACGAGCGCGAGCGGTTCTACTCGTTTCGCCGCGACGGCAGGACCGGCCGCATGGCCGCGCTGATCTGGCTTGCCGATTGAGCGGAACGGCTGCAGCAATGCGCTGCACAAAGATGTAGCGCGCAAACGCCGCTGGCGGTCCGTGCGCTGGCGGACGCCCGGCGACGGCCGGGAGCGGCCGACGCATGCAACGCCAAGCCGGGCCGGAGGCTCGGCCCGATCAATCGATATCGGGAAAACGATAATAAAAAACTTATCGCGGTGCGGCAAAATCGGCCCAAGCATTGACATATTTTGCGCCTGGGAGACAGAATGGCCGCTCGCAAGGGTGAGCGCATGAAGGTCATGAGGGTTCGCCCCGACCGCGCTTCACACCCGCCTTTCAACCAGTCTTCCGAGACTCACCGGTCATAAGCGGGTATGTCTGCATCAAAACGTCCATCAGCTTCCTCTCATCCCGATACCTCCTCGACGAGCGAGCAGCAGGCCGGAACCGGCCCCGCCGAGGCCCAGCGAATGTTCGATGCATGGATGAACGCGTGGCGCGCGTTCGCCGAGAAGATGCCGCGGCCGGGCGCGGGCCCAGCGGGTGCGGCCATGAACGGCACCGCGATGCCGTTCCCGTTCATGATGCCGCCGATGCCTGGGGCGGCGCCCGGAATGGGCAGTGCGGCCGCGCCGGCATTCGATACGCTGAAGCTGCCTGTCGCTTCGGTGCCGCCGGAGCGATTGCAGCAACTGCAGGCCGACTATTCGCGCGAGTGCCTCGAACTCATGAAGCAATTCGGTGCGCCCGGTCTGGCCGCGCCCGAATTGCCCGATCGGCGTTTTTCGTCCGACGCATGGAAATCGTCGCCGGCGTTCGCGTATATGGCTGCCTGGTATTTGCTCAACGCACGCTATCTGCAGGAGCTTGCCGAGGCGCTCGATACCGATCCGAAGACCCGCGAGCGCATTCGCTTCGCAGTCCAGCAGTGGACCGCGGCCACCTCGCCGAGCAACTTTCTCGCGCTCAATCCCGAAGCGCAAAAGACGCTGCTCGAGAGCCACGGCGAGAGCCTTCGCCAGGGCGTGATGAACCTGTTGTCCGATCTGCGGCGCGGGAAGATCTCGCAAAGCGACGAATCGCGCTTCGTGGTCGGCAAGAATCTCGCCTCGACGGAAGGTGCCGTCATTTTCGAAAACGAGCTGATGCAGCTCATCCAGTACAAGCCGCGTACCGAAAGCGTTTTCGAGCGGCCGCTCTTGATGGTGCCGCCGTGCATCAACAAGTACTACATCCTCGATCTGCAGCCCGAGAGTTCGCTCGTGGCGCATGCGCTGGAGTGCGGACACCAGGTCTATATGATCTCGTGGCGCAATCCGGATACGACGCTCGCGGCAAAGACCTGGGACGACTACATGACGGACGGCGTGCTCGCCGCGATCGAGGTGGTGAAGGCCGTCAGCGGGCGCGAGCAGATCAATACGTTCGGTTTTTGCATCGGCGGGACGATGATTGCGTCCGCGCTCGCCGTGCTCGCGGCACGCGGCGAGCACCCTGCGGCGTCGATGACGCTGCTCACGGCGATGCTCGATTTCTGCGACACGGGCGTGCTCGATGTCTTCGTCGACGAAGCGCATGTGCGCATGCGCGAGCAGACGATCGGCGGGGCGAACGGCACGCCGCCGGGCCTCATGCGCGGCATCGAGTTTGCCAACGCATTCTCGTTTCTGCGGCCGAACGACCTGGTCTGGAACTATGTCGTCGATAACTATCTGAAGGGCCGCACGCCGACCTCGTTCGATCTGCTTTATTGGAACAGCGACTCGACGAATTTGCCGGGGCCGATGTATGTCTGGTACCTGCGCAACACGTATCTGGAAAACAAGATGCGCGAGCCCGGGGCGCTGACCGTATGCGGCGAGGCGCTCGATCTGTCGCGCATCGACGTACCCACGTTCATCTACGGTTCGCGAGACGACCATATCGTGCCGTGGCGGACCGCTTATGCGTCCGCGCCGCTGCTCACCGGTCCGAAGCGGTTCGTGCTCGGTGCGTCGGGCCACATCGCCGGCGTCATCAATCCGCCCGCGAAGGGCAAGCGCAGCTACTGGGCGCACGAGACGAAGGAGCGCGAGCTCGATGCCGATCCCGATGCATGGCTCGGTGCCGCCGTCGAAAAGCCCGGTAGTTGGTGGCCGGAATGGATCTCCTGGCTCGATCAATACGGCGGCAAGAAAGTGAAGCCCCGTGCGCAGCTCGGCTCGGCCGGTTATCCGGTCATCGAGCCGGCGCCGGGGCGCTATGTGCAACAGCGCGACTGACGCGCACTCGACGACGGGTATCGCGTCATGTTCGGCGCGATCGTTTTCAACTGGACGAGGTGCGGTTCTTTGAGCCGCCTCGCTCGAAGGAGCTTCAAATGACAGACGTAGTGATCGTATCGGCTGCCCGCACGGCGGTCGGCAAATTCGGCGGCTCGTTGGCGCGCATCGCGGCACCGGAGCTTGGCGCAACGGTGATCCGCGCCGTGCTGGAGCGCGCGGGTGTGAAGCCGGAGCAGATCAGCGAAGTGATCATGGGGCAGGTGCTGACGGCTGGCTCGGGTCAAAACCCGGCGCGCCAGTCGCTCATCAAGGCGGGACTACCCTCCGCAGTGCCCGGCATGACGATCAACAAGGTCTGCGGCTCGGGACTCAAGGCGGTGATGCTCGCCGCCAACGCGGTCATCGCGGGCGACGCGGACATCGTCGTGGCCGGCGGCCAGGAAAATATGAGTGCCGCGCCGCATGTGCTGCCGGGCTCGCGCGACGGTTTTCGCATGGGCGATGCGAAGCTCGTGGATTCCATGATCGTCGACGGCCTCTGGGACGTGTATAACCAGTACCACATGGGTGTCACCGCGGAGAATGTCGCCAAGGAGCACGGGATCACGCGTGAGGAACAGGACAAGTTCGCGGCGCTCTCGCAAAACAAGGCCGAGGCGGCCCAGAAGGCAGGTCGGTTCGACGACGAGATCGTGCCGGTCGACATCCCTCAGCGTAAGGGCGAGCCCGTGCGCTTCGCGACCGACGAGTTCGTGCGTCACGGCGTCACGGCGGAGTCGCTCGCGGGCCTGAAGCCGGCGTTTTCGAAGGAAGGCACGGTGACGGCCGCGAATGCATCGGGCCTGAACGACGGCGCGGCCGCGGTGCTCGTCATGTCGGCCAAAAAAGCCGAGGCGCTCGGGCTCACGCCGCTTGCGCGCATCAAGGCCTATGCCAACGCGGGCGTGGATCCGAAGGTAATGGGCATGGGTCCGGTGCCGGCATCGCGCCGGTGCCTCGAGCGCGCCGGCTGGTCGGTCGGCGATCTCGACCTCATGGAGATCAACGAGGCATTCGCGGCTCAGGCGCTTGCGGTTCACAAGCAAATGGGCTGGGATACGTCGAAGATCAATGTGAACGGCGGTGCGATCGCGATCGGTCACCCGATCGGAGCGTCCGGCTGCCGGATTCTCGTCACGCTGCTGCACGAGATGAAAAAGCGTGACGCGAAGCGGGGCCTCGCGTCGCTGTGTATCGGCGGTGGAATGGGCGTCGCGCTGGCCGTCGAGCGAGTCTGACGCCGGGCGGCGTGAGGGCCGCCGGCGCGCCGCGCCTGGGCGGGCGGCGAAGACGAGGGGCTCGTAGGGGCCCCGCAGAAAACGAAAATGGAGCGTGATTCATGAGTCAGCGAATTGCATACGTAACCGGCGGAATGGGTGGCATCGGCACCGGTATTTGTCAGCGCCTTCACAAACAGGGCTTCAAGGTGGTCGCCGGCTGTGGGCCGAACTCGCCGCGCCGCGTGACGTGGCTCGAGCAGCAAAAGGCGCTCGGCTTCGAGTTCGTCGCCTCTGAGGGCAATGTCGGCGATTGGGAATCGACCAAGGATGCGTTCGACAAGGTCAAGGCCGAAGTCGGCGAAGTCGACGTCCTCGTCAACAATGCGGGCATTACGCGCGATGTCGTGTTTCGCAAGATGACGCATGAAGACTGGACCGCGGTCATCGACACGAACCTCACGAGCCTGTTCAACGTGACGAAGCAGGTCATCGACGGAATGGTCGAGCGCGGATTCGGGCGTGTCATCAACATTTCGTCGGTCAACGGCCAGAAAGGGCAGTTCGGCCAGACCAACTATTCGACGGCGAAGGCCGGCATCCACGGCTTTACCATGGCGCTCGCGCAGGAAGTGGCGACCAAGGGCGTGACTGTCAATACGGTTTCGCCGGGCTATATCGGAACGGATATGGTCAAGTCGATTCGCTCGGACGTGCTCGAGAAGATCATTGCGACGATTCCCGTGCGCCGGCTTGGCACGCCGGACGAGATCGCGTCGATCGTGGCGTGGCTCGCATCGGACGAGTCCGGCTTTGCCACGGGTGCCGACTTCTCGTTGAATGGCGGTTTGCACATGGGCTGACGCGGGGGCGGCTGGCAGGCTTTCACGCCCCGGCCGCTTTTCGCATCAGAGCGTTTCGGTTTCGGGGGTCCGGCCTGCCCGCGTTGCGCGGGCAGGCGCGCGGGCGCCATTACAGCGCTGCGTTTGCGTTTGCGTTCATAAAGAAGGCGTACATGTCGACTACAAAGAAAACAGCCGAGCGATTCATCAAAAAATATCCGAACCGCCGGCTCTATGACACGGAGACGAGCACCTACATCACGTTGAGTGACGTGAAGCAACTCGTGCTCGAGCAGGAGGAGTTCAAGGTCATCGACGCCAAGACCAACGAAGATCTGACGCGCAGCATTTTGCTGCAGATCATCCTCGAGGAGGAAAGCGGCGGCGTACCGATGTTCTCGTCATCGATGCTCTCGCAGATCATCCGTTTTTACGGGCACGCGATGCAGGGCATGATGGGGACCTACCTGGAAAAGAACATCCAGGCCTTCATCGACATTCAGAACAAGCTCACCGAGCAATCGAAAAATCTTTACGAAGGCAATGCGCTCAACCCCGAAGTCTGGTCTCAGTTCATGAACATGCAGGCGCCGATGATGCAGGGCATGATGACGAGCTACATCGAACAGTCGAAGAACATGTTCGTCCAGCTGCAGGAGCAGATGCAGAACCAGGCGAAGAGCATGTTCAGCACCTTTCCGTTCAACAAGCCGGGCAGCGCCGGGCCCGAGCCCGAGAAAAAGTAACCCGCGTGCTCCACGCCCGAACGTCCGGCCCGCCTCAGCCCAGATGTCCCAGGAGTGCATCGGCGACGGCTTCGGGCGCTTCGCGCGGCGGAAAATGCCCGACTCCGTCGAGCACGAGGCGTCGGTAGCCCCCTGTGAAATGGCGCTCCTGGCCGGCGGAAAGCTCCGGTTCGTCGCACCCGTCCGCGCCGCCCTGGATCATCAGCGTAGGTGTCGACAGCGTTTCGATTGTATGCAGCCGCAACCGTAGCGGCTCGTAATCGGGGTCGGTCAGGTCGCCCGTGCACCAGCGCGTGCGGTAGCCGTTGAGCGTGATTTCCGCCCAGTCGGGATTGTCGAAGGCGCGTGCGGTCGCCTCGAATTCCGCGTCGTCGAACCAGCCCGGCGGGGACCACGTTTCCCACTGGATCCGGGCGAAGCCTTTCGGGTCCCGTCGCACCGCGGCCGGGCCATCGTCGAGCGTCATGAACCATTGATACCAGAAGCGGCGCGCCTGAGCGAACGTGTCGGGCAGCTCGAAAGCGCCTTTCGGCTGAAAGGCCAGGGCGATAGCCGCGATACGCTTCACGCGTTCCGGAAGGAGCGCCGCGAGCGTGTAGGCCACGCGAGCGCCCCAATCGTGGCCGATCACATCGAAACGCGCGATACCGAGCGCGTCGGCCAGATCGATGGCGTCCTGTGCCAATGCGACGCCAGTGCCGTCGCGCATCGTGTCGTTGCGCAGGAAACGCGTCGCGCCGAACCCGCGTAATTCGGGCACGATGGTGCGCCATCCCGCGGCGTTGAGCCGCGGGGCGATGCCGAGCCAGGCGCGCGCGGAATCGGGCCAGCCGTGCAGCAGCAGAACCGGCGGACCGTCGGTCGGGCCCGTGTCCGTGTAGGCGATATCGACTTTGGCGGTTCGAATGTGACGTGGATGATCGAGCATCGCTTTTCTCCGCGGAAAATCGTGCAGGATGGGGTGGGCCGGGGCCGCGCAGTTCAGAAAGGTTACCGCAGAGCGCGCATGAGTGCCTTGCGTCGGGCCGAGCCGGCGCCGGTGCGACGCGGTACAATACACGGTTTTCCGTCATATCGGACAACGGGCCGGAACGCGCGTCGTTCGCAGCCTCTCCCCGCTACGCGCCATTCGTTCCTGTTATCGCTGGATCCATCACATGCCCCAGAGTTCTTCTCCCGCCGCGGCTATGCCTACGCCTGCGGCCCCCAAGGTCGGTTTCGTCTCGCTCGGCTGCCCGAAGGCCCTCGTCGACTCCGAGCAGATCATTACGCAGCTGCGGGCGGAGGGCTACGAGATTTCCGGCACCTACGACGGAGCCGATCTCGTAGTAGTCAACACCTGCGGTTTCATCGACGAGGCGGTGCAGGAAAGCCTCGACGCCATCGGCGAAGCGCTGACGGAAAACGGTAAGGTCATCGTGACCGGTTGCCTCGGCGCGAAAAAAAGCGCAAGCGGCTCGGGCCTCATCGAAGAGGTCCATCCGAAAGTCCTGGCCGTGACGGGGCCGCACGCGCTGGGCGAGGTCATGCACGCGGTGCACAGCCATTTGCCGAAACCGCACGATCCGTTTGTCGACCTCGTTCCGCCGGCCGGTATCAAGCTGACACCGCGGCACTATGCCTATCTGAAGATTTCCGAAGGCTGCAATCATCGCTGCAGCTTTTGCATCATCCCGTCGATGCGCGGCGATCTGGTCTCGCGTCCGGTCGCCGAAGTCATGCTCGAGGCCGAAAATCTCTTCAAGTCGGGAGTGAAGGAGCTGCTCGTCATCTCGCAGGACACGAGCGCCTACGGGGTCGACGTCAAATTCCGCACGGGCTTCTGGAATGGCCGCCCCCTCAAGACGCGCATGACCGAGCTCGTCGGCGCCCTCGGCGAACTGGCCGCACAGTACGGCGCCTGGGTGCGGTTGCACTACGTCTACCCGTACCCGCATGTCGACGAGATCATTCCGATGATGGCCGAGGGGCCATACCAGGGCCATTTGCTGCCCTACCTCGATGTGCCGTTCCAGCATGCCGATCCGCAGGTGCTCAAGCGCATGAAGCGCCCCGCCAACGCCGAGCGCACATTGGAGCGTGTGGCGGCCTGGCGGCGCATGTGCCCCGATCTCACGATCCGCAGCACGTTCATCGCAGGATTCCCCGGCGAGACGGAAGCGCAATTCGAGACGCTCCTCGAATTCATTCGGGCCGCGGAGCTCGATCGCGTCGGCTGCTTCGCGTACTCTCCTGTCGAGGGTGCAAGTGCGAACGAGCTCGATGGCGCGCTGCCCGACGAAGTCCGCGAGGCGCGCCGCGCGCGTTTCATGGAAGTGGCCGAGGAAGTGTCGGCCAAGCGCATGACGCGCAAGGTCGGCAAGACGGTCAAGGTGCTCATCGACGAAGTTCATGCCGAAGGCGGGATCGGCCGTACGGCTGCCGACGCGCCGGAGATCGACGGCGTCGTCTATGTCGCGCCGGCTACGAAGGCGTCGAAGCGCTACAAGGTCGGCGAGTTCGTGTCGGTCCGGATCACGGGCGCCGACGGCCACGATCTATGGGGAGAGGTCTGAGCGGCGGCTCCCCGCCGATCCCCGACATTCGCCGCACTTCGCTGCCTTGATGTATCGGCATCGTACCGACAACCTCGACTCCGGAGACAGCAATGGAACGTGAAGTGGTGATAGTGAGCGGTGTACGCACGGCGATCGGCGATTTCGGCGGCAGCCTCAAGGACTTTGCGCCGACCGAGCTCGGCGCGCGCGTCGTCAAGGAGGCGCTTCGTCGTGCGGGAGTATCGGGCGAGGACGTTGGACACGTCGTTTTCGGCAACGTGATTCAAACCGAGCCGAAAGACATGTATCTCGCGCGCGTGGCGGCGCTCAACGCCGGTGTGGCGCAACATGCACCGGCCATGACGGTCAACCGGCTATGCGGTTCGGGTCTGCAGGCGATCGTGTCCGCCGCGCAAAGCATCTTGCTCGGCGACGCCGAGATCGCCGTTGCAGGCGGCGCCGAAAGCATGAGCCGGGCGCCCTATATCGCGCCGGCCGCCCGCTTCGGGCAGCGCATGGGCGACGCGCGCTTCGTCGACATGATGCTCGGCGCGCTGCACGATCCGTTCGAGTCGTTTCATATGGGTGTGACCGCCGAAAACGTGGCCCGCCGGTACGGAATCACGCGTGAAATGCAGGACGCGCTCGCGGTCGAATCGCACCGGCGCGCTTCGCGCGCCATCCGCGAAGGCTACTTCAGCGATCAAATCCTGCCCATCGCATCGCAGGGCAAGAAAGGCGAAACGATCTTCGATACGGACGAGCACGTCCGTCATGACACGTCGGCCGCCGATCTCGCGCGCTTAAAGCCCGTCTATCAGAAGGAGGGCGGAACGGTGACGGCCGGCAACGCATCGGGTATCAACGATGGCGCCGGCGCGCTCGTGCTGATGGAGCATGGTACGGCCAAGGCGCGCGGGATCGCGCCGCTCGCGCGCCTCGTCGCGTACGGGCACGCGGGTGTCGACCCCGCCTACATGGGCATCGGGCCTGTGCCGGCCACACGCCAGGCGCTCGAGCGCGCCGGGCTGCAAGTGAGCGATCTCGATGTGATCGAAGCAAACGAGGCGTTCGCGGCACAGGCCTGCGCGGTGTCGGCCGAGCTCGACTTCGATCCGACCAAGGTCAACCCGAACGGCTCGGGCATTTCGCTCGGGCATCCGATCGGCGCAACCGGTGCCATCATCGCGGTCAAGACGATCTACGAACTGGCTCGCAGCGGCGGGCGCTACGGCCTCGCGACGATGTGCATCGGCGGCGGCCAGGGTATCGCCGCGATCTTCGAGCGGCTTTGAAGGGCGAGGGGCCGCTTCTTTACTCTTCCAACATCAACCGAACATGACCGATTCGAAATCTCAGCGCGCGCCACAAACGCGCGTCGTCCATCCCGACATCGAGCTCGCCCCCGGCTTTGCGTCGTTCGCCGCGCCGGTCATGCGGGCGTCGACCGTCGTTTTTCCCGATCTGGCGGCCGTGCGCGCGGCCGATTGGCGCGACGAATCGCAATGGCGTTACGGGCTGCATGCCACGCCGACCTCGGCGGCGCTCGCCCAGCGCATTGCCGCGATCGAGGGCGGGCAGTATGCACTGCTGCAACCGTCGGGTCTGGCCGCCATTTCGAACGTCTACTTCGGGATCGTGAAGGCTGGAGACGACGTGCTCATTCCCGATAACGTCTATTCGCCCAATCGCGACCATGGAGAATGGCTCGCGCGCGATTTCGGCGTGACGGTCCGCTACTACGATCCGCTCGTGGGCGCAGGTGTTGCCGATCTGATCCAGCCAAATACACGGCTCATCTGGATCGAGGCGCCGGGTTCGGTGACGATGGAAGTACCGGACGTGCGCGCGATCGTGTCGGCCGCGCGCGCGCGTAACGTCGTGACCGCCATCGACAACACCTACTCGGCGGGCCTCGCCTTCCGTCCGTTGGAACTGGGCGTCGACATCTCGGTTCAGGCATTGACCAAGTATCAGTCGGGCGGCAGCGATGTGCTCATGGGGGCGACGATCACGATCGATCGCGACTTGCATTTGAAGCTCAAGCAAGCACGCATGCGTCTCGGCGTCGGTGTCTCGGCCGACGACTGCTCGCTCGTTTTGCGCAGTCTGCCGAGCATGAAGGCGCGCTTCGAAACGCATGACCGCACGGCGCTTGCGCTAGCGCGCTGGCTCGAGACGCGTGGCGAGATCGCGGCAGTGCTGCACCCGGCCTTCGAGGATTGCCCGGGGCACGACGTGTTCATGCGCGAGTTCACGGGCGCGGGCGGACTGTTCTCGGTCGTCTTCGATGCGCGCTTCAGCCCGGCGCAAATCGACGCGTTCGTCGAGGCACTCGAACTCTTTGCAATCGGCTGGAGTTGGGGCGGGGCGCACAGCCTCGCCATGCCGTACGACGTGGCGAAGATGCGGACTGCCTCGCAATGGCCGCATCGCGGCACGCTGGTACGCTTTTATGCAGGTCTAGAAGACGAGTCGGACCTTCGAGCCGACATCGAGCGGGCAATGGCGTCGGCCCTCGGCTGACAGTGGTATCGATGACGGGCGCGCGCCGTCATCGTCGCATCAGGACGTGGGTTCGAGCAGGCGCAAGAGCCCATCGAGTCCCACGTGATTGAACGCCACGTCCGCCGCGGCACGCACGACAGGCTTGGCGCGAAACGCGACGGACAACCCCGCCTCCGCCATCATCTCCAGGTCGTTCGAGCCGTCGCCGAGGACGATCGCCCGCGAGGTGGGAATGCCGAGTTTGTCGCAGGTTTCCCGAACGGTCCGTGCCTTGACGCTCGCGTTCACGATTTCCCCGATCACCTTGCCCGTCAGCTTGCCGTCCACGATTTCGAGCGAATTGGCTCGTGTGAAATCGAGGCTCAGGCGTGATTTCAATCGATCGGTAAAAAAGGTGAACCCGCCCGAGACCAGCAACGTACGCATGCTCGCGGCCTGCGCCGCTGCAAGCATCGTTTGCGCGCCAGGAGAAAGCTGTAGCCGTTGCGCATAAACCTGATCGAGCGCGCTGGCATCGAGCCCCTCGAGCAGCGCTACGCGGGCGACCAGGCTTTCGTTGAAGTTCTTGATCTCGCCGCGCATCGCTGCCTCCGTGATGGCGGACACCTCGGCCTTCAGGCCGCAGAAATCGGCGATTTCGTCGATGCATTCGATCGTGATCAGCGTCGAATCCATATCCATGGCGACGAGCCCGAAATCGCGCCAGCCCAGTCCCGGCCGAACGAACGCATAATCGAGAGCGTGCGCTTCGCAGTAAGCCTCGATATCGCCGCGTTGAGCTTCATCGGCCTCGACGATGCGCAGGGCGCGGGCATCGATCGGCTCGGCGTGCTTGCCGTGGGCGAGAGCAACGAGCGGTTTGAGATGGGCGGCCGGGAGCGGCTCGGTGCTCTGGATGACGAGGTTCATGGCGATGCAAAGAGGGGAGTTGCCGGGCTGCGCGATGCGAGCCTTTCGAAAATCCGCCTATTGTAGCGGTAGCCGCGCGGCCGAGCATCACATTGCCGTCCAAGCTTAGCTGGGCGAGGAATACAAGCGGGACAAGCCCCGATCGCTTTCGTCCAACGATGTGCCACGGTTGGCGTTAGACTGGCATCGCATCGTCCAGCGGTCACTGAAATCGCATCGTTGCATGACACGCCGTCGTGCGCAGCTCGAAAAGGAGGTGCCAGCATGAGTGTTCACCGCAGCTCGTTTATTGAATCGTCTGCCGCTTGGGCTCGCGTCGCCGTATGCGCCGCAGCTCTCTCGAGTGTTGCCGCATACGCCGCGCCGCCCATCACGGTGACGTCGAAGGCACCCGCCGACGGGCCGATCAAATACACGGTCAAGGTTGTGTCGAAGGTCTTCGGCAACGTTCAGGAAACGCGCACGATCAGCTCGGGGCAGGCCGACGACTACAACTGGAAGACGGCGCCGCCCGGCGGGGCCGTTGCAGTCCCGGAGAATTGTCCGAATCGCTCCGAGATGACGCTCGATCCCAACGGCGCGGCGATGCGCGCGCTCAGCATCCGGCTCGCGCCGGTCGTGGCGGCTGACGGTACGGCCACCATGCAGATGAGCGTGCAGGGCACGGCGCCCAAAGGCAAGGCGGCGATGAAGGCGGGCGGTAAGACGTTGCAGTGTCCGCAACTCGCGATCCTCAGTCAGATCGTGCGCTTCACGATGCCGACCAACGGCAGCGCAAAGATGGTGGGCCTGAGCGACGGCTCGAAGGTGACCGTCTCGGCGCAACGCTGACGGCGCGCATAGGCCGCATCAGGCCGTCTCGCGCTCGCTCAGACGTGCGGCAAGAAAGCGGTGCTCGGGGGAGAAAAGACGCCTGTACGTCAGCAGGACCGCGCCCAGGGTGCCGAGCGCGGACGAGGCTGCAATCAGAAACATGATGACGATCTGATACCGGACCGCCTGCAGCGGAGGTTGCCCCGCGAGCACTTGTCCGGTCATCATGCCGGGCAGGCTGACGACGCCGACCACGCTCATCTGGTTCAGCGTTGGGATCATGCCTGCGCGCACGGCCTCGCGGGCCGGCGCCCGTGCAGCCTCCCAGCGCGTCGCGCCGAGCGCCAGCGCCATTTCCACGCGATCGCGCCGCGCGGTCAATGCCTCCGTCATGCGCTCGATCGCGAGCGATACACCGGTCAGCGTATTGCCGAGAATCATGCCGAGGATCGGAATCGCATACTGCGGTGCATACCAGGGATGAATGCGGATCACGGCGAAAAGACCGATTGCCGCGACGAGCCAGGCGCTGAGCCAGATCGATACGACGCTGTCCACGCGCTGGCCGCGATAGCTGTGCGTGCCGCGGGATGCCCCCGCGAACCCGGCGACGAGCGTCATCAATGCCATGAGCGGCAAGACCACGTACCAGCGGTCGAATCGGAAGACCCAGCCGAGCACGTAACCGATCGCGAGCAACTGCACGACGGTCCGTATGGCCGCGATCGCGAGCTTGCGACCCAAGCCGAGCGAGAGCGCGGCGGACACCGCGCCGTTGACGACGATGAGCAACGTCGCGATGGCCACATCGGCGAGGCTCAACGCTTGAAGCGGGGCGTTCATCGATGGATCTCCTCACAGGCGTTCAAGCGCCCGACCTGCATCGTGAGCCGGCGCGTGCCGACGCGGCCTGCCTGCGCCGGGTCGTGCGAGACCCACATCGACGCACGCGCGTGTTCGCCGGCCCAAAACCAGTCGTCGACGAGCGCCTCGACGGCCTGTGTCGTTTGTGGATCGAGCGAGGCGGTCGGTTCGTCGAGGAGCAAGACGTCGGGATCGAGCTGCAGGACACGGATCAATGCCGTGAGCTGGGCTTCGCCGCCGGAGAGTTCGCTCGCGCGTTTATCGAGAAAACCGACCGTGCGACCCGCGCGTTTGGCGAGGTATGCGGCTCGCGCGCGATCGAATCGCCGATCGTGGTACACGCCGAGCAGATACGGGTAGCGCAGGTTGTCTTCGACGGTGCCGTCGACAAGGGCGGGCCGTTGCTTCACATAGGCGATGCTCGAGCGATAGCGCGGGATGGTTTTTCGGTCGACATCGCGGCCATGCCAGCAGATGCGCCCGGCCTCGAGCGGATCGAGCAGCGCCAGTGCGCGTAGCAAGACGCTTTTCCCGGCTCCAGATGGGCCGGTTACGGCGATGCGCTCGCCGGCCGCCAATGCGAAGTCGGTCGAAAAGAGCAATGTCTCCGCGGTGCGCGCATCGCGGCGAACGATGCCGAACGCCTGCACGAGGGGAAGGGCGGACATCGGAGAAAATTCGTCAAGTGGGGATGAAATGCGATGCGGACCGGCGCCGGTGCCGCCTGACCGCCATGCTGCTGCGACATGATAGACGATCGGATCGGCCTGCGCGGCCGCCATTTTCGCGCGGCACACTCCTTGCTGAATTTCGGGTCATGATGGTCGCGCATCGGGCGGCTGCCGAGTTCGTCGCCGTTCGCGTACGCCGGAGTCCTTATGCCGATTCGATCCGTTCCGCGTACTGCCGGCAAAGTGCTTGCCTGGACACTTGCCGTTATCGTCGTGCTGATCGCCGTGCTTGCGGTGGCGCTCGTCACATTCGACTGGAACCGCGCGCGGCCGTGGGTGGACGATAAGGTTTCGCAAGCCATCGGCCGCCCGTTCGCGATCAACGGCGATCTGCGCGTCTCCTGGCATCGGCCTGCCAGCGAGCACGGATGGCGGGCGTGGGTGCCGTGGCCGCGATTTTCGGCCCATCGCGTGAGCATCGGCAATCCCGACTGGACACACGCGCCGCAGTTCGCAACGGCGGACGAGATTTCATTCACGGTCGAGATGCTACCGCTTCTCGCTCGTACGATCTCGGTGCCGACGATCGATCTCGTGAGCCCGTCGATCGACCTCGAGCGCCTGGCCGACGGGCGCGAGAACTGGACCTTCACGCTGCCCAAATCGAAGAATCCGACGCGCTGGACGGTACGCCTTGCCAATCTCGGCTTCTCGAAAGGCGAGATCGCGCTGAATGACGCGCTCAAGAAAATCGATCTCGCAATCGGTGTGGATACGCTGGGCAAACCGCTCGCGATAGGCGATGTGCTCAAGCAGCAAGAGGCGGCCTCGCGCGAAAGCGCAGCGCATACCGTTGGGCAGGGAGGCGCTCGCAAGCTGGCGGCGCAAAAGAAGGGTCCCGCGGTTGCGTCCGAAGCGTCGGCCGCGGCGGCATCGGCAGCCTCCGCGGTGCCGACGAGCGAGGCGCAGGAAGTGTCGAAGCCCGCTCCCAATCCGCGCGATCTTTACGCGCTGGGATTTACGGCAAAGGGGCACTATCGGACGACCGCGGTCGAGGGCAGCGGCAAGCTGGGCAGCGTGCTGTCGCTGCGCGACGCGCATCGACCTTTCCCCTTGCAAGTCGATGTCAAGGTGGGCGACACGCGGCTCGCGCTCGTCGGAACGCTGACCGATCCGCTGCATCTGGCCGCGCTCGATGTGCGGCTGTGGTTGCAAGGCGCGAGTTTGTCGCACCTTTACCCAATCCTCGGCGTGACGCTACCGGACACGCCGCCTTACGCGACGGATGGGCGGCTCGCGGGGCACATCAGGACCGGCGACACGGTGCTGACCTATAGCGGCTTCACCGGACGCGTCGGCGAGAGCGATCTGGAAGGAACGCTGAGCTATAGCGGGCGCGACTCGCGGCCGCTGTTGACGGGCAACGTGGAGTCGCGTCTGCTGCGTTTCGCGGACCTCGCGCCCGTCGTGGGCGCCGATTCGAACGCCAGCAAGGCGCGCCGTGGGGCGACCGTGAAACAGCCGGCCGATCGGGCTTTGCCGGTCGAGTCGTTCAAGACCGACCGGTGGCATGCGATCGATGCCAACGTGACATTCACGGGCAAACGCATCATCAAGAATCCGGATCTTCCCGTGACCGATCTCTATACGCACGTGCTGCTGAAAGGCGGCGCGCTGACATTCGCTCCGCTGCGTTTTGGCGTGGCCGGCGGCACACTGGCGTCGGAGCTGCATCTGGATGGCAGTGCGGTCCCGCTGAAGGCCCGCATGTCGCTGTCGGCGCGCCATTTGAAGCTCAAGCAGTTGTTCCCGAAGCAAAAGAGCATGGAGTCGGCCTTGGGCGAGGTGAATGGCGATGCGGCGCTGTCGGCCACCGGCAATTCGCCGGCGGCGCTGGCTGCGACGATCGACGGGGAAACGAAAGTGCTCGTCACGGATGGGACCGTGAGCCAGTTGCTGATGGAGGAGGCGGGACTCAACGTCGCCAATATCGTCTATGAAAAGCTTTTCGGACACCGTAACGTCAATATCCGCTGCGGCGCGGCGGATTTCACGGCAACCAACGGCGTGCTCGAATCGAAGACTTTCGCCATCGACACGGACGACGCGTTGATCTCCATGAACGGTCATATCGATTTGCGCAACGAAACGATGGATCTCACGATTCATCCGCACACGAAGGGGTTGCGGGTGGTCTCGCTGCGTTCGCCGCTGTACGTGAAGGGTACGTTCAAACATCCCGACGTCGGCGTGAGCAAGGGGGCGCTGATCTTGCGCGCAGGCGCCGCAGTGGGGCTGGGGCTCATCAATCCGTTCGCCGCGCTGATCCCGCTCATCGCGCCGAGCCACAACAAGGACGTGCCCTGTGCCGCGCTGATGGCGAACATGCGGGAGGCCCCGAGCGCGCCGCCGCCCGGCGCGAAAACGGCCAGCCCGGCGCCGCGTGCGGCCAGCGCGCCCGGCGGCGCGGCGGTTCAACCGGAAGCGCAAGCGCAGCACGGTGGGTGATGTCGCCGAAACTTGTTAAAATTACGAGTTTTTCGTCGAACACCACTCTGAGGGCCTCGCCGTGCTGTCTACCGCCAATATCACCATGCAATTCGGGCCGAAGCCGCTCTTCGAGAACATCTCCGTCAAGTTCGGCGAAGGCAACCGGTATGGCCTCATTGGCGCGAACGGCTGCGGGAAATCGACGTTCATGAAGATATTGGGCAGCGATCTCGAGCCGAGCTCGGGCACCGTCATGCTCGAGCCGAACGTGCGGCTGGGCAAGCTGCGCCAGGATCAGTTCGCGTATGAGGAAATGCGCGTCCTCGATGTCGTCATGATGGGCCATACCGAAATGTGGGCCGCGATGACCGAACGCGATGCGATCTACGCCAACCCGGAGGCGACGGACGACGACTACATGCACGCGGCGGAGCTCGAGGCTAAGTTCGCCGAATATGGCGGCTACACCGCCGAAGCGCGGGCCGGCGAGCTGCTGCTCGGCATCGGCATTCATATCGACGATCACAACGGACCGATGAGCAACATCGCGCCGGGCTGGAAACTGCGCGTGCTGCTGGCGCAGGCGTTGTTTTCGAATCCGGACGTACTGCTGCTCGACGAGCCGACCAACAACCTCGACATCAATTCGATCCGCTGGCTCGAGAATGTGCTCAACGAGTACAACTCGACGATGATCATCATCTCGCACGATCGCCACTTCCTGAACCAGGTCTGCACCCATATGGCGGACATGGATTACGGCACGCTGAAGGTTTATCCCGGCAATTACGACGACTACATGCTGGCGTCGGCGCAAGCCCGCGAGCGGCAGGTGGCCGCGAATGCCAAGGCGAAGGAGCGCATTGCCGATCTGCAGGACTTCGTGCGGCGCTTTTCGGCCAACAAGTCGAAAGCTAGACAAGCCACGAGCCGCCTCAAGCAGATCGACAAGATCAAGATCGAGGAATTCAAACCGTCGTCACGGCAGAATCCGTTCATTCGCTTCGAGTACGAAAAGAAGCTGCACAACATCGCGGTGGTGGCCGAAGGCATCACAAAGCGCTACGACCGGACGATCTTCGAGAACTTCAGCATCAGCGTGCAGCCTGCTGAACGTATCGCGATCATCGGCGAGAACGGTGCCGGCAAAACGACGTTGCTGCGCGCCCTACATGGCAACCTGGCGCTCGACGGCGGTCGCGTCAAGTGGGCGGAAAACGCCAATATCGGTTATATGCCTCAGGATACGTACGAAGAATTTCCGGACGACGTGACGCTGACCGAGTGGATCGATGCCTACCGAAAGGAGGGCGACGACGATCAAATGGTGCGCGGTACGCTCGGACGGTTGCTTTTCAATGCGGATGACATCAGGAAGTCGGTGAAGGTGCTCTCGGGCGGTGAAAAGGGGCGCATGATCTGGGGCAAGCTGATGCTGGGCCGTCACAACGTGCTGCTGATGGACGAGCCGACGAACCATATGGATATGGAATCGATCGAATCGTTGCAGGTCGCACTCGATAAATTCGACGGCACGCTGATCTTCGTTTCACACGATCGGGAGTTCGTGAGCGGCCTTGCGAATCGCATTATCGAAGTGCGGACCGATGGAACGCTATATGACTTCGGCGGCAATTATGAGGAGTTCCTCCGAAGCCAGGGCGTGGAGTAAAACGTCCCAAAACGCTCGTTCACGCGCTCGTTTTTATTTTCCGTGCGCGCGGACCGCGGCGCCGTAGCACGCATTTCGGATATGCACGTGGCGCTGCGCGTGCAGCGATATCGATGCGCACATCGATTTCTGTATCCCGACATTTTGGGGGGCGGATATATATGCGCTAAATATTTCGCCGCACTAATGCGACACGCCTATACTTCATATCGAACGATTAATAGTTGAGTGTCGCTCGCGTGCTCTGTACGCGTTGATGCAAGCCACAGATTTGATGGCCCATGCCGCGCCGGTGTTTGCAGATCAACGTGAATAGGAGGGGCAAATGAGCACGTTCATTCTCGCCGACGAGCCGCCCCGCGCCGTCCAGCTTGTTACCCGGGCGTACGCTCATCTGCTTCTCGCGGGTTTTGCGCTGGTTCCAGGCTATCTGATTGCCTATGTGTTCCTTTTTCAGGACCCCGCCCTCAAATTTGAGAACCACACATTCCACGAAATAGCGATTGCGGCAGCCACGCTGGAGGGGCTTTTCGTTACCTATGTGACCTGGCGCTGTTATCGCTCATCCGGAGAGCCGCTGCTACGCTGGATGACGCTCGGCTTTCTTGGTTTTGTGCTGGTCTATGCACTACATGGCGCGTTCACCGGGCTCGCGCACCGCAACGTATGGCTATTCCTGCTGTACGGGCCAGCGTCCCGGCTCGTGATGGCGATTCTCCTGCTGGTCGCACTGCTCGCCTACCGGCGGCCGGCCGACGGCGCAAAGCAGCGTGCGAGGCCCGGCCCGTGGTTGACCTGGATAGGGCTGTTCCTGCTTATTGACGTGGCGGTTGCGGTTATCGCGAATTCACCGATCGCCGGTAGCCTCGCGGCGCGCCTCTCGATGGAAGGCGGGGCGCTTGTTTTCTCCGCATTGAACGTGGCGACGCTCCTGCTGCGCCGCATCCATTCGCCGCTGATGACGATTTTCGCCATCTCGGTGACATCGTTCGCACTAGCGTCGCTCGCCTTTATCCTCGGGCATCCGTGGAATCACATGTGGTGGCTCGCCCACGCGATTTTTGCCGGCGGTTTTTTCTTGCTCAGTTATGGGGTCGTGCAAGCGTTCCATACCACGAGATCATTCTCGACGATTTATAGCCAGGAGGAACTGATGGCCCGGCTCGCCGAGGAGATGGCACGCACCGAAAACGCACTGCAGGAACTGAAACGCACCAATCAGACACTCGAGCATCTTGCCGCGACCGATCCGCTGACCGGCGCGGAGAATCGTCGCCAGTTCATGGAGCACGTCGAAGCCGAGATTGCCAGGACGAAGCGCGGCGGGGCGCCGTTCTCCCTGCTGGCACTCGACCTGGACAATTTTAAATTGATCAACGATCGATACGGGCACCGGGTCGGCGACGACGTCCTGAAGGGAGTCGTCCAGACATGTCTCGATGCGATCCGGCCATATGCCGGCGTTGCGCGGATGGGCGGGGAAGAGTTCATGGTGCTGCTGCCTCGGGCAGCCCTCGAGGCCGCGCGTACGACCGCCGAGCGCGTTCGGGCCGCCATTGCCGGTGCGTCGTTCGAGAGCGGCACACAGCGGCTGGGTGCAGTCACGGTCAGCATCGGCGTATCGGAGTTCGGCCGCGACGGCGACACGATCGACGCGCTTCTAAACGTAGCCGATGAGCGCTTGTATCGAGCGAAAGACCAGGGCCGCAACCGTGTGATTGCGGCATAGGGACGAGCCACGCCGTACGCGACGGCACCGGTTTTCCCTCTTGTCGCCAACGACGGCTGATCGAGAACGATCGAAGGGGTTTATCGAATGAAAAACCTGACCTTTGAGGACCCGCCGATTCATATCGCGCTCCTCGCGATTGCCTATGTGCTCAGCGGCCTGTGGTACTTCAGCTGGCGCCTGACGGCAATCAACTGGCACGCGCCGCTTTTCTCGATCCCCTTATACGGCGCCGAGCTGTTCGGCTTCGTCACGGGCCTGCTTTATCTGTTGATGACCTACCGGTTGGCTGTGCGCACAGTGCCGGCACCGATCGTCGGCGTGGCTGTCGACGTGTTCGTGCCGACTTATAACGAATCGGTCGATCTTGTTCGGCACACGTTGCTGGCAGCGAAGAATATCGAGTACCCGCATACGACATGGCTACTCGACGACGGCCATCGCGAAGAAATGCGCGTGTTGGCAAGCGAGCTGCGCTGCAATTATCTCGCCCGCACGGAAAATACCGACGCCAAGGCCGGCAACCTGAACAACGCGCTCGAGCACAGCACGGGCGAGTTCATCGCGATCTTCGATGCCGACCATGCGGCGCGCAAGGACTTTCTGACGAAGACGTTGGGGTACTTTGCCGATCCGGAAGTCGCGTTCGTGCAGACACCGCAAGATTTCTACAACGTCGACTCGTTCAATCATCGCGCTGGCAGCCGCCGTGTGTGGAACGAGCAGGCACTCTTCTTCAAGGTCATTCAGCGCGGCAAGGATACATGGAACGCGACCTTCTTTTGCGGAAGTTGCGCCGTGCTGCGCCGCAGTGCGCTTGTCTCGATCGGCGGTATCGCGACCGAGACAGTCACGGAAGATATTCACACCTCGATCCGATTGCACAAGCGGGGATACCAGTCTGTGTACCACCCGGAATCGCTCGCGTTCGGCTTGGCCCCACACAGTATCGACACCTACTTGCAGCAACGCATCCGTTGGGGCTTGGGCGGCATGCAGGTGCTCAGACGCGAGCGCATCCTATCCAGTCCAGGCTTGACACTGGCGCAGCGACTGAATTACCTCGCGTCGATGCTCATTTACTTCGAGGGATGGCAGAAGTTCGTTTTCTTCGTCACCGCGCCCGCTGTGCTCTTCTTTGGCGTCCTGCCGATCAGCGCGCCAATGGGCAAGTTTTTTGTCTATTTCATGTTGTATTACACCCTGTCTTCGTTGATGTACATCGAGCTGGCGCGGGGTTACGGCTCGATCTTGCTGAGTGAACAGTACGGGATGGCGCGGTTTTTCGCATTCATGCTGACGACCGTCGGTCTCTTTCGGAAGAAGATTGGCTTCTCGGTCACGAGCAAGCAATTGTCACTTGGGGGCAGGGCATGGCTTTGGTTGTCGCCATCGCTCGTCGTTGCAGCGCTGACGTTATTGAGCATTCCAGTCGGTCTCTACCGGATGCTGCACGGCACGTTACCGATGGGCGCGGGCATCGCCACCCTCGTATGGTCCGCTACGACGATCGGAACCGCGAGCGTCATTGTGTGGTTCAGTCATCGCCGTGCGCAGAACCGGCGTGCGGACTATCGGTTTCCGTTGCATATCCCAATAGTGCTCGCCGTCGGCGGAAAGTCGTTTCTCGGTCTGTCGGAAGACTTATCGGCAAGCGGGGCGCTTTACCACGGGGAAGTACCGGCCGGATTGTCGAACGGGGCAACCCCGGCAGTCGAAATCCATTTGCCGAACCTCGTCGTGCGTACGACAGCGAGTGTCACGTTCATCGGCGGCGACGGTGGCGCCACCAATGCCGATCGAACGATCGGGTTGCGCTTCGGGTGGACGTCGGCTGAGGCGAGTCGCCCACTCGAAACGTTCCTGTTCGGCAGCAGCCTGCAATTCGAACTGGGCGGCGTGACCGATCAGCGAGCGACGTTGTTGACGCGCCTGGCGTACGGCGCCCGCGCAAGCACGAGTGTGCTGAGTGCGGATACGCGGTGGGCTCCTGGATTCCTCACCGCCGCGGGCGCTGCTCACCCGATACCCGTGGTCGTTGCGTCCCTGGTGCGCAATACCGGCAACATGCTGTCGGTCCTCAGCAACGCCGAACTTGACGCGAGTTCGGAGGCGATCTTGCGGCAGCGCATTGCAGGCAGAGAAACGGCGCAGCGCGTCTCGCTGGCATCCAGCGGAAGCTTGGATACGCCGACTGGCCAAATACATCTCTACAACGTCACGTCGCGCCATTCACTGACGCCGCACAATTATGGGAACGAAGATGACGCAAATCACGCCGCCCAGTCGAGCGATGCACTGCGGACGGACGATCGCAATCGCCGCTTTCGCGCTGTCGATTAGCGCGCCGGCGCTCGCCGGGCGGCCGTTGATGTTTGCCGGCGCATCGGTCGGAGAACACGGTGAGCGAGGCGAATACCTCGGCATCACCGCGCCGTTCTTTTCCAGCCATTACTTCACGCAACGGCTCGCCATCAGCGACTACTACTACCAGTATGGTGCGAACGGGACGACGGTCAGGGTGAGAGGCGAGGCGGTCGAGGCCGCGCTCGGCGCACAGACGGCGTGGCAGGGTGGATGGGTGGAAGCCTCGAGCGGGGTGCGGTATCGCGAAAATCGCGTGACTCCGCCCGGTGCGAATGCACACGCCGACGGCGGCCAGGTCGGGCTTCCGCTCGGACTGCAGGGCGAGCAGCGGTTCGGGCAGGACTGGGCAGCCAACGGCATCGCTTTTTACACAATTGGGCCGGCATCATATTGGGGCCGAGCCCGTTTCCTGCATCGAACGTTCGGGGATGCGTGGGCCGGCGTCGAAGTGATCAAGCATGGAGATCCCGACTATCGTGCGACGCAAGGCGGCCTCGTGCTGACGGGGATCAAGGTCGGCGAGACCTTCACGCTCGGATTTTTCGCGGGCGTGAAAAAGACCAGCGGCCAACCGCGTTCGTTTTATGGGGGCGCCGAATTGACCAAGGGATTCTGACGCGTGTGGTCCGACACGGCTGGAGCAGCATGGCCCCGGCGGCGAGCGCCGCTATATGTGCTGCGCGTAAAATAACCGGACCCACCGGCAATGACGGAATTCGACATGAAAACGTACGAGCACCTGTATATCGGCGGCAAGTGGCTGAAGCCGTCGTCAAGCGGCACGATCGACGTAATCGATTCAGGCACCGAAGCGGTCATGGGCCGCATTCCCGAAGGCGCAGCGGCCGATGCCGAGGCGGCCGTCGAGGCTGCGAAGCTCGCGTTCGAATCATGGGCCGCCACGCCCGCCGTCACGCGGGCCGAGTATCTGCAAAAGATTGCCGATGGGCTCAAAGCCCGCACCGAGGAACTCACGCAGCTGATCTGCGGCGAGGTCGGCATGCCCATCAAGCTCGTGCGCGCGATCCAGGTTGGCTCGCCCGTCTATCACTGGAACGCGTACGCGAAACTGGCTCGAGAATTCGCATTCGAAGAACGCGTGGGCAACTCGCTCGTGGTGCGCGAGCCGGTCGGCGTTGTCGCTGCCATCACGCCCTGGAACTATCCGCTCAACCAGATCACGCTGAAAGTGGCCGCGGCGCTTGCCGCAGGTTGCACCGTTGTCCTGAAACCCTCCGAAATCGCGCCCCTCAACGCATTCGTGCTGGCCGAAGTCGTTCACGATGCAGGATTGCCGGCGGGCGTGTTCAATCTCGTGAGCGGCTACGGGGCGGTCGTCGGCGAGATCATCGCAAGCCATCCCTTCGTGGACATGGTCTCGTTTACCGGGTCCACGCGCGCCGGCAAGCGCGTTGCCGAACTCGCCGCGGCAACCGTGAAACGCGTCGCGCTCGAACTCGGCGGGAAATCGGCTTCGCTGATTCTCGACGGCGCGGACTTTCCCACAGCCGTCAAGGCTACCGTTTCAGACAGCTTCCTGAATGCCGGCCAGACCTGCTCCGCGCATACGCGCATGCTCGTGCCCGAGTCGCGCTACGAGGAGGTGCGTGAACTCGCGAAGCGGGCGGCCGAAGCCTATGTGCCGGGCGACCCGCGCAGCGAAACGACGCGCCTGGGCGCGCTGGCTTCGGCTGCGCAACAGGCCCGCGTGCGCGCCTATATCGAGCGTGGCATGGAAGAGGGCGCGGAACTGGTGACGGGCGGCCCCGGCATGCCCGAAGGGTTGTCGAAAGGCTTTTTCGTCAAGCCGACCGTCTTCGGCCGCGTCCATCCGAAGGCGACCATCGCGCAGGAGGAAATCTTCGGCCCGGTGCTCTCGATCCTGACTTACAAGGACGAGGAAGAGGCCGTTCGGATCGCCAACGATTCGCCCTACGGCCTTGCCGGGGCGGTCTGGGCGGGCGACGACGAGCGGGCGCATCGTGTTGCGCGGCGCATTCGCACGGGGCAGATCGATATCAATGGCGGCGACTGGAACATGCAAGCGCCTTTCGGTGGCTTCAAACAGTCGGGCTACGGTCGGGAAAACGGTACGTTCGGCCTCGAAGAGTACCTCGAGTACAAGTCGCTGCAATTCAAGCAGCCGAAGCCGGCCGGCTGACCAGGCTGACCAATCGGCATCGGTTCGGCGCGCAGTTCGTGCACGGCGCGCTCGGGCCGAGCCAAGCGCACCTATAGCTTGTCGTACTGAAAGCGCATGGCGGTGCCTTCCTTCTCGATGCGCACCCAGACAGCACGCTTTTCCTCGTTGCTCATGAAAACCCAGTTCGAGACCTCGGTTGCCGTGCGTCCGCAGCCCTTGCAGATGTCGTCGAAAAGCGTCGAACATACGCCGATGCACGGGCTGTCCGGGACATCATGGAGATTGGAGGCCATTTGAAACCTTGGTAATAGACAGATCAGGCGCTATGGTAGCCCATACGCGCGGCACGCTTTTCCGTTCGCGCTGTCTCCCGAATGGGTATCGGAGGTCGCGGACAAGACCGGCCGAATGGCCGATCCGGTATTTTTTCCGCTGGACACCGCCGTGCAACGGGATAAAATTGCGCCCGTTTTCATCAGTCGCCGACGCCCGTCCATTCACGCGCAGCGGCGCGTCCAGCCGCTGTACCCTTTGCGCGACAGCCGGGCCGAATGCCGCGGTTTTTTTTTGGTCTTGCCTGGCGATTGATGATAGGTTTCGGGTTTTTCAGCGCGCGGCGCGTATCGCGCCGCGATATCGGAACGGGTTGGCACCGGCGCTGGCCGGATGGACCGGAGAGTGGAATGAAAAAACGGGTTCTGGGTGGACTGGCCGTGCTCGCGCTGTGCGCGGCACCGTGGACTGCGTCGATCGCAAAAGACACGCAACTGAATGTCTATAACTGGTCCGACTACATCGCCAAGGACACGATCCCGAACTTCGAGAAACAAACCGGCATCAAGGTCAAATACGACAACTACGATAGCGACGACACGCTGCAAGCCAAGCTGCTCACGGGCAACTCGGGCTACGACATCGTCGTGCCGACGAGCAACTACGCCGGCAAACAGATCGCGGCCGGCATCTTCGCCCCGCTCGACAAATCGAAACTGCCGAACCTCAAGTATCTCGACCCGCAACTGATGGCGCTCGTGGCCGGTGCCGATCCGGGCAACAAGTATGTGGTGCCCTGGGCCTATGGCACGACGGGCCTTGGCTACAACGTCGACAAGGCAACCAAGATTCTCGGCAAAGTACCGCTCGATAACTGGGACGTCCTCTTCAAGCCCGAGAACATTTCCAAACTCAAGGCGTGCGGCGTGTCGGTGCTCGATGCGCCGGATCAGGTCTTCGCGGCTGCGCTCCACTATATCGGCAAGGATCCGATGAGCACGAACCCGGCTGACTACCAGGCGGCGATGACCATGCTCAAGAAGATCCGCCCGTACATCACGCAGTTCAACTCGTCGGGCTATATCAACGATATGGTCGGCGGCGATATCTGCTTCGCCTACGGCTGGTCCGGTGACGTCGTGATCGCCAAGCATCGCGCGCAGGAGGCGAAGAAGCCTTACAAGATCGAGTACTACATTCCGAAGGGCGGGGCACCGATCTGGTTCGACGTGATGGCGATTCCGAAAGACGCGAAACACAAGGAAGCGGCGCTCGAGTGGATCAATTACATCGAAGATCCGAAGGTGCATGCGGCGATTACGAACGCGGTGTATTACCCGAGCGCCAATGCCGAAGCGCGCAAGTACGTGGACAAAAACATCGCCGACGATCCGGCGGTTTATCCGCCCGCCGATGTGGTCAAGACACTGTTCCTCTTGAAACCGTTGCCCGCCGATATCCAGCGTCTGCAAACGCGGCTCTGGACGGAGTTCAAGTCGGGCCGTTAAGAGAATATTTAGCCGGCATGTAATCTCGAAAGCCCCCGGACCGGAGCCGGGGGCTTTGTACGTCAAACGATTCGAATCAAGCGGAAGACCATGAGCGATCAGCCGAGCTCGCAGGCCCCAAGCGGCGCGCGGGCCCCATCGTCAGTAACGGCCTCGGCCGAGGACTTCGTCCAGATCGTGGATGTCGTCAAGAACTTCGGCGAGACCGTTGCGGTGCGCAACGTCAGCTTGTCGGTCGCGAAGGGCGAACTCTTTGCGCTACTCGGCAGTTCGGGGTGTGGCAAGTCGACGCTGCTGAGAATGCTGGCCGGGCTCGAGACCGTCACGTCGGGAAAGATTCTGATCGACGGCGAAGATCTGGCGCTGATGCCGCCGTACCGGCGCCCAGTCAACATGATGTTCCAGTCGTATGCGCTTTTTCCGCACATGACGGTCGAATCGAACGTCGCATTCGGTCTCAAGCAGGAGGGCGTGCCGAAGGCCGAATTGAAGGAGCGGGTGCAAGCGGCGCTCGATCTCGTTCAAATGGGCCGTTTCGCCAAGCGCAAGCCGCATCAGCTGTCGGGCGGCCAGCAACAGCGCGTGGCGCTCGCGCGCTCGCTCGTGAAACGGCCGAAGCTGCTGTTGCTCGATGAGCCGATGTCGGCGCTCGACAAGCAGATTCGCCAGCGCACGCAAATCGAGCTCGTCAATATCCTCGAGCGCGTTGGGGTGACCTGCATCATGGTCACGCACGATCAGGAGGAAGCGATGACGATGGCTGGCCGGCTCGCCGTCATGAGCGAGGGAAGGATCGTGCAACTGGGTACGCCCAACGAGGTCTACGAGTATCCCAATACGCGCTTTTCCGCGGAATTCATCGGGTCGACGAATCTTTTCGACGGGCACGTCGTCGAGGACGAGCCCGATCACATATTCGTCGAGACCTCCGAACTGCCGTGCCGGATGTACGTCAACCACGGCATTACAGGCCCGCTCGGCATGCCGGTCACCATTTCGGTGCGTCCCGAACGTGTCGCGCTCACGCGCAAACCGCCCGAGGGTGCCTACAACTGGGGGCGCGGCGTGGTGTCGAACATCGCTTATCTCGGCGGCTACTCGCTCTATCACGTGAAGCTCGATTCGGGCAAGACGGTCATCGCGAACGTCACGAGCCTCGCGCTTTCGGAGATCGATACGCCCACTTGGGGCGACGAGATCTACGTGCGCTGGAGCGCTTCGGCCGGGGTGGTGCTGACAGCATGAAAAACGCTCTGACTTCGTTGGCCGCATGGCCGGCGCGGCGCTTGCGGCTCACAGGCAGTACGGCGGTCGTCGCCGGGCCGTTCATCTGGCTGCTGCTTTTTTTCTTCGTGCCATTTCTGCTCGTCGTCAAGATCAGCTTCGCGGAGCTGCAGCTCGGTATTCCGCCTTACTCCGAGCTCGTGGCGTTCAAGGAAGGTGTCATCCAGATATCGTTGAACATCGCGCATTACGCGTTTCTGTTCAGCGACAGCCTTTATTTCGCAACCTACGTCAACTCGGTGGTCGTAGCCGCGGTCACAACGCTGTTGTGCCTGCTGCTCGGCTACCCGATGGCGTATTACATCGCCCGCTCCGCCCCCGGGGCGCGCAATCTGCTGATGATGGCCGTCATGCTGCCGTTCTGGACGTCGTTCCTGATTCGCGTCTACGCGTGGGTCGGCATTCTCAAGAACAACGGGCTGCTCAACAACTTTTTGATGACGATCGGCCTCATCCACACGCCGATCGAGCTTTATCGGACGAACATCGCCGTCTATATCGGCATGGTCTATTCGTATCTGCCGTTTCTCGTGATGCCGCTCTATGCGCATCTCGTGAAGATGGATCTGACGCTGCTGGAGGCGGCATACGATCTTGGCGCGAAGCCATGGAGGGCGTTCGTCCAGATCACGCTGCCGCTATCGAAGAACGGCATCATCGCCGGATGCCTGCTCGTGTTCATCCCCGCGGTGGGCGAGTACGTGATCCCCGAGCTCCTCGGCGGCGCGAATACGTTGATGATCGGCCGCGTCATGTGGAACGAATTCTTCAATAACGCCGACTGGCCCATGGCATCGGCGGTGACCTGCGCGATGGTGCTGCTGCTTCTCGTTCCGATGGCGATGTTCCAGCACTATCAGGCCAAACAACTCGAAGCGCGCCGATGATCAAACCGAATCGCACGTTGCAGCTGATCGCGCTCGGCATCGGCTTCGCGTTTCTTTATATTCCGATCCTGAGCCTCGTCGTCTATTCGTTCAACGAGTCTCAGCTCGTCACCGTCTGGACGCGTTTTTCGACGCGCTGGTACGCCGCGCTCGTACAGGATGACGAACTGATCGCGTCGTTCTGGCTTTCGCTGCGCATTGCGTTGCTGACGGCATTCGCTTCGGTTTTCATCGGTACCTGGGCGGGATTCGTGCTGGCGCGCATGGGCCGCTTTCGCGGCTTCACGCTCTTTACCGGGATGATCAATGCGCCGCTCGTCATCCCCGAGGTCATTCAGGGCATTTCGCTGCTGCTGCTGTTCATCGAAATGGGCAAGTGGCTCGGTTGGCCCGAAGGGCGCGGTCTCGTCACGATCTGGATCGGCCATGTCATGCTCTGCATGTCCTATGTCGCGATCATCGTGCAGTCGCGCGTGCGCGATCTGAACCCCTCGCTCGAAGAGGCGGCGCTCGACCTCGGCGCGACGCCGTTGAAGGTGTTTTTCACGATCACGCTGCCGCTCATCTCGCAGGCGCTCATGGCCGGCTGGCTGCTGTCGTTCACGCTCTCGATCGACGATCTCGTGCTGTCGGCGTTTCTTTCGGGGCCCGGATCGACGACGCTGCCCCTCGTCGTTTTCTCGCGGGTCCGGCTCGGGCTCAATCCCGAAATGAACGCGCTCGCAACGCTTTTCATCGCCGTCGTCACGATCGGCGTGATCGTCATCAACTACTTCATGTCGAGGGCCGAGAGGCGGCGCCTCGAAGGCGTCGCCTGATCGGCGTGCGCCGGATTGCCCGGTTCGCGTGTCAGGAGCGCTCGTGCGCCGGCACTTCGCCCATTGCCTGAAAGAGGCTTGCGGTATCGGTCAGGCGCCGGCTGGTCGCGCGAATCGCATCGAGCTCCGCGTTCAGATATTGCTGTTCGCTCGCCCGTTCGGCCGAGGGCGGTAACGCCCCGAGTCGGTGCCGCGTGGCAGTCTCCTCGAAGCCGGTGCGCGAGGCCCCGGCAGCCGTATCGGCCGATGCGAGCGTTTCAGCATCATGCTCGAGTGCCGCGAGCGTGTCGGCTACGTTCTGAAAAGCCGAGAGCACGGTCGCTTTGTACTGCAGCACGGCTGCGTCGTAGTTGTCGATCGCGGCTCGGCGCTGCGCGCGCAGTGCCCCGCCGTGAAAAATCGGCTGAGAAAGCCCGGCGCCGATGCTCCACACGGCGCCGGCGCCCGACAGCGCTTTGGCCCACGAGAAGCCGCTTTGCCCCATGCTTGCCGAGAGCGAAACGCTGGGGAACAGTTGCGCCGTTGCCACTCCGACATCCGCCGCGGCCGCCTTGAGTGTGGCGTCGGCGGCGCGGATGTCGGGACGCGAGCGCAACAGCTCGGACGGCAGCACCACGGGTACGCGCTCGGGCAGCGCGAAGCTCTCCAGCGCCGGCACGGGGGGCGCGGCGTCGGGCGTGCGGCCCAACAGTACGGCGAGGGCATGCGCGGCCGCGGCGCGCTGTTGACGCAACCCGGGCAAATTGGCCGCGAGCGACGCGGCGCTTTGCTTCGACGTCAGCGCCTGTGCATGCGAGACGGCGCCCAGCGCATAGCGGCGTTCATCCTCGCGCGCCGTGTCGTTGGCGAGTGCCACGAGCCGCTCCGTCACGGCGATTTGACGGTCGAGCGCGGCGACGTTGATGACGGAGCCGACGATATTGGCCGCAAGCGCACGCCGTGCCGCATCGAGCTGAAACGCCTGCTGGTTCACCCGCGCACGCAATTCCGCATTTGCGTAGCGCACGGCACCGAAAAGATCGAACGTATAGCTCGCTTCCACCTGCCCGACGAATACGTTGTAGAGGACGGTATTCGGTCCGGCGGTGGGAATGCCGAGCGCCCGTTCGCGTGTTGCCTGTGCGCCGGCGTCAACGTGCGGCAGCAATGACGAACCGATCTGTGCGCGCAGTTGCTCGTGCGCGGCGGCGAGCGATTTTTCGGCTGCGGCAAGCGTCTGACTGTTGCGCAGACCCTCATCGACGAGCGCGTCGAGCGCATCCGAACGATAAAGCCGCCACCATTGGGGCACCGGTTCAGCGCCCATCTCGAACTGCTGGGCAACACCGCCAGCCGTCGCTGTGCGCGGCGGTTGCGGTGCCGCGCCGTATTGGGCGGGCGATGGCATCGCGGGCGGTGCGCCGTTCGGACCGAAGGAACAGCCGGCCAGTGCGGATGCGATGGCCGCGGTGAGAACAACGCGACTCGAGGCGGAATTCATCGTCAGTTCCCCGTATGCTCAGTACCGGACGGCAGAGGATCGCGCTCGTCGCGCCGCACTCTGAACCACGCCGCGTAAAGCGCCGGCAAATAGAAAAGTGTCAGGATCGTCGCGCTCGTGATGCCGCCCATCAAGGCGGTGGCCATTGGCCCGAAAAAATTCGAGCGCAGCAGCGGAATCAGCGCGAGCACCGCGGCCGCCGCGGTCAGCGTGATCGGGCGGAAGCGGCGGACGGTGGCGCCGATAATGGCATCGACGCGCCGATGCCCGGCCGCGATATCCTGCTCGATCTGGTCGACGAGGATGACCGAGTTGCGCATGATGATGCCGAACATCGCAATGACCCCGAGCGTGGCCACGAAACCGAACGGCTTGCCGAACAGCAGCAGCGTCGCGACGACACCGATCAGTCCCAACGGCGCGGTCAGCACGACCATCAGGACGCGCGCGAAGCTCTGCAGCTGAATCATCAGCAGCGTCAATACGGCGATCGCCATCAGCGGCATTTGCGCGTTGATCGACGACTGGCCCTTCGCGCTTTCCTCCACCGATCCACCGACCTCGATCCGGTAGCCGAGCGGCAACTGGGCGCGCTCGGCACTCAGCGCGCGATCGATGGCGTTCGTGACGTCGATGCCTTGCGCGTTGCCGCGCACGTCGGCCTGGACGGTGATGGTCGGCTGACGGTCGCGCTCCCAGATGACGCCGTATTCGAGCGTCGCGCGCATATGGCCGAGCGACGCGAGCGGTACCGGTCCGTTCGGAGTCGGCATCGCGAGGCTCGTCAGCCTTGCGGGGTCGACGCGTTCGCTCTTGGGTGCGCGCAGTTCGACGCCGATCAGCTTGTCGCGCTCGCGATACTGCGTGACGGTATAGCCCGAGAGCGTCATCGCAAGAAAATTCGATACGTCTTGCGACGTCACGCCGAGTTCATGCGCTTTCATCTGGTCGATCTCGAACGACAGAGACCGTTCCGCGGGCTCGTCCCAATCGAATTGCACATTGCGCGTGCGCGTGTCGGCACGGACCATGGAGGCGACCTTCTCGGCAATGGAGCGCACCGTCGCGATGTCATCGCCGCTCACGCGGAACTGGATCGGAAAGCCCACGGGCGGCCCGTTCTCGAGCCGCGACAAGCGCGTGCGCACACCGGGGAATTGGTTTTCGAGTTGCGTATCGAGCCAGCGGGCGAGCTTCTCGCGGTCCTCGACGGATTTGGCCGTCACCACGAATTGCGCGAAGTTCGGCTGCTGCAGTTGTTGATCGAGCGGGAGATAAAAGCGCGGGGCACCCGTGCCGACGAAGTCCACGAAGTGGTCGATTTCAGGGCGCCCATCGAGCGTCTTCTCGAGGCGCTTGGCCTCGCGCAACGTCGCCTCGAACGACGCGCCTTCCGGCAGCCGCATATCGACGAGCAGCTCGGGGCGATCCGAACTCGGAAAGAATTGCTGCGGCACGAGCGAGAACCCGGCCAGCGCGATGACGAAGAGCAAGACGGTGATGCTCAGCACGATCGCGCGTCGCTCGACGCACCACGCGACCCAGACGGACAACCGGCGATAAAAGCGCGTGTCGTAGATATCCACGTGATGCGCGTCGTCCGCCGCGGCGCCGGCGCCGCCCGCGTCCGTGCCATGCGGGTTGCGCTTGCGCTCGGTCAGCAGGTGATAGCCGAGCAGCGGAATCAGCACCACGGCGGCGAACCACGATGCGATCAGCGCGATCGCCGAGACTTCGAAGATCGAGCGGGTATATTCGCCGGTACTCGATTTGGCGAGCGCGATCGGCAAGAAGCCCGAAACGGTGACGAGGGTACCCGTCAACATCGGAAATGCGGTGCTCGTATAGGCGTACGCCGCGGAGCGCGTCCGATTCCAGCCCTGTTCGAGCTTCACGGCCATCATCTCGACGGCGATGATCGCATCGTCGACGAGCAGCCCGAGTGCCAGCACGAGCGTGCCGAGCGAAACCTTGTGCAGGCCGATATCGAAGAGGGACATGAACAGCGCCGTGACGGCCAGCACGATCGGAATCGAAATGGCGACCACCATGCCGGTTCGCAGGCCCAGCGAGATCAGGCTCACGATCAACACGATCGCGACGGCTTCGCCGACCGCTTCCAGAAAGTCGTTCACCGAATGCGATACCGCATGCGGCATGCTCGATACCTCGGTGAGCTCGAGCCCGGCCGGCAGATGCATGCGCAACTCGTCGCGCTTGGCATCGAGCGCTTTTCCGAGGCGAATCACGTCGCCGCCCGGCTGCATCGTGATGCCGATGCCGAGTACCGCCTGGTGGTTGCCGCGCATCTGCGTCACGGGCGGGTCGTCGTAACCGCGCGTGATCTTGGCGATATCGCCGAGGCGGAACGTGCGCTGGTTGATCGTGATGAGCGTATTGGCGAGCGCCTCGACATCGCGGAATTGTCCGCTCGGGCGGACGAACACGCGGTCGACACCCGTCGTGACGGTGCCGGCCGGCGAAACGGCGTTTTGGGCGTTGATGGCCTCGGCCAGCTGTTGTGGCGAGATGTTCAAACGGGTGAGCTGTGCGTTCGATATCTCGATGAAGACGTGCTGATCCGGGTCCCCGAAATAGTCGACTTTTGCCACGCCGGGCACGCGCAGCAGGACCGTGCGCAACTGATCGGCGTAGTCATGCAACTGGGCCGGCGTGAAGCCGTCGCCTTGGAGCGTATAGACGTTCGTGTAAACATCGCCGAACTCGTCATTGAAGAACGGGCCGACGGTCCCCGGAGGTAGCGTGGCGGCAATGTCGCCCACCTTCTTGCGAATCTGATACCAGGTCTCCGGCACGTCCTTGACCGGAGCGGAGTCCTTCATCGTGAAAAAAATCATCGACTCGCCGGGGCGAGAGTAACTGCGCTGGAAGTCGATGTGCGGCTCTTCCTGCAGCTTGCGACCGATACGGTCTGTGATCTGCTCTTGCACCTGCCGAGCCGTCGCACCGGGCCAGAGCGTACGAATCACCATCACGCGGAACGTGAACGGCGGATCTTCGGATTGTGCGAGCCGGGTGTAGGCGAGGATGCCTGCCAGGGTCGCGAGCGTGATGAGGAAGATCACGAGCGCCTGATGGCGAAGCGCCCATGCGGACAGATTGAAACGGTCTTCCTGCGGGGACGGAATCGGCATCGATTGCGGCAGGCCGTCGGAATCGTTGGGGCGATCGACGCTCATGACGCAAAATCCTCGGGATGCAACGGCGCGACCGCGCGGACGTGTTCGCCCGCGCTGACGGCGTGGACGCCTTGCAGCACCACGCGCTCGCCATCGCGCAGTCCCGAGGCGACGGAGATCGTGCGTTCGTCGTAGCGCACGACTTGTATCGGACGAAGCTCGAGCGTATCGCTGCCCGCGCGCACGACCCATACGGCCGGCCGCTCGCCGATGTGAAAGAGCGCGGTGGCGGGCAGGGTGAACGGATGCGCGACCGACGTTTCGCCGGACGTTTCGAACGCAACGTTCGCGGTCATGCCGAGCTTGAGCGCGGGCGTCGGCGCCTGCAGTGTGAGCTTGACGCGGTAAGTGCGGCTTTGCGGATCGGCGGCCGGCGAGACTTCGCGCACCCGTGCCGCAAACGTCTGGCCCGGCAAAGCCGGCAGACTCACCCGCGCCGTGTGGCCGACGGCAAGCGAGGGCAGCAAGCGTTCGGGCGCATCGCAGACGACATCGATTTCGCCGCTCCATGCCAGTTGGTAGACAGCCTGACCCACCGACACGTTTTGGCCCGTATCGGCGTTTTCTGCCGTGATGACGCCGGCATGATCGGCCGTGAGCGTGGCATATCGGAGCTGATCGGCAGCCAGCGCACGTTGGGCTTGCGCGGCATCGCGCTGCGCCGCGGCCGCCGCATAAGCGTCTTGCGTTTGTTCGAGCTGCGCGGGCGCGATGAGGTTTTCGTGCGCCTGGGCGCGATCGCGATCGAGCTGCTGCTTCGCATAGACGAGCCGGTGCTGCGCCGCGTCGAGCTGCGCTTGCGCGTTCGCGACGTTCTTTTGCACGTCCGCCGGATCCAAGCTCGCCAATATTTGCCCTGGCTTGACCGTATCGCCGAGACGCACGCGTCGCTCGACGATCTTGCCCGCGACGCGGAATGAAAGCGGCGTGCTGTAGCGTGCCTGCACCTGGCCGGGCAGCGAGGCGACCGGTGCGCGACCGTCCGGATGCACCGCAATCGCCACGACGGGCTTGATCGGGGGCACAGCGGCTTCCCGCGGATGGCAGCCGGCGAGCGCCAAGGCGCAGCATACCGATGCCAGAACGCTATATCGGCGCGGGGACGAAGCGGCGCGACGCAACGACGCGCGCACGCCATTCGGTGCGCCATGATCGGAACGGTCCACGAAGCCCTCGAAAGCAGATGAAAGGTGAAGAAAAAGCGCCGCAGGGTGGACCGCGCAAGCACGGCCGGTCAGCCGCACCGGGGGAAGTTATCTCAAATTTGCGAGTGCATTCTAATACAGGTGTGTATTGGAATGCAAAGGCGGATTTGCCGGTCTGGCAGTGCTACACTGCGGGATATGAAACGAAAACGCCTGACCCGCGAGCAGAGCAAGGACCAGACGCGCGAGCGCTTGATCGACTCGGCGCGCACGATGTTTATCAAAAAGGGGTATGTCGCAACGAGCGTCGAGGACATCGCGTCGGCGGCCGGCTATACGCGCGGCGCCTTCTATTCGAACTTCGACGGCAAGGCCGAGTTGCTGATCGAACTGCTGCGCCGCGACCACGACCGGATGGATGCCGATTTCCAAGCGATCATGCAAGACGGCGGCACGAAAGCGGAGATCGAAACGCGCGTCACGACCTACTACAGCCAGATGATTCGGGACGACCGTTGCTTCCCGCTCTGGGTCGAGGCGAAACTGCTGGCGGGTCGCGACGCCAAATTCCGCACCCGCTTCAACGCGTTTAGAAACGAGAAGCTCGAGCAGATCGCAGCGTATATCCGCGCTTTTTCGGAGCAGGTGGGCAGCGAGCTGCCGTTGCCGGCCGAAACGCTGGCGCTCGGGCTGGTGAGCCTTTGCGACGGCCTGCAGTTCTTTCGCATGTGCGATCCCCAGCAGTTCACCGATGAGATAACCGAATCGGTCCTCGCGGGCTTCTTCCAACGGGTCCTGGTTGGCTGAAAGAGCCTCGAGTCTGCAATATCGAGATATTTCTCAGAGATTTGCGCGTCGGCGATGACTAAAACTAGGCGAGTGAAAACGAGCGAATGCGCTCGCTTCGCCAACGTTAAAGGAGTCGACGATGGGACAAGAAGACAGGTATGAGGACGCCAGGCGGCGACTGCGGCTGATGATGGAAGCCCGGACGCCTTCGCCACACACCGGGAATCTGCATCGGGATCTCGAGATTCTGCAGGCGATGTTGCTACTGCTCAAAGGCGCGCAAGACATTCGCGCGATGCAGTCCGGGTTGGGCACCAGCTACGAAGAATCCAAGCAGCTCGTCTATACCCTGATCGAGACGAAACCGAAGTTCACGCGAGCCAAAGCGGGCGCGCTCGCCGATACCGTTGGGCAGCTCGTGACCTCGGCCGTGCCGACGGCGATCAATGCAGCGGGACAGCTCGTCGCGAAAGCCACCGGCAGCGAGACGGTCGGCAAGGTCTTCGAAGGGGGCAAACAAGTCCACGATGTGACCGACGCCACCATCAGCGCGGTAGGAACGTTTGTCGCGGTTCAGCCGATGGTCAGCACCGTAATGAGCACGACCAACAGCTCGCTTGTGCAACAGTGCATGACGTGGTGGATGAGCGCCAACGCCGCTGCGAATGCGACAACGCTCGCAAACGGTTATCTCAGCGTTCTCAGCCATATCTCGACCGTCATCTCGGTGCTCGTGACGGGCAGCAAGCTCGATCCCCTGCTGGCACTCCAGGACCGCTACCGCGGTACGTGCAGTTGCTGCGGCGAGGCGGCAAATATTGCGCAGGAATGGATGAAGGGGGCGTCGTCGTCGGCCGCCGGCCTGCATCCGCTCGTGGGGCTCCCGCTGGCGACTTACGGTGCGCTCGACAAAGGCGGCCATTATGTCGCAAAAAAGCTCGCTGCGAGGAAAGGCAAGGAACGCCACCGGGACGGGTACTACAGCGCTTGCGCGCTCTGGGGCGCCGCGCAGCCGAACCCGACGGAGCACGAGGTGTTCAAATACCGCTTCCCCCATGTCCTGGGCCAGGATGGCCGCTGCCCGATTGCCATGCTCATTCTCGCGACCTTGTTCGGACGAGGAAACCTTCAGGAAGGCGCGGCGAAGGCGGTTGCCGCGATCGTCTCGAACCGGGCGAGCGCAGTCGAGAAGATCAAAGGCCTGATAGGCTAGACGGCACCGGACATCGCCGGCCGGGGCGGCTCGCCGTCAAACGCTGACGCCGGGCCCGTAGTTGCTGCCGATCAGCCGCGTGACCGCATCGACGTCGGCGTAGTCCTGTTCAGGCAGCCCGTCGAGAATCGCCAGCAGTTCATTGCTCGCGCCGGCGTCGCGAGCAATGTCGACGATCTCGTCCTTGTTCGCCGGAAAGGACACCGCATGCAGTACATCCGCGATCTGAAGATCGATGGGTTCGTCCGGGACCGCGGGTGTCGACATGATGAGCATGCTCCTTTGGCAGTATGGGGCGCCGCCCGCCGACATGCGGCGGCGGCTCTGTTGCGGCTCGATTGCGGTCCTCCGGGCTTCGGGGGCCGTCTTCAGGTTTGCGCCTGTCGCTCGTGCGGACCGAAGCGGGCCGCGAGGCCGTGCGGTTTCGGCAATTCGATGCGGCTCCAATGCTGGGGTCCCGGCCCGGTGCCAGCCAGCACATGCGGCGCGGGCGGTGCCACGGGCGGCGCGTTGATCCGCGCCGCGGCGAGCGCGGCGCGTGCCGTCAGGCTGTCGAGCGCCGCCGTATGGTTGGGTGCGGCGAAGCACGATGCCGAAAGCAATGCCATGGTCGTCAGTGTCGAGACTTTCATGACTCGACCTCCTTCTCGATGCGACATGCAGCCTTTGAGTCGTCTTCCGACCGGCAAATGCAGCATGCCGCGTGCCCGGGGCAGGGCGTGCCCTAGCGCAGCACTTCGAAGCGCGTCCAGGGCCACGAGGGCCTGTCGCGCATGTAACCGTTGAGCCAATTCCACTGCGGGTGGCGTTTCATGAACGCCTGTGCATCGAACGGGCGGCCGCAGGGATGCCCCCAGCGCGCCCAGAACGCGAGATCGCGCGCCATTTCGCTGTCGACGACTTTGCCATCGTTCGCCCCCCAAGGATTGAACGGCCCGTGGTCGTGACCGGCGAAGCGCGCGTCGTCGAGTTCGAGATGCCCGCAGATGGTGCGCGAGCAAGGATTGTCGTCGCGGTCGAGATAGACATCGTGGTGATCGGCGATCATTTCCTTTGCGAGCTCGGCGTCGATCTTGCCGTGATTGATGTCGGCCAACTGCATGAAACGCAGGCGGCGCGCTCCGTTTTTACGAACGTCGGTATAGTCTTCGCCCTCGCCAATGCACTCTTGATTGCGAATTTTCAAATTCGTGGCGGTATTGCAACCACTATAGAAGCCGTCCTTGGTGCTTTCGAACCCGCGGGCGTGCAGCCCGAGTTCGAAGCGAGCGATTTCGCCTGTTTTCAAATCGCCCAGCAACCAGCTGTTCGCATAGCCGCCGTTGTTCGACAGCGCGAACATGTCGCACCACTCGCCGATCGAATTGGCGTATTGCGTCGCACGCCGCGAACGGTAGAACTCCGGCGCGCCCGATGGGTTGTACCCGGCGAAGTTCGAGATCGTCGTTTCGGTCACCATGAGGCCGGCCGACGTCAGCCAGAAGTCCGTCAGACTCGAAATGCAGCCGGGCAGGCCCTGCATCAGAATGCGGTGTCCCGCGTCGGGGACGATATCGAATACCACGTTGAACGCGTCGCCCGCCGCGTAGCGGTCCCACGAGTTGTGGGCCATGACGATGCGGCCATCGCGCGTTGCGCTGCCGGTCGCAATGAATGCGCTGCAGTGATGCCCCCGCCGGCCGCGCCAGGGCTTGATGCCGGCCGAGGGATCCCGCGCCGCCGCCTGGGTCGGCCACCAGCTTTGCAGCAGGTCCATATAGCCGTTCCATGCGAGCACGTCGGCGAACGGCAACTTTGCACCGTCGGCGATGCCCTGAATTTCGTCCAGGTATTCGGTATCGAGCTTGCGCGAAAACTGTTCGACGGCAGCACGCGTGAACGTTTCGAATTCTTCCCCGGTATCCCAGCGGGCGAGATATTTGGCGGTGCGGATCGCGTTGTGGATTTCCGCGGCCAACACTTTGCCGTGCTGCTCGCCACGGTCGTACGGCTCGCCTTCAATATGGACGAAAATCCATCCCGCGTGGTCGCGGCGCACGGCATCGAGGAACGGCTCGCTCATCTTCGCTCCGGATCGACGAATCGGCCGGGAGAACGCTCACCCGGTGCGTTGCGCACGGTACCGCGTCGTTGCCCAGCTTCCGTTTCATTGTAGAGAAATTGCCGAGCTTTGCCATCCGGGCCATCACGCGCGGCCCATGCTCCATCAAATTGCCGGATTCATCCGACGGTAGGCGTCGAGCAAGGCGGTTTTGTAGACCGCCCCCATCAAGGTAGGCTCCTCCGCGCTCGCGACGACGGGCAGCCGTTCGCCCTGAAAGGCCAGAAAACGCTGCAATGCAACGCTGATCGGCATATCGGGCGTCAGCGTCGCAAATTCGGGCTGCAAATAATCGGCCGCGGTGCGCGACGCGGTGTCGCGCTTCTCGAGTAGATCGGAGGTGATGTGCTTCAGCGCGACCACGCCAAGGAAACGGCCCTCCGCATCGACGACGTAGAGATACTTGACGGGATATTCGAGGAAGATTCGCGTCATCTCGCGCACGCTGGCGGTAAGCGGCACGACGGTATCCGCGGGCTGGATGAGCTCGCGCATCTGCGTTGCCCGCAGGCGCATCCGTTCTTGTTCGTCCGCGTGGCGGCGCAGCGTGATGTCGTACATCGATGCGTTGCCGATGGCACGGGCGACGAAATACGCCACGACGCAAGACAGCATCAGAGGCAACACGACCTGATAGCTGAGCGTCATCTCGAAGATCATGAGGATCGCCATCAGCGGAGCCTGCGTCGCACCGGCCAGAAACGCGCCCATGCCGACCATCGCGTAGGCGAACGCGCCCGAGGTGCCGTGCGGCCAAAGCGCGTGTACGCCAAGTCCGAACAGCGAGCCCAGTGTCGCGCCGACGAACAGCGTCGGCGTGAATACGCCGCCGATCGCGCCGGAGCCCACCGTCGCCGCCGTGGCTACGAGCTTGCAGCCGAGGACGACGACGAGCGCCGTCCAGGTCCAGGGCGAGTGCAGAATCGAATTGACGACGCTGTACCCATTGCCCCAGACCTCCGGGACCCAGATGGAGATGAGCCCGACGACGAGTCCGCCGAGGGCGAGCCGCAACGGCAGGGATACGGGCAGCCTGCGAAACTGTGTGCGTGCGAGATCGATGAGCCGCAGGAACTGCGGCGCCGCCGCACCGCACAGAAAGCCCAGCGCAACGAAAAGCAGCACCTCGAGACCGGCGATGGGCGGGAATTCCGGCATTTCATAAGGTGGCCGATAGCCCGCGAACTCGCGCATCGTAATATTCGCGACGACGGAGGCCACCACCACGGGGCCGAAGTTCTCCATTGCGATCGACCCGAGTACGATCTCGGTGACGAAGAACGCGCCCGCGATCGGTGCGTTATACGCTGAAGTGATGCCGGCCGCCGCGCCGCAGGCGACGAGCAGACGCAAGCGCTGCGAATCGAAATGGACGAGGCGGCCGATGATCGAGCCGGCGAGGGCGGCCAACTGAACCATCGGGCCTTCCCGGCCGATCGAGCCGCCGAAGCCGATGGTGAAAAGCGCCGAAACGCTGCGCCACGCGCTCTGCCAGACCGGCACGACACCATCGCCGATCGCGATCGCTTCCATATAGTCCGAATTCGCCGGCCCGCTGGCCCGACGCTGCGAGAGCATCAGGATGCCGCCCGCGATCAGGCCGCCGGCCGCGGGCAGCCAGAGCCGAACGGTCCACGGCAGCGCGCGCGCCATTTCGACTAGGCCGCTGGCCCGCCCAGAGATCGCCCATTGGAGCAGATCGATGCAGCGCCGAAAGGCGATCGTGGCGAAGGCGCCGAGCAAACCCGTGGCGACGGCCCACAACAACATCGTATGGGCCTCGGACAGGCGAAACACGGCTTGAGCGCGGGTACGCAGGCGGAGCAGGAATGAAAGCACGGCGGCGGTGGCGGATTGCGTCGAGCGCAAGGATAGCATCGCCTTTTCGGCGCGCGCGCCGCCATTTCGCACCGCAGCCTTGTCGGGAGGCGACATCGTCAGCGCACGTCCTTGTCGAGTTCGGGGTAATGCCTGAAGATGCCGGTCTCGTTGAACGGCAGGCGTCGTTCGGAGGCGAGATAAGCGGCGATGTTCGGGCGCTCGGCGACGGCGTCATGCAACGCGGCGAGGCCGGGATAGCGGGCCGAGAACCGCTTCATCGCGCGCGGAAAGGCGTAGCGGAGCCCCTCGATCAGTTGGAACATCGACAAATCGACGTAGGTCAGGCTGTCGCTCACCATATATCGGCCGCCGCCGTTGGGGTTTTGCGCCAGAACGCGCTGGAAGTACCCCATGAACTTCGGCAGGCGGTGCTCGATGAAATCGGCCGCGCGCGCACGGGCGGCATCCTTTTGCTCCTCGTAATAGCGCCCGGTGGCAATCGGATGGTGAGTATCGTGGACCTCGGTGACCATATCGGCGATCGTCAGTTGCAGGCCGTGCACGACATAGCGAAGTTCGTCCTTCGGCGCGAGATGAAGCTTCTGCCCGAGATAGAGCAGGATGTTGGCGGTGTGCGGCACGATCAGATCACCGTCTTTGAGAAAAGGCGGGGCGAACGGAACGTGCGGCTCGGTTTTGCTCGACATGACCTCCAGCATGGCGCTCTCGCCATACCCATCCTCGGCACGGCCGCGGGCGACATCGATATAGGGCGCGCGCGACTCCTCGAGCGCCAGGCGGACGAACTCGCCGCGGCCTTGCAAGCCGTTCCAGTAATGCAGCTCATAAGCCATCGATTTCTCCTTTGAAACGAGCGGTGTGGCGCCAGGGCGCCGTCGCTTTGATCGCTCCGCGAGGCGGTTCGTTCAGCCCAGGTACCGTTGGACGCCCCAGGTGATGGCCAGTCCCGCGACGCTCAGCCATAGATAGAGGACGAGACCCGTTGCCAGCGCACGCGGGCCGGCACGGCGGACGTGCACGAGTCGCGTTTCGATTCCGAGGGCGGTCATGGCCATCGTCAGTGCGAAGGTATCGAGCGCGTTGGCTGCCTGAACGACGCCATGCGGCAACGCATGCAGGGAATTGGCGAGCACGCAGGCCAGAAAGCCCAACGCGAACCAGGGGAGCGCCAGCCTGGCCGCGCGCGGTCGATCGGCATGGGTGCGCGCGCCCGAGCGCATGAGCCAGGCACTGACCATGAGGAGAACGGGTACGAGCAGCATCACGCGCGTCATCTTGACGATCGTCGCCACATGCGTCGCCGCCGGGCTGACATCGCTCGCAGCGCCGACTACTTGCGCGACTTCATGGATCGTACCGCCGAAATACAGTCCCACCCCTGTCGTATCGAGATGCAGCCAGCCCGCGCGGTACGCCAACGGATAAAGGAGCATGGAAAGCGTGCCGAACAGCACCACGCTCCCCACGGCGACGGCGCTTTTTTCGGGCTTCGACTGCAGTGTCGATTCGAACGCGAGCACCGCGGCCGCCCCGCAAATCGCACTACCGGCGGCGGTCAGCATCGCGGTGTCGCGGTCGAGCTTGAATAGCCGCATACCGATCCAGGTTCCCACAGCGAGTGTGCTGAGCACCACCAGGACAGACACGGCGAGGCCAGGCAGGCCGACCTGAGCGATTTCCTGCAGGCTCACCCGTAGCCCGAAGAACGCAACCGCGATTCTCAGCAGGCGGCGCGCGGCGAAGTTGACTCCACTGGCCCAATGGGCAGGCATCCCGGCCCGCAGTGTGTTGCCGTAGATGGCGCCGGCCACGATGCCTACGATCAACGGACTCACGCCCAACGCGGCGAGCGACGGTAGAGTGGCAAGCCGTGTTACGGCGGCGGCGAACAGTGCAACGAAAAGGAGACCATTCAGATGGCCCTGTTTGTCGGACCCCCCAGGCGTTGCGGCAGGAAAAGAAAATTGGGAGGAGTGAGACATCGAGGTGCCTTCGGCGGGAAGAGGAACAGGGTTTATGGTATTTCCACCATATCGATATGAAAAATTGTCATTTGCAACGTAATATATCGGCCATACCGATATATGTCGCCAATGACCCCTGACCAACTGATAACCTTCGCCGCCGTTGCCGAGCATCTGAACATCAGCCATGCCGCGGGCGCACTTCATTTGTCGCAGCCCGCCGTCTCGGGCCAACTGAGGCAATTGCAGGACGAGTTTGGCGAACCGCTTTACCGGCGGCACGGCAGGGGCATACAGCTGACGCCTGCCGGTCAGCAGCTTGCCGAGTACGCGCGGCACGTGAGCGACGCATACCGGCAGGCCCACGCTTATCGCGACGCATTGCGAGGTCTCGCACGTGGGAGCCTGCGCGTGGGCGCGAGCACCACCCTTGCAAGCTATTTGTTGCCGTACCTGATCGCCGCGTTTCAGCGACGTTTTCCCGATGTGACCGTGATGACGTCGGGCGGCAACACCGCGGACATCGTCGCCGCGCTGCAGACGCTCGACGTCGCAATGGTCGAGGGCCCGCCAGGGGCGGGCCTGCCGCCGGGAACCGGGCTTCGCGGCTGGGGCGAGGACGAGATCGTGGCCATCGTGCCGGCGGATCACCCGCTTGCCGGGTCGTCCGACGGGGCGGTTGGCACGGTCAGTTTCGGTGCGTTGAGCGCTTTTCCCATCGTGTTGCGTGAAGAGGGCTCCGGCGTGCGGCAGATCGTCGAGCAGGCATTCGCAGCGGCCGGCGTGCCGATGCACGTGGCGCTCAGGGTAGCGGGCGTCGAAGGTGTGAAAGAAGCGGTGCGGGCTGGCATGGGCGTCGGTTTCGTCTCGGCGCTGGCGATGCGCCACGAGGATGGGGCGCTACGAGCGCTTTCGCTGGCACCGCAGCCGCTGACACGTCGGTTTTCGATTCTCGTGCCGCATGAGGGCGCCCAATCCCGCGTCGCCACGGCGTTCATCGATATGTGCCTGTCCGAGGCGACGCCTGGAGCTAAGGGCTTTCCATAATGGCGAGAAACCCGGGTGTGCGAGCATCATTCCGAAGTCGGGCCGTCGGTGCCCGTTTTTTTGGATTGCTGATGGAACCGGTTCCAAACGATTGCGCAACGCGTCAAATGGGTGTCCGATGACTGAGATCGTGATCGTTGCGAATGCGTTCGGTGCGGATCCGGTCTGGCGCAGCGGACATTCCCCCTGGCTGGGCGTCGCCGCGGACGCAGGCGCTCACGGCTTCGAAGTGCGGCGGGAGCTTTTTGCGAGCGACGCCGATGCCAGCCACGAAGCGCTCGCCAGGCTGGGCGCCGAGGCGCGCAAACGTGGCCTGTGGTGTGTCTACTCGACGCCGGCGTGCCTGTATATCGAAGGGCGGCTCGATCACCACGCGTTGGCGACGGCGCAGGCCGATGCGGACGCGCTGGGGGCCCGATACTTCAAACTGCAGCTGGGCACATTCACCGGGCGGGCGAATGCCGCCGCCATTGCGCGCATCTGCGCTCAGGGGCGGGCGCGCCTTCTCGTCGAGAACGGTCAACGCGCAATCGACGACACACTCGCGCGCTTCGTGGCATTGTTCGATGCGCTCGCTGAAGAGGGGGCACCCGATGTACTCGGCATGACCTTCGACATCGGCAACTGGCAGTGGGCTGGCGAAGCACCGCTCGCGGCGGCCCAGGCGCTCGCCGAACATGTCGAGTACATCCATTGCAAAGGGGTCACGGGAAGTGGAGCGCGCCGTTTTGCGTGCGCGCCCGCGGCCGACGATCCGTTTTTCCCCTCGATTTTCGCGATCCTGCCGCGGCGCGTGCCGCGAGCGATCGAATTTCCGCTCGCCGAGCAAGGCGTGGCCGACGACGCGCGCCGACGCGTTGCATGGTTGGCCGCGACCTGAACACAGTCATGACCTGGGAGTGTTCGATGTCCTTTTCTCTCGATGTCCTCACCTACGGCGAAGCGATGGCGCTTTTCGTCGCGGATGAGCCGGGGCCGCTCGCGGAGGTGAACCGGTTCACGAAGCGAATCGCCGGGGCGGATCTGAACGTGGCCATCGGCCTGGCCCGGCTCGGCTTCAAGGTAGGCTGGATGAGCCGCGTCGGCGACGATTCTTTCGGCCGCTATGTGCTCGATACCCTCGCCAAGGAGGGCATCGACGCGGGCCGCGTGAGCGTGGACGGACGGTACCCGACCGGATTCCAATTGAAATCGAAGCAGGATGACGGCCGCGATCCGGCTGTCGAATACTTCCGCAGGGGATCGGCCGCGAGCCACTTGTCGATCGACGACTATTCGCCCGAGTACGCGTTGGCGGCACGGCACTTGCACTTGACGGGCGTCGCGCCCGCCATTTCCGCCTCGTCGCACGAACTTGCGTTTCACCTCGCACGCGAAATGCGGGAGGCCGGCAAGTCGATCTCGTTCGATCCGAATCTGCGGCCGACGTTGTGGCCCTCGCGCGAAGCCATGGTGACATCGCTGAACCGGCTGGCCACGCTTGCCGATTGGGTGCTGCCGGGACTCGAGGAGGGCACGGTTCTGACGGGCTTCACGAAACCCGAAGACATTGCGGCCTGCTACCTCGATGCGGGCGCGCGCGGCGTAGTCGTCAAGCTGGGCGCGCGCGGCGCCTATTACCGCACTGCCGAATATTCGGGGTACGCCGCGGCCGCACCGGTGGCGCAGGTCGTGGATACCGTCGGCGCGGGCGACGGGTTCGCCGTGGGCGTCATCAGTGCGTTGCTCGAAGGCCGGGCGTTGCCGGAAGCGGTGGCGCGCGGCAATCGCATCGGTGCGCTGGCGGTCCAGGTGATCGGCGATTCGGAAGGATTTCCGACGCGCGGCGAGCTCGACCGGATCGAACGGATCGCTGCCCCGGCATGACGTAACGAAGGCTCGGCGCGCCCCGCGCCAAGCCTGTTCACATGGAGGAGACACCTATGCCCGCAAACCTGGCCCCCCGCCGCTGGTGGGCGATCATGCCGATCGTCTTCATCACCTACAGCCTCGCTTATCTCGATCGCGCGAACTACGGCTTCGCGTCGGCCGCCGGCATCAACAAGGATCTCGGCGTCAGCGCGGGATTGTCTTCGCTGATCGGCGCGCTCTTTTTTCTCGGCTATTTTTTCTTCCAGATTCCGGGCGCCATCTATGCCGAGCGGCGTAGCGTGCGCAAGCTCGTTTTCGTCAGCCTGATTCTGTGGGGCGCATGCGCGGCGCTGACCGGTGTCGTCGCCAACGTTCCTTCGCTGATCGCCATTCGCTTCCTGCTCGGTGTCGTCGAAGCCGCGGTCATGCCGGCCATGCTGATCTTCATCAGCAACTGGTTCACGCGGGCCGAGCGATCGCGCGCCAACACGTTCCTCATCCTCGGCAATCCCGTCACGGTGCTCTGGATGTCGGTCGTATCGGGCTACCTCGTGCATGCGTTCGGGTGGCGCGAAATGTTCATCGCGGAGGGCTTTCCCGCCGTTATCTGGGCGTTTTGCTGGTGGGCGCTTGCGCGCGACACCCCGCGCGAGGTGAAGTGGCTGAGCGCCGAAGACAAGCGCGGCATCGACGCGGCGCTCGCGGCCGAGCAAGCGACGATCAAACCCGTGCGCAATTACGCCGAAGCGTTTCGCTCGCCCGCCGTCGTCAAGCTCTGCGCGCAGTATTTCTGCTGGAGCATCGGCGTCTACGGATTCGTCCTTTGGCTGCCGTCGATCCTGAAAAACGGCTCGGCACTCGGCATGGTGGCAACGGGCTGGCTGTCGGCGCTGCCGTATCTGATGGCGACCATCGCGATGCTCGTCGTTTCGTGGGCATCGGACAAGCTGCGCGTGCGCAAGGCGTTCGTGTGGCCGAGCCTGCTCATCGGCGCAGCGGCGTTCGCGGCATCCTACGCGCTCGGCAGCACGCATTTCTGGCTCTCGTATGCGATGCTCGTCATCGCGGGCGCGGCGATGTATGCGCCCTATGGGCCGTTTTTCGCCATCGTTCCCGAGCTGCTGCCGAAGAACGTGGCGGGTGGCGCGATGGCCCTCATCAACAGCATGGGCGCGCTCGGCTCGTTCGTCGGCTCGTATTTCGTCGGCTATCTGAATGGCGCGACGGGCTCGCCGGCTGCGTCGTATGCCTTCATGAGCGCGGCGCTCGTCGCGTCGGTGCTGCTGACACTTGCGGTCAAGGCTCAGCCTGAAGCCAGCGCAGCGCTTGGCGCACATGCACATGCGTCGGGAAAGTGAACCGATGAAACCTCGTGTCGTCGTTTATAAGCCATTGCCTGCGGATGTGCTCGCCAGTTTGCGCGAGCGCGCCGAGGTCGAGCTCTTCGATCCAGCCGCGTTTGCGAGCGCCGAGGCGCGCGCCTCGGCGCTCGCAAACGCGCTGGCTGCCGCCGACGGCGCCGTGGGTGCAAGCGTGCCGATCACGCCCGCAATGCTCGAGGGCGCGAAGCGGCTGCGCGTGTTGTCCACGATTTCAGTCGGCATCGATCACTTCGATGTGCCCGATCTGAACCGGCGCGGCATCGTCCTTGCGCATACACCGGACGTGCTGACCGAGTCGACGGCCGATACCGTATTCGCGCTGATTCTTGCGACGGCACGACGCGTCGTCGAACTCGCTGAGTGGGTCAAGGCCGGACACTGGCGCGGCAGCATCGGGCCGCAGCAATACGGCGTCGAGGTCCAGGGCAAGACGATCGGCATCGTCGGGCTCGGGCGCATCGGCTCGGCTGTCGCACGCCGCGCCGCGCTCGGTTTCAATATGCGCGTGCTTTATGCCAATCGGCATCCCAACCAGGCGGCCGAGCAGACGTTCGGTGCGCGCCGCGCAGAACTCGATACGCTGCTGGGCGAGGCCGATTTCGTTTGTCTGCAAACACCGCTCACACCTGAAACGGAGGGGCTCATCGGTGCGCGAGAGCTCGCCGTCATGAAGCGCGGTGCAATCCTTATCAACGCATCGCGCGGGCCCATCGTCGACGAACGCGCGTTGATCGAGGCACTACGGAACGGCACGATCGCCGGTGCCGGGCTCGACGTCTTCGAGCACGAACCGCTCGCCGTCGACTCGCCGCTGTCGCGCATGCCGCAGGTCGTCGCGCTGCCGCACATCGGCTCGGCTACACACGAGACGCGCCACGCGATGGCTTCCTGCGCGGTACAAAATCTTCTCGATGCGCTCGACGGCAAACTCGTCGGTAACGTTGCCAACCGCGAGGTTCTTGGGCGGCAAGTGCGATGAGATGCGAACGGACCTCCTAGATTGCGTAGGTGAATTGGCGGCGTGACGGGTGGTACGGCGTGCCTTGCTGCGCTATGATGCGGCCACCGTACGAGTCGGGAAGCGCGCCACGGCGCGCTTTTTTTGCGACGCGAGGCAGCGCGTCGGATGCCGCGCCGCAGCGGCACCCGCGCCAGTCCTACGCAGAGCACTGACTCGTCCCTTTGGCGATCGCCACTGTTTCCCACGAGGAGATTTTCGTTGGCACTTGCATTCGAGCACGCATTTCGCGGAGGAGAGGACGCGCGATGAACGTTCGGCCTTCTGGGGTACCGCGTCGCGCGACGATCAGCGATGTCGCGCGCGAAGCCGGCACGGGCAAGACCAGCGTCTCGCGATTCCTGAACGGCGAGACGAATGTCCTCTCCGCCGAGTTGCGCTCACGTATCGAAACCGCGATCAAGCGCCTCGACTATCGGCCCAACCAGATGGCGCGCGGGCTGAAACGCGGGCGCAATCGGCTGATCGGCATGCTCGTCGCCGATATCACGAATCCGTACACCGTCGAGGTGTTGCGCGGCGTCGAGGCCGCGTGTCACGCACTCGGGCTGATGCCGCTCGTATGTAACGCGGCAAACGAACTCGAGATGGAGCGGCGCTACGTACAGCTGATGACGACATATCGCGTCGAAGGCGTGATCGTCAATGCGCTTGGTGTCAGCGAAGAGACGCTGCAGCCGATTCACGCCGAAGGCACGCCGGCAGTGCTCGTCGATCGTACCGTCGAAGGGGTCGCGGCCGATATGGTCGGCCTCGACAACGATGCCGCGGTGCGCTTGGGCATGCAGCATCTGTTCGAGCGGGGTTTCGACGATATCTGCTTTGTCGTCCAGCCCTATGAGCGCATCAGCTCGCGCCGCCTGCGCGAGGCAGCGTTCAGGGCCGCATTCGCGCAAGCGAAGCACCCCGTCATGGGACGTACGATCGTGGCAGACCTCGCCGATACGCACGCGGTGAATCGAGCCTATGCCGAGATCGATGCGCATCTGGCCAACGCTTCGGCCGAAGGGCGCAAGCGAGTGGCCTTGTTCGCGGCCAATGGCCCGGTTGCGCTTTCCTTGGCGCTGCATCTGCATGCGCGCTACGGCGTACACTGGCAAGAGCACGCAGCGCTGATTGCGATCGACGATTCGGAGTGGGCCGAGCTCGTCGGCGTCACGACGATCCGTCAGCCGACTTATGCGATCGGCTACCGGGCCGTCGAGTTTTTGCACGAGCGCATAGAAGGTGCGACCGATCCGGTACGCGAAGCGATGCTGCCGGGCGAACTGATCGCGCGGTCGTCCACCGGGCCAGTGTGACCGGTATGGCAGGTTCGCCGCGCGCGGCGAGCGTCAGGGCATCCGCGGGCGCATACGCGTCGTCGACATAAAAGAGAGAGTGCCCAACGATGGAAGCTTATCGCTACGAATGTGCGAACGCGCACTGGGAAGCGCTCGCGCGCGTCATCAGCGACCTCTTTCCCGAGCAGACAGTGTTTTCGGATCGGCCGGCGGAGAACGGCACGCCCGGACTTGCCGTTCAATGGGTCGCGATGCGCTTCGGGGCGACCGCGCGGCGCATGACGTTGACCGTCCGTCTCTCCGCGCCCGCCTATGCGCGCTACGTAGCATTGCCGGCGCGGATGCGCTCGCGCAGCTTTGCGGTCCTGCGCGCGTATGTCGAAGCGGCGCTGGGCTCGCTGGAGGAGCAGTATGCCAACGGTGAGGCCGTGCCACGCGAGGTCGATATCGAATTGGGAGACGAATTCGCATGAGCCGCGGCCATGACGGACACGCCGTCGGAACGGCTCGTCAATCGGCTCGACGGTAGACGGCCGCGAAACGTTGAGCCTTCACGACGCCGTAGTCACCGGGTGCGTACTGCATGAGCCAATCTCCAGCGGCACCGGTGAGCGTGTCGCCATTGGCCGTGCGCGCGATCGAAAACGGTTGCGTCATTCGCTTCGCGAGCACGACGACCGGCCGATTGCGGTACGCACCCGCTTCACCGTGGGTGACGCCGGGGACGGCGGGGAGGTATTTGGCATCGAAGCGCGCTCGCTCGACGACCCATCGGGCGCCGCCCGTTCCGGTGACGAGCGCGTCGCCGGGCTCGTAACGATTGGGGCCTTCCAGGCTCATCAACGTGCCGGGGCTCCGCGCGAAGGCCACACTGACGGTCTCGTCCTTCACGTATCGGTCCGCAGCAGGATCGCGGCTCAAATCGACATCTTTCAGTTCGTTCATCGAGGCGGCGTCAAGACAAAGGCGTGAGCGTAGCCCGAAGCCGGCCATCGCGCACGCCTTTTCAGCGCAAGCGTTATTGCTGCGAAGGCTTCGGCATTTTCGGGATGGGCGCGCCGCGGTGCTTGTGCCGGCCCATGTTCTCCCGGAAGGTGGTATCGGCCAGCTTCTTCTGTTCTGCCGAGAGGCTCGAGTAAAGCGGCTCGAATGCCGCCACGAGCTTCTTCGCGCCATCGGCATGCGCTTGCGTGAGCTGTGCGTATTCGTGCATGTTGTCGAGCGCCGTCTCGGATTCGATGCCCTTCATGCGCTGCTCGTACAGCTTACCCATCGTCTCGCCGTCCTGGCGCATGGCATCGGCGAATGCCTTCCACTGCGTTTCCTGCGCGGGCGTGATCTTCAACTGATCGTGCAGATAGGCGATACGCTGCTCGATACGAGCTTCGTGCTTCTCGGCGGGCGTGGCGGGCGAGGAGGCCGCCGACGCAGGCGCCTGTGAGGCGGTTTGCGCGAACGCCCCGTTGACCGCGAGCGCGCACGCGAGGATGACAAACGTTTTTTTCATTGGAACTCCTTCGTTCGAACAAACAGCCGGCGCGCAGTGAGGTGCGCCAAGCAAAGTCGATTTGTACCACTGTGCTGCGGCGTTCGTCCGCCTTGAGACATGCGCTTACAAATGAAACCGCCCGGTAAGCTCACCCGTGAGCAAGCGCGATGAGCGATAATGCGGCGCTTGTCATATAGCCGGGCGCCCCGCCTTTCATCGATGAGACCGCCACGCCTCGATCAACTCGACGAACTCGACCGCAACCTGGTGGCATTGCTACAGGCCAACGCGCGCGAGAGCGTCGCCAATCTGGCCCGCCGTCTCGGCGTGGCCCGCACCACGGTCCTGGCTCGCATCGAGCGGCTCGAGCGTACGCAGGTCATCGCCGGCTATGGCGTACGGCTCGGACAGGACGTTCTGGACGCCAGTATCAATGCCTATGTCGGCATCATTCTCGCGCCGAAGTACGGTCCGGACGTTCAAAAGCGGCTCGCGAAGATGCCGGAAGTGCAATTGCTCTGCGCTGTCAGCGGCGAATACGACTACGTCGCATGGCTGCGAGCCGATTCCCCCGAGCGGCTCAATGAGTTGCTCGACCAGATCGGCGCGCTGGAAGGCGTCGAACGCACGACGACCTCGATCATCCTCGCTCGAAAAATCGATCGCGGAACGCTCACGTAGGCGCGTTTCGTCGAAGTGTCGGTTGGAGTCGTCTTTTCGACGAAACTGGCCGCAGCCCATGGCACTTTGCGCCTGTTTTCCGGTTTTGCGCATCCTTAAACTGTTTTGAAGCGCTGACTGCGCTCGCCTTGTCCCGCGCGGCGGGAGGGGCGCACCCACCAAACAGAACGCCAAGGAGAAGCGCATGAAAGTAGCCATCGTCGGAGCAGGTCTCATCGGCCACACCATCGCCCGCATGCTGCGGGGAACCGGCGATTACGAAGTGGCCGCGTTCGATCGCGATCCAGTCGTACTCGAGAAGCTCGCGGCGCAAGGCATCTCCACGTACCGCGTCGACTCGGCCGATGCGAATGCGCTCAAGGCGGCTTTGAACGGATTCGACGCGCTCGTCAACGCATTGCCGTATTACCTAGCCGTCAACGTGGCTGCGGCGGCCAAGGCGGCCGGCGTTCATTACTTCGATTTGACCGAGGACGTGCGGGCGACCCATGCGATCCGCAGCCTGGCCGATGGTGCCGCGCACGCGTTCATGCCGCAATGCGGTCTCGCGCCGGGGTTCATCGGTATCGCCGCTCACGAACTGGCAAACCGCTTTTCGCAGGTTCGCGACGTGAAGATGCGTGTCGGCGCGCTGCCGCAGTTTCCCACCAACGCGCTCAAATACAATTTGACCTGGAGTGTCGACGGGCTCATCAACGAATACTGCCAACCTTGCGAAGCGATCCGCGACTCGCGCAAGCAATGGGTGCAGCCGCTCGAAGGGCTCGAGCACTTCTCGCTCGACGGCACCGAGTACGAGGCATTCAATACCTCGGGCGGCCTGGGTACGCTGTGCGAGACGCTCTCGGGCCGTGTCGAGACGCTCGATTACAAGTCCGTGCGCTATCCCGGGCATCGAGACCTCATGCAGTTTCTGCTCGAGGATATGCGGCTTGCGAGCGACCGCGATACGCTCAAATCGATGATGCGGCGCGCGGTACCGTCCACTGCGCAAGACGTCGTGCTCATTTTCGTCACCGTCACCGGTATGCGCGACGGGCAACTCGTGCAGGAGGTGTTCACGCGCAAGGTTTTCGCAAAGCATGTCTGCGGCGTGGCGATGAGCGCGATCGAAATCACCACTGCGGGCGCTATGTGCGCGGTCCTCGATCTATTCCGCGAGAACAGGCTGCCGCGCAGCGGGTTCATTCGGCAGGAGCAGGTATCGATGCGCGAATTTCTCGCGAACCGCTTCGGGCGTCTCTACGATGGCGCGACGTTGGAAGCGGAGGCGGCCGTGTCCGTCTGAACGCGCGGCGAACACTCGGGGCGAGGGGGAGGCATGTTCAAGCCAGGGGACCCGGGGCGGCAACGATAGCCCGGAGCAGGGCGTCGAAATCGGTCTGCCGGGGCGACGTATTGTCGAACATGATCAGCCCTTCGCGCGCGGCGCCATCGGGTACGAAGCGGCGCTGCCGATACTCGTCCCAATGCGTGAGCTTATAAGCATCGTTGGGATTGCGCCGTCCCACGATGCGGGCGTGCGCCGTGTCCTCCGACGTCGATACCCAGACGATGCGAATGACGACGTCATCGCCGATGCCGAGCCAGCTGCGATCGAACAGGCGCCGATCGCGGACTTCGCGGGAAAGCGGGCCGATCACCACCGTGCTGATGCCCAGTTCGAGGTTTTCGCGCGCGGTATCGAGCAGTCCGCGATACTCCGGGTCTCGCAGATGGTGAAGATAGAGCGGGCTGTCGCGATCGTTCGGATCGCCGGTCAGTGCCCGCATGGCCGCCGCGCTGTAGCCGCCGTAGAGCGTGTCTTTGTCGAGCAGGCAAAACGCTTCGCCCGTCTCGCGCATGAGGGGGCCGATCAGGCGTTTGGCAATCGTGGTCTTGCCGGTGCCCGAATGACCGCAGAAGAAAACGAGGTGCGTCACGGATCGATGTCCTTCGAAGTCGACGCGCTCAAGTGTAGCGGTTCGGCTGGCTGTAGCAACGGCGCATTCGCGGCTAAACTGCGTCGGTGTTCCCACCGTTTCCGACAGGAGAGGCTACCGATGAGTGTGTCGAACGCCGCCGCGCGCGCATTGATCGATCGGCTCGGGCTTGCGCCGCACCCGGAGGGAGGCTATTACCGGGAAACCCACCGCGACGGCGCCCGCGTCGTGCGGTTGGCTTCGGCGGACAGCGCAAACGCGGCGCAGGGCCCCGTACGCGCCGCATCGACTGCCATCTATTACCTGCTTTGCGATGGCGCCTACTCCGCGTGGCATCGCATCGATGCCGACGAGGTGTGGCATTTTTACGCAGGCGATCCGCTCGATATGCACATGATCGACGAGGCAGGTGTTTTGACGACGCGACGGCTTGCTGACGCACTCAGCCACGAAGGCGCCGCCTATCAGGTGGTGGTGCCCGCAGGCTGCTGGTTCGCGGCTGAGTGCGTGCCGGCGGACAACGATGCAAGCTTCACACTGGTGGGATGTACTGTGGCACCAGGCTTCGAGTTTTCCGCGTTCGAACTCGCCGACACGCTAGCGCTTCTCGCGCGCTATCCCCAACATGCCGCACTGTTGCGCCGACTCGGCCCGGGCGCAAGCGCGCGGCGCGGCTGAAGCCGGGTAGGCAGGCTCAGCGGATCGGGTTGTCGGCACCTTCGCCGACGACGGTCGTCCACGGCCTGATTTTCCAGCCGGTGACGATGTGCTCCCGTACATAGGGGTCGTTGCGCGCAAAGGCATCGACAGTCTCGGCATCCTTGCATTGAAACAGCAAGATCGATTGATCCACTGGATCGGCGAGCGCCCCGCCCAGCAGGAGCTCGCCGCGTTCGACGGCCTGCCATGCATGTTTCAGGTGATCGTTTCGAAAAAGCGGGCGCCGTTCGAGATAGTCGGGCGCAAGTTCGTAAAACAACAGGTAGTGCATGGCGATTCTCCCGTGAAAGGACTTCGGTCGCGAGATCGCCATCTTAGCAGCGCAGCCGCGGGGGGCCGCATGCCTGTCCGGGTATGCCCGCATAAACGGGGCCGAGTAAGTTTTGGGTAAGAGAAGAGCGGTAGCGTAGGGAATCGAGGCCGCACGCGAAAGCCGGGCTCGAGCGGATGCTTGCACACCCGACAGCAACTCGGCGCGTCGTTCCGATGCTCGCGTGCTCAACCCTATGGAGGAGACAGTGAGTGTCATCGAATCGGTCCTGCGCGAGGGCCGCATCTACGAGCCCAGCGCTCAAACAGTTGCCAATGCATCGATTCCCGGAATAGACGCGTACCGCGCGCTGATGGAGCAAGCGGAGCACGACTACGAGGGATTCTGGGCGAAGCTCGCTCGCGAGACGTTGTCGTGGCACAAGCCGTTCACGAAGGTGCTCGACGAATCGAATGCGCCGTTTTACACCTGGTATGAAGACGGCGAGCTGAATGCGTCGTAC